>Ga0209541_10007985_pt1 | contig 17636 bp, 17 predicted proteins | sample RifCSPlowO2_01_FD_184027 | JGI IMG/M metagenome (GOLD analysis project Ga0209541, IMG submission 184027) | Groundwater microbial communities from Rifle, Colorado - Rifle CSP2_plank lowO2_0.1 (SPAdes) (version 2) | ecosystem: Environmental > Aquatic > Deep subsurface > Groundwater | place...
CCTTTAGCCCTAGCTAAAAGCTTTTTGTGTTTTTTTCTGCTTGGTGATTTTACTCTTGACATGGTGTAATTAGCAGTAACGCGTTAAACTCCTAAAATGTTTTTTATTTTCTTTTTTAGAAAACCGGAAATTGTCACAGAACGTTTTAGGTTGCGGATCGAACCTTTGCTTTTTTTACGGCGAAGATGACGGGTAAAACTGTGACGCCGCATCAGTTTGCCGTTTTTGCTAACTTTGATTCTGCGTGCTAGTGCTTTGTGTGTCTTGTGTTTTGGCATTTTTCTGTCCTATGTCATTCTGAGGCTTTAGCCGAAGAATCTTGTTCCTTCACTTCGTTCAGGATGACATTCTTATCTGTGTTTTGTGTTTTGGCATTTTTCTGTCCTATGTCATTCTGAGGCTTTAGCCGAAGAATCTTGTTCCTTCACTTCGTTCAGGATGACATTCTTATCTGTGTTTTGTGTTTCGGCATTATTGCTTTCTTTCTTTCCGCCTTTGACCGGTGAAAGCATTGTCATTAATTGTCTTCCTAAAAATTTAATTTCCCCGTCTTGTTTTGCTCCGGTGTCTTTTAATACTCTTGCTGCCAGCTGGTAGCCAAATTCTTTGTGACCCATTTGGCGGCCAGTAAATTTAACTACAATCCTTACCTTGTTCCCTTCGCCTAAAAATTCGTTAATTCTGGCAAGCCTAACTTGGTAATCGTTGTTGGCAATAAACGGCGTCAGCCAGATCTCTTTTTGTTCTGTGCCCTTTTTTTCTTTAAGCGCCGCCTCTCTTTCCTTTTTATCCTGCTGATAGCGGAATTTGGCAAAATCAATGATTTTTGCTACAGGCGGTTTGGCACGGGAGGCAATTTCTACCAAATCAAGCCCCGAATCTTCTGCTTTTTTTAAGGCTTCTTGGAAAGATAAAACGCCAACTTGCTTGCCATCAGCCGCAACAACCCGCAGCTTATCTGCACGAATGTTCTCGTTTACTCGCCAAAAACTCTTTGATTTAAAACTTTTGCTTGCCAAACCTGCTCCTAAATCATATCACAAACCCGTTTTTGCTTCAACAGAAGCTTTTATTCGCCCTAAAAACTCGTCTTGGGAGACTGCTCCCAGATTCTCGCCGGTGCGTAGTCTAACTGCCACGGCTTTTTTCTCTTCTTCTCTGTCTCCCGTGATAAGCATGTAGGGAACTTTAGACAAACTGGCGTCTCTAATTTTCGCCTGTAAGGTTTCGGCTCTTTCATCTACCTCTACCCTAATGTCTTCCTGGAGTAATTTTTTGGCAACATTTTGCGCATATTTAAGATTCCTATCGGTAATGGGTAGAACAACAGCCTGAACAGGGGCTAGCCATACCGGGAAAGCCCCGCCGTATTGTTCTATGAGAAATCCTATAAAGCGCTCGTCAGAGCCAAGCGGTGCGCGGTGGATAATATAAGGCACAATTTTACCCTGACCGTTTTTATCTGTATAAGTGAGGTTGAATCTTTTTCCTGCACCGAAATCAAGCTGGTTGGTCGAGGCTCCAAATTCCCGTCCGGTAACGCTTTTGAAGTTAATATCGAATTTTGGACCATAAAAAGCTGCCCCTCCTTCTTTTTCTGTTACTTCAACTTGCGCACTCTTTGCCGCTTTGCGTAAAATACTTGTTGCCTTTTTCCAAGCAGGAAGATCTTTAAAGTACTTGTCGGGCTTGTTTACAAAATCCGGAAGCGCAAGTTCAATGTAATAGTCGTGCAGGTCAAAAAGATCATAGTAATAAGCGTGCATTTTCATTACTTTAACCAGCTCTTCTACTGCTTGGTCTTCTGTACAGAAAATATGGGCGTCATTTTGGGTCATACCGCGCACGCGCAGAAGCCCCATTAATGTTCCGGAGTCTTCATATCTGTAAACTGAGCCAAACTCGGCATAACGTATCGGTAGCTCCCGGTAGGAATGATTTTGCGCTTTATAAGCAATATACATATGCGGACAATTCATGGGTTTTAGATAATAATCACCTTCTTCGGATTTCATGGGAGGAAACATGTCGGCGGCGTAATAAGGCAAATGCCCCGAAGTTGTAAATAACTTTTCGCGGGCTATGTGAGGAGTAGAGATTCTCAAATACCCCTCTTTTTTTTCTGTTTCTTTGCCGAATTTTTCAAGCTCGTCTTTAATAATTGTTCCCTTCGGCAGCCAAATAACTAATCCCGGCCCTACTTCTTCAGAGTTAATCGTAAACAGTCCCAATTCCTGTCCAATTTTCCTGTGATCCCTCGCCTTGGCTGTTTCCAGGGCTTTTAAATGCTGGTCGAGTTCCTCTCTGGTTGGGAAAAGTGTTCCGTAGATGCGTGTCAGCATGGTATTTTTCTCACTACCCCGCCAATAAGCTCCGGCTACACTCAAGAGTTTAAAATGCTTCAGTTCCTCTTTGGGATTATTACTATGACCCCCACGGCACAAATCAATAAACTTGCCCGATTTATAGGTTCGCAAGGTCTCTCCTTGCGAAGCTAATTCTTTGACAAGCTCGAATTTATAAGGATTTTGAGCGAAAAGCTTCTTAGCTTGCGGTGCTGAAATTACGGTTCCTTCGAACCCTTTCCAAGTTTTTAAAATAGCTTGCATTTTGTCTTCGATCTTTGGTAAATCATCTTCGGAAATTTTTACACTACCGAAATCAAAGTCGTAATAAAACCCGTTTTCAATTGCCGGGCCAATGGTGTTTTTGGTGTTCGGCCATAACTCTAATACGGCCGCGGCCAATAGATGAGCTGCGCTGTGGCGCAAATGTTCTAAATGATTATCTGTTTTTTTCCGAGTCATGTTTGTATTTTTAAACAAAAAAGCCACTTACTGTTGGAATCGCCAGCGGCGATGGTTCCATCCAACTTTAGGTGGTCTTAATTATTTTTCGGCTTTGCAGATGGTGAATTTGCATCAAACGCCGATATTAAACTAGCTAAAGTGTAGCACTTTCGCGCAAATTATCCAAAATCAGTCAAGTTGGACAGCGCCGTTGGCTGAATTTCTGTCCACGTGATCTGTGGTTTTAATAACAGCTCTAGTTATCGGTTGTTCGAGATCGGGTGGGGCTGTTGGCGGGGCATCGCAGAAAATACAGCCGGCTCTTTTAAGGTCTTCTGGAGAAAGGTGAATTCTCTCTGCTACCATACACTTTAATTTACTTGCTGGTTTTTTGCGAGTCAAGTACCAACAAATTTAAGGTAAAATAGAGAAAATGACAAAAGTTCTAGAACATTTTAAGAAAAAAGATCCCAAGCTTTGGAAAGTAGCGATGAGGCTTGGCAAGATCGAACCCTATCAGGTTCGCGCTTCAGGTGATTATTTTGCCGACATTTGCGAATCGATAGTCAACCAGCAGTTATCAGGTCGCGCTGCAGCGACAATTTGGGGAAGGTTTATTTTACTTTTGCCGCAAAAAAAGGTCACTCCTGAAAATGTTTTAAAGGTTGCCGGTCAACAGGTGCGGGATGCAGGTATGTCGTGGGGGAAAGTTAAATATGTCAAAGATTTGGCATTTAAAGTTAAAGATAAACTGGTCAATTTAGACCAACTAGACAAATTGTCTGACCAGGAAGTGATTGCCGAACTTATTAAAGTTAAAGGGATAGGGGCTTGGACCGCAGAAATGTTTTTAATGTTTACCTTGGGACGGCCGGATATTTTTTCCCATGGAGACTTGGGTTTACATAACGCCATCTGCAATATCTACGGACTAAAAAATCCTACTCGGGAGCAAATAGAAACACTCTCTCTTCGTTGGTCACCCTATCGCAGTATCGCCTGCAGAATCTTGTGGAAAAGCCTCGAGAAGACCCCTTCTTGATATACTTCAGATGTGGGTAAGTATTTTTTAGGATTAATATTGGTCGTCCTTGGGATAGGATTCTTTTTGCTTGCAAACTCCAGCTTGGAAAAAAAGAGGCAAGAATCTCCACCTTCTCCTCAAAGTAACAGTAAAGACGCAGTGTTTAATCAAATAGACTTAGAATATAAAGATATAAATTACAGAATTAATTGGGTCGAAGTCTCTATCCCGCAAAATATTGTTTTAGGAGCCAACTTAGAAGAGAAAAAGACAGCAAAATCTATTTATAATCAACTTGGCTGTGGTGCTTTAATAAACGCGGGTTTTTACACAGAAAATAACGATTACATTGGCCTTTTATACATCGATGATAAAAAGCTTTCTAACGAGTCACCGGACACCTTGTTTAACGGTGTGTTTTACATTACGAATGCCGGCGATCCCGGAATTGGTACTGGGGTACCTTTAACCCAGATTAAGTATGCTGTGCAATCTGGTCCGATATTGGCTCGTTACAGAACTTATCAAAAGTTAAAATTGGCAAGCGATCAAGGCGCGCGAAGAATTGTTGTCGCGGTTACAGATAAAAAAGCAGTTTATTTTTTGGCTGTGTTTGACCCTGCATCTGTCTATTTGGGTCCGCGCTTAACTGATTTGCCGGAAATTGTGAAGAAGTTTGCCGAAGAGAAAAATTTGTCGTTTACAGATGCTCTAAATCTTGACGGAGGCGCGCATTCTGCTTTCTTGGCGCCTGGAGTCTCCCTCGACGAACTATCCCCAATCGGCAGTTACCTTTGCGCTAGAGATCAAAATTAACAACTTGTGGTAAAATAGCAAGGCTTGGACGGTTAGCTCAGTTGGTAGAGCGCATTCTTGACGTGAATGAGGTCACAGGTTCGAGCCCTGTACCGTCCACCAATTTATAAAAACAGCAAGTTTTGAATTTGCGGAGCAAATTAAATTACTTTTCTATATAAAAGACAGCAAAGGGATCAAACTGTTGTTTAGCTTTTTCTCCAAGTGTTCCATTCAATGCCACCGTATTTACAATTGCTCTCAATAAGCCTAATTCTCGATAAGTATCTCCTCGAGTTCTAATCCCTTGTATTTCTTCAAACATCTGCTCTCCAAAAGTAGTCAAATATGGGTCAACGCTTGAGAATCGATCACGAACTCTTTCTGCAAAAGCACGATGATATCCTAAAGATAATGCGAAAGCTCCTACTCCCAAAGAATCTCTAAAATCTACATCTCCATAAGCATATAAATAATTTGCCCCCATTAAGGCGTCTTGATAATCATCATTTTCAAGGGCTAACGAAGCAAGCTGTTCTGTCGTTGCAACAACAAGAAGATCATCTTGTGCTACCATGTAGTGTAATCTAGCTCCTATAAGACCAGGAAGAGTTCTCTCGTGTTGTTCCCGCAAAAGTACCATCGCTTCTGCTAGACCATAACGGTTGTTTGGGAACTCTCTACCAGCAAACATTCTTGCCATTCCAATAATAGCGAATTCTGGTTGCCCGGAAGAAAAAGGACGCTCAGGGCTTATCATATTTTTACTGTACCTCCTCTTCCTTGTTCCTTCTTGCATGCTCTTCCTGCAAAAATTCCCCAAACGAAGTATTAGTATGTTTAGCAATCATTGCCTGTAAAACAGATACAGGCATATGCGAGATAACCCGAGTTATAAATGGTAGTCCTTTTTGCCAGACAGTAGAGTTGTATTTAATGTCATGGGGTACGATCATTCGATCATACCCAATTCTCAAGAGCTCGTCCAAATGCCCTTGTTCTATCGGATCAAAGTCTTCCGGATATTGTTCTTGAATAACTAAACGATTTCGAATTAAGTTATCCAATGCTCTATAAAGACCCGTTATATCTCCCTCGCGACCCTGATAAGACATTTCATATCGCATACTTTGCCAAAAATCACGCATTTCTCGTAAAACCCAAGGATAATATTCGTGAGGAAATACTTTTACCATCTCAATATGCTGATATTCCTGATAATGTCCTTCGATTTCCTTCAATTCTCTTATAAGACCCCGGAAAGCTCGTACTGTACCTTTTTGCCAGTCAACTAAACCCTCAGTTTGAGTATTATCGATATCGTCTTCTCCGTCTGTAATCATTCTGCCTGAGAAAAGTCTTTTCGCGTGCTCTTGGACTCCAGTACCATATTGAGCTAAGATACCTAGCTGAGTTTGGGATACAGCTTTAAACATACCTCTGTGTTCGCGCACTAAACCGGAAATTGCAGAAACAGCGTGAGAAGTAGCATTTGTAGGCATGCGTATTTCGTTAACAGGACCTAAAGCAATTTGGAACATATCTAAAACTACTGGTACTAAAAGATGAAGAGCGTCTGTGTTTGTATATTCAAATTGTCCATTAAAATGCCAAAGGATGTCACTTCTTTGACTTTCTCCAACTGCAGGGTCGTTAGCTAAAGATACTAATTTACAATATTCTCCAGGAAGTGCTTTCATATCGTATTGACGGAAATCAATTCTTCCTACTAATCCTTTAAATAAGGATGCAATTTCTCTATCTCCAGATTCTAATAACCCTGATTTAGTAAGCTCTGTTAACAGGCTTAAAAGAAGTCGGTTTTTAGCACTATGCTGTTCTGCATGCATTTGATTAGATGGTTCTAGTTGTCTATTAAACTCTGCCCTTGCCGCTACTTCTTTAGGGTCTTTTTTGTCACCAAACGAAAGTCCAAACTTTCTCCACACAACTAATGCTTTATTTACTTCTGAAGTGTTTTTAAGCTTCATCGACTGGATTGCCATTTCGACAATACTTCGCACTTGAGTACCTACAGCTTCAGACCCAAAGACTCTAACTGATACTCTTTCAAGAACTTCGGGTGAAGAACCAAGCCTTACCTCGTTTAGTGCGTCAATAATAGTTAGCATAATCTTACCTCTACTTAAAGCAAAAAGATCGGGCTTCATGATGGCCTGGCTATTATCTGGAACGTACTGAACAATTAACGCTTCAACTCTTGAGACTATTTCTGGGTCTGGTGACATAAGCCCAATCTTAATTATATTTCTAACAATGTCTTTTACTTCATGAATATCTGGACTATCGTAATCAGCGCGTGCTCCTGTTATATTCTCTTCTAGAACGGATTCGGCAATTACACCTTGGTTAGTATAGCCATTGATAATATCTAGCAGGTCTTGTTTTAAAAGTGCCCGACGATGAGGGTCTTCAGCAGACTTATATGCATAAAGAACAGAGCTAATAAGTCTGCTTTTGTGTTCAAATTCGCTTGGTCCATCAAAAACAAAGCGATGTGTATTTTGCACTCTGTTATTTATAGTTTCAGTTAATCTCTTGTGAGCTGGTTGGCTATCAGAATCTAAGATAAGACCTATAAGCTCCGAAGGTCCGAAATCATATTTTCGGGTAGGGTGATCTAAAGATATTTCATCAATAAACAAACTCTCAACAACGGGATGACGAGCCAAAGGAATTAATGGGCGGGGTGGTTCAGTGCCATCAGGGGCAATAAAGCGCTCAGAGCCTCTTTTGTTTCGCTCAGCCAGGATTTGTCCGCAAAGTTCTCTAAAAGCCGAATAAAGTTTTTGACCTTCTTCTGTATTTCTAAATCCCCCATCCGCAAGTCTTCGATAATCTAAGTTGGGAAATTTTTCCATTATCTGTGCAGGAGTCGTTTCGTACCATTTACTAGTTTCACTGTAATCCATACTAAAGCCTAGTTTATAAGTGAGATTACTTAAATGACCTCCGGTAAGATTATTATCTAAAAAGCTGGAATCATAATCTGCGCCATGGACAAATAAGGCTCTCACAAATCTCTCTTGATCCAGACCCCATCTCAGACCACCATAATATTCTTTGAATGGTTCATAGAAGCCAGAGGACATGAAATCATTAACTAATCTTCCTGCCTCGGCTTGTGCTTTTTGGATATAGTCATTTGTAGTAGATGGTAGTTCGTTTCCGTTAGAGATTCTTCTTGCGGTAGCCTCTTTGACACCTAAAAATAAGGCTGACTGTGCTCGCTGGTCTCCTAGTTTAACAGCTGCGGTTCTGACTACTATCCTTGTATCTGAACCTGTACATTCAAAATCTACTGCAATAGGGAAATCTACTACTCTAACAACCATGGCATCATACGTAGCTTGTGCGAGAACTCGATCAATAGGAGAATTACTCCCTTTTTCGTAGATAACGTAAGGATAAGATTTTTTCTGATCAGGGCTTAGAGGAACTAATCCACCCGCGCTATCAGCACTAGAAAGACCAGTTCTGCCCGTTATTCTTCTGAGTAGGCCCCGAATTTGATTTTCTTGTCCCATGTGGCGACTATTATACCCTTTTCCAGGTTCAAAATCAAACTATAGGCAAACCTTAGATGTGCTATATTATCAGTATAGGTGATGCAAAACTTGGTAAATCACTTTTTCGTAGCTTCAATATTCTTTAGCTTTTGATATAATCTGGTGAGACTTTCAAATACGGGGCTCCAAACCGTGGCTGAATTGTCCACAATTAGTACGAAGGATATATTGGATTGATTTTTAGACAATTATAGGGTAATATGTAGGGCAAATGCGTAATCCAGAAGTCTACCAGGCGAATAACGGGTCAGAAATTGAACCTTCTATTTGCGTCTTCTGTGAAATTATTGCTGGAAAAACTCAAAGAAGTATCGTTGCTGAGACAGATACATGTGTCTCATTTGTATCTTTAGAAGGGCACCTTCTGGTTGTTCCAGAAAAGCATATTGAAATTCCTTCAACCGTGGAAGAATTTCAAATATTAGAAAAGACAGCTTCGTTTGCGGTTCGCTTAATACCCGTTGTTCAGAGGGTTTGGAAGGTCCCAGATGTTAATATTCTTCTTAATTTAGGTAGAAATGCAGGTCAGGAAGTAATGCACGCACATTTCCATGTTATCCCGCGTGCCCAAGGAGACGGAAAAATAAAAGTTGTTCTTGAACGATTGCCCGACGAAGAACTAGATACGCTGGCCAAACTTTTTAAGTCCGAAATTAGGGTTTAAGAGTGTCTTTTCCGTTTCAAAAATCAGTTTGCGGAATCGAACAAACCTTCCATCGTTTCGGCATTGCGCGGCGTATGGCTTCTCCCTCCAACCTTTCCCAAATACGGTCAGGATCGTATAAAGGCACTGCTGCAGCCTGCAAATAATTAATTGTCGAGGAATAGTTAGAAACTTCTAAGCTTCGAATTGTATTCAAATGTATTCCAACATTTCCGCCCTTAGAGTCTGGGTTGATAGCAGGAGTCTTAGATAGAATGTAACCGCGAATTGCCTCCCTCGATGGTCTTATTTTGTCAAAGAATTGTTCTTTCTCACAATCTGTAAAATCGGCAATGACGGCAATATCGATATTGCTTGGGTCAGGGTGGTCTGGTCTTTTTACCAACCCTCTTGAAATTGAGCCGTAAAGAATGACTGATACGGGCTTGACGCTAACTACTTTCCAGGATAAGACTAAAAATGCGGCAAATTCGCGGCTTAGTTCCAATAAGTGGCTACCCCATTCATAGTCAACCACAGCCATAAAGGCTTTCCCGCGTTCTTTAGTTGGGTATCTGTGCGCTAAAATCTTTGCATGGATAAGCTCTCTCAAGCGAACTTTCTCTTCCAGGGAAAATGGCGTTACCACTTCACCTCGCCTCGCCTGAGACATTTTGTGCGCGGTTTCTGCAGGTGGAAAAATTTGTATCCCCCTTTTTGGAACTGAGATGAGTAGACGTTCTTTAGACATAATAAGCGAAGCTTGCGTTCTTTGAACGTAAAAAAGCACCTGGTTTAGAGGCTTGATTTATCTAGCTTGCACTAAAAATCAAACTCTAAAAGGCTCAACTCTGTGAAGCTGTACAAGGCAATATTTCATTTCCTTAATTTTAACCATTAATAGGCTTATAGTCAAGCTATATTTCACACCCCGTTCATTAATGCCTCAATTTTTACAAGCCGAGGGGCAAGCTGTGATACCCTTTCCGCCTCTATTCCTAACCTGTCAGAAACCTGCTGTAAGTGGACATCAATGGTAATACCGTCAACTACAGGCGCTTCGCGGAAAATTAATAAATCCGCTCTCATTATAGTAATTATTTCTCTTATAGTTTGATACCCCAAAACTCGATTTTCATAAACGAACACATCATGTTTGTTCTTATTTCTTTCATCTATTGTTTCGCGGCTTACAATTGCGCCCTTAAGATAAATACAATCTGGTTCAGTCCATCTTCTTGCCCATTCCTCTAAGTCTTTATGTGAGTGTGCTGGATTTTTTGAATAATAAATCTCTGTTAGTTTTTCTTGAGAATTCAAGACAACTAAAACCCTTCTATTTTTGGGAGGGATTTTTTTATCTACCCTTTCACCGCTATCCGGTTTAATAGAATACAATCTTACATGATCGACACTGCACGGAAGGCGATCGTGTCTCCACATTGATCTATTTGCTATATCAAAAATATAACTTGTTGGTAATATCTCTCTGTTTAACATGATTTTTACAACAAAAAACTCTTGTGGTGAAAAGTTTTTAATTTTCCACACGCTAAACCTAGCGCTTTTTAAGCGAATTTAGCACACAAGAGAAATGAAATATTAATTTATTCATGAAAGCGTTATTTACCCTGCCGAGCGTTGGAGGTAATCCTCGCTCGAAAGCAATCTTTTAGCTCCGGAACGGCCTACCTGGCCCCAGAAGCCCTTTTTCTTGGCTGAACGAGTGTTATAAGACTGCATCCAAAGGCTAGCATTTTCAATTTTTCGGCGGAAAGAAACTATGTACGAACGTAACTTTTCAAAGAAATTTACGTGATACACTCCGGGGTTTGCCGGAGCCTGCATGGCGGCTATTTGTGTCTCTCGAGCCAAGCCTTGGGTTGTTTTGGCTAGTTGTGTGACTTCGCCTGCCAGTGCCTGGATTTGCACTTTTAATTCTTGGCTTTGTCGGGAAACAAGGGTTTGTTCTTGGTGTCTTAGAGATTGTTCATAGGAAAGTTGTGAGCGCAAAACCTTGTTTTCTTCCTTTTGCTCTTCCAAAACCTGATCAAATTCAATGCTTTGACCAGGCACGAGGTCCCCCGAGGCTTTTTGCTGTTTTCTTTCGTAGCCGAATGCTTGGTTGAAAAAATCCTGAGGAATACCCTCAAATATGTCTTTTTTGACCGACGAAGTAGCGCTTCCTCCTATATCGCGCAAAGCTTCAAGGATGCTGTCTGAAGCAGGTGTTTTTGTTCTGGATTTTTTAGTTGTTTGGTTAATAGCCATTTAGGCACATTCTATGACTATTGTGGTCTCAAGTCAAGCTATAGTTTAATGTCATATCAGGTTTACCAGCGAGTCAAGTGCTTTGCGGCGGGATAAAACAGCGCGGATTAAAGACTTTTGCTCAGGTGAGACAGCGGTCTTTGAATGACCGTTACCTCCTCCGCTTGCGGTTGTGTTGGCGATTTCTTCTATCTCTGCTTCTGAAACCTGCACTTTTTCTGCTTCAGCCACGCGGTTTAAGATGAGCACAAGCTTAATAGACGCTTGAGATTGGCTGGCGTAGTCTTGTTTTAATTGTTCAACAGTTCGGTTTGTTGAGGCTAGATATTGCTCGACGGTAAGCCCTAGTTTTTGTACTTGGTCCAAAAGTTGTGAGAGTTTATGGTTGATTTCTTCCTCAATTAAAGGTCTTGGTAAACTTAAAGTTGCGGATTCCAGTAACGCATTGATAATTTGCTGCTCTCTTTCTTCACGGCTAGGCTCATTAGAGGCTTTCGGGTCACCTTTGGCCGGCGTCCAAATTTCAGCTTTTTTCAAATCTGAAACGGTCTTTTTATAATCTCCAAGGTCAATTTCTGGAAGCTCGCAAGTTACAGCCCGAATAGTCCAGTCGTGTTCTTCTTCTACCGATACAAGCTCAAATCTAGGCTGCAAAACAGGCATAAGATTGTGTTCAAGTATGGCTTTTGCATAGTGCTGAGGCAAAAGGTGTTGTAAAGTGTGCTCATACAACCTTTGACGATCTATGTTTTTCATGGCAAGATCCAGAGGAGCTTTACCTTTTCTAAAGCCTGGAACCTCGACATCGTTAGCCAATTCTTTGAGGACAGCTTCTCTTGTCGTTTGGACAACGTCATATGGAATAGTGAAGGTTAATTGAATAGTTCCGTCATCAAGACGCGCCAAAACCGCCTTTGATTCGACTTTTGGCTCTCCTTTTAACGTTTTCTTTGCCATGAGAGTCTATTTTAGCACAAATCACGCACAAATTCTAATATCTAAACACTAAACTCTAAACAACAACAATGCTCAAAAATTGAAAATTCGAAACTTTGAAATTATTTAGAATTTAGAAATTGTGATTTAGGATTTGTTGAAACAGAGTTTCAACCCTTATGTTGAGTTTTGAAAGTAGAAGGGTTAAAGCCGCCTTTTTTTGACTGCTGGAATTTTTGCTGGCTAAATGTTGCACCTTTAAAATGGTCAGAGGTTCTAAAACCTAAAGGTTGGTGTTTTTTTTGTTTAGGATTTGTTTGTTTATCTGTCACAGCTTAATTGTAAAGGATAAACGCAAGGAAAATCAAAAAATCTACTTTAATTTGTTTACCACCTCTTCAAGTTTTAGCGAGCGTGCCCCTTTTATAAGGATAAGGCTATTTTTTGTTACTTGCGATTTTAAAATTGGTAAAACTTCCTGAGCTGTTTCTACTCTTAAATTTTGGGTCTTCTTTAGAGATTTTCGGGTATAAATAGAAAGCGGTCCAACTAAGATTGCAAAATCTACACCAAGATTCTCTATAGCTTTACCTATGTCTAAATGATCCTGTATTTCGCTATTTCCTAATTCTTTCATGTCCCCATAAACTAAAATAAGTTTTTTAGTTCCTCTAATTTCATTTGCTGCAAAAAAAGTTGCAAGGGCAGCAGATGGATTATTATTGTAAGTATCGTCAAGCAAAACTGCTCCATTTTTTAAGGTTTTAACAGTCATCCTTTGTTTTTGAGGAATTAATTTTTCTAATCCTGCTTTAATTGTTGCAAAAGAGATATTCAATGTACTTGCAGCAGTACTTGCAGCTAAGGCATTTTCAACAAAATGTTTCCCTGTAAGCGGAATATTAATTTCTATCTTTTGATTTATTGATTTAAGAATAAAATGACTTCCTTCAAAAGATAGTTTTAAATTTATTGCTTCAAAAGCTCCGTTTTTCCCAAACCAAATAATTTTTGCCTTACTTTTTTCAATGATTTTCTGAGATGGTTTATTTTCTGAATTTAGGACGACGACAGCGTTTTCCCCTAACCCTTTTACAATGCCTGATTTTTCTTCAAGCACACCTTCTTCATTTCCAAAATAAAGAGTGTGTGTCTGATAAATATTGGTAATAATTGCTATGTCGGGATTAACTAACCATCTGTAAAAACTCATATCTCCTCTGTATTCAACCCCCATTTCTAGAATGAGGTATTTTGTAGAAGGATTACATTTAAGAATTGTTGCTGGAATATTAAAAGTAGAATCGATATTTAGATAAGATGAAACAGTTTCGCCTTCCCTAGAAAGGATAGATTGAAGCATGTCTTTAGTTGTTGTTTTTCCGGAACTTCCGGTAATAGCGATAACTTTTAGATTAAAAAAACTTTGTAAAATTAAAAGGTAATATTTTGCAAGCCTCCTTTTTAAGGGATGAATAACCCAAGTTCTAAAATAAAGTCTTATTAATTTAAAAAAATCTTTTGGTAAATTTTCATCTGGAGGAAAAATATAACGGAGAGGAAGATTTTTTCCGTGCCACCATTGCAGTAATGAGTTAACGCATTGCATCTTTGATTATTGTATCAAGAAGTTGTGAAGATGACATGCCTGCAGCTCTTGCTGACTTTGGGATAAGCGAGTTTTCGGTCATACCCGGAATTGTATTTATTTCTAGGACATATAATTTTTTACCCTTCAAGATAAAATCTACCCTGGCAACTCCGCGGCAAGAAAGTTTTGTAAATATACTAATTGCCACATCTTGAATCATTTTTGCTATTTTTTTATCTACTGTAGCAGGAACAATTTCTTGAGTTCCTTCGTCTTGATATTTTGCTTTATAGTCAAAAAATTCCTGATTTGTTACTATTTCTACAACAGGGAATGCTTTTGGCTTTTTATCCCCAATTACTCCAATAGTAAACTCCCGGCCTTTGAGATATTCATCAACCAAAGCAATATTGCTAAACTTCCAAGCTAAATTAAGAGCTTTTTTAAGATCTTTTCTTGTTTTAACTATTGAGTTTCCAACAGATGATCCTTGATTGTTGGGTTTAACAAAATAGGGGGGTTTACCTAGAATCTTTGTGATTTTCGAAAGAGTTTCGTTTTTTTTGATGACAACGTACTTTGGTACCAAAATTTTATAACTTGCCATAATTTGTCTAAAAACTAGTTTGTCCATTCCAATTGCTGAAGCCAAAACTCCTGAACCTGTGTATTTAACTTCTGCAAGGTCTAACATTCCTTGAACTGTACCATCTTCGCCACATGGTCCATGCATTGCGATAAAAACAACATCGATATGTACATTTAGCTGACTTAATCCGTTAAGAGTTTTCCTGACTGGCGGAATAAGATCGTCTGGTAGTACTTGCGGGTCGAGTGGATTTGGAAGGTTTAAAATTGAGTGAGGAGAGCTTAAATACCATTGTTTTCCATTTGGAGAGATAAGAATTGGGGAAATATCGTATTTTCGTTTTGATAAATTTTTTACAATTTCTATGCCAGAAGCTACGGAAACATTGTATTCAGGACTTTTGCCCCCCATAAGAACAACGATATTTGTTTTTTTGCGAACCATAGAGAATTTATTTGGTTTTAATAACCAGTTTTCAATTGAAGGACAGCCTCTTTAAATTGTTTGCCGCGGTCTTTGTAATTTTCAAAAAGTCCGAATGAGGCGCAAGCAGGGCTTAATAATACCACATCCCCGGGTTGAGCCATGCTTTTTGCCGTCAAAACAATGTCTACCATGGTTCTGCCGCCACTCCAGATTTCTCCTCGAAAACCAGCCAGAGTAAGAGAATTTTCTATATTTTTCGCCTCGTCTCCAATCAAAACGACCCCGCGAATATTTGACTTTGTAATCCCCCCTGCCATTTTTGCGAAACCTGCCCCCTTGCTCGAACCTCCTAAAATCAAGACTTTAGGCTGGTCAAAGCTTTTGATTGCGGCGAGCGTTGGCTCGGGATTTGTGGCGTACGAGTCATTAACATATAAAATGCCATTTATCTCTCGCACTTTTTCTAAACGATGCTCTAATCCTTCAAATGATATAATTCCCGTCCATGCTTTATTAACGTCTACATTTAAGACACTGATTACACATAGTGTGGCTAGAATGTTTAAAATATTGTGATGGCCGGGTAGTTTAACTTCACTTGTCTCGCCTATAACTTTTTCTTCAACTACTACTTTATTGTGTACTTCTATTTCAAATTCAGGTTCATGCATTTTCCAGTCCTTATCGCTGATATAAGCTGTATATCCTGGAGAATACGAGTCGGTATACCAAACAAGTGTTCCTGGAGCGCGGTTTGCAATTTTAACTGATGTCTTGTCTGTTCGGTTTAAAACTAGAAAATCTTTTTTTGTCTGATTTGCCCAAAGTTGCTCTTTTGCTTTTTCATATTCCTCTTGTGAGGTGTGCCAGTCCATGTGGTCTGAAGTTATGTTGGTCACGACTGCGATATGGGGGCTTTTAGTAAGATCTATGGTTTGGAAGGATGAAAGCTCTAGAACAACATAATCAGATTGGTTTGCTTGGGATAAAGACGCAAGCATTGGTTCGCCTATATTTCCGAGAAGTGTAACTTTTTTGCCACAAGCTTTTAACCCTTCTGTAATTAAACTTGCGGTAGTTCCTTTACCCTTTGTTCCGGTTACGGCAATTATCTGGGTTTTACACTCATCAAAAAAGATATTTGTTGTACTGGTCAATTTAGAACCTTTTTTAACTGTTTCTTGAATCTGGGGAAGATCCGGTCTAAATCCGGGTGAGCGGACAATTAAGTCAAAATCCTTTAAACCAGAATCTAAATATCCTTCTCCTAATACCCATTTAATACTGTTTAAGGCGTCCCCTTGTTCAGTTATCCACAATTCGATGCCAAGTTCTTCTCTGCTTTTTATGTCAAAGACGGTAATTTGGGTTTCTTTTTCTTTGCTGAGAAAATACTTTACAGCGTCTTTACCTTCAATACCAAAACCAAGAATTGCTACGCGCATTTATAATTTCTCCTTAAATCCTAATAGTTGAACTTCGGGTTCTAAGTCTACACCAAACTTTTCTTTAATCTTGTTTTTATATTCTTTTGCTAAAGCAAAAAAATCTGCAGCGGTCCCTTCGCCTTGGTTTATAAATAAGTTAGCGTGATGATCGGAAATTTTTATTTGTCCACGAGTGGCACCCTTTGCGCCAACCTGTTCTAAAAACCACCAGGCGGGAACTTTCCCGTAATAATCTTTCGGCATATCTTTTTGTAAATCTTTAGGTAGCCTGTCAATAATTAAATTCTTAAAAAAGGATCCTGGGCATTTAATTCCGGGAGTATATTTTTGCTTTCGTGTCTCCAATACATCTTTTGCAGTTTTTTTAAGCTCTACAGGGTTATCTATATCGAATTTAAATTCTATCTCGAGAATTACCCAGTCCTTATGTTTTTTTAATATACTCTCTCGGTAATCAAATCCAATATTTTGCTTGTTGAGATATTTTTCTTCATCGCCTACCAATACGCGAATACGTACCAGTTTGTCAGATATCGTTTGCCCAAACGCCCCAGCGTTTCCGTAAACAGCCCCCCCAACACTACCTGGAATATTATTTAATTTTTCTATCCCAGCAAACCCATGCTCTATTGTATAATTTACCAAATCCTGCAAACTTGTTCCCGCCGCTACTTTTATTCGTTCATCCTCCAAGGTGAGACCCTGGAGGCTTAATTTGATAATTAAGCCGGGAAATCCTTCATCGTTAACTAGCAAATCACTTCCTCCCGCAATAATATAAAACTCTAAATTATGGTCTTTAGCGTATTGAAGTGCGTCTTTAAGCTCTTCAATAGAATGAACTTCGACAAAACACCTTGCATACCCACCTATATTTAAGGTGGTATACTCTTTAAGTAGTAAGTTTTCTAAAATTTTAATCATGTATTTGTGTTACATATATCAATATATGTAACATGTCATATCCTTTCTAGGATAAGCTTGTGTATTTTGTAAACGTCTCCAGCTCCTAGTGTAATAAAAATATCACCAGGTTTTAAAGTTTTTATTAGGAAACCTACTGATTCTTGCAAACCTCCTAAGTATTTTACATTATCAGGTTTGGGGTAGTGTTTTTTAATTTCCTCTATTAATTTATCACTTGAGACGTCTGAATCTATGTTTTCTCGCGCAGAAGCAAAGATGTTGACAGTTCCAACAAAGTCGGCGTCGTTAAAACTCTTGGCGAATTCTGAAAATAAAGCCTTGGTACGAGAGTAAGTATGAGGTTGGAATAGAGCTACAATTCTCTTGTCAGGAAACCACCCCTTCGTTGCTTTTAAAGTTTCCCGAATTTGAATTGGATGATGAGCGTAGTCATCATAAAACAAAATTCCATTTTTCTCGGCGATTTTCTCAAATCTTCTTTTGCAACCAGTATACTTTTTCAGACCGTTAATAATTTCCCTACCAGGTATGCCTATTAGCTTGCACACAGCATAGGCATTGTTCGCATTCTCGATATTAAAAGTTCCCGGCACATTAAGTTTAAAAC
>Ga0209541_10007986_pt1 | contig 17629 bp, 16 predicted proteins | sample RifCSPlowO2_01_FD_184027 | JGI IMG/M metagenome (GOLD analysis project Ga0209541, IMG submission 184027) | Groundwater microbial communities from Rifle, Colorado - Rifle CSP2_plank lowO2_0.1 (SPAdes) (version 2) | ecosystem: Environmental > Aquatic > Deep subsurface > Groundwater | place...
AGCTGCAGTTTTTTCTCATCCTTTAGATCCAAGGACCAGATCTCCTTTTGAATGTGCTTTATCATATCAACACCAGAAAGGCCATTGTTCATCATCGCATCAATCAATTTCGAGCGAGCGGCATTAAAATCCCCAGCCATCGCAACCTCCAACGCTTCCCTCAGCCCCCTCGGCTCAGCACCAGCAACAATCTCCTTTATTGATTCAGATTTAATCTCTTTCGAAAGAACAGCACAACTCTGCAACACATTCTCCAATTGACGCACATCACCCTCAGCATGATCAATCAGAATATTTATCGTCTCCTCGTCAATCGTAAGCCCCTCACCCTCCCCAATATCCTTCACCAACTCCTTCAAACTCTCTTTCTGCAACGGCTTAAACTTGAAGATCGCACAACGAGACTTTATAGGGTCAATGATTTTACTAGAAAAATTGCAACTTAAGATAAACCTACACGAATTCGCATACGCCTCCATCGTTCTTCTCAGGGCCTGCTGAGCCTCTCTTGTCAAGGCGTCACACTCGTCAAGAAAAATTATTTTTATCGTATCCTCAGTCAACGATTTCGTCCTCGCAAAATCCTTCACCTTCATCCTAATCACATCAATGCCCCTCTCATCAGAACTGTTCAACTCCAGAAAGTTCTGACTCTTGCCCTCCCCAAACAACTCTTGGGCGATGATATTCGCCAACGTCGTTTTTCCAACTCCTGATTTTCCAATAAACATCAAATGCGGAATATTCCCGGAAGCAACAAACGCCCTCACCCTTTTAACAATCTCCTCCTGACCCTTCACCTGATCAAACGTCTTCGGACGGTACTTCTCAATCCACAAACTCGAAGCCATCACGTCAAGAAGAAAAAATCCTTAATAAAGATTTAGCTAAAAGAAAAGTAATGAAAGAGTCTCACTCAGAAGACTCTTCCTCGGCAGGCTCCTCTTCAGAAGACTCGTTCATCTCCTCATCTTCAGAATCCACGCTTTCCTCTTCAGAAGACTTATCCGTCTCTTCCTCAGAAGATTCAGCACTACCAACCACCTCTCCAAAAGCAACACTCTTCAACACGCGCGTCACTTTAATTTTCGGGTGATCACCCTGCTTTGTATTTGGAACGAAAATTACGAATCCTTTTACCTTCGCAATACCGTCTCCCTTCTCTCCCACCGCCTCGATGGTCACTGTTAACTCTTCGCCAACTTTCACCGGCGCAGTAAATCTCCTTTCTTCTCCATATCTTTCTCTATACATATCTTCTTCACTCCTTTCGCCGCCTTAAAGACAGCGTTGCAGCCGTGTCAATCCTCACAATTTATAAAACTTTGTTTTTCTTTGACCACACCCTTCGCCTCTATTTTCTCCACAACCTTTAAAAAACAGCCCTCCAAGCGAACCTCATGGCCAACTACAGCTCTTTTCAAACACAACAAGAAATCCTCAACTACTGGAAAACCAACAACACTTTCAAGGCCCTCCAAGGCAGAAACAAAGACAACAAGCCCTTCTCCTTCCTCGACGGACCAATCACCGCAAACAACCCCATGGGTGTGCACCATGCCTGGGGAAGAACGCTCAAAGATCTTTACCAGAGGTACAAATCCATGCAAGGCTTTCATCAACGCTACCAAAACGGCTTTGACTGCCAAGGCCTCTGGTTAGAAGTAGAAACAGAAAAAGACCTCGGTTTTAACTCAAAAAAAGACATTGAACACTATGGGTTAGATAACTTTTCAAAGGCTTGTAGACAACGCGTAGAAAAATATTCCCACATCCAAACAGAACAATCTCAACTTCTCGGCCAATGGATGGACTGGGGCAATGACTACTACACCATGAGCGACGATAACATCCAAGCGATTTGGCACTTCCTCAAGGTCTGCCACGATCACGGATGGCTCTACAAAGGAAGAAGAATCCTGCCCTGGTGCATCAGATGCGGCACAAGCAGCTCAAAGCACGAAATGAGCGACGAAGGGTACGAAGATCTGACACACACCTCTGTTTACGTTAAAGCAAAAATCAAAGGACGAACTAATGAGTATTTGCTTATCTGGACCACCACAGAATGGACACTCTCAAGCAACATCGCAGCAGCAGTCAATCCCGACATTACTTACGTCCAAGCAAAACAAGGAAACGACCTCTACTATCTCTCAGAAGCAACAGCACACAAACTTGGAGGAGACGCGATCATCCTCAACCACCTCAAAGGAATAGATCTTCTTGGCCTAGAATATGAAAACTTTTATCCAGCATTAGCCATACAACACGGCATCACTCCCAAGGTTGTTCCCTTCGAAGGCGTCGGAGAAAAAGACGGGACAGGCATCGTTCACCTCGCCCCCAACTGCGGAGACGTGGATTACGATCTTGGAATAAAGCTAAACCTTCCTCTTCTCGACTCAGCACTTGACGAATACGGGACTTACACTACAGGATACGGCTGGCTCACAGGAAAAAACGTTCGAGACGTTAAAAAAGCAATCATCACAGACCTCGAGGCAAGAGGGATACTTTTCAAAACAGAAGAGCATACACACCGCTACCCTGTGTGCTGGAGATGCAAAGAAGAACTTGTCTTCCGCCTTGACTCTTCCTGGTTTCTCTCCTGCCAACGCCTCAGACCAAAAATGAAACGAGCAGCAGCAAAAGTAGAATGGTATCCTGAACATGTAGGAAAACTCATGCAAGACTGGCTGGACAATATGGAAGACTGGAACATCTCACGAAGAAGATACTGGGGACTGCCACTCATGTTTTATGAATGCGGTTGCGGATCCTTAACCGTCATCGGCTCTCGGGAAGAATTACGAACAAACGCTGTCAACAAAACAGCAGTCGACAACCTGCCAGAACTCCACAGACCATGGATTGACGCCATCAAGATCACATGCGCATGCGGCAAAGAAGTAGAACGCATCAAAGAAATAGGAGACTGCTGGCTCGACGCAGGCATCGTCCCCTTTTCCACTCTTCGTTACTTCAACGATAAAGACTATTGGAAGGCATGGTTTCCCGCAGACCTTGAAATAGAAATGCGCGCGCAAGTCAGACTCTGGTTTTACGCCCAGCTCTTCATGTCAGTCGTTCTTGAAGGAAGAGCACCCTACAAAAAAGTTTTAGCATACGAGGAAGTACGAGACGAACACGGGCAACCCATGCACAAGAGCAAGGGCAACGCCATCTGGTTCAACGAGGCAGTAGAAAAAATGGGCGCAGACGTCATGCGCTGGCAATACTGCAGCCAGAATCCACATTCCAACCTCAACTTCGGTTACGGACCAGCAAGAGATATCCAAAAATACCTTATTATCATCCAAAACCTTGCAACTTACATCCAACAATTTTGCACCAACCCCTCCAAAGGATACAGCAAGGATCTTCCAAGCCTCTGGATCCTCTCAAGAAGAGAACACCTCAAGAAAAACGTAACAGAAGCACTAGACAACCTCGAATACCATCGAGCAATGGAAGCCCTCAAAAACTTCTTCCTCTTTGACCTCTCAAAAACCTATATCCATCTCATCAGAGACAAGGCAGAAGAACGAAAAATCCAAAAAGTATTGTACGACACTTATCTCGACGCCGTTACCCTTCTCGCGCCCTTCTTGCCCTTTACCACTGAAAAAATAAACTTAGAAACCTATCACAAAGACAGCATCCATCTCCAACCATGGCCAAAGCCAAAGAAGAAATTTTTCAATCTAGACCTAGAACACTCCTTCTCTATTTGCACAAGCATCATCCAAGGCATCCTCGCAGCACGAGACAAACAAAAAATCAACGTCCGCTGGCCACTCAAGAAGGCAACTGTCACTTTCCACAACGAACACTCTTCCCTCAAAGAAATCGTTCTTCCCCTCAAAGATCTCATCCTCACCCAAACCAACCTCAAAGATCTTGACTTTCTTCTCTCTGAAAAGGCCTTAGTCCAAGGGCTCGAAACACCCTTTGATTATGGGCTTGTCCTCCTTGACACCACTCTCACTCCCTCATTAGAACAAGAAGGATACACCCGCGAACTCATCAGAAGAATCCAATCACTCAGAAAAGAAGCAAACCTCCAAAAAAAAGACAAGATCACTCTTTACATCCAAACACGCTATGACCTTGGAAGCTGGATAAAAACCCTCAAGAAAAAAGTCGGGGCAAAAAAACTCATTATCCGAACGAGAGCACCACGAATGGCTTTTGAAAAAACAATCGCCGCAACACTACGCGACAACACCTTCACTCTCTACCTCAGCAAACTTTCACTTTGAAGTAATTAAAGAGCGTGCTCTCTTTTTAAACAAGATTTAAATACTTTTCCCACCATTTTTAAACCATGGTAAAGAAAGAACTCAAGATCGTTAACATCGTCGCATCCACAAGCCTCCAGCACGACATTCCCCTCATCAAACTCGCAGAAAAACTTCCCAACACAGAATACAACCCAGAACAATTCCCAGGATTAGTGATGAGAATCAAAGAACCCAAAACTTCCGCTCTCATCTTCGGTTCTGGTAACGTTGTCTGCACCGGAGCACGATCGATGCAAAAACTCAGAGAAAGCATCAAACAAATCATCAAGAACGTGGAGAAGATAGGTATTCACATCACTATCCAACCACGCGTGACCGTCCAAAACATGGTCGCGTCCGGTGGCATTGGCATGGATTTAAATCTCAATTCTTTAGCAATGGAACTCGAAAACACAGAATACGAGCCAGAACAATTCCCAGGACTTGTCTACAAGCTGAACGGCACAAGAGCAACCTTCCTTCTCTTTAGCAATGGCAAAATCGTGTGCACAGGAACAAGAAGCGAACAAAAACTCAAAGAAGCGTTAGACTTACTCGTAAAAAACCTCTTAGCCTTGAAGAAATAAAGAATCTTTCAACCACATTTTTACTTCCTCTTCTTATTAAGAAAAGATCTTTTTAAACTTTTCAATCACAGCACCCCCTCTAAATCACTCACCCGAAAATTCTCCGAAAAAACCACCCTCAACCTTAAAAAGAATCCAAACCTCTATGTTCCACAACAAAAATCAATTTTAACCCAAGCAAAACAATCAGGAAGAACAAACCATGGACGCGAACGAGCACATTGAAAAACTCAAAGACTTCATTGAAGCTCAATACAAGAACCAGCTTTACGAAGCAATCCAACAAGGAAAAAAATCCCTTACCCTCACCTTCAACGACCTCGCAGCCTACGATCCCGAACTCGCGGAAGATCTTCTCCAACGTCCAGAAGACGTTCTCAAAGCAGCAGAATACGCCCTCGACCAAATAGACCTCCCAGAAGAAGCAACAAACAAACTCAGAATAAGATTCAGAGCCCTTCCCCAAAGCCAAAAATTAAGAATAGCAGACATCAGAAGCGAACACCTAGGAAAATTCATTCACTTGGAAGGTATCATCAGACAAACCTCAGACGTCAGGCCACAAGTCACGAAAGCAAGGTTTGAATGCGCAGGATGCAGCAACACCCTCACAATCCTCCAAATAGACAGCAAATTCAAGGAGCCAACGCGATGCACCTGCGGCTGGCGCGGAAAATTCAGACTTTTGGAAAAAGACCTCATTGACATTCAACACATCAAAATCGAAGAATCACCGGAAAACCTCGAAGGAGCAGAACAACCAAAACGTGTCAGCGTCATCATCAGCGAAGACCTCGTAGACCCAAGAATGGAACGAAGAATCATTCCAGGAACCAAGATCAGAATCTACGGCATCATCAAGGAAGTACCTATTCCCCTCAAAACGGGAGCACAATCAACACGCTATGACCTCATCATCGAAGGAAACAACGTCGAAACAGTCCAAGAAGATTATTCAGACATCAAACTCACTCTAGAAGACGAAGCTAAGATCAAAGACCTCGCAATAGATCCAAACGTGTTTAACAAGCTAGCAAGGAGCATCGCGCCAAGCATCTACGGCCACGAAAAAATCAAAGAAGCTTTAGTCTTACAACTCTTCGGAGGCATACGCAAAGTAAAAGCAGACCAAACTGTCACACGAGGAGACATCCATGTTTTGCTCATCGGCGATCCTGGATGCATCGCTGGAAATTCACAAGTCGCTTTATACTATAAAGGCATGAATCAAATACAACACTTAGGAACAGAACATTTGCAGCCTATTAAGGAAGTTGTTACTAAAATCCGAAAGAACCAACATGATAAACCCTATGATTTTGCGACAGTTTTTCATAAATACCCAAAACAACCAGTCCTCAAACTCATTACAGAAACTGGAAAAGAAGTCATTTGCACTTACAATCAACCTTTTTTAACCAGAAAAGGATGGGAACGAGCAGACCGCTTACCTTTAGACACTAAAATAAGAGTCATACCCACTCTTCCTAATAAAATTAAAAAACTTCAACCCACAAATTTCACTTCCCCTCAAAGCCAAAAATTAAAAGAAGTTTCACTTCCCCAATATGTGGATACCACATTGGCCTCCTTGTATGGATATATCCTTGGAGATGGAAATATTAAAAATAATGGGGATTCTTTAATTTGGGATATTAATGACGAAGAAACGGACCTTCTCGAACCTCTTACTTTATTTTGGAAAAACAGCTTCAATGTCGAACCTTGCTATTACCTAAAAAATGAAAACCCTCAGATTAAAACAATGGAATATCCCAATGGCACTCTCAGGCAAATAATTTCAACAGAAAAAATTCACCATCTTGAAATAAACAGCAAACAAGTTGCCAGCGCCATTTCCTTTTTATCTCATAAAAGGGTACCTCAAGAAATATTTCAAAGTCCTAAAGAAATTATCGCACATTTCTTAGCATGGCTTTTTGAAGCTGGTGGTTGTGGTTTTGGAAAGGGGAGAGGAAGAACAGCCATCCAATTAAAATCAAGCAGCCCTCAATTACTCAATGACGTTCAACTTCTTCTTCTCTATTTCGGAATTCACTCACGTATCTATAAAGACAATTTATGGATACGAAGAGCTAATGATATGGCATTGTTCGTCAAGCATATCGGTTTTATTTCTCAAAAGAAAATCACCAAGCTTAATGATATCATTCATGTTATAAATCTTAGAACCCAAAGAAGAAAAAAATATCAACGATGGGAAAAAATAAAATTTATCGAACCTTGCGGCATTATGGATGTCTACGATTTTGAAGTTCCACTCAGTCATAAATTTATCGCTAATGGAATTGTTTGCCATAATTCTGGAAAATCTGCATTACTCCAATTCATCTCCAAAACAGCACCCAAAGCACGATACGTCGGAGGAAAAGGCTCTTCTGGAACTGGCCTCACCGCGAGTGTTGTAAAAGATGAATTCTTACGAGGATGGGCACTCGAAGCAGGAGCAATCGTCCTCGCAAATAAAGGAATTTTAGTGACTGATGAACTCGACAAAATGACGGATGAAGACAGAGACGCACTGCACGAGGCGCTGGAACAACAAAGTTACCACCCTAATTTCGAAATCATGTTCAGCGACGGTACAACTCAAAAAATCGGACCTTTCGTAGATTCTCTTCTTGATTCGAATAAAGATCGCATTATCCACGGAAAAGATTGCGAAATAGTCCCTATTCAAAAGTATGAAGTTTTAACTACCAATTTTAACAAAATTTATCCCACAAAAATCAATAGAGTCAGCAGGCACAAAGCGCCCACTCATTTCATCGAAGTAGAATTCACAAACGGCAGAAAAGTCACAGTAACCCCAGAACACCCTTTCTTTGTTTATACCAATGAAAGTTACAAAGAAATCGCAGCAGAAAAGCTCAGTTTAGGAATGTTCATCCCCGCACCAAGAAAGCTTCCTTGCCTATCCTCTGAATATCCTCTTCACGAAATACTCCTTAAACCTATCCATAAGAAAATACACCTCCCTGCCCATATAGACCAGCGTTTTTCACGACTCTTAGGATATATTGCATCTGAAGGGCACGCTTATTACAATCCGAAGAACCATTCTGCTGAGATCGGAGCTTCCAATACGAATCCTCTTCTTATCTACGATATGGATTCTCTCTTTAACTCCACTTTTCAATGTTACATCAATCATGATACAGCCCCTGCGGAATCACGCCCTAGAGCCACTAAAGATCTAGACACAATCTATTGCGCTTCCCTTCCTTTATACCTCTATTTCCAAAAAAATTTCTATGGTTTGACTTTAAAAGCACCTAAAAAAATCATTCCAAACCCTATCCGCTCTTTAGACCCTTCCAAAAAACTCGAATTTTTAAGAGCAGCATTTAAAGGTGACGGCTTTGTCGATAGTGAACGAACAGGCTACTCCACCTCCTCTTTCAATCTCGCTCGTGGATATTCAGATTTACTACTTATGGAGGGAATTTGGAACTATATTGCAAAAGAATATCGTGATGGAACCTATTACTATAAAATTGTCATTTCAGCAAGTTATGATTTGTTTTTAAGGAAAATCGTTGAACCTGACGATTCCAGAGTCTCACGAATTCAAGACTTTGCAAAAAGAAGCAAAAATAGGCTTAATGATCGAGATATTTATCCCTATCCAGAACACATTAATGCTCTTTTAAAAGAATTAAGGATGTCTGATGGCGCAATCTTTTCAAACATCAAAAAAAACCAAAGTGTCCATATCACTAAAGCCCGCTCTTATCTTCAATCCATCAGAAAAAGACTAGCTTATGTTGAAACTCTTTTAGATTTAAAATTAATAAGAAGAAGATTGAATCTTCCTGTTAAAACCTTTGCCGAATCCCTCTCATGCTCTTCTGCTACAATTTATAACCTCGAAAAAAGGAAGGACACTCATTATTCTACCCTTCTACACTCATTAAAAAACGAAAAACTACAATCCTGTAAAAAGAGATTACAGGAACTATCCTCAGTTATAGACTCCGACCTTCGCTTTGTCAAAATCAAATCAATTAAAAAAATAAAGAATGAAGAAATAAAGTGGGTCTATGATGTTACTATAGAACCTACGCGCGCATTTATCAGCGAAGGCCTAGTCTTGCATAACACAGTAACCATCTCCAAAGCCAACGTCCAATCAACCCTTAGCGCGCAGACAACCATGCTCGCAGCAGCAAATCCAAAACTCGGAAGGTTCGACCCCTACACCCCCATCGCAACACAAATAAACCTCCCAGCATCACTCATCAACAGATTTGACCTCATCTTTCCCATCAGAGACCTGCCAAACAAAGAAAAAGATGAGAAGATAGCACTCCACGTCCTCGAAACATCACAACGACAAGAAACCTACACTGCAGAAATCTCACAAGAATTCTTCAGAAAATACCTCGCCTATGCGAAACAACACTGCAGCCCTCTTATGAGCAAGGCAGCAATCACTTTCATCAAAGACTTCTACGTCACCCTCAGAAACTCAGGCAAGGCAGACGACAGTGGCGTCAAACCCATTCCCATCTCAGCACGACAACTTGAAGCACTCATTCGCTTAAGCGAAGCCTCAGCAAAAACAAGACTGGACAACAAAGTCACGAAAGAAGACGCACTCAGAGCTATCACTCTCTTAAAAAATTGCCTGATGGAAGTAGGCTTCGACCCGGAAACGGGGCAAATCGACATCGACAGGATAAGCACAGGCATCACCGCATCCACACGAAACAAAATCATCACCCTCAAAGAAATCGTCCACACCCTCGAAGGCAAAGGCATTAAAACCATTCCAATAGAGGAAGTTATCGCAGCAGCAGCCCTCAAAGGCATCGAAGAAAGCAAGGCGTATGAAATCCTCGAACAACTCAAACGCTCAGGAGACCTCTTTGAACCAAAAAAAGGATTCATCCAACGTATCTAACATGAACCAGCCCCAGCGACAAACAGCCTACAAACTTTGGATTTCTACTTTACTCAGCGGCACGTACACCAAGACCCTTGGAGAATGGGAACCAAACTACCTCGAGGTAGGGGACAAAAAAATATCACGCGTTAACATCCTCGCGCCAGTTGTAGAAAAGTACATCAAAGAAGACAAAACTTACGCCAGCCTCACCCTTGACGACAGCTCGGGAAGAATCACGGTAAAAACATGGAGAGAGGATGTTTTCCTCCTCGAACATTTTGAGGTAGGAGATCTTGTTCTTGTTCTTGGAAAAATCAAGGAATACAATGGCTCTTTCTACGTCGTTCCAGAAATCGTCAAAAAACTCGACAATCCCCTCTGGGCCAAACACAGAACACTCGAACTCAAAAATATTTATGGAGAACCTTTACCCGCTCAACCTCCTTTGAAAGAAGCAACAATCTCCCAGGAAACACACTCTCAAGAAGATACCTTTTCTGTCATAGAAGAAAAGGTCGTCAATGAGCAGCCCCTCAACTTCCGCAAAAAAATTATTGATATTATCGAACAATTAGACACCAACAACGGCGCAGATCAACCAACAGTCATCAACCACACCCGCATTCCCAGAGAAGAAGCAGAAAAAATCATCCAAACCCTTATCAAAGAAGGAGAAGTTTTCGAAATACACCCAGGAAAATTACGAACAACCCTGTAGAAAAGTATAAATAGCTCCCTCTCCAAAGAAAAACAAAAAGCAGGTGAACCCGTGAACTTTAAACCCTCTAGACATCTTGTTCTTGTCATCCTTATCCTTCTCGGCCTCGCTTTCCTTTCCAGCTTTCTCTCAGAAACACTCACAGGCGCCTCAGTTTATTATCCGCCTGAAGAACGCATCATCTTCAGAAACCCAGAAGCAGCCAGACCGCGACAACTCGACACCCAGGTGCTATCAGTGAATAAAATCATCACCCCCGGCGTCTACGCACCCTCAGGAACACCACTCAGCCTCGCAGCGACAGCAGGAGTCAGACTTGAAGGAGGCGCAACTTTTACTGTGCCCACACTCTCAGGAATCGGATCAGCATACGCCTGCGTCAACGCCAAAGGACAGCTCTACAGAAGCGCGAGACCCTGCACGTAATTCTTCTTTAAGTTTTGCGCGAAATTTTGAGTAGGGAATCTTCCAAACGCGAGTGGATAATATAGTTTCTCCATTAATTTATATGTTCTTGATAGATTCCATTTTGGAGTTTTGCATAAATCCTTTTTCACAAACTTTAAATAACTTCCTTAAATCCTTTTTATTATGGACACGTACGAACATATGCTTGAGCAAGGAATCAAACAACTCCCAGAAACCCTTGTGAAAACCCAACGCTTTGAAATCCCAAACGCGAAAGGGTTTATCCAAGGAAATAAGACAGTCATCACCAACTTCAAAGAAATCGTCGACACTTTCAGAAGAGACATCCAACACTTCCTCAAGTACCTGCTCAAAGAACTCGCAACACCAGGGGCAGCAGAAGGACAGCGCCTCATCCTCGGAAGAAAAGTCAGTTCTCTCCTCATCAACCAAAAAATCAAACAATACGCAACCACCTACGTCCTGTGCTCTACCTGTGGAAAGCCAGACACCCAAATCATCAAAAAAGAAGACTCCACCTTCCTCAAGTGCACCGCCTGCGGAGCACAAAAACAAATCCCCAATTCCCTGTAAATGCACCTCAAAAAACACCACACGGGAACAATGGAAATCCTCGCGCTCTGTGACGACAACGTTCTAGGAAAAACCTTCCAAGAAGAAGGCCTCAAACTAGCAGTCAGCGAACACTTCTACAACGGCGGACACGTTAGCCCAGAACAAGCCCTCGAAGCATTAAACAACGCAACCAGCGCTAACATCGTCGGACAAGAGTCCATCAATCTTAGCCTCCAAGCAGGGCTCATCACCAACAAACACCTTCTTAAAATACAGGGAATACCTTACACCCTCATCTTCAATCTATGAAACTCGTTCAAAGACATCCAGGCTACTACGAAGCGATCCTTCAACTCAGACCAGCAAGAGAAGACGTGAAAAACTACTTCTTGCAAGAACTCAGCAAAAGACCAGGCGTTTTCATCTCCAAAGAAGTCGAACACAAAACAGGCATCGACTACTATCTCAGCTCACAGGACTTCGCCAAATCCCTCGGGCCAAAACTCAGAAAAAGGTTCAAAGGAACACCCACCTATTCACGAAGCCTCTACAGCAGAAGCAGAACCACCAGCAAACTCCTCTACAGGCTTACTGTTCTTTTTAGGTTAGAAAAAGAATAAGATACTTTTATAAGTATACCTTTGTTTTTCTTCACATGTCTTATTCAAGAAGACCACAAAACGAAGAACAAGAAATCTTCAGAATCAAACTCCCACGGGGAAGAGAAACTCTCGGCGTTTTAGAACAACGGCTCGGAGGAAGCAGAATGAGAGTACGCTGCCTCGACGGAAAGACCAGAATCTGCCGCGTCCCAGGAAGACTCAAAAAAAAGCTCTGGGTCAGAGAAGGAGATATCCTCCTCATTGAACCATGGGAACTCGGCGGCGATCAAAAAGGAGACGTCATCTACAAGTACAAACCCCTTCAAGTGGACTGGCTCAAGAAAAACGGTCACTTAAAAGAGCTTGAAGAGTTCGAGGAATTCTAGAGTAAATAATTTAAACCACAACCATCTTATTACCGAATGATAAAAGTAAGAGCAGCAAGAAAAAATGACTTTGAAGCATTCTGGAAGCTAGAGAGCGAGTTCAGGGAATACAACAACAAACATGAATTGATTGAAGGATTCAAATATGAACTTGATAAAACTCGACTCAACAAAGCTTTCTTAAAACAACTCAAACAAAAAGACAGCATCTTCATCTTCGCTGAAAACAATAGAATTCCTATTGGCTTTTTATTCGGATGCATAAAAACTATTACTCGCGGCGGCTATATTTCTAATTGTGGAAAAATAGGATACTTACAAAGTATTTTCATCTCAGAAAAACATCGCGGAAAGGGACACTCAAAACTTTTACTCAGCCATCTTTTTGACTTTTTAAGAAACAAAAAGGTAAAACTCTGCACTCTCCACGTAAATACTTATAACACTGCCGCAATCAAAGCCTATGAAAAAGCAGGATTCAAAGGACCAGATCAATATAGGCTATACAAAGAACTTTAAACTAACACTTTTCTTATAATCTCAGCAGTGAGCTTCGCGTCCTCTAACGCGTTATGGAACCCGCGCTCCTTCAAACCAAAATGCCTTATAAGAAACCCCAAGCTCAAATCACTCCTATCATCCCTTATCGGAATTCCCAACTTCATCCTCTTAAAATAGCCAAAAGCCAACGAATGAGAATCCACATATCTGTACCCAAAAATCCAAGGCATGTTAAATAACGCACAATTCTTCCTCAGAAAGGGGACATCAAAACTTCCAAGATTCTGGCCCGCAAGCGTCCTCTCCTTCACTGCCCTCGCCCAAGACAAAAATTCCCCTAATAACCCCTCGCACGACTTTTCACAATTTCTTATTTGTTCTTTTGTGAACCCATTCACTTTCAACGCATCCTCGCTGATTAAAGCACCCTCCCTCAATCCACACTCTCCATAAAACATATTCTCAGGATTTTCAAACTCAACAGCGCCAATACTCAACATCCCATGGACCTCAGGATCAAGCCCACTCGTCTCAAGGTCAACAACAATCATCATCCTAGCAAGACTAAACATTTAATAAAGTTTTCCCAACTAGAACAATTATGGTAACAAGGGAAAAATTCAAAACCTACGAAGGCGTGTTTGACCAAAGAACCTTGAGAACCCTCTTTAAACTCAGCAGCCAAGGCTACCTCGATGAAATGAAGAGCCCGGTCTCAGTAGGAAAAGAAAGCAACGTCTTCACCGCAACGAAAAAAGACGACTTTGTCGTTGTCAAAATCTATCGCGTCAACAACTGCGACTTCAAAAAAATGTATCATTACATCGTGGCAGACCCAAGGTTTGAAGGGCTGCACAACCAACGCAGAAAGGTCATTTACGCATGGGCGCAACGCGAATACAGAAATCTCCTCATCGCGAGACAAGCAGGCGTCAACGCCCCAATGCCCCATATAGTTTATGATAATATCCTCATCATGGAACTCATCGGGGACAAAGGAAGAGCAGCACCACGCCTCAAAGACTCACCGCCGAAAAATCCACAAAAATTCCACAAAGAAACCATCGAGAATATGAAGAGGCTTTACAAGGCAGGCTTGGTCCATGGAGACCTCAGCGAGTTCAACATCCTCAACCACAGCCAAAGGCCTTACTTTATAGACTTCAGCCACGGCACAAAAATAGAAGCAGCACACGAACTCCTCGAAAGAGACATAAAAACCATCCAACATTACTTCACAAAACTCGGAATAACCTGCGACTTTGAGAAAACCTTCACTCAATTAACTAAACCATGACCTTCAACTACGAGACAAGAATACCAAGAGAAAGAATCGCAATCTTAATAGGAACAAGAGGCTCAGTCAAACGCAACATCCAAGAAGCACTCAGCATTACCCTTCACGTCAACTCCAAAGAGGGAGACGTTACCCTCGAAGGAGAAGACAGCCTCGACCTCTTCATAGGACAAACCATCGTCAACGCTATCGGCAGAGGCTTTAATCCGGAAGTCGCTTTGAAACTCCTAGGCCAAGAAAACCACTTTGAGACTATCAACATCGAAGACTACTCTGGAAGCTCAAAAGAAAAACTCATCAGAATCAGATCCAGAGCCATCGGCACAGAAGGCAAAGCACGCAAAACCATCGAAGAGCTCACAGGCACACATACAGTTATTTACGGAAAAACCATCTCTATTATTGGAACCTACGAAAACGTCGCACTCGCACGACGCGCATTCGAAAGCCTGCTCAGCGGAAGCAGACACTCCACCATTTATACCTGGCTGGAAAAACAAAGAAAAAAGCTTAGAATGAAACTTTGATTCTTTCAAAAATTAGGGGTTTTAGCAATCGATTATTAAAAACCTCAGCAACATTTATAAGCAAGTTGTTCAGAAGCACACAAAAAAGATGGTAGAAAAAACAAAGGCACATGAACTCGCGGAACAACAACGAGAAATCTCCGTCTCAGAATTCTTCGCAAAAAACAGACACTTGCTCGGCTTTGACAACCCGAGAAAGGCGCTTTTAATGGCAGTCAAAGAAGCTGTTGATAATTCTATCGACGCGACACTTGACGCAAAATTCCTTCCAGACATTTATGTTGAACTTCAGCAATTGAAAGAGGACAGATTCAAAGTTATTGTCGAAGACAACGGACCAGGAATTCTCAAAGAACAAATCCCCAAAGTTTTTGGAAAACTTTTGTATGGGAGCAAGTTCCACAGAATGCGCCAGTCAATGGGGCAGCAAGGTATTGGTATTTCAGCAGTATTACTCTATGGCCAACTCACTACTGGAAAAGGTATGCACATCACCTCAAAAATCGGACCAAAACATCCAGCACATTTCTACGAAATACATATCGATACGCAGAAAAATGAACCAATCGTCAGACAGGATAAAATCATCGAGTGGAATAAAGACCACGGAACAAGAATTGAAATAGAATTACAAGGCGCATATCAAAAAGGAAAACAAAGCGTTGATGAGTATTTACGAGAAATTGCACTCATCAACCCCTACACACAGATCACCTACAAAACTCCAGAAAAAGAAACCATCACTTATCTTCGAGCGGTCAGTGAACTTCCAAAAGAAGCGAAAGAAGTCAAGCCACATCCTTATGGGGTAGAACTCGGCGTTCTTATCAGAATGATGCAAGCAACGACCTCAGGAACAGTCTCAGGCTTCTTACAACATGATTTCTGCAGAATCAGCCAAGTCTTAGCGCAAGACATCTGCAAAAAGGCAGCCATCAATCCACGAGCACGGCCAACTACTGTTGCACGAGACGAAGCAGAGGCACTTTACAACGTAATTCAAAACACGAAAATTATTGCACCACCCACGGATTGTCTTAGCCCCCTCGGAGAGGAAGGACTTCTCAAAGGCCTTAAGAAAGAAATTGATGCAGAATTCTACACCGCAGTCACCAGGACGCCCTCAGTCTACAGGGGCATTCCTTTTCTCATTGAAGTTGCCGCAGCCTATGGGGGGAGTTTAGAAAAAGAAGAGCCAGTTAGAATTATACGCTTCGCGAACAGAGTTCCCCTGCTTTACCAACAAGGGGCATGCGCAACAACAGAAAGCATAATCGACACCTCTTGGAAAAACTACAACCTCAGCCAAAGCAAAGAAAGCATCCCAATCGGACCAGTCGTTCTTGTTATCCATGTGGTCAGCGTTTGGGTACCGTTTACTTCAGAAGCAAAAGAGGCAATTGCGCACTATCCAGAAATCATCAAGGATATGAAACTCGCATTACAAGAAGCAGGCAGAAAAATATCAGCCTACATCAGAAAGACAGTCAAAGCACGGGAACAACAAGAACGCGTCGATTTATTTGAAAAGTACATTCCAGAATTAGCACACAGCCTTAGCAACCTCACAGGAGACAAAAAGGCAACCATCGAAGAACACCTCCAAAAGGTCCTCAAAAAAGGACTCAAGGATTTGCTAGCAGAGGTCAAGGCAGCAGAAAACACCAAAATCAAAGGAGAAAACATCGCATTCGGAGAAAAACAACAAACGCTCTCGGAGGTAGAAGATGAGCGGTAAGAAAGCAATTGAATACTTAAAAGATTTCGGAAGAAGAGTCGTTCATGAAGTAAAAAAAGGAAAAAACCCGGAAATAGAATTACCCCTCAGGAGCTTAAACAACATTATTTACGATAAGAAAACCAGAACCCTTAAGTTGGGAAAAAAAACCTCCTCAAGATCTTTTTTTAACGTCAGCCACGCAAAAAAATTCTTACAAACAGTAGAAGTAGCATCCATCAGCAAAAATCTTTTAACCGAAGAAAAACACGCCAGCCTAAGGGACGTGTTCTACCAAGCAAAAAGAACCATCCCAGGAACAAACCTCAACATCGTAGACGATCAAAATGAAAGCGACAAAGCAATCGAAGACCTCGAACTTGTCACCGGCATGAGCAGAGAACAACTTAACATGACCGCCAACAAAAACGGAAGCGTCGCAGGAAGAGTAATTATTGAAGACAAGGGAGATACTATTGACTGGAGCAAACTCGGGTCAGGAGGATGGTCCATACCAAGCACAGTCGAAAACATAACTTTCAAGAAAGTCAGCGCCAAATACATCCTCTACATGGAAAAGGCAGCTGTCTGGGAAAGACTGCATGAGGATAAATTCTGGGATAAAAATAATTGTTTGATCATGAGCTCTCAAGGACAAACAACAAGAGGAATCAGAAGATTATTACAAAGGCTGTATGAAGAACACCATTTGCCTATTTATGTTTTAACGGATTTTGATCCATGGGGATTCTACATTTATTCCGTAGTCAAATACGGCAGCATTAGTCTCGCTTATATGAGCGAAAAATTAACCATCCCCGGCGTTAAATACTTAGGAATAAGCGCGGACGATATAAACAATTATGAATTAAAAAAACATTTTATCAAATTAAACGATCAAGACACTTCCAGACTAAAACAGATCTCCGAATACGACTGGTTCAAAGACAATAAAGAATGGCAGAGACAATTCAAAATGATGAAAGACTTCGGAGCCAAAGCAGAAATCCAAGCCTTAAGCGCAAGAGGAATTAGTTTTATTTCTGAGAAATATCTCCCTGAAAAGATCAAGAATAAGGAGTTTTTAGACTAGAAAGATTTTTAAAATAACC
>Ga0209541_10007989_pt1 | contig 17622 bp, 18 predicted proteins | sample RifCSPlowO2_01_FD_184027 | JGI IMG/M metagenome (GOLD analysis project Ga0209541, IMG submission 184027) | Groundwater microbial communities from Rifle, Colorado - Rifle CSP2_plank lowO2_0.1 (SPAdes) (version 2) | ecosystem: Environmental > Aquatic > Deep subsurface > Groundwater | place...
CGGATCTCTAACATGCTACCTATTCTTCTTAAAATTCCACTCCCTTTCCTGGATGCACCCTTAGAAATTAGATCTTACGGTGTTTTGATCGCCCTTGGGTTTTTAATCATGCTTCCACTTGTTTCAAGGCAAGCACATCGCGAGGGGATTTCCTCACACACCATTATTGATCTTGGTTTTTGGTCGCTTCTTTGGGGCATTGTGGGCGCCAGAATTCTTTTTATTCTCACAACGCTCCATGAATACAAGGAATATCCACTAGAAATTTTTTATATTTGGAAGGGCGGGCTTGTTTTTTATGGAGGCCTCATTGGTGGAACTTTAGCCCTTATTTATTATTGCAAAAAACACAAATTAAACCTGTGGCAAGTCATGGATTTAGGAGCGCTTGGGGTCACCTTTACCCACATGTTTGGAAGGATGGGGTGCCTCGCAGCGGGTTGTTGTTTTGGGCATCCCACAACCTTACCCTGGGGGATTATTTTTCATAAAGAAGAATCTTTTGCGCGACCACTGCATACCCCACTCCATCCAACTCAAATTTATGAAATTGTCTTTCTTGGACTTCTTTTTTTGTTTTTCTATTTTTACCTAGCTCGGAATAAAAAATTTCAGGGGCAGGTCGTACTCACCTATTTAAGCCTTTATGGTGTGGCACGGTTCATTATTGAGTTTTTCCGCGGAGATGACATAAGAGGCTTTGTTATTCCTAATTTGATCAGCACCTCTCAGTTTGTGAGCATTATTATCTTCTTGATATCATTAGCATTTCTAGTAAATCGCTTGTATAAAAAATAAAGACAACTAAGCTGCGTAAGAATTTGACAGGGTGGTGACAAAATGTGGCGCAAGCCATTTTATCGATAAGCTAAGACAATCTTCTTTTTATTCACATTTCACTCTTAACCCATTGAAAAATAGCCACTTTTTAAAATTCTTATCAAAGTAGCTTTCTCAATAGATTTAAAAAAAATTTGGCACAGACCTTGCTTTGCAAAGTTATGAGAAAGTTTTGAGAAAGTTTTAAGATTTTTTTTGGAGGAGAGTATGAAAACGCGGATAACTGTTACTGTAGTGAGTGGTTTTATCTTTATTGTATGTGGATGTGGTCCTGCAAAAAAACAGGCAGATACTATTAATAATATCAACCTACCCCAAGGACAAACTAATCTTGAGAATGTTCAAACAGCGCTTAGCGAAATCAAGGAAAAACATCAAGAATTAGCTACATCACTTTTACAGGGTGCAAAAGATGTACAGGAGGACGCACAAGAGAATGTAGTTCTTCCTGTTGAAACTACTCAAACTAATGAAAATGCCATTGAATTTGAAACTGACCTAAGAGAATTGGAAACAAAAACCAAAGTCACTACGAATTTGATTCATAGCGATTTAGAACTCAACATCGAGACCGACATCGTCGATAACGTTAGCTATAAAGAATTAAAAAATCTTGAAAAAGAGATTTTTGAATTAGCACTTAAAGGGCATGAAAATGGAATGGATACCTCTCATCTCACTAGATTGAAAAATCTATTAGAAGAGATCAATCGAACAGTAAAGAAAATTGAAAAAATTAATGTGCGGAGCTCAGTAGTCGACTGGCATAAATCACATTTGAAATCACAAATTTATGATTTTTTTCAAAGTCCAGAGATCAACATTAATATAGGTGGCGATGCTATGGAGCTTGCTGAAAAATTTATGGCCTATGAAAATGCAGAAGAAAAGTTTGAGATATTTAAGAAGGCGCATGAAACCTTCATAAACACTTTTCACCAAGATGACGTTACCGATGACTTTCATAATATCAGATTGAAAGCTTTCAAGTTTGCAGAAAAAGTAGCTGGTGTAGATATATTCAGTTTTAACAAGGAGGAAAAATGAAAACATTGATTAAAATTACATTCTGTTTATCGCTGTCATTGTTAATTTTAACGGGCTGTGGCATTGGAAAGAAAGCGGCTGACGCCATAACAGGTGGCAGTGATAGAATTAAGGACAACATCAAAGAAGTTATTAACGAAATTAAGGTGAAAAAGGAAGAGGTGGGGGAGGCTGTAGAAAATGGATGGGAAAAAGCAAAAGATAAACGTGACGAGTTAAGTGATAGCCTCAAGAGAAAAAAACTAGAAATTGTGGGTGAACTTGAAGAAATCGTTAACACACTGGAAGACCATGTAACACACGCTACCGTATCACTCAGAGAGACACTAGAAAGAGATTTAAGTGAGCAAAAACTCGATGAGCACAAGGCAGAACTTGAAGAGTTAGAACAGGAAGTATTTGGGCTCATTTTGGAGGGCAGAAATAATGGGCTTGAAGAACTAGATCTTACAAGAATTAGAGTCATATTTGCTAAAATTAGAGAAAGTCTAGATAAGATTAAGGAAGTTAAGGGTGAGATTCAAGAAGAATCTCCACAAGAAGAAAATGATGAGATTGAAGTGGAGCCCGAACAAAACAATGAAGATAACGAAGATAAGGAAACTGGATTTGATAATAGCAAGCTTTATAAAAAGGCCTATAAGTTTGCTGCATCAGGTCTGTTAGGAATGGGGCTTAGTAAGCAGGATGCCAATGCGTTTGCTACAGTTATAGCTCAGCTCGATGGCGGCTGGAATTTATTCCCAGTATATCAAAGAGCATTTACAATGGCTCTTACGTATGGGCTTACTAAAGATGAGGCGCGCCAATTGGCTGATAAACTCATAGGTATGGATGCTCCATAATTAATGATCTAAAAGATATAATAAAAAAGGGTAGCGCGTAAGCTACCCTTTTTTGTGTGTGTAAAGAGACTATTAATTAAGACCAAGTGTGAATGGCTCTAAATGAAGAGGTTGTTCAACTAAAATTTTAATATGAGAAGGTGACAAAATTTTGATTGCTTTGAAGGAACCTTCAGCTGGTCCTTGAACAAGAACACTTGCCTTATCTTCAAATTCTTTCTTTGGCCAATTTGGGACGATCATAATATGATACATGGGTTGTTGATCTACCACGTAAAGATCTTCATATTGTGACTCTTTCACTTTTTCTAAAGTTACATGAGAACGTGGCCAAAAATCCATGTAACTACCTGCTGTTGCGGTTAAAGAAAGCGTTTCACCTGGCTCAAGCATAAGCGTAAGCTCTTGATAAGAGCGACCTTGGCTTAATTCTGTGACAGCAAAAACGGGTAAAACAAATAGGAAACTTAAGAAACTAACTAATACCTTTTTCATACGATACCTCCAGTATCAAAAAACAACTAACAACTTAAGGCACATACTAGCTGTAAAAACTATTATGAAAAATTATTAGTATTAATAGGCGCCTATTAGGAGTTCTAATGAACTAAACTTTTCGCACGAGGCTTTTAATGTTTGGCAGGTGTTTTATAAAAACAACAACATAAAAAACAGCGGCAAGACAGGTAAGAAAGTTAGAAATGGGCGTTTCTTGGTATAGACTCATAAGAAAAATATAGATGGGTAGAAAAAAGAGGCTTATGAGAGACCCAAGAGCTGAGGTGTGGGTTAAGTAAAGTACAAAAAAATAGGTAACTGCTGCAAGAGTTGTTGCAATAGGGTGTAGAGCAAAAAAAACCCCGTAAGTTGTGGCAACACCCTTTCCGCCTTTCCACTTTAAAAAAACATTAAAACAATTTCCAAGTAATATAAAGAAACAGGCAACACCTACAATAAAGGCTGAATATTGGATTTCTGCAATATCTGAAACAAGACTTCTTATCATTTCCCCTAACATCTCCATAAAACTCATTTCACTTTTGAAGTTGGCAACACTATCTCCCCAGGGCAAATGCTTAACGAGAAAATAGGGTAGAATAAACGCCTTGAGTGCATCAAATACGAGAACTGTTAAGCCCGGAAGTTTTCCTAAAGAACGAAGAACATTGGTTGCTCCAATATTTCCACTTCCTTCATCTCGAATGTCTTTTTTGAAGAATAACTTTCCGACTATTAAGCCCGTTGGAATGGTACCTATACAATAGCCAAGTATTGCTCCAATAACCATCCACACATAAGGCGAAAGGGTTAAACCAAGAAGCGTGATCACTAACTTAAAAGTATCACAAAGTTTATTTAAACTCTAGAAATTTTAATAGTAGTTTGTGGTTGCTGGAGCTTCTCTTTTACGGTTTGGGCGATTTTTAGCATGCTCTGAGATTCTTCTGATTTTTCATTTTCATAAACAAAGGGGGTGCCCCTATCACCACCCTCACAAATAGAAGTTTTTAGGGGTAGGGCTCCTAGAAAATCACATCCCCACTTTTTGGCTGCTTTTTCTCCACCACCGTGAAGAAAAATTTCTTCTCTTTCACCACATTTTTTACATTGAAAATAACTCATGTTCTCAACAACACCTAAAATAGGAATATTCACGCGTTTAAACATAGAAACACATTTTTCTACATCAGAAAGTGCAACATCTTGCGGAGTTGTTACAACAACAGCACCAGCTAAGGGAATAAGCTGACTTAAAGATAACTGCGTATCACCTGTGCCCGGCGGTAAATCAATCACCAAGTAATCGAGCTCTCCCCACTCCACTTTTTGGAAAAATTCTTGAAGGAGTTTATGTATCATGGGCCCACGCCAAATAATGGCTTGACCAGGTTCAGCAATAAAACCAACCGACATAAGCTTTAAGCCGTATCCTTCAATGGGTAACATTTTATTTTGGGGTGTACCCTCAGGGTGAACACCTACTTTCTGCATGAGAAGAGGAACGCTTGGCCCATAAATATCTGCATCAAGTAATCCCGTTTTTGCACCCATTTTTGAAAGTGCCACAGCCAAATTTGCTGCCACAGTAGATTTACCAACCCCCCCTTTACCACTGGCAACGGCAATAACATGTTTAATTTGCACTCCTACATAAGAAGCCGCTTCATGGGGTGGCTCATGATGAGCTGTCGTCCATTCAATTTTAAACTCTTTTAAACCCAACGGAAAAAGCTGTTCTTCGATATCAACTTTTATTTTATCTTTAATAGCCTCATCTTGTGGGGTAAGTTCAACCTGCACCTTTGCAATATTGTCACAAACAGTTGCTAATTTGACCATGCCTGCAGAATAAATATCTTGTTTACGAATGGGATTCCGAACTTTTTTAAGTGTTTCGATTAAATCTTCTTTTGTAATATTTTTTTCTTTTTTAAAAAAAGTCATGTTCTACCTTTATCACAAGTGAATCGTTGAAGCTACAATTTTGGTGTGTTAAAGTCTAAGAACATGCACTTAAAAAACTGGATTGTTCTCATATTAGTTTTAGGCTCGCTTACGAGTTTTACCTTTTTCATGAGCCGACTTGTAAGATGGATTCTTAAAGGAACGAAAGAAAACCGATTTGATCATATCGGGGAGCGCCTTAAAAAAGTTCTTATCAATGTTTTTGGTCAAAAAAGACTTCTTAAAGAACCTGTAGCTGGCGTCATGCACTTTTGTATTTTTTGGGGATTTATTTTCATCACCATTGGCACTGTTGAAATTTTAGCTAATGGAATCATCCCTAGTTTCTATTACTCAAACTTCTTACCTTCACCACTTCATAAAACTTTAAAGGTTTTTGAGGATTTGTTTTCTTTCGTTGTAGCTTGTGCCATTATTTTTGCTGTATTTAGAAGGCTTGTTTTAAGACCCAAACGCATGGCTGATAACCCTCGATCAGCTAAATTAGACGCCCTTTTTATTTTGTGCCTTATTTTTGGAGTCGTCACGACAAACCTAGGATTTCAGGCTTTTAAAATTGCGCAACTATCTTCTATTAATGCCTACCTTGATTACTGGATGCCCATTTCACAATGGCTAGCGCACCACGTTATTTCTGACTTCACCACTTCTTCACTTCATACAGGCCAAGAAGTTTTTTGGTGGCTACATATTATTATTATTTTAAGTTTTTTAAATTATCTTCCATTTTCAAAACACCTTCATATTATGATGGCCTTACCCAATGTTTTTTTTCACACACTCGATTCAACTGGAAAAATAAAAAAACTAAATCTCGAAGAAGAAGGGATTGAAACTTTTGGGGTTGGAAAGCTCGAAGAATTTTCTTGGAAGTCACTTCTTGATACCTATGCTTGTACTGAATGCGGACGTTGCAATGTTTATTGTCCAACTTACAATACAGGAAAGGATTTAAAACCTAAATCTCTCATCGCTGACTTAAGGCATCATCTTTATCATGAAGGGCCTCGGCTTTTGAAAGGCGAAAAAGAACCAACACAAGATTTAATAACTGAGGCTATTACAGAAAATGTTATTTGGGATTGTACAACGTGTGGGGCGTGCCAAGAGGCATGTCCCGTTTTTATTGAACATATTCCAAAAATTATTGATATGCGACGAAACCTAGTTCTCATGCAAGGAAAAATGGAAGAGGGCATGCAGCAGTTTTTCAATAATATGGAAAATTATTCTAACCCGTGGGGATTATCCCAAGAAAAAAGAAGTGCATGGACAGAGGGACTCCCCTTTAAAGTACCTGTTTTTTCTGAGCTGTCTCAAGAAGAGAGAAAAAATATTGAGTATCTTTATTTTGTAGGCTGCTCCGGCTCTTACGATGAAAGAAATCAAAAAACAACAAGGGCTTTAGCTCGGCTCCTTAATAAGGGTGGAGTAAAATTTGCCATTTTAGCCAAAGAAGAAAAATGTAATGGTGACTCCTGCCGGCGTTTGGGTAACGAATATCTTGCTCAAACTCAGATTAAAGGATTGCAAGGTACTTTTGAAAAGTACAACATCAAAAAAATTCTCACTCAATGCCCGCACTGTTTTAACACGTTTAAAAATGAATACCCTGAATTTGGTGGCAATTACGAAGTTATCCATCACACACAATTCTTACGCAAACTTTTAGATGAAGAAAAGCTTGAGATTAACGGCAGCATCAATGAAAAAATGACCTTTCACGATTCCTGTTATTTAGGAAGACATAATGGCGAATATGAATCACCTCGTGACATTTTAAAACAAATCCCAGGATTGATTCTTGAAGAAATGCCTCGCAATCGAGAAAAAGGTTTTTGCTGTGGAGCTGGCGGGGGACGCATGTGGGTTGAAGAAAAACGGGGCAACAAACGAGTAAGTGTAGAGCGCCTTGAAGAAGCTCTTACATTAAAGCCCAATAAAGTCGCTGCCGGATGTCCTTTTTGCATGACCATGCTTGAAGACGCCACAAAAGTAAAAGGCGTTGAAAAAGAAGTCAAAACACAAGACATCGCCGAAATTTTGGATTCAGTCGTAAATTAATTTTTATTAATGACAAATAGTGGTTGCATGTCTAAACGCTAAAATCAAATGAAGATAGCTCTCATTTATGAAACTAAACAAGTCTACCATAGTGGTCAGTATTTTTTATATGCTTTTCAGCAGTTAGGACACAAAGTAGAACACTTTGATTTAAACTCTTTAAAAGACATCCCCAAAACATACGACCTATACCTAAGAACAGATGACGGGTATTACAATTTTATATGGCCACAAGATATCAAAGAACGCTCCACATATTGGATATGTGACACACATCTAAAAAAACCAGCTAAAAAAATGAGAAAGCTATCGCATTCCTTTGGTAAGTGTTTTTTTGCACATTACACTTCGGGAATCAAAACTCTCTCAAAAATAAAAAATTTTTCTGAAGATTTTTATTGGCTTCCATTTGCATGTGATCCCCAAATTCACGCCTCATTACAAAAAAAAGTTAATATCGAACCAATATATGACATAGCCTTTGTTGGAAATGAAGGTAATATACCAAGAAAATTTATTCTTCATGAATTGAGAGAGCGTTATACAAAAAGTTATATTGGATATGCAGATTTTAGAAAAATGGGGACGGTATATTCATACTCAAAAATTGGTTTTAATTATTCAATAAATAATGATCTAAATCCAAGAATTTTTGAAATCATGATCACAGGAAGAATGCTTATAACCAATAATATAAATGATTCGAAATTCCTAGAGCTCTTTAAAAATAGAGAAAACATTGTCGTTTATAACAACGTAGAAGAATTGTTTTCACTTATAGAATATTACCTTAAACACGAGGATGAAAGAGAAGCAATAGCACTCAAGGGACAAAGTCTTGTTCTATCCCAACACACGTATTTACATAGAGCTCAGGAGATACTAAAAGTATGCGGCCTGCAGTAATTTTTGTAGAGAGGGGTTGGGGTGGATGTAAAGAATATGCCAAGGAATTAGTTATAAAGGAGTACTCACCCGGCTTAATAATAAAAGGAAAGTTAGAGCAAAATATATTGGCTTTGATTCGAAAAGATCCAAGGATTACAATTATCGATGTTCGTGAGTTTTTATTCAAAATTTTTATTTTTTTTAAAATAATGCAACTAAACTGCAACCAAAAAGGATTGGTTGTTGTTACAAAAGAAAAAACTGCGGCCTGGTTAAAATTCTTTAAAAAATATAAAGATTTCGAATTGCAGCTTTTGAACGAAAAAACTCAAAACGGCAAAATTGTATATCAAACCCAAGACATCATTTGAATACTTTTTTGTTAAGGCGTGTAGTTGTGGACATCGTTAAGGCATTCTTGTCCAAATAAAACTTCTGCTGTGGGCATGAAGTTCTTTTTAATTTTATCCGGTATTTTTGAAACAGCATTGACTGACCAAAACATTACACACTGATCAACCGAACAGTGTGCCCTTTTGGCTGGATCGTGAACTGTATCCTCATGAGAAGACTGCATGGGTAGTCCATTATTTACAAGCCCTAAAGCGTGTCCTGCTTCATGAACAAGAACCGCTTGTTCAACTTGTTCTTCTTCAGCAAACATGCCATCTTTAACGACTTGCTTAAAAATAGCAACAATACTTGTTCCACCAAAACTTACACCCAAGATATTTGGGTCTCCTTGGTAAAACCCATTAAGAAAAAGAATAATAATCGTTCTTCCTGTAGGTGTATCTTGATTTTTTAATTGCCTTCCTAAATCTAAAATCTCAATAGCTGCACGGGGTTGATCTCTTTTAGAAGAATCAGCAAAGAATGTTTTTGCTTGTATGGACTGATCACTAGGCATGTTCAATTGAAACCCTTTTTGTATTCTTATTTTAAATAACTCTTCCATATTCTTGCTAAAAATTTGCCACCACGAAAATGAGCGAACCTTCGAAAGCCCTCTAGAAGTACTTTGACCAACATAGGGTTTGGCACCGTCTTCAAATTCAACCTGAAAGGTAAGTTCAGTAACATGGGAGGTAGGAGAGAAATACTCGCTTACCTGAATTTGAGAAATAACTTGAGAGGCGTCTTCATTAGGGTTTATACCTCCGCACCTTTGGAATGCAAAAATCCCCGTCCCAAAAAGAAAGATCAATAATAAAAACTTGTAATACTGCATAGTTAGTGAAGAATTTAAGAAATACCTTACGTAAGATTAATTATATCACAACGCTACTTTTACGTCTTCGCCTTCGACTTTGACAGAATAGGTTTTGAGGCTGCCTGGTCCCATTTGGGCTTTTCCGGTCTTCACATCAAACTGCCAGCCATGCCACGGGCACGTTACAACACCACCCTCTAAATAACCCTCTCCAAGAGGACCTTGTCTATGAAGACAATCGTTTTGTGTAGCATAAAACTCATCCCCTATCTTAAAAAGAGCGATGGCTTGTCCATTTACTTCAACAGTTTTACTTTGACCTGACTCTAAGTCACTTACTTTTGCAACAGTTGTAAATTCTCCCATCTTGATAACCTCCAAAACTTATGAGACGGACAGTTGATCTTGAATCATAAGGAAAGTCAAGGATTTGTGATGAAACCCGATCTTACACAGAAAATAAAAAACCAAGCCCGTCTTTTAGGGTTTGATCTCATAGGTATCGCTCCAGCTAAACCGCTTAAAAATGATTTTAATTATTTTAAATGGTGGCTTGCCCAGGGTTTTGGAGCAGATATGCAGTACCTCTACAAAAACCTTCATAAAAGAGAAAATCCAGAAGAAATTTTACAGGGAGTTCAATCCATTATTTGTTGTGGAGTTAATTATTATACTTCACCTTCCTCTTCATCTCCTTCCATCAAGGGAGAAGCTCGTGGCATTGTTTCAAATTATGCACATGGAGATGATTATCATAAAGTTTTTTTAAAAAAATTAAAAGCCCTATCCGCTTTTATAAAAAAAGATCTTGGCGTTCATTCAAACAATAAAGAATATGTTGATACAGGTGCCATTATGGAAAGAAGCTATGCGGCCTCTGCCGGTTTAGGTTGGATCGGTAAAAACACATGTCTTATTAACAAGGAAATGGGTTCCTATATTTTTTTAGGCGAAATCTTAACAGATCTTGAACTTGAATATGACAAACCTGTTACTGACCACTGTGGCACGTGCACAGCGTGTCTTGATGCGTGCCCAACAGGAGCTCTACCCAAAGAAGGCGTTCTCGATTCAAACAAATGTATTTCTTATTTAACTATAGAATATAGAGGTGAAAGTTTCAGTGAAGATCTTTCTCATAAAATGGGCCAGCACATTATGGGCTGTGACATATGTCAACAAGTATGTCCCTGGAATAACAAGGCTCCACAAACACAAGAAGTGGCTTTTCATCCACGAGAAGATTTTTCTTTTCCGGATCTTCACAAGTGGGAAAAATTTGAAGAAAAAGATTTTTCACAATATTTTCAAAATAGTCCTATTAAGAGACTTAAATGGAAAGGCCTCTTACGCAACATCCGAAATGCCTTGCAAAACGCGAGAAATTGACATCTAACGCTGTGTTGCTTAGAAATTCTAACCATGTCAGATTCGAAAGTTTCTTATTTAGTTCGTGTTGAGCAACGTCTAGAGGCAGCTCATAATTTACGAGAATATCACGGCATGTGTGAGAGACTGCATGGTCATAGTTGGAAGGTTGAGGTTTTTGTTCGCGCTCCAAAACTTGATCATGAAGGTATGGCACTTGATTATTTACAGGTGAGAAAAGCACTCCAAGAAATTCTAACCGATTGGGATCATAATTATATTAATAATATTCCACCTTTTGATAAGCTTAATCCTTCCTCTGAAAACATAGCTACCTTTATTTTCCAACAAATGTCCAAGGTCATTAACTCAGAAAAATCCTGGGTTGAAAAAGTTCTTGTCTGGGAAGGGCCTGAATACTACACCGCCTGTGAAAAAGAAAACTAGTTAAATAATCTTCGGACAAATATCGGAAATACAGCACACGTCGCACTTAGGCTTTCGAGCAATGCAGGTTTTTCGACCATGCCAAATGAGTAGATGAGAAAAATTCGTCCATTCCTTTTGAGGGATAATTTTTTGTAAATCAAATTCAATTTTTACGGGGTCTTGTAATGTGGTAAGCCCCATTCGATTGCTAAGACGTCTTACATGTGTATCGACGACAATTCCAGGAATATCAAAAACATTACCTAGAATAACATTAGCTGTTTTTCTACCAATGCCGGGAAGCTCAACCAACTCTTCAAGTGTTCTTGGAACTTTCCCTTTATGTTTTTCAATAATATCTTTGCAGCAGGCTCGAATATTTTTTGCCTTGTTCCTAAAAAAACCTGTTGAATGAATATCTTTTTCAAGTTCTGCTTGTGTACTCTCGGCATAATCTTCTGCACTTCTATATTTTTTAAACAGATTTAAAGTTACTTTATTGACACGCTCATCTGTACACTGAGCTGAAAGAATAGTTGCCACCAAAAGCTCAAGTGGATTTTTATAATTTAAAGCACACTTAGCATGAGGAAATTCTTTTTTGAGTTTTTTTATAATCTTTAGAGCACGGGTTTGCTTTTTCACCCTCTCCTCCTGTCCTCTCCCCTCAAGGGAGAGGATGACAGAGTTCACAAATCCAAATATTTTTCAATGTCCTTTAAATTTCTTGTGTTCAGAACATCCTTCTTTTCTAACCAGGCTTTGCGAGCTATACCTACACCATATGTATAATCATAAAGCCCTTCAGGGCTATGGGCATCGGGATTAATACAGGTCATAACTTTTTTTTCTTTTAAATAAGGGCCCCATCTCCAATCAATATCAAACCGATGTGGGTTAGCATTAAGTTCTATAATTTTCCCCTGACCAGCAGCCACATTAATAATTTCTCTTACATCTACTTTGTAACCTGTGCGGCCTAAAATAAGCCTTCCTGTTGGGTGTCCCAACATGGTTGTGTATTTATTTTTCAACGCTCGCGAGATACGCTTGGTCATTTCTTTTTCGTCTAAATTAAATTGAGAATGAATAGAGGCAATCACAAAATCAAAAGAAGAAAGTACTTTATCTGGATAATCAAGAGAGCCATCTGCTAAAATGTCACACTCAATTCCTTTTAAAATTCTTATTTTATCAAGCTTTGAGTTGAGCTTATCCATTTCTTTTTGCTGTCGTCTAACACGATCTTCTTTCAATCCATTGGCATAAAAGGCAGACTGGCTATGGTCAGAAATGCCTACATATTCAAATTCAAGTTTTTCGGCTGTCTTTACCATATCTTCCAAAGAAGCATTGCCATCACTTTCAATCGTGTGCACATGAAAGACTCCTCGAATATCTTTTTCTTTTATAAGATCTGGGAGTTTACCTTTTTGTGCCGCTTCAATCTCACCTGTGTTTTCTCTAAGCTCGGGTGGAATATAAATAAGCCCTAATTTAGAAAAAATATCTTCTTCCGTTTTACATGAAATGAGTTTTTCACCCTTAAATAATCCGTATTCATTAAGCTTCATTCCCTTACTTTTTGCCAAGCCTCTCATCGCTGTATTGTGTTCGCGACTTCCTGTAAAATGATGAAGAGCATACGGAAATTCTTTGTTAGTTACGCACCGTAAATCAGCTTGAATGCCTGATTTCAATATAACACTGGACTTCGTTTCGCCTTCCTGCTGCACAACAGAAACCTCTTTAATACCAACAAAAGCTTTCATAATGGCAGTTGGCTTTTCCGAACTCACAACAATATCAATATCTTTTACAACTTCTTTTCTTCGCCTCAAGGAACCAGCAATTTCAATTCTTTCAACATTTTTATTTTCTTTAAGTTCACCGAGAACTTTTAAAGCCTCATATTCACCTCGCGGATAAAGATGTTGGCCCTGATAGGACATAAAATTTTTTATTGATTCCTTTATTTTATTTTGCGTTTTCTCACCAAAACCGGAAAGTTTGAGTAATCGATTTTCATTACAAGCACGCTCCAGCTCTTTTAGACTTTTAATTTTAAGATTTTCATACAACGCCTTAACCTTTTTCGGCCCAAGCCCAGGTAGTTTAAGAAGCTCGAATAGACCCTCCGGCACCGACTTTTTAAGGCTCTGATGTTCTTGGCACATGCCTGTTTTAACAAGTTCAGAAATGGTTTGGGCTAAATGAGCTCCTATACCCTTAATAGAAATAAGTTTATTTTCTGAAATGAGTTTTTCTAGATCGGCAGTTAATGTTTCAACAATTCGCGATGCGTTACTGAAGGCTCGAATTTTAAATGGATTGTCACCTTTAAGTTCTAAGAGTGTAGCAATTTCTTGTAAAACTTGAGAAATTTCTTTTTTATCCACGCGGATGGAAGAGTCGATCGTCGTAAGGCATTCTAGGATCTGTAATATCCCTGGCTGTATCTATAATTCGATTATTATTATCTACATAAATAAGCCGTGGCTCATATTCGTGAAGCTCCGCCTCTTCATATTCAGCGTAACTTGCAACAATAACAAGATCACCCCTTTTGGCTTTCCATGCCGCCGCACCATTTAAATGAATTTCGCCACCACCTTCTTCACCATAAATGGCATAGGTGTGAAAACGCTCTCCGTTTGAGAGATTATAAATATCAATCTTTTCAAAGGGTAAAATCTTGGCTGCACGGGCTAATTCTGGGTCAAAAGAGCAACTTCCCTGATAATGAAGGTTCACGCCCGTAATGGTTGCCTTGTGGATCTTGGATTTAAGCATAGTACGACGCATAGGTCTTTTATTTATCGCGTAAAATGCATGGTGTCAAAAAGGCTCTTCGCATGTAATTTCTTAAGGGAAAGAGAGCAATTGGAGTCAAACTTGAGTTGCTTCTTGCTTTCCAAGTATTTTTTCTTGCTCAACCATAAATTCGCCGAAAAAACACTTGGAAAGCTTCACATAAACTCGAAAATTAGTTATTCTATGACACATAGAAATAATACCTTAGTTTACTCTCTTTCCATTCATCATCACAGTGCTTCGATTAAGTGATAAGTGGTGGCTTGCAAGTTAAGGGCTCCTTGTTTAGGTTAGGATCATATGGGTTTCAGTGAGAAAAGGGCGGAGGTTGTGCTTTCTCAAGTCATTCGTGAACCCTATAATTTAGCCATTGCCACTGCCAGAACGTGCTACTCCTCTCAAGGCATTATTACAGTTAGTGATGTTGTTAAAGATGAAAATGCTCGCGCGTTACGGGACCGCATTGCGCAAAGCACCATGGAGGCCGGTCACCTCACAACACGTCAACATGCTCATTTTGTTTTTAGTTTAAATAATGTATCGCGCAGTTTTATTTGGTCTTTTTTACACTCACATCCATTTTATAATTCAGAACAGGTTTCACAACGCTATGTTCGAGTTAAAACCGATAACTTCTACTTTCCACAACTCTCCGAAAAACATAGAAAACTTTATGAAGAGACACTGCAACTCCAAATGGAGAGTTATAATAGGCTTATTGATCTTGTGAGACCCACAGCTGAAAAAGAATATTATAGAATTTTTCCTCATCGACTAAAAAATAAAGAAAAATGGGATAAAGTTATATTGAAAAAATCTTATGAGGTTGCCCGCTATGTTTTACCCATAGCCACTTTTGCTTATTTGTATCACACAGTAAGCGCCTTAACTCTGCTTCGCTATTATAAACTCATGAACATGTTCGACACCCCACAAGAACAAAAAAGTGTAATTTACAACATGGTAGAAGCGGTAAAAAAAGAAGATCCCGATTTTGAAAAAGAAATACAAGATCCTTATCGTTTAGAAGACACACCTGAATTTCAAATTCTAAATGAATTCCAATTCTCACACCGCCCCACTGATTTTATTCACGAGTTTGATGAAAGCTTAGAAGGTATGTGGTCAAAACTTATCGACTATAAAGTTAACGCAGAACAAACTTTAGCTCAAAGTGTAAGGTCTGTTTTTGGGCTCACACAACAACAACTTTCTAATGAAGATGCTATTGAGAAGGTTTTAAACCCTGCTCATAACAAATATCTTTCGGATACTTTGAATCCCAACATGCATACAAAGCTTTCTAGAACACTCTCCCATGTTCACTTTACTTTTAGAAAAAAAATGAGCCATACTGCCGATTCTCAAGAACAACGCCATAGAATGACCCCCGCTTCAAGACCCATTCTTTTAACTCATTTTAGTGGCAACCCTGATTTCATTACCCCAAAAATTATATTTGAAACACCTTTAGCCCTGGAACTCTTCAACAAAACTATGCAACAAACATGGAATAATATAAACAAATTACTAAACGATGGTGTGAGCTTTGAAAAAGCTCATTACCTCCTCCCTAATGCTTGGGCTGTACGCTATGAAGAATCAGGGGATCTCCTGGGATTCCATCATAAATGGAAGCTTCGAACATGCTATAATGCCCAAGAAGAAATATTTTATTCTTCAATTGACGAGTTAAAACAAGTAAATGAAAAATTTCCACTTATTGGAAAACATATTTTGGCTCCGTGTTACTTAAGAAAATTGGCAGAAGTAAAACCTTATTGTCCAGAAGGAGATCGTTACTGTGGCATACCTGTTTGGAAACGGGGATTAAATGAATATAAGAGGCTTATTTAAGACTATGATAAAATAAGATAAGGGGGGCTTTATGAAAAAACTTATTCTTCTTATCTTGTGCTTCCTTATCGGGAACAAAATAATGGCAGAAGATAAAAATCTTGAAATAGCAACTCTTGCTGGGGGATGTTTCTGGTGTATTCAGCATCCATTTGATGCAGCCCCAGGTGTTTTCAAAACTGTTGTAGGCTATACAGGTGGCAACAAGGCCAATCCAACCTATGAAGAGGTTTCTTCTGGCACAACGGGCCATAAGGAGGCCATGCAGGTTCACTTTGATCCCAAAAAAATTTCTTATGAGAAGGTTTTAGATATTTTTTGGATGCAAATAGATCCAACAGATGCGGGCGGACAATTTGTAGATCGTGGCAATCAATATACTTCAGCCATTTTCTATCACAGCGAAGAGCAGAAAAAGAGTGCTTTAAAATCAAAAGAAAAACTAGAAAAAAGTGGGCAGTTTAATAAACCCATTGTGACAGAAATAAAAGGAGCGGGTACTTTTTACTCAGCTGAAGACTATCATCAAAAATACTACGAAAAAAATCCTATTCGATACAAATTTTACCGCTCTCATTCAGGACGTGATCAGTTTTTAAAAAAATCATGGAAGGATAATAAAATAAATAAAAAAGTAAGCAAAGAAGAGTTGAAGAAAAAGCTTAACGCCATTCAATATAAAGTGACACAGGAGAGCGATACAGAACCTGCATTCCATAATGAATATTGGGATAATAAAAAAGCTGGTCTTTATGTTGATGTTGTTTCTGGAGAACCTCTTTTTACTTCAATAGACAAGTTTGATTCAGGAACTGGATGGCCTTCTTTTTCAAAGCCGTTAAAATCAGAAAACATCGTTTATAAAGAAGACAATGGTTTTTTCATGAAAAGAACAGAAGTACGATCTGCACAGGGAGACTCCCACCTGGGCCACGTCTTCCCATCTGATGCTGTTAACACAGGTAAGCACTACTGCATTAACTCAGCCTCTTTGCGCTTTATTCCTGTCGAAAAACTAGAAGCAGAAGGGTACGCTGAGTACCTTAAACTGTTTCAAAGTAAAACTCAGAAAAAATCCCCTTAAATCCACAAATGTAAGCATTTGATTTATTTGAATTATTTCTAAACTGCTACTCACAAATAGTCATATTCATATACACGTGATAAAATAGTGGTGTTGCTTTAAGTTAGTCATTCCTTGTTTTTAAAAAATAGCATGGATTAGATTTGAAAGTTTAGTGGGGTGGTACATGATTCATACTTTATTTAAGTCTTTTTTTTATTTTGTTCTGCTCTTAGTAGGACTGTCCTGTCAGGGCCAAAAAAATCAAGAACAGGCTCAAAATCAACAAAGTAAATTGTCAGCAGAATCTATAGGTGAGCGTTGGTATCGAGAACAAGATGAGCACATGCCTTGTTTTAGGGGATATTTTAGGAAATTAAATCAACTTAGAAAGCAAAGAGAAGAAACACAAGAAAAAGAAAGAATTGGTGCTTTAGCGTCTGGAGAAAAAACTTCGGCGGAATTTCAAGAGGAAATGCGACAAGTTTTAATTGAAATGTTTAATAATGAGAAGTGTTGTGAAGATTTCAATCACTTTTGGATGGTTAAATTACAAGAACTAAGAGATTATATTAATGGGGAAGAAGCTGCACAATCCCGGCAACGCCCATTTGATCCACCACCTGAAAATGATGGGAAAATTAATATCCCACGAATATTTGGATTATTTGAAGATGATAATATATCAAATCACTGGGAAAAAAGGGTGTTCGATGAACTTAAGGCAG
>Ga0209541_10007990_pt1 | contig 17622 bp, 16 predicted proteins | sample RifCSPlowO2_01_FD_184027 | JGI IMG/M metagenome (GOLD analysis project Ga0209541, IMG submission 184027) | Groundwater microbial communities from Rifle, Colorado - Rifle CSP2_plank lowO2_0.1 (SPAdes) (version 2) | ecosystem: Environmental > Aquatic > Deep subsurface > Groundwater | place...
GAGCCAAACGAACCGCGCCGGTGGTCACATCCGAGCCGTTTTTGCCAAAACGCACCATTTCGGCACAGGGGATATGCTTAATTAACAGCTTGGCCAACTCATATTCCAAGGGCGAAGGCAGGGAAAAAGAAATTCCTTTTTTTAGTTGTCTAACTATGGCCCGGTCAACGGCCGGATACTGATAGCCTAAGACCACCGGTAGCAAAGCGTTGACAAAATCAAGGTATTGATTGCCGTCAACATCCCAAACCTTTGAACCCTTGCCCCGAACAATAAATAAAGGCGCTACTCCTTTAACATAGAGCAAATGGCTTTTGGAAAAAGTCTGCGACGCCAAAGGAATCAGCTTTTCCGCTTTTTTTAGCAACTTGTTACTTTTATTAAAATTTTTCTTCATATGGTCTATTGATTATTTTCTTTTTCTTGTGGCACTCTTAGGCCTTCATTTCTTTTAATATGGAAATTTATTTTAAGAACTTCAGGGTTATCTTCCAGAAGCTTAATATAATCAAGGTAGCCGGCGTTACTGACGCTTTTATTAATTAAAAATTTTATCACTTCAAAATCTTCTTTATTATCAACTGTTAAGCGATAGCGTGAATAGTCTGCCGGCGCTTTTAAATTGCCTTTGCTGAATTTATTGCTTCTTAATATGTATTCATTAACATGTTCCCTATCAATCTTTGAAGTCGCTTCTTTGGCGGACGTTTCAAGCGCCTGCCTGCTAAACACCTCAACATCCATGCCGTCGGGAAAAGTCGGCGGGTTGACATTGCTTGCATAATCGTAGCTTCCTTGTTCAAAAAGATCTATTACCTGGTCAACAACTTCTGGATCAATTAAAGGACAATCACCTGTTATTCTGACAATATTTTTGTAATCAGGATATTTTAAACTACACTGGTAATAACGATCTAAAACATCATTTTCACTGCCGCGAAAACAATCAATGTTAATTTTCTGACACAAAGACTCCATTTTGTCGTTTGACTCACCTTCGCCGGTAGCAATAATAATTTTGTCAATTTTTTTCGCCTGCCCCAAACGCTTAACCAGATATTCCAACAACGGCACACCCGCAATTTCTTTTAAAATTTTTCCCGGCAGTCGGGTTGAAGCCATTCGGGCTTGGATAATACAAAGATTCTTCATTTTTTTACTAAATAATTTAAAATTTTAGTTGCGGTTGCAAAATTATTGAAAGTTTCCTTTTTATTTTTAACCCGGCCCAAAAAATATCTGATTTCATCAATATAATCCTGATTATCATTTTTTCTTTTTAAGCTAAATAATTTTTTGCTGCCTTTTTTGGTTTTGAGCCAAACCTGATCATTTTTAAAATCCCACTCTAGATTGCCTTTTTCGCCAATAATTTTACAATTTCTTGACTCATTTTGCTGTAAATAATCACAACGGACTGAACCGATGACGCCATTTTTAAATTTGAAAGCGGCAACAGCTACGTCCTCGGTTTCAATTTTTAAATTACTGACTTTGCCATAAACAAACCTTGACTCTCTGACTGGTTTAAAATTATTCAGCCAAAAAAGCAGATCAAACTCGTGAATATCATCCAAAATTATTCCGCCGCCGGTTTTTCTTTGAGCGGCGTAATTTTTACGGTAATCTTGATGTGGCCGCCAAAAAGGCAAATAATAGCCAAATTCGTGGTGGATAGCATAAACCCGCCCCAACTTATTGCTATCTAGATAATTCTTAATAAACCTTAACGCCGGATTAAAACGCATATTACAGGCCACCAGGTTAACCAGGTGTTTATTCTGACAAACTGAAATCAACTTTGAAACCCCAGCCAAAGTGGGCGACAGCGGTTTTTCAATAAATAAATGACAACCGGCCTTAGCGGCCAATAAAGCATATTTAAAATGCAAATGATTCGGCGTACAGATAAAAACCACATCAAAATCTTCTAAAACTTTCAGATTAACTACCCTAATTCCTAATTCATAATTCCTAATTCTTCTATAATCAATGTCAAAAACAAAAACATTCCGATAACCAAGTTTGATCAAATTGCGATAATGCCGCCGACCAATCGAACCAAAACCAATAATGATTATTGATATTTTTTTACTCATATTGACTTGCGGTAATTGTCAACAAACTCTTTAATGTCTTGGCTAAATATCTGTTGAGAAAAATATTTTACTCCCTGAAAATATTCAATAAAATGTCCGGCAAACCCTGTTTTAAACAAAGAAATATTTTTTTGTTTTTGGTCGGGATAACAAAATAATTGGCTGGAAATATTTAAGGGCTGGCCCATATCAATTTCTTTGATTCCTTGCTTTTTAAAATAGTTAAGCGCCGAAGCATTAATAATATGATAAAGTGGCAAATGATCAAATTCGGGGTCATCAGCAGCGGAGAATGATATCGCTTTGGAATAATTATGGCTAAAGTAAGTAAAGGCAATAAATTTATTGTCATACTTTAAACCAAACAAAGTGGCATTCCCCTCCTCCAATTCTCTGAACAACAAATCAAATGTTAATTTGGATCTGGTTATCCTGCCGGCCGATTTATGATGGAGCTCTCTGTACTGTTCGTGGATATTGTAATCACTGTTGGCCTGATTCATAATATAAATCTTGAAGGCCGGATCTTTAGTTATCTTCCTGATCGCCCGACGATGGTTTCTTCTCATACCAATATTCTGACAATCTACCAAATAACCAATCAATGAAGCATTAAGATAATTATGATTCATCAAAAAATTATAATGATATTTATCATGTTCCAAGGGATCAAGCTGAAACATGATTTTAACCACTTTTTCTTCCTTGGCAATAGAGTCAACCTTCTCCATTATTTCCTTCTCTAAATCTTTTTGATCTTCAAAAATTGGTGCTAGGACAAAACCGCCGCCGATGGTGATAGTTTTTATGTCCCCATTTTTTTCAATTGGCAAAAAGACTAAAGCAACGGGTTTATTATCTTTGATATAGATAAAACTTTTATCAAAATCAAGGTTCTTAGAATAAGCCAACCCATAATCTATATTAGTTAATAAATAATGAGGGCTTAATTTATTATTTTTAACATAAAAATTCCAATGTTTTCTAAATATTTCTTGATTGTCTTGGCGAAAAATAAAACCAGTAAATGATGACAATTCTTTAGACATAAATTTTTTTAATTAAATCAATGATCTCATCAAATTTTTCGTCAGTAATGTCACTATGGCAAGGGATCCAGATGCATTTTTCAAATTTCGGCGATAACAGATTCCGATTCATATCAAAATGATAAATACCGGTCATTATCCCCTGCTTTTTCAAAGCCTCAACGATTAGATCATTTTTTAACTCCGGGCAATGGATTGGAATAACATAAGGGGTTATCCCTTCTTTTTCTAAATGATCGCATATCCCCAAATTCCGAGTCTGGCTCAGAAAATAGCGGTAACGTTTTTGTCTGATTTTAACCTCATCCTCAATCTTTCTTTTCAGTAAATCCTCCGCCAATCGACTTGCCCTTAAAGCATCTCCATACAGGGCATAAGACATATTTAAAAATAAATTGGCGTATTTTTTAAAAAATTTGTTTTTAGAAAAATTGCTTAAATCATACAAGAACTTGGCTGAATCCTTTATCAAAGTCAGACCAAAAGGAGTTTTGGCAACAGACTTTTCAGTATAATCGAAAAAATCAACAAACTTTGATTTCACTCCTCCTAAGGCAAAACAAGAAAACCATTTAGAAAAACTGTAAACTGTAAAGTCACCCATTGAACCGAGCTTTCTGCCTTGATAATAGCTGTCCAGGGCATGGGCGCAGTCTTCAATTACCACTAATTTTTTATCGCGGGCAAACTTCAGAATTTTATTCATATCTTGAGGAAAACCGTATTGATGATAAACAAAAATAGCTTTAGTCCTTTCGGAAAATCTCTTGGCCGGGAAAGCGAAAGACTGAATTTGATTATAAATCCAATACCCAATCCACTGCGGAACTATCACTTCATCCAACTTATCGGTCAACACACCCTGATCTTTCAAATATTTTAAAATCAAAGTAATGGCGCCTTTGCCTGAACCAACAATTTTAACCCCGGACAAGACTTCTGGTTTTGATTTTCTAAATTGCTGCTTAGATGAGCTGGGCAACCAAGCAAACAAATCTTTTAAGTGAGGTCTGGGGACTTCCTTAATAATCATCTATTAAAAAATCTTTAATTGTCTTAGAAATGTATTTAACTTCAGATTTGCTTAAATCCGGATAACAGGGCAAAGTAAGACAAGATTGTTGATAAATTTCCTCATTTTTTAAATTAAGCCGATAGCCAAGTTTCCGGTAATACGGCTGGCGATAAACTGCCGGATAGTGGAAATTTGCTCCGACGCCTGCTGATTTTAAATAAGCCACCAATTTGTTTCTGACCGGACTTTTTAATGTCCTAATAACATAGAGATGCCAACCGCTATAATTACCTTTAATCTCATGCGGTAAAATAATCTCTTTAATATTTTTTAATTCCGCTTGATACCATTTAACAATTTGCCTTCGTTTTTTGATAAAACTGTCCAATCTTTTCAACTGGGAAATCCCTAAGGCGCAAGCCAGATCAGTCAAACGATAATTATAGCCTAAATCAACCATTACATTTTTACCTTTCTTATCTTTATAAATTCCATGATTGCGTAATAAAATCAACTGCTGATAATATCTCTTATTATCGGTTAAAATTGCTCCCCCCTCACCGGTGGTAATCGGCTTAACCGGATGAAAACTAAAAACTGTCAAGTCAGCCAGTGAACCAATTTTTCTGCCTTGACATCTGGCGCCTAAGGCGTGGGAGGCATCCTCAATCACCAGTAATTTATATTTTTTGGCGAGTTTTAAAATTTTTTTCAAGTCACAGGGCTGACCGGCAAAATCAACGGGAATAATGGCTTTGGTTTTTTTATTAATTAATTTTTCAATTTTTGATTCGTCAATATTATAAGTATCAAGCCTGATGTCGGCAAAAACCGGCTTGGCACCAGCCGCTAAAAGCATATTGGTCGTGGCGACAAAGGTGTTCGGCGTGGTAATCACCTCATCACCTCGCTTAAGTCCAGCCGCCAAATAAGCCAAATGAAGCGCGGCCGTGCCGTGGCTGACAATAACGGCATATTTAGCGCCGCAATAATTAGCCAGAGCCTTTTCAAATTCTAAAATCTTTGGTCCTTGAGTGAGCCAATCTGATTTCAAAACTTTTATCACTGCGGCGATATCTTTTTGGTTAATATGTTGATGGCCGTAAGGAATCACTTAAATTTTAATTATTTTCTTTAAATCGTCCTGAGTCAGCCAATCTTTATTGCTATCGCTGGTGTAACAAAAATCCGGCGGCAGTTTTCTACCAGCTTTAATTAATTTGCCGAACCGCTCGGCGATATCAAAAATTTCTTCATACTCTGGCAAAACTACAAAGTATTTTCCCAGCTCAATTGCATGACGGGCCTCTTCATTAGGCAATAAAACTTCATGGAGTTTTTCACCGGGTCTAATACCAATAATTTCTCGCTTAACTCCCGGGACAATCGTTTCAAATAAATCCATCAATTTCATACTAGGAATCTTCGGGATAAATATTTCACCGCCGTTCATATTTTCTAAAGCAAAAACGACCAGCTCAAAACTTTGCTCTAGAGTAATCCAAAAACGAGTCATCCTCTCGTCAGTGATTTGAACAGAATCAGCCCCTTTATTTTTCAAAAGAGTTTCAATGATACTGCCGCGACTGCCGATAACGTTACCGTAGCGGACGCAGCTGAATAAAGTTTTACTCTGCGAATAAGAATTGCCATCAATAAAAAGTTTTTCCGCGCAAAGCTTAGTTGAACCATAAAGGTTAATTGGTTGAACGGCTTTATCGGTTGAAATAAACAAAACTTTATCAACATTTTGATCAACTGCCGCATTGATAACATTTTTACTACCCAATATATTGGTTTTAACCGCTTCAAAAGGATTATACTCCAAGACTGGGACTTGTTTTAAAGCCGCAGCATGAACCACAATATCAACCCCATTAAAAGCTCTTTGCAGTCTCTCTAAATCTCTAACATCCCCCAGAAAAAATCTCAGTTTAGCAGCTTCTTGACCGAATTCTTGTTCAAATTCCTGCCTCATTTGAAACTGCTTCCATTCATCACGGCTGAAAATAATCAATTTTCCCGGCTTATAATTTTCAATTACGTGTCTGGTAAAACTTTTACCAAATGAACCAGTCCCCCCAGTAATTAGAATGTTTTTCCCATTTAACATAAATATTATTGCTTTATATTATAAACTTTAAAGAAATATGAATCTTTATTTTTTAACAACTCTTTAGGTGGCCCCTGCTCAATAATTTTACCCTTTTCTAAAACAATCAATCTATCCGAGTCCATCACCGTTGACAGACGATGGGCAATCGCCAAAACCGTTATCTTGCCTTTCAGTCCCCTGATAATTTTTTGAATTTGGACTTCTGATTCGTTATCCAAAGCGCTGGTAGCCTCATCTAGAATTAATAATTGAGGATCACGGGCCAAAATCCGAGCGATAACAATCCTTTGCCGCTGGCCCGCTGAAATTAAAATTCCTCGATCACCAATTACCGTTTCAAATTTATCCGGCAATGATTCAACAAATTCATAGATATTTGCTTGTTGGGCGGCCGTTTCAATGTCTCTTTGACTGACGGCATTGTCATAAAATTTAATATTGTTGGCAATGGTATCATTGATCAAAAAAATATCTTGGGAAACATAGCCAATCTTTTTCCGCCAACTTTTTAGGCTAACGTCAGAAATTTCTGTGCCATCAATTAATATTTTACCGCTAGCGGGTTTTAATAACCTTAAAATTAAATCAACCAAAGTGGTTTTACCGACGCCGGAAGGACCGATCAAGCCAACCATCTCTCCTTTATTGATTTCAAAATCAATACCGGAGAAAACCGGCCGGCTGACATGATAGGAAAAATTGATGTTCTTAAACTCTATTTTATCTCTAAAAATAAATTCTCTTTTGCCCTCATCAATTTCTTTGTATTCAATCACCTGGTCTTCATAATCTAAAACACTTTTTAGATGCGGCACCATTTCAACCACCGTATGCATTGCGGTTTCTAATTGTTGGATATAAGTAAATATTTTTTGGATTAAATAAACAATTACGATTAAGACCGCCAAGTTAAAATCGGGCACCTTATAGGTTAAGACAAAAATTACCGAGACAAAAATCAAAGCCACTGGCTGTAGAAATGAACCGGTTACACCTTTTAGAATTGAGATTTTTAATACCAACTTTTTTAAATGAGCAAAGTAATTTTTACCTTTTTCGGCAACGGCTGCCTCAACATTCATTGATTTGACAGTTTTCATACCTAGAATATTTTCATTAACGTGATGGGAAATCTCTTTATTGCTTTCAGTAATTTTATAAGATGAGGCTTTGGTTTTGGCAATAATTGGTTTGATGGTTAAGAAAAAAATTGCGCCCAAGGCCAAAGTAAAAACAGTGATCGGTAATGAAATATTAACTGCCACAACTAAATAGATAAAAAGACCGGTGACTAAAACAATCGCCGCGCTCAGCTGATTTAACAAACTGGCACCGTAAGGCACGTCAACCATTAAAATTGTTTCCAGATAACCAAGCCTTTGCTTTATCAAATAAGGCCAACTGGCATTAAGCATTTTTGAAAATAAAGAATTTCTGACTTTCTCTTGATAATCACTGGTAATCTTAGTCTTAATGTAAATCAGAAAAATATTAATAAAAGCTTTGACAATAAATAAACTGGTGATAAAAACCAGAAGAACCGTTACTGACAAATCAAAATTCAAAAAAGAAAAAAAATCTTGAAGCCCTCGGGAAATAAGATCAGGACCACCTTCACCTTCACCAATAGCAAAAGAAAATAACGGAATCAAAGCATTAACACCAATACCTTCAAGCAAGCCGTTAATAAAACCAAAAATAACTAAAATCAAAATCGGCCATTTATAGTCGGAATAGGCCTTTTGTAATAATTTTAGTGAAGAGACTATTTTATCTTTAGTTTTCATTAAAAGCGTTTGATTACCACCGATTAATTTTATCAACCACTTTCTTTTTAAGTTTCAAATAAGATTGAATCGCTTTTTGCTCAACTGCCGGAGAAACTAAACGCAAAATTTCTTTACCTAAAATCCGGTACTGACCGCCGACTTTGTTGGCCTTAATTAAACCTTTTTTAAGCATTCGCTTAATGGTGCTGCTGCTAATTTTCAGCAGTTTTTGGGTCTCGTCGGTAGTATAAATGGCATTAGGTTTTACTTCTTGATCCATATCTTTGAATACCTTTAATTATAGGCTAAAGTATCAATAGGTGTCAATAGGTGTCATATACAATTTATACACAATTAAAAAATCGCTTTATTTAGCCAAAAAGCGATTTTTTATAAAAAATGAAAAATTGGACTAATATTCTATATCATTTTTAGCGCTTATAATATCGACATTATTGATACCTTCAATTTGATTTAACCTGCTAATAAAATTTTCTAGGTCAGAAGGCTTGATGAATTTAATATTGAAGCTGTAGTCCAAAATTCGGCCATTTTCCCGCGAGACAACATTTAGCAAGTTGTCATACTTCAAAAATTCAGCAAAGATAGCTCTCATTTTGTCATTTGAGAATCGGTTGGCTTCAGCTGAAAAATTAAGAATGTAATCATATTTTCTGATGGAACCAAAGTTAAGTCTGGTTAAAATATAAATTATAATTACCGAAAAAATTGTAGTTGCTAAAGCAATGATATAATTACTGGTGCCAACAGCCAAGCCAATTGCCACCACCAGCAGAATAAAAGCAACGTCTCGGGCATCTTTAATCGCTGTTCTAAATCTAATTAAAGAAAAAACTCCGAAAGCACCAAAAGCAACGGCCAGACTATTACCAATTACCATAATAATCACTGCAATCAGAAAACCAATTAAAATTAAGGTAAAGGTAAAAGATTGAGAGTAGGAAATGCCTTTATGCGTTGCCTTATAAATCCAGGCCACGATCAGCGACAGGGCAAAGGCGAGTAATATATTAAAAATTATTGTAAAAATTGTCAATGGTTCTCCGATCGAAGTACTCAATAGATTTAAAGTGTTCATAATTTTTATTAATTATTAATTTAAGTCACTGAATAATTATTATCATCAAATTGGGGCATCGCCACCCTCAAAGAATTACAGTATTTGGAATAGGCCAGGCGCTGGAGCTGGTATCTTTGAATAATTTTGTGAAACCAGGCCGGCAAAACGTTATTGTATTTAAGTTCTAAAACAGCGCCCCCGGGATAAACATTTTTAAACTTGTTGGGAGAAATATCCAAATCATTAGCCAGCTGGGTTTTAATGTCATAATCAAAGGTAACGCGAAACTTTTTATCAATTTTGCCCACCAAGGCCTTGCGTTTGTAGGAAACAAAAAGTTTTGGTCTCAGGGTATTGCGTTTTTTGAACCAAACCAACTCATGTAAAAAATCATTGTCTTGGTCGGCGTTTAATAGTTCTGAAAGTTTCTTATCAAAATTATCATTGCTACTACTGGCCGCATCAATGCTGATTCTATCTTTAATAACCAAAGCGTCTTTTTTTCTTTTAATCTCCGCAAAAATTGGACTGGCTTGATCTTTAATGTCATTATAAAAACGAAATCTTAATTTTTTCCTGTCGGCAATGCCGCTTTCTTTATCCCAAAAACAACCAAAATCCGGGCTGTCAAAATATAAACTATTGACTTGATAATAATCTTGGCCTGATTCTTTAATGTAAGGATCCCAGTCCATATAATTTAAAAGGGCGGGAATTAATTTATCCGCAATATTTTTCGGCAAATAATATTTGAATTCAAACCTTTGAAAATGGAGTGTTGGTTTAGCCATATTATTTATTTAATCCCACCGGCGCCGGATCAACATTAATATTCAAAACTGCCTCTAAAATCTCATTGTTGCCGCCATTAATAAACAAAATATTAGCATTTTCCTTTTTAATTGTAAAGTCGGCATTAAAAACTGGCTCAAGACTGAAATTATTATTTTGATCACTTCCCTTCAAGTCGCTATTATTAACCACAATTTCTGATTGCTCATCGGTTTGGATATCGGTTTCATTGCCCCAGATAATACTATTATAAACTTCAGCTTTCCCGCCGCCGAAAACCGGCTTTTTTTCATAGGCATTTAGGCCAAGGCGATTATTGATAATGACATTATTAATGATTTTGACATCGGATAAATCTTTAATTTCAACCCCAATGTCGCAACTATTAAAAATATTATTATAAATTACCGTTTCCAGAGATTTTTCGCCAATACTGATACATTTGTCACCAGAGCCGCTGATATTATTATCGGCAATCAGAATAGTTGACCCGCTTAAATCAATGCCATCATTGCCGTTGCCAATAAACTGACTGCTAATAACACTCCCCTCTTTAATGAAATCCAAGTCAAGCCCATCAAAACTGTTGCCAATGAAAAAACTATCAGAAATTTCCGCTTTGGCTGATTTTATATTTAGGCCATCGTCGCCCAAAGAATTAGTAAACTGAGAATTGGCAACGGTAATATCATTATGATAAACCGAGACCATGCCACTAAAAAACACGCCGTTGACGTAAGCGTCCTTGCCGCCGTCAGCATAGAAAAATTTAAACCGGCTCGGCTGACTGCTGTCTAAAATGGCAAATGCCCCCCACGGTTCTTTGCCAACCAGTCGAGCTACTCTGATTGGCGCACCCGGCAGGCCTTCGGCAATTACATTACTATAGCTAACTAACGAAACATCTGATCCTAAAAGCAAGGTTGCCCCCGGAGCGATTCTGAGGGTGTAGCCTTTTGGTATGATTGTAGTTTTGGTAAAACTGTAAGTGCCGGCTGGTAAAAATATTTCTTTAGTGTCTTGATTTATTCGAAAATAAGGATAATCTCTTTGCAACTTGCCAGCATCATTAATTGCTGAAAAGTGGGCAAACGCCCGTTTATTAATAATTTTTACCTCATCATTCTCCTTTTTTATTTTATCGCCGGACAACGCATTGACAAAAGACAGGTCAACATCTTCAAGATTTTCGGTAAACCCCCGGGTCTGATCAGGATCCCCCGCTAAAAAAAACTGATGATCGGTTAATTCCACCGACCCCCCTTCTTCGGCAGTGGAAAAGTCAACATTTGAATATAAAAGAACATCATTAAAGTCAGCGACTGTTTGATCACCCGCATCAAGAAAACCGTTGAAATTGCTGTCATAATAAAGTTGATAATTTTTTAAATCAAAGTTATCGGAAAAAATAAGATCTACATCCTTGAAATGAAGGCCGCTGCGACTTTTGACGTGCAAATCAATATCGGCCAAGATAATTTTCCCTTGAGATAATAAAGCAGGATCATTATTTATTATCACCTCGGCAAAAACAAGATCATTTTTATACCTGTCCTGCAATTTTTCTATGGCTTGAATAACGTGCTGTCTTCTTTGCGCAATCAAATTATCGGCCCAATGATTAGTGTAAATTTTCATTCTATCTTTATATAAAGCCACTTTAATATTTTTTATAGTTTGGTCATAAAACTTTAAATCATCCTCCAGTTGAACCGGATCGGAAAAATAATCATACAAAATTTTATCCTTGGCAAAACGATATTCGGGGTTGCTAAAAATTCTCTTAGCCAGCGCCCCATATAGTTCAATGTCTTGGCTTGGTTCGGTGTTGCCCAAATCCCAAGGGATAAAATAAAATTTACCGGCTGAATTATCAAAATAAAGCCTAACATTATTGGCTTGATGATTAGAATGAACCAATTCTTGATGAATTTGCCAGTTGTAGAAATTGGCTTCATCAATTATGTTAAATATTGATTGATAAAATTCTTCGTCACTACCGTTGTTTAATAATTCTAACAGTTGGTAAACTTCGGAATAGTGATCATAGCCAAACTGGCTATCGCCAACTAATTTGTCCCAGGAATCAACATTATCCCAAATCACCCAGTCAGTTAACTCAACTAATGCTGGATTATAATCTTCTAAGGTGTAAAAATTACTTTCATCGGGCAGCTCCCATTTAGCTACCATTTCCTGACTCCAGCTTTCAATAATAAAATATAAACCATTATTACGGTTGTTAATTCTTAAATTGCCAAACCAGCTTGCTGGGTGGAACAAGCCCAACTTTTCTGCCCGATGCTCGTTGTTTAACTGCTCCAAGGCAAATAGGCGATCATCGGCGATAATAAAACTCAAACGTCTGATACCATTAAATAAATCGTCCTTGTCAAATTCAACCAGATAAGACTTTTTAGGAGCATTCCAATGGATTGCATTTTCTCCCCGATATCTAACGTCAACATCATATTCCCTGCCTTGATAAATAAACTTTGCCGGCGCCCAGAATTGATTATAATAATTAACATTCATAAAGCCTTCGGGCAAACTGTCGTCCAGCTGCTTTCTTGATTTAGCCGGAATAATTAATTCATAGACCGGCAGTTTGTCACGACGGAAAAAATAAGGTAAGTATAAAATGTCGCTGATTTTCCTTATTTGCCAATAAATTGGCAGGAGTTTAGTAAGGGCCGGATACTGACGGAGCAAAGAAGCTCGTTCTGCCACATCGGTGAATTTAGAAAAAACAACTGGACCAGCCAAAATCAATATCAAAAATATTGTCAAAACAAAAATTAACAAAACTTTACTTTTGATCAGGCGAAATTTTAATTTATTTAAAAAATTTTTTATAAAAACCATACTATCTTTTAATAACCAAGACCACTAGGCCTAAAACCCAAGGCCAGGGCCGAATAATTTTATAACTGGTATAACTATTTTTTAATAGTGTCATGTATTGTCTAAAATTTTTGCGGGAAATCCAAATTTGATCCGGCCAGGGCCAGAATTTTCGTAAGGGCTTGAAGCGAGTCAAAAAATACCAAAGATGGTGATAAGAATGCTTGACCGGCACGGAAATAACGACATAGCCGCCGGTCTGGCAAACTTTTAAGTGATTGTCAATTAATTCCGCCGGCCTGGCAAAGTGTTCAATCAAGCCGTGCGACCAAACCACACCGAATTTTTTATCAGACTCAAAATTGGTGATGTCTTTAAGCTCAAAATGATAATTAGTCACTCCGGCTTTTTCCAAATTTTTTCGGGCTTCATCCAGGGCGTTCTCGGCAATGTCAAAACCGGTATAACTTTTAACATCTCGGGCTAAAAGAACGCCGCAGGTGGCCGCCCCACAGCCAAACTCTAAAAAATCAGTTTCTTGATCAATATATTTCTTTAAAAGCCAGGTCAAAAAATGGTTATAAACTTTGCGGCCCAAAAGGATGATGCCCGCTTCTCCATGAACCTGCTCGTTCCAAGAATTTTCCCAGGCCTGCTTGCTTGAATCCAGATGAGTGTGGCGCTCAATAAATTGCCTGATCATTGACTTTAATTTTGATTAATTTTTAAATTCCGCCGATGGCCTGAATAATTTTTGCCGCTCGGTTTTCCCAGGTGTAACTCAAACTATCCCGCTGCGACTGTTTCACCATTCTATCACTCAAATCCCGGTCTTGTAAAATCAACTTTATCTTGGCGGCTAAATCCGCCGGATTATCCGGCTGGCAAAAAAGACAATTCTGCTCGCTTAAAACCTCTTTAATGCTTGGCAAATCAGAAGCGATTATCGGCCGGCCAGCGGCCAGATATTCAAACATCTTCAACGGCGACATGTAGTAACGGTAGTGCGGCTTGTCAGGGAAAGGCATCAATAAAACATCAAAAGCTTTTTGATAAATTGCCAGCCGATTCTGGGAAACTGGCTTAAGAAGTAAAACCCTGTCCCCTATGCCCAGATCTTCCGCTTGATTTTTATAATCTAAAATATCAGGCTCAATCCCGCCTACGGCCATAAACAAAACATTAAGATTCTCTTGGCTAAGAATTTTTAAAGCTTTCAGAATATCGCCTATCCCCTTATCCATACCCTTGGTTTTAAAGCTGCCGGTGTAGCCGAGGATGATTTTCCCTGGGGGTAAATTGACTTTTTGCCGCGCTGCCTCTTGAGTCAACTTAATGGCAAAAACTGCCAAGTCAACCGCATCCGGGGCGATAATGATTTTATCCGCCTCAATTCCTAAATCAACCAATTCTTTTCTAAGCTGACCGGTTAAAACAACCAAAAGCAGACATTGCTTGAAATATTTTTGATAATATCTTTTTTTAGCGGGTAAAGAATGTCCTTCCCAGACAACTTTCTTAGAAAAAAGCTGAAGCAAGGGCAATAAATGCTCATCGCGGCTGTAAAAAATAAAGTCATTTTTATTTTTTTTAAAAAGCAAATAAAAGAATAAGGAGATAATAAACAATAAAAGCTGAAATTTAATGTAAACGCCGGCCGGCAGTTTCAATAAAAAAACCGGATCCGGGCTCTTGATTTTTTTAACCTTAAAATTATTCTTGACCTGATAATGGCTGAAAAGATCAGTATTTTTAAATTCATCATTGATCCGAGTGGGCAAAACTAATTCTAATTCAATTCCGGCGCCGGCAAAACTTTCAGCCATTTTCATAATCTGCAAGCCGTGAGCTTTTTCCGTTGGGATCCTGGCATTGGCAAAATAGATTATCTTCATGATTGCTTTTCAATTATCTTTTTCAAATTACTAACGACGTATTCCTGTTGTTGTCTGGTAATTCCGACAAACATCGGCAAAGAAATAATCTGGGCCATTATTTCGTCAGTGGCCGGACAATCATCTTTCGGCCCCTGATAAAACGGCTGGCGATAAACCGGCACCGGATAATGAATGGCGGTCTGAATTCCGGCTTTAGCTAATTTTTCTTTGAGTTGATCACGGCTATATTCCAAAGACTTAACTACGTACAAATGATAAACATGGGTTGCGTCTTTTACTCGGCTAACCGGCTTAATCGGGATAGCAGCTTGGCTGATTAATTGGTCATAATGTAAAGCGGCCTGCCGCCGGCTGGCATTATTAGCCTCAAGATAAACTAACTTCAGGTTGAGGCAAATTGCTTGGATTGAATCAAGCCTCATATTAAAACCTAAAATTTGATGGTCATTTTTGGTCTTCTCGCCTAAATTGCGCAAAAGCACTAATTTGTCTTTAATTTCTTGGCTGCTAGTCACCACGGCGCCGGCGTCGCCAAAGGCCCCTAAATTTTTGGTCGGATAAAAAGAAAAGCAGCCGGCGTCACCCCAATTGCCCGCTTTTTTCCCGGCAAATTCGGCCAAGTGGGCCTGAGCGCAATCTTCAATAACCACTAAATTATGTTTCTTGGCAATAGCCATGATGGCCGGCATCTCGTTAGCCTGGCCATAAAGATGAACCGGCAAAATCGCTTTGGTTTTTTCATTAATCAAACTTTCAATCTTTAAAACGTCAATAGTCAAGGTTTCAGAATCAATGTCAATAAATCTCGGCGCGGCGCCAGTTCGCAAAATCGCCACCACGCTGGCGTTGTAAGCATTGCCTTGAGTAATCACTTCATCTCCGGCTTTGATCCCTAAAGCGGTCAAGGCTAAAAATAAAGCATCGGCGCCGCTACTGGTGCCAACACAAAATCCGGTGCCAATGGCCTTGGCCCAAGCTTTTTCAAAAGTTTCAACTTCCTGATTTAAAATATATTGATTGGCCGCTAAAAGATCCTCAACTTTTTTGAGATATTGGTTTTTAATTTGTTGAGTTGTTTGACTCAAATCAATGAATGGCACTTGCATACTTAGCAATTAAATGATAATTTATAATTAACGAAAGTATAGAAAATATTACTTACTATCTTATTTCTTACTGCTTACTACTGATTTCATGATCGAAGGCGTAAAAATCAAAGAATTAAAGGTTCATCAAGACGTGGCCGACAAGTCTTCTGCCGGCCAAGAAATGATCGGCGAGAAGCGCGGCTACCTGATGGAAGTGGTGAGAGCTGACGAAGATCTGCTGAAAAAATTTGGCCAGACCGTTTTTACCGTTGCTTACAAAGGAATGATTAAAGCCTTTCACTGGCACCAAAAACAGGATGACCTATGGTTTGTGGCCAGCGGCCAAGCCCGGATTGTGCTCTATGATAAACGGAAGGATTCACCAACCTACAAACAAACGCAGGTTATTTACGCCGGCACTGATAATTACAAACTGATTGTTATTCCAATCGGAGTTGTTCATGGTTATCAGGTTTTAGGCGATGAACCGGTCTTAATGTTTTATCACATCACCGAGACCTACAATCCGAATGACCCAGACGAATTCAGAATACCTTATGATGACCCGGAAATCGGCTTTGACTGGAATTCACCGACTGATTAGTGTTTAACTAGACTTTTCTCGTCATCAATTTTCAAAAATTTTTTCATCTTACTGATATCTAAACTGGTATCCTCAGGCACCCACTCAGGCTTGGGGATTGTTTTAATATCCGGCCGAGTGCGCCGGGCATATTCCTCCAAAGAATTTCTCGGTCCGCCAATATTCATAATGCCAGTGGCTTCAGATTTGGCGGCCGCTAAAATCAATGGTGCCATTTCGTCAACGTATAATTTGGAATTATATTGGCCCTGGTAAACTTTTTCCCAGGGAAACGGCACCGGACCAAAACTCAAACGCAAGACTAAAGAATCATTAAGTAACCTAACGGCGCACTCACCGCCAAACTTGGTGTAAGCGAATTTATAAGGCAAAACTATTGGCTCGTCTTCGCGGTGCGGGCCTTGACCGCCATAAAGATAATCGGTTGAAGTATAAACCAGCTTGGCGCCAACTTGATGGCAGGCCAAGGCAACATTGGCGGTGCCAATAATATTGACTTTTAAGCCCGGCTCCGGGCTTTTGTCATGTTGGGGTGGTTTGGTTTCGGCCGCTAAATGTAAAACTACATCTGGCTTATGTTTTTCCAGACAGGCAATAACCGATTTTAAATCAGTGATATCGCATTCAGTATGAGACGGGGCAATAATTTCCGGCTCAATTTTTTTTATTTCGCTGCCCAAAAGGCCGGAACCGCCGGTCATTAAAATTTTCATAGAGTTTGATAATTAATCTAAAAAAATTAAAAATAGATAATAAATTAAATAATCTGAGTCTCGCCCCGCATCAAGTCTTCTACCGAAGTTTGATAATTCCTGGAAGTAAGCCGAAAGGCGATTTCGCGAAACTGAACCTGATTAATATAAAGACTTATTCGGACTTGGTGCGGGGTCATTAGTATTTTAGTCATAAGTTGGTAAGTTAATAAGTTGATAAGTTAGCAAGATATTCTAAACCTTCTTTAACCGAAGCAAGGCAAAAATCAGAATTACCGGCTTGAGCTTTTTTTCGATACTCGATAATTCGGGCAAATTCACCGGCCAGCCGGCCCAAACGCGATGTTTTTTCGGAAACGCCGCTTAAAGATTTAATTTCAATTACCTTTTGCCAGTCAACCTTAGGCAGAGTCATTGGATACAATTTTAAATTTAAATCTAATTTTTCAATAAAACCTAAATTATTCAAAAAAGCGCGAATAATGTGCTGGGGCACAGAAATTACAATGGCTGACTTTAATTTTTTGTCTTGGGCAAAATTCATAAAACCCTGG
>Ga0209541_10007993_pt1 | contig 17619 bp, 19 predicted proteins | sample RifCSPlowO2_01_FD_184027 | JGI IMG/M metagenome (GOLD analysis project Ga0209541, IMG submission 184027) | Groundwater microbial communities from Rifle, Colorado - Rifle CSP2_plank lowO2_0.1 (SPAdes) (version 2) | ecosystem: Environmental > Aquatic > Deep subsurface > Groundwater | place...
AAGCTTCTCCGCTTTTCCATAAACATGCAGCTCTCTTATTATTGCGCAGTTCTTTAATTCCTTAATAAAAGGCTTGCATGGAAATCTTAACCTAAGCAAGCCAAATAAGATATTTTCCTTGTTCACTGCCTGAAGGAATATCTCTTTCCCTTTGCTGGCATTATACTCTGTCTTTTTTATCTTAATATCATAATCCTCTGTCTTTGCAAACCCAATCTCCCTGAACCTTATCTCATTCAGTTTTATGCCTTTTTTCCTGATTTCATATTCAATGTCTTTTCTTAAGTCAATTCTTGTTGTTCCTGCAGCAAGATAGTCTGGATGTATCTCCCTCATTATTCTCATCACCCTGCAGTATTCCGGAACAGCTTCCAGCATTCTTATAATAATCTTTTTTATTTCTTTTTCAGCATATGGCTTGTATTTATTTTTCCAATAAAGCCTTTCAAGCCCGCTTCCCTTAATAACCTGGCACGGGTATATCTTCAGCTGGTCTGGCTTGAACCTCTCATCTGAAAAAAGCTGCTTAAACATCCTTAAATCCTTTTTAATATTGCTTCCAGGCAGTCCGGGCATGATATGATTGCCAACCTTAAAGCCAGAATCCTTGAGCCTTTGTGTTGCTTCAATGACATCCTTAACCTTATGCCCTCTTTTAACAATCCTGTAAATCTCATCATCAATTGCCTGCACTCCAAGCTCAACTCTTGTGCAGCCGAATTTTAGCATTCTTTTTATATCCTGCTTTGAACAAACATCAGGCCTCGTTTCTATGCATAGTGCCACGCACCTGTGCCTTGTCTTTTCATTGAGCTTTTTTGCCTCTTTTAAATTCCTTGATTTCTTACCATTGAGCGCATCATAGCATCCTTTGATAAAGCTGTGCTGAAATTTTACAGGATAAGACAGAAAAGTGCCGCCCATTATAATCAGCTCAATCTTGTCTGTAGGATGGTGCATCATCCTAAAAGCCTGAATCCTTGCCTCAGCCTGCCTGTAAGCATCATAGCCTAAAGAAAGGGCTCGCATTACTGCTGGAGACTTTGGAGTGTAGCTTTGGGGCATATTAAGGCTTGGGCAATACAGGCATGTCCCGTGCCTGCATTTTCTTGGAGGCAGCATAACTGCCACAGGGGTAACCCCTGAAATTGTTTTTGTCGGCTTTCGCACTTCATTGCTTGATGGAGGCTTCATTCTACCACATTAAAATATAGTTTATTCATAAATCTTTCTAGCTTGACAAATAAAAAAAGAAAAAAAGAAAACAAATAAAAAGTTTAGAGTTATTATTCCCAGTCTGCGTCTTCGCTATCTTCTAACTCTTCGTCAAGGTCGCTGTCAAAGTCACTGTTACTGCTGTCATCTGCACCTGCTATAAATGATGGCTTTTCAATATCTACTCTACTAACTTCTTCCTCTTTTTTATTAAGCTTCTTTGGCATTTTAACTCCTTTTTTAACTTCTTGAACACAAAAATACAAGCTTTTTAAATCTTTTTGTTTTAAGCCTCACACACCCTAATCCTCGGCTTTTCTCTCCATTCGCTTATCTTGTCCATGATTTTTGCAATTGCAAATAACACTGCTATTGCAGCGCCAATAAGCGCAATGAAAATTATTGGAATGAGCATATAAAGCCTGCCTGATGTTTTTATGCTGAATATGGACAGCCCCGTCATCTTGCTGCTGCCTGCAGGATAAAACTCATCGCAGTCGCTTTCATCTGCTATCCTGCTTTCATCTGCATTAGAATATGTCCATGCAAGCATACTTGCCTCATTTATTCCGTAATATACTCTGCCTGCCCCAACTCGGCCCCCCTCTGACAGAATTGCTATCTCTGCAATATCCCTTTCTGTTATGTGTATTATGTCCTGCGACTTAAGCCATGAGAGCTCATCCTTCATGGCATCCTGCCATTTTATGCTCCCATTTGCCTCAGGAACAAGCTCATAAACAGTATAACTTCCCGTAGTTGTTTTTCTTGAGATAGTAAAATCCTTAAAATTATTTGAGATGCCAATGCTCTGCACTAGTGAGCTTATCTCATCTATAACAAACTGTGGCACGCAAGCCCTTTGTGACATAAAATACATGCACTCTCCAGAACAGTCTTTGCTGCCAGAGCATTCATAAAAATCAGAATCTAAAAAATCAATATAGCCCGAAAATCCATCTTCTGCATGCTCAATTGTTATGCTTATCTTGCCTTTTTCAAAGGTGCAGGAATCAAGCTCTTTGCTGCACACCTTTGCCCACCCCCTAAGCTCTGCGCTTAAGTCAGCATTCTCAAATTTCTTGAATGATGTTATTCTCAGGTATGAAACATTCCTTTCCTCTTTTTTGACAGGCAGCTGCAGCTTTACAGAGAGAAATCTTTCAGCATCACTTCCTCCGGGAGCTGCCTGTTCAGACAAAATTGTGTAAAGATTATTCCCATAGAATGACTTGAATATGTATGAGTTATCCAGCTTAAGAACACTGTCTGAGCTGTTCATTGAGCCCAGATTATATTCAACATAGTCTTTGTTCAGAAAAACCTCAACAGCATAATTCTCAGCTGTAAGCCTGCACTGTATTGGGGCACCTAAAGCAGGAACAGCTGCTAGGGCAATTGAAATGACGCTGAAAAGAATAAGCATGGCAATAACTGCCCACTGCGCTGGTAAAATGCTGCAGAAACTCTTTTTTTTCATGAAAATTGGTGATGTATGGAGTTTTTAAGAATTGCGGTGCTGCGCTGAAGACTGACGAAAAATAAAAAGTCCCCCGGGGGAGATTGAATATGAAAGTTCACTTTTTTAATTATGCCTAATTTGTACGAAAAGTGCCTGAATTAGATATGATCAATCACCAAAAATTAATTCTTTTTTCTAATGGCAAGTTTTTTGCCATCCTCAATAAACCTACAAGCATAAATTCCAGGTTTTACAGATAATATTGTTGAAATTTCATGCTTACCGCGCGGGCATTTAGGATATTGCATGGAATTATTTTTTGGGTCAGTTACAGCCATTATACCGCCTCCAACGCCTACAAATCCTTCTAAACGATATAATCTTGAGCCTTTTTTCTCTTCAACATCCCCTTCTCTAATTGAATTTACTAATCTATGGGCTATATTTGTAGGAGAATCTGTTTCAACATAAAATCTATCTTTTGAGGATAGTACTGCAAAGCAACCATCTCCAAAAAGATTTCTAAAAGCAACAAAGTCACCACCTTGCATCATTTTTGGAACATTCCATATAGGATTATATAATTTTATTCTTCCTCTTCCACCCCAACCACGACCCATATCTCTAGCAAATGCCAGTTGCCTATATGCATCTATATTTAGAGCTTCACATACTGCAAGATACCCTGAAGTAATATTTACTACTCCTTCATCAACTGATTTAACTCTCTTTGAATGTTGAGTTTGTTCAGATTTTGAAAAATCAAAATCTCTTTCAGAATACTTTTTCAGTAATGCAAAATCTTTATCAGATATCATAAAAAAATAATTAATTATTAGTATTTAAACATTTCGTTTTTGTTATTACTTAATAATTATGTTTATTCAAATGAAAATAACTATTGATTAATATCCGGCAACCCATACTTTTCTAAAATTAACAGGGGATTAAGGGGATATCTTTTTGATTCACTTCTTTCAGTATATCTCTTTGCACTTTTTTTATGTTTTTCTCTAATAAGGAATAGTATCCCCCGGGGGAGAATCGGACTCCCAACCTCCCGGTTACAGCACTTGGCTTTTCAGGCTTCATTTTGCTCCGCATGAAGCGGAAAATCCGCCCTAGATAATTTTCTACAGCCAGGCGCTCTACCATTGAGCTACCGAGGGATGATTATAGAAATAAAGGATATTTTTAAAGATATTGCCTGCCTTTAATGGAGAATAATACCGGCATCCTTCGATGAAGTATTGTTAATAATGAATTATTCCTTCATAAACATCATCAAGCCAATCATTTAAAGAGGTTGCATTTAGGCTTTTCACATAATCAACCATTGCTTTTCTTTCATGGGTGACTATGTCAAGCTCGTGCTGGCAGTATATGCCTTCAGTTTTAACATACCCCTCTTTGAAGCTGCCTTCAATATCTTTTTCATCAAATGTAAAAATCCTGTTTTTGAGTATCATATTGGAATGCCCACCTGCAGGGCTTATATACTGCTCCCACCCGCTTAGGTTCATCATGCCATCAGAGTTTATCAGAAACGCTAATCCTGTGTTTCCAACATTAGGATTTTCAACTGCCCTTGCCAGATGTGCTATCCACGATGATGTATCCCTGCTTTCACCATTGTAAAACATGTCATATACCTTGACAAGATAATCTCTCGGCAGGGCAACTACTGGCCTCGGCATCACTATTACATTCTTTTCATACATGCATTCTGAATTTTTTATTCTTTTGTGTGTATCTGACATTTTTTAACTATCTAAATCGATTGAATACCCCATTATTTGTGAAACATTGATTAAACTGTCAACATAATCCTTATTTTCTGTATGCAATCCCAATAATATCTTCTTTTCCATTTTATAACTTCAGAATTTTGTAAATTCTGATAGTGATCAAAAACCACCCGAGAGATGACATTCACATGCCACTGCTCTTTGACCAAGGGTTTTTGACACATCAAAAATGCTCTTTGTTCACGCTGTCTGTTTTAACTCGCAGAAAGCAAAGGCATTTTTGGGGTGCTCAAAAACTCAAACACGCTCTGTGGCTTTAGCCCAGAGTTTTTGACACCCTCAAAAGTCTGAGGCGATTTTACATCAACCCTTTAATAGCATAGCATAAAAGAGAATTTATAAATCTTACTCCTTTTTCTCTGAAACAGAAATATACGCGCTGTTGGAATTTGCCTCCTTGACCTTTCCGTTTCTGTCATAGACAACAGAGGCAAGCGGAAGGGCAAACATCCCAACCATTCCAATCTTTGAGTATATAATATATGAGAACATCTTCTGCTCTCCTGCTGACATTGAGTTGACATTCCAGAGTATTTTCCTGTTTTTCTCGTCAACCTTCTCTGGCGCTACGCCGTATTTGTCATACAGCTTTACGACAGGAGGCAGCCTGTCAATTACAGTCAGCCTTTCAACAGCCCTTCTTGCCCTGACATTCAGCCTTATCTTCAGTGCAAACTCCCCGCTTTTTGTCTTGACGAATGAAGAGTCCTTTCTTACAATAACATCGCCTGTCAGGTATGACTTTATTATGAAGATAACAGCTACAATAAGGATAACCAGCACTATAGGGTAAAGGTAGTTTGTCTTTGCCGCTATTTCCAGCTTTCCGGCAGGAAGCACTTCTGCAGCCCAGGAATATGTTACTATCAGCCCCTGCCTCTCAACCCTTTCCGGAGCCACATTAAATGTTGTGAATATGCTTGAAAAGGTGTCCCTTTGTATTTTTATGTCTGCTATTGCCGGGACATTCCCCTCATTTGTTTTCGTTATCCTCTCTGTTGTGATTATCCAGCCTGATTTTTCTGTTTTTGTTGTAAACTCTGTCTTCTCAACATACTTTATTGAGGATTCTGCTTTTTCAGTCACCCCGCCGATGCTGATATCTGCAAGCAGCTTGTATGTTCCTGCAGTTATGCTCTTGGTCTTTTCCCTGTCAATCTTTATTGAAAAGCTCTTTTTTTCAAGAGGGGAAAATGAAAGGTTTGCATTATAGCTGAAGAAAACTGACGACAGCAAGATGCCAGCATCGCTTATGCTCACATTCTCCCTGTTTTCAATATAGATTGTTGCGGAGTCTGAATCAATGATAATATTGTCTGCTGACAAGCCGAAAAGATTTCTGATTTTTACAATGCTTACTGAAATCCTGTCCTCAAATATGCCTGTGCTGCCCTTTATGTTGTATACAAAATTAAAAATTCCCTCTTTACTCCTTACCCTTTCATCAGGATAAACCTCAACCCTTACATTCTTTGTTTCAGCGCCCAAAACCTCAAATGTGCCTCTTGGAGAAAAGTAGATTCCTACAAGGCTGTAAATCTCAAAATTGTCAGTCGGCCCAAGATTTTTTATCTTGAAATCAAAAACTGCCGGCTTGTTAACCTCTGCGATAACGACATCGCTTATTGTAGCTTTTTCAACCTCAATATTTATTGCAGAAGCAAATGAAATACTTTGAACAAAAACAAGCAGAACAACCAAAAACATCAGGCTTTTCCAGCAATCTCTTTTCTTTATCATGAAAAAACCTCGTAAGGGATATATTTAAAGGTTTCGCTAATTTAAGAAATTTTAATGCTCGCCTTCAAGCTCAAGGAATGCTTTTGCCTGCGCAATAAGCTCGTCAGCCTCTCCAAAAAGCTTGTTTTCGTATGTTTGTATTCTCTCCCTTATCACATACCTGTCATAAACTCCCCTCATGAATTTAAGAAATGCATTTGCCTCCCACCTGCTTTCATAATCTTTTGTTATCCACGCGCTCGCCTTAACCTCAACAACCCCCTTGTTCATCTTTGCCTTTTTGCCGTCTTTCTGCACCTCTACATCAACCATCCCGAGAATGCGCCATGTTACCTTGATGACAAACTTGAAGTAGTCAGATATCTTCCTGTCCGCCTCCCACTCTATCTCAATCTCCTTTCCAGAGGGCGTTATCTTCTCAGAATACACCTTTTCTGTAACATCATATTCATTATCTGAGAGCCAGGTGTAAAGAAATCTGTAAAACTCCTTGAACTCAAAGACGCTTGCCTGCTTTATTTTGCTGTCAAAAACCCTATCTTTCTCCGACATTTTTTAACCTCTTTTGTTGATTATAGTCCGGTATTTAAGCCTATTCTGCATATTTAAATATTTTCTTTTTTGGGTTTGTGCTGTTTAAACTAAAATAAATATTTTGTAAAGATAAATCATTACAAATGTCCAGAAAACAATCTGGATTATGCTAAGATAAAATGCCATGTTTTCATGCTTTTTTAGAATGCCCTCAAAATAAAAATTATATGAAACCTTATGTTTTTTAATTACTGCAATAAGCGCATGAGAAGTGCCAATTAAATAGTCAATTGCATAGAGAATAAAACCCCACAGCAAATGAAAATACAGCCCATAAACTATTAATGCTATTATAATTACCGAGACTATCCTTATTGTTACAGCATTTTTGCCTTTCTGAAGGACTCCAAACAGGTATATTGGCTGGGTTATATTGTAAACTCTAAAGAAAATCATCAATAGAAAGATTAGGATTATCAACAAAACTATTAAATCTGTCATCTATTTAAAATGCTATTCTTTGTTTTTCACATCTCTTCCCTGCACGATTCGCACAAAAGCCTGTTGTCTGTTTTGTAAAGCAAATCATAGTTTCCGCACTCTTCGCACAAATCCTCTGTTGCCCGCCTTCCGCCAGTTTTTGGCGTCCTCATTCTTTTAACCTTGTCTGACTCCTCCCTTACCTGCATCAGCTCGCCGGCTATGTCAAACAAGGCGGGCTGCACCCTTAGAATATCGCTCAGCGTCAGCAGCCCGACAATGCTGCCATTAACGACGACAGGAAGCCTCCTGTAATTCTGCCTTTTCATGATGCTTACTGCCTCGTAAACATCAATTGACGGCTTTGCTGTTATCACTTTTTTCGTTGCAACATCACTCGCCTTTATATTTTTCAGCTCTTTTCTGGACTTCTTAATCATTGCCCACAATATGTCTCTTTCTGTCAGTATTCCCACAAGCTTCTTGCCGTCCTTTATTATCAAGCCGCCAATTCTCTTCTTAACCATCTCCCTGGCGCAGTCAATGAGATTTGTTTCTGGCTTTGCATAAACAAAATTCCTCGTCATTATATCGCCCACTTTTATTCCTGTTTTCATGTTAACTCAGAATATTAAAATCACGAATGCTTATAAACCTTTTCATGATTTTTTCTGCTGTAGCATCTCAATGAATAAAGAAAAGAATCAGCGAGGAAATCCTGCCCCGGACCTCGCTGTAACATTAAGAGAGAAATTTGTTATTTATCATTAATGCTGGTGTAGTATATAAAGTATATACCTGCAAGATTTCCAGAATTCTGCCACAAAAAACCGCCTGCAGAAAAATCCATTATTTTATGCTTATTATGCTTCTGCTGCTTCCCGAGCATAAAAAACCCTGCCTGCATGTAAACAGTATATACAAGTATATATTATAAAATATATATCAGAGCAGAATAAAGCTTTAAATATATACTAGCTTATACTTCCTGTGGAACTAAGGAAGCCGTAGAAGGAAAGCCAGCAGAGATTCTAGTATTTTCACAGGTTATTGTTTAAGATGGAGCAAAGAAAATTAATCAGGCTCGGGAACTCAAGCTTCGCAGTCGCGCTGCCGAAGGAATGGATAAACAGGTCAGGGCTGAAAAAAGGAGACGAAGTTTTCATTACGCCCAATTCAGAGGGGGAGATTATAGTTTCCCACCAGCAAAAAAAGAACCTCTCGGATAAAAAAACAGTTATAAATATTGACGGAAAAGATGACAAGAATATAAGGCGTGAGTTTACAAGCGATTACATCAACGGGTGCTCTATTTTTGAGTTTACAGGGGCTATTGACAGGGAAAAAGGCAAGATAATCAAGAATATAATAAACCATTACATAAGCTGTGAGGTCAGCGAGGAAAGCAGCACTAAAGTTGTGGTTAAGGACTTTTTTAACCTTGAAGAGCTAAACCTGAATAACTTCATGCGCAGAATAGACAATAACATAGAGGAGATGTTTGATATAATCATACAGGGGATATCGGGAAAAAAGATTTCAAGGGAAGACATGGAAGAAATGAACAAAATAGACCTGGATGTAAACAAGTTTTATTTTCTGACATCAAGAATTCTGACACTTGGGCTGAATAATCCAAGCCTAGTGCACACCTTAAAAATTAAGCCCACAGAGCTCTTTAACAACTGGTGGCTTGCTTTCCACCTTGAGCATATAGGGGACGATTTGAAGATAATGGCGAATAAGATAAAATCCGAGAAATTAACTGCTGAAAACAGGGAGATAATGGCATCTGCATTCAGGGAGATGAAAGAAAGGCACGGCGAATCTCTCAGGATATTTTACACTCAGGACAATAAAAAAGCCTATGAGCTCATGGAAAGCGGGAAAAAAATGTGCAATTTAGCTGAAAACCTTATGAAAAGCAAGAGCGCCCTGCTTATATTCACAGGAGCAAGGCTCAAGGAAATGAGCAATGCTTCATACCAGATACTAAAAATGATGTCTCATATGAACATGCAAAGATGACAGGCAAAGAAGATAAGCGGCTGGAGAATGCAAGAGAGCTTATTCATAACTATGAGGAAAAGGTTATAGGAAAGCTGTTCCCGGAAACAAATGGAAAGAGCATAAAAGAAGGGACTTTCTCCATAGAGAGAAGCCTTGGAAACCCCTCCAGAATACACTATGTTGTAACAGACATTGCCGACGGCAAAAACTACACCTTCAGCGCCAGAATGTACAGGGCTACTCCAAAAACCTACAAAGGAGAGATTTCACAGGCGCAAAAGGACTACAAATCATACTTATTTCTGAAAGAGCGGGCTGGAATAGAGCATGCTCCAAGGGCTGTTTTTCTGGAAGAGGCGCCTGAGTGGCTGTTTAAAGAGTTCATTGTTGGAGAGACTTTAAGGGATATTCTTGATAAAGACCAGGAGGAGAAAGCAAGAATGAAGACACTTGATGAGTTTCTTATGCCTATTGTTGCTTCCATAGCAAACTATCAAAGCAAGGCGACTTATGCAGCGCAGAGCCTGCCTGTTGAGGAAAGAACAAAGCTTCTCTGGTCAAGGAGCGTGGAGGAGCAGGCCAAAGATTACCTTACAGCATATATCGGGGACAAAGAAGAGGCAGCAGATGTGGCAGCCAATTTATACATACCCCTGCTAGGTGAGGCATTGAGGGGTGTCAGTGTCTGCCATGGCGACTTAAGCCCGGATAACATAATATACAATGAGGAAAAAAAGGCTTTCTATTTTATAGACCATGAACTGAAAGAGAGAAATCCATTTGCTGATTTGGGCTGCTTCATAGCCTATCTGGGCAACTATGAGGGCTTATGGAAAAAACTGGCTGAGAAATTCAAGCTGATTAAGACAGGGCTGGCAATGAAGGAGGAGGGGATAAAGCTTACAAAGCTGCCTATTATGGCTGAGCCTTACAAGCTGGAAGAAAAAGCCAAGAAGGATGCGCACTTTGAATTGTACGCAAATATACTTCACCACTCACTTAGAAGAGTCTCTAAATACATCCAAAGGGGGGAAAAGGGCTATGATGGGCAGATTAAGAACATAGAGTTTATCCTGAACTCCTGGACTAACAGCCAGGCAGACTTTAATTTGGCTGAGAGTGATATTGAAAAAATCAATGGCTTAAAAAAATATTTTCCAAGAGAAAAAGAGAGTAATCATGCTGAAGCAGGGCAGCCTGGCAATCAGGCACAGGCAGAGGTGTACATTAATGTTAGGGCTGGCGAGGCAGCCCAAAACCGGAAAATAGCGTAAGATTTAAAAAGTTAGCGTTTAATTTAGTAAAATGGCAAAGATTAAGGTTTTAGAGGATAATGCTCAATCTGGCGGCAGGGCTTATGTTTCAAAAGACGGCTATGACTTATGCGTGATGTGCGGAAGCAAGACAGAGTATAAAACAGAAACGCCTGTTGATGTGAGGGTTGGGTATATAGGCGACGGCGGAGGTCAGGCATGCAGAAGCTGTTATCGCAAATTGCAATAAAAACCTGTATTATTCATCCTAATCACACATATCAATATAGCAAAATACAATATAACCTTAAAAACATAAAATGACAGACAAACAGCCGATATTTATCCTGTCCGATAATATGCAGAGGACAATAGGCAAGGATGCGCAGAGAAACAACATCATGGCAGCCAGGCTTGTGGCTGATGCTGTCAAGACTACGCTCGGCCCAAAGGGAATGGATAAGATGCTTGTTTCAGGCACAGGAGGCATTATAGTTACAAATGACGGCGTGACAATACTGGAAGAAATGGAGATAGAGCATCCTGCAGCAAGGATGATGGTTGAAATCGCCAAGACACAGGAAGCAGAGGTTGGAGACGGAACAACAACTGCTGTCATGCTTGCCGGCAAGCTGCTTGAAAATGCTGAGAGATTGCTTGACCAGAAGGTGCATCCTACTGTCATAACAAGAGGCTACAGGCTGGCAGCAGAAAAGGCGCAGGGAATATTAAGGGAGATTGCTGTTGATATTACAAAGGATGATAATATTCTAAAGCAGATTGCAATAACTGCAATGACTGGAAAAGGCGCAGAAACAGTCAAGGACAGGTTTTCTGACATTGTTGTCCTGGCTGTAAAGCAGGTTTCTGACGGCAGCAAATTTGACATGAGCAATATAAAGATTGAGAAATTCAAGGGTGATGGCATAGAGAACACAGAGCTGATAAGCGGCATTGTCATTGACAAGGAGAGGGTTTCATCTGACATGCCTCCTGTTGTAAAGAATGCGAAAATAGCCCTGCTTGATGTTGCGCTTGAGATTAAAAAGCCAGAGACAGATTCAAGGATAAGCATCACAAGCCCTTCCCAGCTTCAGAGCTTTATAGACGAGGAGGACAGGATTCTCAGGGACATGGCAAAAAAGATTAAGGACGCTGGGGCAAATGTCATATTCTGCCAGAAAGGAATAGATGATATGGTCCAGTACTATCTTGCAAAGGAGGGCATATATGCGTGCAGGCGCGTGGCAAAATCAGACATGGAAAAGCTTGCGAGGGCAACAGGCGCAAGGATTGTAAGCAACCTAAGCGAGCTTTCTGCGCCAGAGCTTGGAAAGGCAGATATTATTGAGGAAATCAAGAGGGGAGATGAGGCATTTACATACATAAGGGGATGCGAGAACCCAAAGGCACTGACAATATTGATACATGGCGGGACAGAGCATGTCATAGATGAAATGGAACGGGCATTAAAAGACGCCTTGGGAGATGTTTCTGCCACACTAAAAGACGGAAAGTTTGTTGCAGGCGGAGGGGCAGTAGAAATAGAGCTGTCAAGGAGATTAAGGGAATTCTCGCAGGGATTAAGCGGCAGGGAGCAGCTTGCTGTAGAGGAGTTTGCTTCTGCCCTTGAGTTTATACCCTCAACACTTGCAGAGAATGCAGGGCTTGACCCTATTGATATAATCACCCAGCTGAAGGCAGAGCATGACAAGGGAAAGAAGTATGATGGCATAAACCTGTTTACAGGAAAGATAGAGGATTGCGTCAAGGCAGGAGTTATAGAGCCCCTAAGAATAAAGACGCAGGCAATAAACTCTGCGTCAGAAGTGGCAATGATGATTTTAAGGATAGATGATGTTATTGCCTCCAGCGGCGGCTCATCAAAGCAGGGCAGGATGCCCCAGATGAATGACGGGGAGTATTGAGAAAAAAGCTTATATACTTTAATTGAGAAAGATATATATGGAAACGCAAATCATAGCAATTCTTTCTTTTATAATAGCATTTTTAGCTGTTTCATACTTAGTGCCTAAGATAATGGAAGGCATTGGCAAGAGATTAAAAAAGAATTCTAACTATAAAATAGACGCTAACTATAAAAGATTTCTAAATAAGCTCTCAAAGAATGATAAACTAAGGAGAAGTTTAGACAAGTATTCAATAGCTGAAATTTTTATATTCTTTGTGTTGTGGCTTATATTTCTTATTAATTCTTTTAGAATAACATTTGCCAAAATTGATGGAGGTGGTGAATATATTGGGTTTTATGGGCTTTTCCTGTTTATAACATGGTTTGTAATGTTTCTTTCATCAATGGGAGCTTTTTATTATATAACCAACTTTATTATAAGGGGGGTATACAAGATTATAAACCCCCATTCTGATTCAAGAATTCTTGCCCAGTATTATGCTGGAATGTTAAATCCAGAGTTTAAGTATTCTCAAAAAAATCTGGAGTATAATGCAGTGAGATTTGACAAAAAGGTGACAACATGGGCAAGCATAATTTTCGTCATAAGTTTTATTATATGGATAATAATTCTGTTTTTAAGATAATATTAGAATAAGAACAATAAAAATTAATTTCTCAATCTCAAAACCGCAAAAAACATATCTTTAAAAAGCCCCTAAATTTAAGAAAATTGTATAAAATCGTCTATATTGATATCTCGATAAATTTAATTTATAGAAAATGGATGAATTTTTTAAAGGATTGGTGTATGCAGCTAAGGTAGTTAATGATAAGTACAAAGGCAAGCCCATAGACCGGGCTATGCAGAAATTCTTGTCAGCTCACATGGACGGAAAAAAATTTTCTCTCGATACTTTTGTAAAAGATGAGCACGCGCTAGAGCGTGTTGTAGGATTTAATAGATTTTGGGATGAGCATAAGCATCTTGCAGGTTTAGATAAGAAAATGGAATCAATTGTAGAGCATCTTGGCGAGCATCCAAAGATAATTGAAACAGAATCTATTAAAGATATACTCAAAATATGCCTTATTGGGTATGACAACAGGACAATACAAATAGATAATTATGAGATAACCCCTGATGGAGCAGGCGAACTCTTCCAAGATTACAATGTCAGCTGTATTGCAAATTACAAGCATCATCTATTTGATGCAAAAGACGCAGAATCTTGGAAAAGAAATATCCCCCTATTTAACGAAAGAATGGTGATTTATGCTAAAGAAGGAGAAGAAGCCTCGGCATTATTCAAGGAGATTCCAAAGTATTTAGGGGATATTGTTGCAGAAAGAAAAAAATACAGCCAGTATGCCTCTCGGGATTATGTATTTAATAATGAGCGGCGTTCATTTGAAAAATCTTCAATAGCATTTGAAAATAGCTTTATAAAACCTTTTAAAAAAATGCATTTGGGGGCAGATCCATGGTTTAGGACTGACAGCCAAGAAGTAAATGGCCAAAATTTTATGCATCTTGCGTTGATAAAAGGGCAGAAAGTTACAGTCTCATACAGACCAAAATGGACTGCAGATAAATTTTTCAAGGAGTTAGATGCATTTCATTATGACAACGCACCCCTTTTCTTGATGGCTAAAGATTAATTCTGCTTGCAGAGGCAAACTTTATTAATCCATTTCTTCTCTTGTTTTTATGGAAGAAATAAAAGAGGTTATTGCAGAATTGATTCTAAATCAGCTGAAGCATACTGCATTAAAAAAAGAGAATATTCTTAATGTCATAGAAATCCCGCCATCCCCAGAATTAGGGGATTATGCATTCCCGTGCTTTATTCTTGCGAAGGAGATGAAAAAAAGCCCTGTTGATATTGCAACAGGGCTTGCAACGGAGATAAAGCCCGGCAAGGCGCATAAAGATATTTCAGGCATAAAGGCAGCAGGCCCTTACCTGAATTTTTTTCTTGACAAAAAAATCATGGTTGAGAGCGCTGTAAATAAGATTTTGAAGGAAAAGGAGAAATTCGGCTGCTGCAATGAAAAGGGCAGGATTCTCATAGAGCATACAAGCGTGAATCCCAACGCATCCCCGCATGTAGGAAGGGCAAGAAACTCAATCATAGGCGATTCAATAAAAAGAATTCTTGAGTTTTCTGGCTTTGAAACAGAAGTCCATTATTATGTCAATGATGTAAGCAAGCAGATTGCCATGATGTCGCTGAACTGCACAGGCAGGGAGAAATTCTCAGAACTGCTTAAAAAATACCAGGAAATAGCAGATAAGGTGTCAAAATCCCCGGAATTGGAAAAAAAGGTTTTTGCTGTCCTGAATAAATTTGAGTCAGGAGACAAGGCAACCATAGCTAAAATAAGGAGAATAGTATCAATAGCTATTGCAGGGCAGAAGAAAATACTTCTTGATTTTGGAATAAAGTTTGACAGGTTTGATTATGAGTCATCATATCTCAAGGGCTCTTATGAAATTTTAAAGCGCCTTGAGAAAACAGGCAGATTATTCACAGACGATGATGGAAGAAAGGTTCTCAACCAGGAGGGGACAGGTGTTGAGAGAGGCATGAAATCCCCTGTTCTTGTGCTTACAAGGAATGACGGCACAGGGCTCTATCCCTTGCGCGACCTTGCATATACAATAGACAAGCTGGATAAATCAGAAAAAAACATAATTGTCCTTGGCGAAGACCATAAATTGTATTTTCAGCAGGTTTCAGCAGCCCTGAAGCTTCTTGGCTATGGCTCTCCGCAGGCAGTCCATTATTCTTTCGTGTTAATACAGGATGCAGGCAAGGCAAAAAAGATGTCAACGAGAAAAGGCGATATTGTCCTTCTTGAGGATTTTATGAAAGAGGCAGAGGAGAAGGCTGAAAAAGAGATTAAGAGCAGGAAAACAAAAGGGGATGCAAAGAAAATAGGGTATGGCGCAGTTAAGTATGCCCTTCTAAAAAATTCTGCTGACAAGAATATCATATTCAACTGGCAGGATGCCTTGAGTTTTGAAGGCGATACAGGCCCTTATCTTCAGTACAGCTATGCCCGCGCATCATCAATACTGAAAAAGGCAAAAATCAGCGAGAGCAGGATAAAAAGCATTAAGATAAGCTCACTTGAGTCTCATGAGATTGAACTTGCCAGGAAGCTTAATCAGTTTCCAGCTGTTATAGAAGGCGCATGCAGGCAGCTAAACCCATCGTCAATAGCAAATTACTCCTTCGAGCTTGCCAAGCTGTTCAATGAGTTTTATCATGCATGCCCTGTAATCCACAGCAGCAAAGAGGTGCAAAATCAAAGGCTTGCGCTTGTCCAGTCATTCAGGATTGTCATGAAAAATGCGCTTTGGCTTCTTGGCATGGATGCGATTGAAGAGATGTAAAAATGAGAAAGAAAAGCTAATTTAGGTTGGCGGGCGAGCGTTTTAGAAAAGTATTTTAATTACCCCTATTACTGTTCTTGTATGGTAAAGGTAGGAGTAATTGGGCATACTGGAAGATTAGGAAAACCATTAGTTGAAATTTTGAGTAAACATCCTTATGCAGAAATAAGTTATACTGAAAGTAGAAAAGAGGGAATTTGTGGAAATCTATCAAATATAGAACTAGTTTTCTTAGCTTTGCCTGAAGGCGAAAGTGATGCACATTTACCAAAATTAGATGGGAAAAAAATAATAGATTTAAGTAGCGATCACAGGTGCAGCGATGGTTGGGTTTATGGATTACCTGAATTGAATAAAGAGAAGATATCACAAGCTCAATATCTCACAAATCCTGGTTGTTACGCTACTTCTATTATCTTGGGATTAGCCCCACTAAAAGGAAAAGTTCATAATGTTTGTGTATCTTCTACTAGTGGTATCTCGGGAGCAGGTATGCAAGTTCAAGAAAAAGATGATTTCATAGTCTATAAAGAAGGTAGACAACATAAACATATACTGGAAATAGAACGAATATTGGGTTTGGAAGGAATTTTATTTGTTCCTCAAAGAATTAATGTAGCAGACAGGGGAATAATCTCAACTATCTTTGGAAATTATGCTGGTTCTAAAGATTTAACAGAATTGTATCATGAATTTTACAAATCAATGCCATTTGTTAGATTGAAAGAGAGTATTAAAACGAAGGATGTTAATGAAACTAACTTTTGTGATATAAAAATTTCTAATTATGAGGATAGAATTATTGTTATTTCTGCATTAGATAATTTAATTAAAGGTGGTTCCGGTCAAGCTGTTCAAAATTTCAACTTAATGTATGGGTTTGATGAAACAATAGGCATTCTTTAAGCGAGCCCGCTAATTGTATATAATTATGTTAGTTTCTCCTTTTCTTGTGAGCTTCCTCCAATTTTCTTTAGAAAATTGAGAGCTGAAGCGATAGAGCTAAAAGGACGAGCCAAAAAAGAATATTTTTGGCGAAGAGTAAAAGCAGCCTTTGGGATGGCGGGAATTTAGCAAAATTCCAATTTAATAAGAGAAATTATCGCAGCTGTTTTCTCGTTTCGTTCGGGCTGTTTTTTAAAAAAAAATATTAAAAGAGCTGGAAGAAGAAAGAAAAATAAAGGAGAATGAAATAATGGCATGCTTAGATACAAATATTATAATTAACTTTCTAAAAAATTAGAAAGGCACTATGAAAAATACCAAGCATTTTGAAAGAATGTGTGAATTGAAGATTGAGAATTAAGCCGGCTTAAAAGCATACTAATCTTTCTGGCAGAGTTTTCACTTTTTGTTTAGTCACAGAATGAGGATTAATCCCTATCTTCAAATTGTCTCGTAAAAATATTATATCTTCTCAAGGCAATCTCCGAAATTGTTGGGAGTGTTTTCTCAGAATGAAATATAGAAATATTTTTCTTTTCTGGCCAAACATCATGAATTTCAGAAGGTTTGTGCACGTATGTGTTGAGAAAATCAAAATTAGTTTTGACTTCTAATGGTAAACATATTGGAGATTTTAAAGGAGCAAAGTTTCTTTCCTCCATACATTTTAGAGTTGGATCTAAATTTTTATTCATGCCATACAACACATTCTTTATGTTATTTGGACCAGTGTCAAATTGGCTCATTGGTCTCATTGGACTTAAATGCCCATACCCCATAAATTTCATTTGTTCATTTACTTCAAACATAGTAATAGTAATATACTCTATCTATTTAAACCTTTGTTATATATTATA
>Ga0209541_10007994_pt1 | contig 17617 bp, 18 predicted proteins | sample RifCSPlowO2_01_FD_184027 | JGI IMG/M metagenome (GOLD analysis project Ga0209541, IMG submission 184027) | Groundwater microbial communities from Rifle, Colorado - Rifle CSP2_plank lowO2_0.1 (SPAdes) (version 2) | ecosystem: Environmental > Aquatic > Deep subsurface > Groundwater | place...
AAGATTTGCGCACGCAATATGAAACGTCTGACGCCGAAGCCGTGTTGGATGGAAATTTGGAAAAATTTATAGAAGCCGAATTAAAAATAAATTTTTAATAAAATTTTAAATTATTAAACTTCGAGATATGGCAAACGAAAGAATAACAGAAAACATTGTTCGTAAAAAATTAGAAGCAACTGGAATTACAGATATTAATGGTTTTTTGATTGAGGAACAAAAAAGCCAAAATCCAGTTATAGAAAAATTATTGAAAAAGGCGAGTAAGTCTGGGAACGGAGCAGGGAAGCCAGAGTTTATAATTTCTCAAAATAATAATAGAGATTTCTTGTTAGTTATTGAATGTAAGGCCGACTTTAAAAAACATATTTCATCGACAAAGGATCAATATAAGGATTATGCTGTTGACGGCGTACTATTATATGCATCCCATTTAGCGCAAGAATACAATATAATCGCGATTGCAGTAAGCGGACAAACGAAAAATGAATTAAAAATTAGCACATTCATTTTTCCAAAGGGTTTTGGTGCATATTCAATTCTTACCGATACACGAAAAATTCTAATTGATGATATTATTTCTTGGCAAGATTATATTCGTTTTGCTACTTATGATGAAAGTTTGGCAAAGTCGCGAAAAAGTGACTTAAATAAATTTTCCCGCGATCTTCACGATTATATCCGCGACTATGGAAAGATTACTGAAGCTCAAAAACCTTTGCTTGTAAGCGGCATACTTTTGGCTTTGATGGAAAAAGGATTTAAGGTCGCATATCCGAAATACGAGGAAGCCGAACTCGCGAAAAAAACTTTTCAGGCGGTAAAAGATATTATTGGCATGGCGAAACTTGGCGTTAATCAAGAAAGAAAAAAGAATGCTATTATAAATGCTTTTCGTTTTATCGAAGACCACCCCGAGCTTCAAAAGATTGACAGAAAAAAAAATGAATCGCCACTTGCGCATATTGTAAGGGAGATTGACAATGAAGTTAGGCCGTTTACACAAGATCATTATGATTATGATATAATCGGAAATTTTTACGGAGAATTTATCCGTTATACCGGCGGAGATGCACAGGGTCTTGGCATTGTTCTCACCCCAAAGCATATCACAGAAATTTTTGCAGATTTGGCAAAACTTAATAAAAATTCGATAGTACTAGATACATGTTGCGGTACGGGTGGTTTCCTGATTTCTGCAATGAAAAAAATGACTGCCGGCGCAAGTGAAATTGAGAGATTAAAAATTTTGGAAAATTCTTTGATAGGGGTTGAGCAAGAGCCATCAATGTTTGCGTTGGCTGTTTCAAATATGATTTTGCGTGGAGACGGTAAAACTAATCTTTATCAGGGGTCATGTTTCGATGACGAGATTTTTAATCAAATTAAAAATAAGGCAACAGCCGGTTTTATCAATCCGCCATATTCGCAGAAAGGCGAAAATCTTCACGAATGGAATTTTGTTATTCAACTTTTAAATGCTTTACAAAAAAATGCGACGGGAATTATTATTGTGCCAATGTCGCTCGCAATTGCTCCGCATCCGCTCCGCGAACAAATTTTAAGAGAACATCGTCTTGAAGCGGTGATGAGCATGCCGAACGATTTATTTTATCCGGTCGGTATGGTTTCTTGCATTATGGTTTTTACCGCTCATGTTCCCCACGATAGTGACCCGCATCACGAAAGCTGGTTTGGTTATTGGAAAGATGATGGATTTAGAAAAGATAAAACGCAAGGAAGAATTTTAACAGAAAAGTGGTCGAAAGTTCGCAGGGAATGGATTGTTAATTTTACTAATAAAAAAATTACGCCGGGAGTCAGTATAAGAAAAAAAATAGGCATGAATAATGAATGGTGCGCAGAGGCATATCTTGAAACAGATTTTCATAATCTTAACGAAATTGATTTTATTAAAAATACGGTTAATTTAGCGTCTTTTTTATTCAAAAATGGAAAGAGTGAAATGGCAGAATTTTTGTTAAAAAATAAAAACTCAAACAAAAAAATGTCATTGGATATAAAAAAGTGGAAATGGTTTAATTTGGGCAATTTATTTACTTTCGAAAAGGGCGAGCGATTGACAAAATTAGATAGAATAAGTGGTGATATTCCGCTTATAACTGCTAGTGAAAACAATAATGGAATAGCGGGATTTATTTCTTTGGAAAATTTTGAAAATAAGAAAAAAATATTTGAAAATAAAATAACAATTGATATGTTTTTCAATGTTTTTTACCATGATTATAAATATTTTAGCGACGATAATATACACACTCTTATTCCGATTAAATTTGAATTAAATAAGTATAATGCTTTATTTTTAGTGACAGTATTAAGTAAATTAAAATATAAATATGCCTATGGCAGGCAGGTGAGATTGATGAGATTGCCTTTCGAAAAAATTAAACTTCCCGTTGATAAAAAAGGAAATCCCGATTGGCAATTTATGGAAAATTATATTAAATCGTTGCCTTATTCAGCTTCTTTATGATTAAATTTGAAAAAGTAACAAAAATTTATGAATAACTATGAAGAATTTTTAGAGAGGTTCAAGCTATTGGCAAGCAAAAACCAAAATATTGTGATAAATACTTTATCTAATATTTTTACTATGCGATTGATTGGGAATAAAACGCACGGCGATTTAGCAGAAATTGGCATTGCTGAGTTTATCAAACAATTTATGTATGATTATGACAGTATTCATGTTGGTAAGGATTTGTTTAGAGCGAAAGAACACGAAGAATATATTATGATTATTAATGAAATTACAAAAGAAAAATTTCCGATAAGTTTGAAGGCTTATGGAAATGGGCCTCTCCAATGCGAAGTAAGATACGGTGGGGCTCCAGCAAACGCCCTGCAAAGAGGTCTTTGGACACACACAAAAAATGCTGTTTCTTATTTTGATTCTTTAACCAATGGTTGGATAAAATATTCTCATAATAAAACATTGGTAAAATTGTTTAGTTTAGCATTAAACAGCACAGAGGATGGTCATAAATCAGCAAATGAAATTTTGCAAAAAGATATTGATAAATTAAAAAACAATTTCAATCAATGATTAACCAGCAAATAGGTCAACAATTAGATATTTATGGCAAGACATTTTTAGCAACCCCAAAAACAGAGGGGATAAAATATGCCGGCTCGAAACTTAAAATTTTACCATACATCGTAGAGATTCTAAATGAATTGTGCGAAGTAGAAAATGTATTAGACGGATTTAGCGGCTCTACGAGAGTTTCTCAGGCATTTGCAAAATTGGGATATAATACAACATCAAGCGATATTTCCGTTTGGTCTGAAGTTTTCGCTAATTGTTATTTGCTGTCAGGAAAACAGGATAAATTTTATCAAGAGATTATAAATAATTTGAACAACTTAAAAGGTTGCGCTGGTTGGTATACAGAAAATTACGGAGCAAAAGACGCGAAAAAGAAGAGACCGTTTCAAGAAAAAAATACTAAAAAGCTTGACGCAATTCGCGATGAAATTGAAAAATTAAATTTAGATTGGGTTGATAAATCTGTTATTTTAACAAGTTTAATTTACGCGCTAGATTCCGTTGATAGCACACTTGGGCATTATGTATCTTATTTATCAAAATGGTCACGTCGTTCTTATAAAGATTTATTTTTAAAATTGCCAAAACGTTTTGAGAACGGAGGAGAAAATAAGGTCATTCGCGGGGATATTTTTGGCACAATATCAAAAAATAAATTTGATTTTGTTTATTTAGATCCGCCCTATGGTTCAAACAACGAAAAAATGCCGCCAAGCAGAGTTCGCTATGCCTCATATTACCATATTTGGACAACAATTATAAAAAACGATAAACCTAAGATTTTTGGCGCCGCAAACCGCAGAGAAGATAGCAGGGATCTGGTTTCTGGTTCTATTTTTGAGGAATTTAGAAAAGATAAGGATGGGAATTTTATCGCCATGCAGGCGCTAAAAAAGTTAATTCAACAAACGAATTCAAAATACATTTTATTATCTTATAGTTCCGGAGGCAGAGTTACCAAACAGGAATTAAATAATATAATAAACGAATCTGGAAAACTGTTAAAATTAGTCGAAATTGATTACAAAAAAAATGTGATGGCGAATATGAGCTGGACAAACAAATGGATAAATGATAATGGAAACCACCGCGAATTCCTGTTTTTAATGGAAAAGAAAAATAATGATTAAGTTTGAAAAAGTAACAAAAATATATCCCGCCCATTTTTCAAATGGGTCCCCGACAGCTGTTTTGCAGGATGTTTCTTTTGAAATAAAAGAAGGCGAGTTTGTTTCTATTGTGGGAAAATCCGGAGCCGGCAAAACAACGTTAACCAGGATGATTTTGGGTTTGGAGGATCCGACCCACGGAGACGTTTTTTTTAAAAATAAAAATTTGCGCACCGCGGATTCATTTGAAATTCAAAATATAAGAAGAAGCATAGGTTGCATTTATCAGGATTATAAACTTCTGCCGGCAAAAACAGTTTATGAAAATGTTGCTTATATAATGGAAGTTGAGGGCAAGGGATACGGCAAAATTGAAAAAGAAGTTCCCAGAGTTTTAGAACTTATCGGACTGGAGGACAAAATGGAAAATTTTCCGAAAGAACTTTCCGGCGGAGAACAGCAAAGGCTGGCGATTGCCAGGGCATTGGTTAACAATCCAAAAGTTATAATAGCCGACGAGCCCACTGGCAACCTTGACCCGTATAATAGCTACGAAGTGATTTATATGCTGGAAAAAATTAACAAGGCGGGCGCTACTGTAATTTTATTGACGCATGACAGGGAAATAGTGAACAAATTAGGCAAAAGAGTAGTCACTTTAGTCGGAGGGAGAATTATCAGAGACGAGGCGGAAGGAAAATTTATGTTATAAAAAGTTTAAAATTATTTTTTAAGAATATGGTTACCAATTTTAGCAGAATTTTTAAATTTGCCGTAAATGATTTCAGCAGAAACAAAGGCATTTCCCTTGCCGCAATTTTTGTTTTGGTTGTTACTATTATGCTGGTTACCTGGCTTTTCTTTTTTCACGGAATTTCAAAATTTTTAATTTCACAGGTGCAGGACAGAATTGACATTACAGCCTATTTTAAGGACGATGCGCAAGAGCAGGATATTTTAGGTGTTAAAGAAGAAATTTTAAAATTATCTCCGGATATAAAAGCCGTTGAATATGTTTCAAAGGAACGGGCAATGTTGGCTTTTAATGAAAAGCATAAAGATAATGCGGTTCTCGCGAAAGCTTTAGAAGAAGTGGGCACTAATCCTTTTTTGCCATCTTTAAACATTACAACCAACGGAGACCCAGTCCAATTCGCAGAGGTTTCAAATGTTTTACAGACAGCCAATTTCAGCAAGTTCATAGATAAGGTTGACTTTTCGCAAAAAAAGGATACAATTGAAAAAGTTTTTTCCATAACATCAAATATCAATACTTTCGGCCTTATTTTGGGAATTATACTTGTTATCTTGGCGATATTAGTTGTTTTTAACACCATAAAACTTGCGGTTGATAGCTCAAAAGACGAAATCAGCACAATGCGAATTGTCGGAGCGACTGACTGGTTTATAAGAGGCCCGTTTATAATTCAGGGCGCCATTTACGGTTTTATAGCTTTTGTGATTTGTTTTTTAATTTCCGCTGTTTCTGCTTATTTTTTGTCTCCAAAAATCAGCGCTGTTTTACCGGGCTTTAACACTTTTGATTATTTTTTATCCAATATCTGGATTTTGGTTTTAATACAGTTGGCTTTTGGAGCGGGTGTAGGCATAATTTCAAGTTTTATCGTGGTGAGAAAATATTTGGACGTTTAGTTTTTTCGATATTTATTATGCGACAAATATTATTGCGGGATCGTCTAATGGTAGGACACATCCCTCTGGAGGATGGTATCTTGGTTCGAGTCCAAGTCCCGCAGCATTCGTGGACTTTTTTCAAAAAGTTCTTCTATTTCACGACTATTCTTGCCTATTTTAAGCGGTTCTAACCGCTTATTTTCTTTTACAACATCTTTTATGGGTATTAGGGTGTTTTCCATATCAATCACTACTATTTTGTCTTTCAATAAAAGGTGCGAACCTAATCTGGCAAATACTTCTTTTTTCTCAAAAGTGTCGCCGTTTTCAAGTTTCTGTTTTGCATCTCTGCAAAAGTCAAACACTTCATCCGCCTTTTTATAAAACCCGTCTGTGTCTTGGCTGGTTTTATTAAAAATCTGCTCCCATTGTTTCTTTTCTGTTGCCAAAGGTTCTTTACGCAGTTGGAACTCCTCTTGTGTTATTTCTTGCCCAGCTCGCATATCAATCAAGCCCTCTAATCGCTTTAAGCACTCTTTATATGCCTTGTGTTGCGTTTCTAAAACCGATTGAGTCGTTTGTCCCGTCTTTGCGTTTTCCTTTTTAAACCATTTTAAAGCCCAGTCGTGCAAATCCGCAGGAATGTTTAAAGAATCAACCGCCGATTTGATTTGTTTTTCTAATTCTTTCTGCTCTATGCTCCTTTGTGTGCAATTTGGATTTTTGCGTTTAGTGCAGTGATAATAAATATACCTGTGTATTTTGCCGTTTTTTGGGCGTTTAATCTTTTCCTCTGCCGTTATCATAGCTCCGCACTCCCCGCATCGCATAAGCCCCGTAAAAGCAAATATGTGAGTTTTAGGGCGAGGTCTGCCTTTCCTGCCGAGCAAGATTTGTATCTTGTCATATTCTTCGGCTGTCATTAGGGGTTCGTGTATGCCCTTATACCACAGCCCGCTTTTTTTAGGATACTCAAACATTCCATAATAAACTGGGTTTGTGAAAATGTTGTAAATCGTGTTTTTGCTCATCTTTTTTCCGTTAGGCATTTTAAATCCCCATTCATCATTTGCCATTTTTAAAATTCTTGGCGGAGCATAAAGTCCTGTGAGCATTGTATCAACCATTTTTCTAACTAAATCAAATCTGTCTGGGTCTTTGAGTATTCTTTTATTTCCCCTTTCCGCATACTTTTCATTTTTATAGCCAGTGGGAGCTGGGGCAGGGTATAGCCCTTTCTCGCATTTTGTTTTTAAACCCCGTTTAACATCCACACCCTTGTTGTCGTTTTCCAGCTTGGCTTGATTACAAAACAAGGCAAGCATAAATTTATCATTAGGATTGCTGTTATAAAATGTCTGGCTGGGAGTTTTTACTTCAACAAGTTTTCCTAAATCCATTAAATAAATAATCTTGCCCGAATCTATTGGATTTCTTGAAATTCTGTTTGGACTCCAAACCAGAAGCCCGTTAGCATAGCCAGTTTCAAGTTTTTTAACTAATTCCGCAAATATGAGTCTGTCAAGTTTTTTCGCCGAGTGTGATTCTTCTAATATCTCAACAATTTTTAACTTCTCGTGTTTTGCGATAGCCAAAAGCTCATTTTTTTGCGATTCAATAGATAAAACCTGCCTGTCTTCCTGCTCGGAAGATTTGCGACAATACATTATGTATTTAACTTGTTGATTTAAATTTTTCATATACCTCAAAGGGACATCTGGAAGCCCAAATTTGTTATCCCGAAAGATAGCTCATTGGCAGATGCCCCTTTGAGGCAACGAGCTATAAAAAAATTCGGGACATTATTAAATTTGAGCTTCAACTATATTATACTAATTCCTGCCATAGTTATCAAGTAGATTTATCATTTTCTTGCTCTTTCAACAACTGCCTCGCCTCGTCTATGCTGATAAATTGTTTAACCTCCCTTTTTCTCCCCTCAAAATCAATAGTCCGCATTAGTTCTATCTGTCTGCTTTCGTCCATTTTGCCATAGCTCCCATAATTACTAAAAGTAGTTGCGACATCCTCGTGTCCTAAATTTTGGCTAATGGCTTTCTTTTCCTCCTCTGTAAGCGGGAGTTTTGTCATTTCTTTTACCCACGAATGCCTAAAAGTGTGCGGGTGATAGTATTCAAGCCCCGCCTGTTTAAATCGTTTTTCAAATATCTTGCGTAGAGAGCCAGAGTCCTTGAAAAAATTTGTGCTAACCTCGCCCGTGCTGTAATAGCTTATGTTATCTTTGCCGTTTTCAATTTTTGTGGCAGGGAATATCGGCTCATTTGATTTAAACCCTTTTACCTGTAAATAATCAAACCACTCAACAAAATAATTTATTGACTCTTTGTATCCGAAAGGGACTAAAACAGAGGTGATTTTTTTAGAAAATTTTGTTTGAACTTTTAACGCAGGGTCTTGGTTTAAAACCAGCTCTTTTCTATCAAAACTTTCCATTGGGAGCGTCCTGATTGCTGAAATTCTTGCCCCTGTTAAAAAAGCCAGAGCAAACAAAGCCCTGTCCCGCATTTCAATCTCGGTTTTGCCTTTTAAGTTTTCAATGACTTGTTTAATCATTTCCAGTGTCGGGAATTTTACGCTTTTGGATTGTCTGGCTTCCCGAACCTCTTTTTTAGAAAGAGTAAGAAAATCAACGGCGGTCTGGTTTATTTTTGATTTATAGTTTGGCTGTTTAGAAAGCCAATCAAAGAAAGTTTTTAAATGCCGTATATTATCATAACAATACGAAATGCTAACTTTGTTTTGGGAGTTGATTTTATTTTTGTTTTTCAGCCAATCTATAAACTCCCCAGCTTTTGTTTTGTTAAAAGAACCAAAGTCGTTTTTATTTGAAAAGTCCTCCCAAAGCCAAATCGCTTTTTTGTAGCATTGTATTGTATTAGCAAAAAATCCTTTTGATTTCAGCCAATCATAAAATTCCCTTTTACGCATTTCGTTTTTATAGATTATTAAACTCATATTTTTGCTTCTTGTTGGTTAATAATATTAAGTGGGACATTTAGAAGTAATAACTAACACCCAGTTAATCCCATTGGGATACTCCTAAACATATTTACCGACTTCTGTCCCGCAACGCTCGCAACCCCCTATTTTTCTTAATTGCTCGTGATTATCTTTTCCTATTCTTTTACCCGTTTTAATTATCTGCTCGCTCCCAGTTTTCGCTTCAACGACCTCGTGGCATTTAAAGCATACAAATTGATTTATCGCACAGGGCATTTTTCTTTTAGCTCGTTTATTTTTTATAAAATCTATCAGCACATCTCCCATAACTAAAAGGGGATACACGCCTTTTAAAACAACCTCCAAGCCCTCGTTTTTAATCCAACGCCTGCAAGTTTTTCTACTAACGCCCAAAAGAGCCGATATTTCAGTCATAGAGTAGCTGTCTTTTGATTTTATCTTGTTATAATTATAATTTTGCATATTATCTTTTCTCGCTTTTTATGGGTTAATCTGTCCCGTCCTGATTACGCCTAATTAGTTCCGAATTGTCGCCATAAACCGCCGTAAAAAGAGCCACGAGGTTGTTTGCTCGGTATGTTGCCTCCTTATCAGAGAGTTGTATCCCATAATTTTTTAAATACAATTTTTTAAATTCCTCTATGGCTTCTTTTGGCAACATAAATTTACGCATCGGTGTAGATGCGGTTTTTTAAAGTTTTTTGGTTAGTAAATAAAGTTTTGGCGGGGAGGGTTATCTTGTCGTCCCAAAAATCATTTGCGGATTGCTCAATTCCTTTCTGGTGTTTGAATATAAATTTGACCTTTTTAATGTTTGATTTATCAAGCTCAATCAGTTTGTAGCCGAGAGTCAAAAGGGTTGATGCAAGGTTCAAATCGTAAGTAGCGTATATTTTACTCATAATAATTTTTATTTATTTTGTTATGAGTTAATCATTTCATATCCTCTCTTGCCGAAAAAATAAGAGGAAGCGAGAGGAAAAAACAAAAAAATAACGGCAGATTAAGCCGTTATTAAGCATAAAAAAGGGATTTCCTCTAAAAATCCTCTAAACTAATTAAAACCTATGCTTTTAAATTCCTCTCTAATCCTCTAATGAAAGCCAAACTTTTGTTTTCTGATTATTGAAATTGTATTTTATTCTTTTCAATTCTTTTATTTTTTGAAGTTCTTTGATGCAACTTAATTCTATTATGCTTATTATTTTTGTTGTTTTCTGCGGAGAGGGGAATCCAGCCAAAATGTTGTCTGTTAAATCCTTTTTAATTTTTATTGAATCAAAAACTGCTTCTGTTGTTTTTTCAATGCCAAAATTAGGATTACATAAACACTGCAAAAACTTGAATGGTCTTGTGCCAGCCCCGCCGATTTTTATATTTTCACCCTCCTTGTAAAATTTAAAATAACCCGTATTATTTTTTACAAGCGTATGCGGTTTTTCGTTTATTACAGCTTGGGTATCTTTTTCATTCTGTTTCTCAATAATTGGATTGCCGAAAATTGGCGGTTCTTTTTCATCCAAAATAGCCGAAAGCATATCATAAAACTCTTGGTATTTTTTATTAAAATTTTTTGGAAATAATACTTTGAGAATACTCATATAATTTTACCTTGATTCGTCAATAAAGTCCGCTTTTAAGATTAAGCCCTCCTGTTCTAAAATAGTTAAAATATTATTTAACTCATAAAAATCGCCTATGTCGCATTCCTGCATCCAGTAGCGGTATTTTTGTGGTGATATGGAGGTTTCATTATAATTCCCCTTTGGAGTTAAATCCCATTCATCTTTAAGATGTCCGAGTGTCCCTAAAATTTTCTTTATTGATTCGGCAGAAGATTGTTGGTATTTTTCTTTTTTAATTAAGGGTTCTCCTAATTTTTCATAAAGTTCATTAAATTTAGGTTGGATAATTTTTAAATTAAAAAACTGGTATTGATTAAGAGATAAATTGGAACTCTCCTCCTCGTTTATTATCTTAATAACTTCAAGTTCTTGTAATTTTCTTATAATTAGTGCTTCATTTTCAGCAGAAGTATATTTTTCGCCTATCATAATAAGATTATAATTAATCCAATATTCAATAGGTTTTTCTGCAAGGGTGTAGAGTGATTTTTCTTTAATCCTGTTTAAAACATACAACAAATCATTATTAAATTTTTCTTCTGGTGTCATTTTAATTTTTATTATAATTTTAAATTATTATGTCATTTTTAGCAGTTTTTTTCAAGCTCAAAAATCGCACTTTAAAAAGAATTTGTTTAGTGATAAACTAATATAAATTACCATTATTATGAATACGATTTTTAATTTGATTGAAAATAAGGCATCTAACTGGATAAGCCAAGAGAAAAACAAGAGCCAATCAGTCATAGGCAATCTTATAAAATACATTGAGAAAGAGGGTAAATTAAGAGAGCCACAAAGGCGGGCGATTGGGGTTTATCTTTGGTTAAAGTTTGTCGGGAATAATCAAAAGCTATCTGACATAATAAGGGTTGGGCTTTTATATGATGAAGAATCGGCAAGAGAGTATAGTAATTTTTTTACTTTTCCAAACAACTATACAACCCAGTTTTTAAACCAATTCTTTCAAGATAATAATGTTAAAAATTTACATAAAAAATTAGTAGATGACCCAAATGGCGAGAAGATAAAATGGGATAAGGTTTTAGAGGAGCTTTTGCATAATTATAACTATCCTAATTATTTATTCAGTTTGCCAATGGGAGCGGGCAAGACATATTTAATGGCTTGCTTTATTTATTTAGATTTATACCTTGCCAATTTCTACAAAAAAGACAAAAGGTTTGCTCATAACTTCATTGTTTTAGCCCCGCAATCATCTAAAACAGCCATTCTGCCAGCATTACAAACAATAAAGAATTTTAATCCCGAATGGATATTGCCCAAAAACGAATCAGACAAATTAAAGCGTATCATTCAAATTGAAATTTTAGATGTGTTGAGCTCCCAAAGAAAAGATAAATTGCAGGGTAATAATCCAAATTTGGAAAAGGTGAATAGAATTTCCCAAACAAAGAACTTTGGAATGGTTTTTATTACTAATGCCGAAAAGGTTGTTTTAGAAAGATACGATGAAAAAGACAAAATGTATGTTGACCCGAAAGGGTTGTATTACAACGAAAAAAAGGCAAGCGAAATTTTAAAGTTAAACGAGTTAAGGGAAAAACTATCTGATATAAATCATTTGGGAGTTATTTTGGACGAAGTTCATCATACCTATGGGAAAAATGAGGAGCAGGAAGATAAAAAATTAAGAACGGCTGTTGATATTTTGAACCAAAATAAAAATGTTGTTTGTGCTTTGGGTTTTTCTGGCACTCCCTATGTTAGACACAAGGTTAAAGTGGGAGATGATGAAATTAAATTAAACCAAATTCAAGATATTGTTTATAACTATTATCTAAATCAAGGCATCGGTAAATTCTTGAAAATACCAGAAATTAAGAAAGCCAACATCAAAGAAAATTTATTTATAAACAAAGCCCTTGATGATTTCTTTGATAATTTTGATATTAAATATAAAAATGATACAAAAAGCAAAATAGCTTTTTATTGTCCGTCAATAAAAATTTTAAACGAGAAAATCTTGCCAGTAATACAGGATTGGTATAAGAAAAAGAGAAAAGGCAAGGAATCAGAGATATTCAAATTTTATACAAACGGCGGTAAAGAAAACAAACAATATGAAATCACAAAAGACAGCTTGGCTATATTCAACAATTTAGACAAGCCGTATTCAGACAAACGGGTTATTTTGCTTGTAGCTATTGGTAAGGAGGGCTGGGACTGCAAGAGCTTAACAGGCGTTGTTTTACCACGCCAAAAAACCACTAAAAACTTTGTTTTACAGACAACCTGCCGATGCTTGCGAGAAGTTGATAATGCCTCAAAAGAAAAAGCGTTGGTTTATTTAGAAAAGGACAATTATGAAACTTTGGATAACGAATTAAAAGAAAATTATAACTTGCGTATATCAGATTTGAAATTTGGCTCACAGCCCCAAATCCCTGTAAAAATAAGGAAGCCAAAGCTCGGCAAGTTAAGCTATAAGCAAGTTAAAACAAAATACCAGATTATTTCTAAAAAAATAATGGGCAATCAACTAAATAATTTTGATTTCGCCAATATAAAAGAAAAATATAAATACGACGAAAGGATAATCAAAGGAAAAATCGGTAAAGCTGGTATTTCTTCGGAAACAGAAGAGCAGGGCATTGAGGCGGGTAAAATTGATTATTCTTTCAGTGATTTTGTTTATGATTTGGCAAAAGAAACTCTGGGAAAATTAAGCGAAACCGATTTATTGGCAAACTATAAAAAAGAATTAGAGATAATATACGGCAAAATTGAAAGTGAATCTAACTGGCTAAAACTAAATCCGCATTTAGAAATTGGCGACATTGTAAAACATCTTGCGTCTTTCTTAATGGAAGAAATTGAATTAAAGAGAGAAACAATCACTGATGATATTGAAATTGAATTACTTGAATGGCAGACAAAAAATCCCTCATTGGTTCTTTATAGCGGGAGCGGGGCATTGGCTAAATTTATGCCAAGATTTGCAAGCAAGCAACAGGCAGAAATGTGTTCTAAATATCCCGAAATTTATGAAAAAGAATTACCGATAAGCTCCATAGACCCGCAAAACATTAGCTTTAATTATGTCCCGTATAAAATGGACAGCGATTTTGAAAGGATTGCTTTGGAAGAAATGCTAAAAATGAGAGAGTTAGCGGGACTGGAAGTTTATTTTAATGGGTTTAAAGATAAGCAATTACAGAGTTTTTGGATTCAAACTCCCAAAGGTGTTTATACCCCAGATTTTTTAATACTAAAAAGAAACAAAAAGAAGATTGAAAAGGTTTTAATAGCCGAAACAAAGGGCAAGATTTATTACGGCGAGGAATTTCAGCAAAAAGAGTATTTTGTAAAAAATGAATTTATAAATAAAAATAAAAATTTCAGTTATATCTCTTTTGTTGATAAAAAAGGCAAAAATGATTTCGCTGAATTTTTAAACGAATTAAGAGTAAAAATTAAATCTTTATAACATTATGCAAAAACCAAAAGCATACCATATATCGCCAGCCAAAGGACAAGCCCTATTAAATTATCAGGGGCGATTACAACCCAGTCAGAATATTGAAATGCAACTTTTTGAAACGGAAGTCATTGAATCAGTAAAGTCAAAGAAGCAAGAAAAGCCAAAGGGTAAGCAAAAAGAATTAAACGCTGATTTTCAAAATATGCTTTTGCACGGCGATGCCCTGTCTGCTTGTGCTTATTTAAAATCAAAAGACATTAAAGTTGATTTGGTTTATATTGACCCGCCATTTGCAAGCGGGGCTAATTATGCCAAGAAAGTTTATTTGAGAAATGGCAATAAAACCGAGTTTGAAAATGACGATAATAGCATCGGCGAAGAGATAATGTATGGCGACATTTGGCAAAAAGAGGACTATTTAAACTGGCTCTACGAGCGTTTATTAGCCATTAGAGAGGTTATGAGCGAGGAAGCCAGTATTTATGTGCACTTGGATTGGCATATTGGGCAGTATGTAAAAATTATGTTAGATGAAGTTTTCGGAGAAGAAAATTTTATAAATGAAATTATTTGGCACTATACAAGTAGCAGAGCTCCCGAAGACAGATATTCTCGTAAGCACGATAACATATATCACTACGGAAAATCAAAAGAGCATTATTTTAATCCAATTTTGAAAAAAGCAAATGACTTTTCTGAATCTAAGTATGATTTAGAAGACAAAAATGGAAAATATAAATTAGTTAGAGGGTATAAAAAGTATTTTAAAGAAGAGATACCAATTGACGATGTTTGGGATATACCACTTGAAAATGTCCAATCAAAAGAGAAAACAGAATACAACACGCAAAAACCGATAGAATTATTGAGAAGGATAATTGATACGGCTTCTGGCGAGGGGATGGTTGTCGCAGATTTTTTTGTTGGAAGTGGCACTACTGCCATAGTTGCCAATAATTTAAATAGGAAGTTTGTTGTTTGTGATATTGGAGTAAATGCTATACAAACAACAAGGGACAGATTAGCAAAAGCGGGAGTGGGGTTTGATATTTTAAAGGTAAAAGACGGGTTGAGGTTATTTAGAAATCCAACCCAGACAACTCAAAAGATATTTTCTTTAATTGACGGCTTTAAATCAAAAGCCGAGCTTGAATTGGGGGAGTTTTGGGACGGCGGTATCGTTGCAAGCAAAGGCAGTTTTGAGCCAGTTAAATTTATCGGCATTGATAAAAAACTCACAAATGAATTGTTAGATGTTATTTTAGAGGAAATTTACGCATTAGAAGAAACAGAAAGCGGAGCAAATAAGGTTAATATAATTTACGCTTTTAAAGACCTTGAAATTGACCAGAGCTATGTAAATAAAGAAGTAAAAAACTCTGGTAAAACAACTATTTCTGTTGAGCTTATTGGTTTAGATGATTTGTTGGCGGAAAAAAAGGATATGTTTTTTGCCGAAGATAACGCAGACATTGAAGTTAAAAAAGAGGGGAGTAAATGCAAGGTTAAAATCAAAAAGTATTTTAGCCCGTATCTGAAAGCCAAGATAGACGAATATAATGTTAAAAAAGTTAAAAAGGGGACATTAGAGGGCGAGAAGAAAACAGCCGTTAAGATAAGCGTTGATGGCTTGGAGCTTATTGAATCCGTGCAGTTTGATACAGATTTAAAGAAAAGCGGTATTTGGACGAGCAATTTGGATTTAGAGGACAAGGCAGAGGTTAAGGATAAAATCAAGGGAGTTTATGTATTGCCAAGCAGTAAATTCAAAATGAAAATCCGCAATATCTCTGGCGATGAAATAATCCTTGATTACAGCAAATAAATTATTATTGATAAACCCGTTAAATGAAATTTTCACACAATTTAAAGAGGTTAGAGAGATTAAGAGAGTTAAAAAAATTAGCCTTGAAAAAATTAGAAGAGCTGAAAAGTAAAAAATAAACAACTATTCCTCAACCGAAAGATGACAACGAAATTAAAAAATAATGGAGAATATACAATTTATCAAAAGCATTATACCTATTGAAATTGAACTGGGATTTGTTAGAATACCAAGCAAATATAAAAAACTTTTTCCAAAAGAGAACTCCCGTTTGCTTTTTGATTTAGACGGGACGGGCAAATCAGAACTATCATATAATCCGAAGCATCAAAGAATCTTTGGATTAAATAGATTTTTTAAATCAAAAAAGGCAGAGCAAAGAGATATTTTAAAGTTTGAAAAAATCTCTGATAAAAAGTTTAAACTATCGTTAAACAAAATATCCAAACAAGAATCGGCGGGAAAACCATTGAGCGAAGATGAGGCAAAAGAAATTATTGACACAGGAATAATCCCGTCGCAAGCAAAGGGCAATATTGTAGAAAACAGGATTAAGGAGCTTATAATTCTATATGGGCAGGGAGTTTTAAATGTATATGAGCCAGCCGCAGATATTGAGGGCATAGATTTAGTTGTATTAAAAAGAAAAATATTTCAGCCATTATTTATACAGGTAAAAGGGAAGTTTAAATTAAGAGGTAAAAACATATTGCAGATTGGGATAAAATCAAGTGCATTGAATCCTCATCATACGCTTTTTATCGTGGGAGCTTATTATAACCCTCAAAAAATGGATATTGATGATTATCTCGTGTTTATCCCGTCAAAAGTTTTTATTGAGAGAGCGAATGTGGTTAATAGAGGAAAGAAAAACGAGCTTTATGTGTTAAATACGCCGCTTCGTCCCGATACCCATAATCGCTTTTCGGAGTTTATAATTAGAAAGGACAATTTAGTCGCAAAGATTTTTGAAAAATTTAACGAAATAGAAAAATATTATAAATAACAATAGTAAGATAAATGACGAAGCACGAGGATTTAAAAATTATTACGGAGGCAAGGTTGAAGACCATCCAAACTTTAATCAATACAGAAGATTGGATTGTTGCGGCTTATATGATGGGTTGCGTTCTTGAATTTGCTTTAAAAGCGGCGACTTGTAAAACTCTTCATTTATCAAGTTATCCTCCAACACAATTTGGTCAAAAATCTGCCGCACAAAAAATTGAAACATTTTTCAGAACCCACGAGTTTGATTCTTTATTATTAGTTTCTGGTATGTTGGATATTTTTGGTTTTGGAAAACAATTTTATGACGACTGGTCTGCTTTTACCCAAGAATATTTAGGGCAATGGACAGATATGCGATACGAAGCAAACCCTCAAAATAAAGAATGGGATGCAATAAAGATAAATAATGTGTATAATAAATTAAACATTTTAATCGGCGAAATAAAAAAGAGATGGTAGAAAAATTTAATGAAATATTAAAAAAATTGGAAGAGTGGAAAGGAAAGGTTGTTTTATTCGCTGTTATAAAGACAGACGATTTAAGCGGCAAATGGTCTGTGATTCTTTGTGCTGATTGGGCAAAAGATGATAATAGGGATGAGGTTTTTAAATTTATTGTTGACTTATTTAATAAAAATCTTACCCAAGAAGAACAAGAATCAATTGCCAGAATAGGTATTTATAAAAAAGATGATTATGTGATAAAATCTCTTTTAGTTTTTAAATCGGGCTTTGAGATAAAGTCAGAAACAAAAATAAATGGTTTTACAACCCACGAGGGCTATATTGTTGCATCAAACTCCGAACAATAAATTTTTGTGGGCTTTAAATGGCGTATAAACTCTGCTGGATTGCGGTTCTAACATTGCCCAGAGCCCACAGCAATTTCGTTCGGAACAAACTCAAAACTTACCG
>Ga0209541_10007995_pt1 | contig 17616 bp, 27 predicted proteins | sample RifCSPlowO2_01_FD_184027 | JGI IMG/M metagenome (GOLD analysis project Ga0209541, IMG submission 184027) | Groundwater microbial communities from Rifle, Colorado - Rifle CSP2_plank lowO2_0.1 (SPAdes) (version 2) | ecosystem: Environmental > Aquatic > Deep subsurface > Groundwater | place...
AAAAAGTTTTCTAATATTGAAATATTATTTGAGGAAAACATTGCGCGCCACGAGATTGATGAGTATTGGGTGCTTTCTAGTTTAATTAAAGACATTATTGAAACTGAATATATTGAAAAAAAGAATGGTTAACAAATAAGTCAGAATATTATTAAATGCATAAATCCTGTTTTTGTTTGTGGAAGAGACAAATCTTGAAAAAGCTTTGAAAAACTTGTTTGCCTCAATTAAAGTGAATTTTTCTGGAAGAGTATATCATGAACTTTGGAGACAGGTTTCTGATAAAGAAGGCAAAAAGAAATCAAAAACATACCCTTGGTTTTGCGCAAATGAAAATGAACTTAAAGATTTTTATGGTGGCTGGAGCTTTTTTTATCATTCTACTCACAAGAGATTTGACAGTGATTATGTGGCTTATCTTTATTTTTTTGCGCTTGCACAGCATGATTCTAAAAACAAAGCTTGTTTATCCAACCCATTCAACTGTATTCACACAATTGATTTCACTAACAATTTTTTTTGCAGGCTTGAAGAAGACCAAATTGATGCAGTTAATACTTTAATAAAAAATGGTTGGTATTATGATTATTTTCAAGTTGTGGACAATAAAGATAAGAATGAAAATAATACCTTATTAAAAATAATGTCACGCCCTAAATTCAGGCTTGAAAAAGAAGGTTATTTTGTAAAAGACAAAGAAACCAACTACACTCTGATTGGTGGTGATGCCTTGCTTAGAGCTCCAATTCCTTTGCAAGAGCTGTACAGAAGTCTTGAAGATAAAATTAAAGACGGTATTCAAAGAAGCCAAGTCATGAAGGACAAGAAATTATTGGGAACATTAAAAACATTCTTGACTTACGATTATAAGTGAATCTTAGTGCTAAAAGCAAAACTTTATATATAACTGCCATTTATGTGAAATATACTTCTAGAGGTGGTAGATTCTTATGGACAATAACGAAGTAAAACCATTAAAAGGTACGACAACAGTAGGTATTGCTTGCAAAGACGGAATTGTTCTTGCAGCAGACAGGCGCGCAACTGCAGGCTTTATAGTCAACAAGAAAGCGCAGAAGATAATCATAATAAATGACAATCTTGCAGTTACAATGGCAGGGCTTGTTTCAGATGCTCAATTGTTATCCAAGCTTGTTAAAGCTGAATTAAAATTGAAGGATTTGCAAAGCAACAGAACATCTAATGTTAAGGAAGCTGCTAACTTGCTTGGCGGAATGCTTTATGTTAATTTAAGAAAGCCTACAATGGTTCCAGGAATAGTTGGATTCTTGCTTGGCGGTTCAGATAGCGATGGTTTCCACTTGTATGACTTGGGAATTGATGGTTCTATCACAGAAGTTGATGATTATGTTTCTGATGGTTCTGGAAGTGTTTTTGCTTTTGGAGTGCTTGAAACTTTGTACAAAAAAGGCATATCTGTTGATGAAGGCGTAAAAATTGCTGCAAAAGCAATAAGCGCATCAATTCAGAGAGACTTTAATACTGGAAACGGTATTGATGTTATAACAATTACTGATAAGGGAATTCAGAAGGTTATGGAAAAGGAGCTTAATGTTAAATTAGATATTTAATTTTAATGCCTTAAGATTTAAGTTATCATAAAATCATCTTAACATATCTAAAAAAACAAAATCATTAGCTGTAAATAAAAATATAAACAAAACAAGATTCTAAAATGGCTGAAATAATTCAGGAGATATTGAAATTTTTGCCCGCAGAAAAGATTTCTGATGCGGCATTTGAGGGCGCTAACATAGTTCTGTACACAAAAAATGCTGGCTTCTTTCTTAATAATGAGGGTTTAATAAAGAGAGTTGTTGATGAATTCAAGAAAAGAGTGGAATTAAGGCCTGATCCTAGTATAACTGTGCCGCAGGAAAAAGCTGAGAAAGACATTCGTTCAATTTTGCCGCCAGAAGCTGGAGTTGCAAACATTATTTTTGACACTCACAGAAGCATTGTAGTTATTGAAGCAGACAAGCCAGGTCTTGCAATAGGCAAGCAAGGAGAGCTTTTAAGAACTATTCGAGAGAAAACTTTATGGGTTCCTTTTGTGAGAAGAATGCCTGCCATTCGTTCAATTCTAATCGAGAATATTCGCGCAGTTCTTTACCAAAATTCTGATTATAGAAGAAAATTTTTGGACAAAGTCGGCCACAGAATTTATGATGGTTGGATGCGTGAAAAGAAGAATGAATGGGTTAGATTAACATATCTTGGTGGTGCAAGACAAGTGGGGCGAAGCTGTATTTTGCTTCAAACTCCTGAATCAAGAATTTTGCTTGATTGCGGAATTAACGTTGCAGCATCAGGTTCTGAAGCATATCCTTTTCTTGACGCGCCTGAATTTAACATTAATGATTTAGATGCAATTATTGTAAGCCATGCGCATATTGACCATTCTGGTTTTGTGCCTTACTTGTTCAAGTATGGTTATAGGGGCCCTGTTTATTGCACTGCGCCTACAAGAGATGTTATGTCTTTGCTTATGCTAGATACTGTAAAAATCACAAAAGGGGAAAATAGAGAGTTATTATACGACGTTGATGATATTAAAGAGATGGTCAAGCACACTATTTGTCTTGATTTCTGCGAGGTCACTGATATAACTCCTGATGTTCGATTGACATTGTACAATTCAGGCCACATTATCGGCGCGGCAATGACTCACTTGCATGTTGGCAATGGCTTGCATAATTTGTTGTATACTGCTGACTTAAAGTTTGGCAGGACTATGCTTCTTGATCCTGCTAACACTATTTTTCCAAGGCTTGAAACTTTGATGATTGAAAGCACTTATGGTGGTAAGATGAATGTTTTGCCTCCGCAAAAAGAGCAGGATGAAATTTTGAAGAATTCAATTAAAGAAACAGTCAAGCGTGGCGGAAAAGTTTTGATGCCAGTTCTTGGTTCTGGAAGAGCTCAAGACGTTATTGTTATGATTGAAGCGATGGTTCGCAGTGGTGAGCTTGAAAAAATTCCTGTTTACGTTGACGGATTAGTCTGGGATATTACTGCTATTCATACTGCATATCCTGAGTTTTTGAATCAGAATATTCGCAAATTGATTTTCCACAAAGACCAGAATCCTTTCCTGTCTGATATTTTCAAGCATGTTGGAAGCCAGAAGGAAAGATTGCAGGTTGTTGAAGAGTCTGGTCCTTGCGTTATTCTTGCAACTTCTGGAATGCTTGTTGGCGGTCCGTCTGTTGAATACTTAAAACTGCTTGCTGACAATCCTAAGAACATGCTTATCTTTAGCTGTTTTGCGCCAGAGGGCAGTCTTGCTAATAGAATTTTGAAGGGTGAAAGAGAAATCATTTTCAAGAATGGGAATAAGACTGAAGTTACTCCGATCAAGCTGGAAGTGTTTAAGCTGGAAATTACTGACCACAGCGATAGGAAGCAGTTGATGAATTTCATTTTCAAATGCGTTCCAAGGCCGAAGAAAGTCATTCTTAATCATGGAGAAAATTCGAGAATTCTTGATTTGGCTAGCTCAATTCATAAGCTTGGACGGATTGAAACTGCCGCGCCAAGAAATTTGGAGAGTATTAGATTAAGATAATTCTTTAAGGACTTATTTTATAATTTATTTTTATAGGGGGTGAATTCTATGCAAAAATTATTAGTACATAATGGCAAAGTTTGGGAACAGTCAGAGCTTCATTTGAAGTCTGTTATTCAAAAATTTAACCGCAGAAATATTGCGAAAATTATCGAGCTTGACTTGTTGAAAGAAATGGTCAGATAAAGCAATGTATTTAAGTTAAGTCTTATTCTCAAATGGGATGAATTCATGCCATAGTTGTGCTGTTAAGACAAAGCATCATTCTTGGATGTCTGGGACTCTTGCTAAGGGTTGCCAGCTTTGTGTTAAGGGTGAGAAGCTTGTTTTATTCATTACTGGATTGTGCGGCCAGAAGTGTTTTTATTGTCCTGTTTCTGAGAGAAAGTTTGGCAGTGATGTTGTTTTTGCTAATGAATGGAAAATTAGCAATCCTGACAATCCTGTTGAATTGCTGGAAGAAGCTAGGCTTACAAGAGCGACTGGTGCTGGAATTACTGGCGGTGACCCGCTTGTTAAAGTTGGCCGTTGCTGCCATTACATAAAATTATTAAAAAGAACTTTCGGAAAAAGTTTTCACACTCATTTGTACACGCCTTTAATGCTAGTTAATGAAGAAAATATAAAAAGACTTTATGAAGCCGGTCTTGATGAGATTCGTTTTCATCCTGACTTGGATGACAAAAAATGGTGGCATAGAATTGAGCTTGCAAGAAAATACAAATGGGATGTTGGAATTGAAATTCCTGCAATTCCTGATTATGAGGAGAAAACAAGAACATTGATAGACTTTATTGCAGATAAAGTTATGTTCATAAATCTGAATGAATTGGAAATTAGCGATACTCAAGCAGCACATTACAAAATGGATCCTAAAAAATTTGTTTCAAAAGACAGCTTGAGTTATGGTGTAAAGGGCAGCCAAGAAATGGCTTTAAAAATGGTAAATTATGCGCATGAAAAAAATCTTTCTGCGCATTTTTGCACAGCAAAGCTTAAAGATAGTGTTCAAGTTGGAGAGCGATTGAAGCGTCGTGCAAAAAGCATTGCTTTGCCTGATGAAACCATTACAGAAGACGGCACAATAATTCGAGGCTGCATTTATTTGAAAGATACTGTTCCTAGTTTTGGCTACAGGAAACGTTTAAATGAAACAAACAAAAAACCAATTATTGAAAAGTTGAACTATGTTATGCAAGAACTGGTTAAAAACAAAATCTTCAAAAGAGATGAAATTCGCATTGATGAAATAAAAATAAGATTAATCACTAGTGAAAAGAATGTTCAGAAGTCTGCCAGAAAAATTAAGGAGTTAAATCTTGTGCCTGCAATTATTGAAGAGTATCCTACTGCTGATGCTTTAGAGATTGATGTTCAATTTGTTTAAAAGAAAATTGTTTATTGCTTGTTAATGTGTTGTATTAACATGTATCCTAACCAACAAGCGGTTATTCCGAGGGTGATAATTCCAGTTATAGTTGCAACTATAGGGTGTTCATATACAAATATTTTAGCAGGATAATAACCATATTTGCTCGTAGTTTTTATTCTGAGTGTTCTGGCAGCTGCATATTTAATAATGCACGGCTGGTTAGTGTCCTTGAGTATAGAATTTAATTTATCTCTCGCGCTCATTCTTTTTTCCAAATCTGGTTCTGCAAGTTTATCAACTATCCAGATTTGGTCACAAAAATTTCTTGGATTAAGCGCGCCATATTCAGGCACATCTTCATAATGTCCTTGCGCAGGAAGTTCTGCATTTAAGTCCATCTTCCAATATTTAATTTTCCCGAGAACAGCATCTAATGATTCCATGATTAACATTTACTGGCGAGCTATTTAAACATATTTGTTTTGGCGAGTTGTTGCTGCCATGCGACTAATAAGTTAGATATTATGCCTCGATTTTTTTAACATACAACCCTACTTTTTCATCATATTTGAATCCGCATCTTTTTGCCGTAACATCATAAGTCATTTTTCCAAATTCTTTTACCATGTTCCATTTATTTTTGTGGTGCGGCAGAATTCTTGCTTCAGGAATCTCATTTTCTTTTGCCCATTTACATACTAATGCTAAAAGCATTCTTTCCCATTTTATTTTTTTGAGAATATCTTTTTCTCCTCGCGCGCCTTGTATTTGTGACACTAAAATTCCACCTTCTTGTGCACCAAATGCAATTGTCGCTATTCCTCTTAATTGATAGCAAAGTACAAATGAATAGGGTGCATCATGATATATATGTCCAAATGTTCTGCTGTATCCTAGCTGACAATCCATTTTAATGGTATAGTCTGCATGATTAATCTCAGCGTCTTCTTTTTTGAATTTGTCTGTCAAATCTTTTGTTTCTTGTTCGCTTAATTTTTCTCTTTTTTGGAACTGTTCAAGTGCATCTTCCAAATTTTTGTTTTCTTTTCCGCTTATTTTTATTGAATCGCTCGCAGAAGTTGAAAAACTTGTGTCACTATGGCAAGGATTATCAATTGCATCAATTAGTTCTGGTATTTGTTGTGGAATATAAGGCAGGTCACTTATGATTTGTTTTTCGCTTTTTATTTTTGGTTGGTTAGTTGGTTTGAACCAGTTAATAATACGATAGTTGCGTTCTTCTAACAGTTTATCCGATATTTGTTTGAAATATTCTGGTTTAATTTCATATGGTGAAAATTTATAAAATTTGTTCATTTCAAAATATTTCTTTTCTGAGAGTTGCGATTCTGGTTTTGTTGCACCACACAAATCTTCTGCCAGAAGTTTCCAAAAGTCATCATTAATTTTTTCTCTATCATACTCATTTATGTCCATTGCTTTGTCTGGTGTTTAGCCTTTTTAAATCTTCTGGAATTTTCACCACAAATAAGTAGTTAATTAAACTCTGCATGTATTCCTGTAGAGCCATTTTAAATCATTTGCTTGCTGTAGAATGAGTTGTCTCAACATAATAATGTCTGGTGAATAATTTAGTTAATTGGAGATAATATGACAACCTCTAAGAGACGAGATTTTCTACAAAGTCTGCACTTCACAGACTAATAACATAAACGTCATTAAATTGCACCTTACAGAAACCTTTATAAATGTTCCACTATTGTCTGCTCTTATGTCTCAAAATGATGATACTAAATACGCGAATGATTTGATAGTAAAGATGTGATAATAAAATGACTAGACTCAGAAAAGCAGTAGCATATAGAAGGCTTGAACGCCCGTATACAAGATACAGCAAGTATAAGCAAGTGTGTTATGTTCGCGCAAGGCCTGTGTGCAAAGTTGTTAGTTTTGATCTTGGCGATGAAAAAATGAAGTATGAGTATGAGTTAGTTCTTGTTTCAAAGTCTGATTTGCAGATTCGCGATAACGCTATTGAGTCTGCGCGACAAACAAGTAACAGGTTGCTTGAAAAGACTCTTGGAAAGTCTGGTTATGCAATGAAAGTCAGAATTTATCCTCACCATATTCTAAGAGAGAATCCTTTGGCGTCAGGTGCTGGTGCGGATCGTATGAGCACTGGTATGGCGCACAATTATGGTAAGCCTATTGGCATTGCTGCGCAAGTTCATGCCGGAAAGCCCTTATTTTCATTGAAGGTTAACAAGGAAAATTTGGAAGTTGCAAGGCATGCTTTGAAAAGAGCTTCATACAAGCTTCCTTGTGCTTGTTCAATTGTTACTCAAAAAATAGCTGATGTTAAAGCTCCCGCAGCCAAAGTTGTTGCTGCAAACTAGTTTAACTAAAGAGGTGAGTTTATGCCAAAGGCAAAAGTTAGCGAGAGTTCTGTCAGAACTGCAGAGGATGCAGTTAGAGATTTGAAAAACTGGGTTTTTGTTTTTGCAAAAGAGTATGATCTTCCTAAGGAAGCTGTTGATACTCTGCATGAAAAGATTGACGAGCTTGCAGTCAAGATCGGGAATATTAGCTGTAAATAATTTTATTTTAATTTCTTTTTGAACTCTTCAATCATTATTGTTTCTGAAGGGTCAACTCCGTTTTTGATGCCTAAATGGTAAGAAGTCAAATCTCCTAAGAATATCACAGTAATTATTTTTACCAGCAATGAATCTCCTTTTAGCATTATTTCTGTGACTGGCGTTCCTTGTTTTTTGATTATTTCTTTTGTTAGTTCTATTCTTTTTTGCATTCGCAGATTGTCTTTTTCATCTCTTAAAATCACTACATTAAATTGTTTGTTTTGCGTGTTGTACGCCATCATTTCATTATGGTTTAATTCTGAGAAAGTATTCCAAAACGCGTGTTGTTTTGAGTTTTCGTTTATTGCTTGTTTCCATCGCAATGCAACTGCGCCAAATTGCGGCGATGAATAAATTAGTGGAATTTTGCCATGTAATTGAACAGATATTTCTTCTGCTTTTTTTCTAAGTTCTTGTGCGTGCAGAGAGTCTATTATTTTCAAAATTTCATCGCGCGATAGCTTGATTATTTTTAAATTGTGCAGCACAACAAGCGCTGGAAACAGCAGGTATGCTATTGCGCTTCTTGGCGGCATTCCTTGTGGAATCATGATTACTTTTGAGTCTCCTGCTATTTGTTTTAATTTTCCGCCTGAAGTGATGCAGATTATTTTTGCTCTTTTTTTTTGCACTTCTTTGAACGCATTTAAAGTTTCTTCTGTGTTTCCTGAGTATGAGCTTACAAACACAAGTGTTTTATCATTTACAAATGCGGGAATTGTTGAGTCTTTGTTTACAAATACTGGCATTTTTGTTTCTCGAAGCAATGTTTCAACAATGTTTGCAGCAATTCCGCTTCCGCCCAGTCCTGTAATAAGAATATTTTGAATCTCACCTTCAACTTTCTCGCCTTGCGCAAGCTTTATCGCGTCACGAATTTGGTGTGGTAAATCTTCAATTAGTTGCAGGTAGTCCATAATGAATTTGTTCGTAGGCAGTTATATAAATTTTTCGTCAAAAGAGATTAAAGAAATTACTGATTGCGTGCCTGGCAGTGTTCCGCCATTTGGCAATCTTTTCAACATTCCTGTTTATGTTGACAAGTCTTTGCTTGAAAACAATGAAATAGACTTTAATGCTGGTGAATTAACTGTAAGTATTTTTATGGAACTAGAAGATTGGTTAAATATAGTCCACCCAAAAATTGTTGACTTTTGTGCACAAAACTAAGCTTCGACCACAGCTATCTGCTCTTCATTAATAATCGGCGTTGGCAAGGGAATGCATTTTTCTATATTGTGTGGCAATCTAAGAATCATCCAAACAAACATGTTGTTATTTTTTTGAGTGACAGTTAATTCTGCACCAGTTAAATTTATTATTTCTTTTTTTGTGATTCCAACTTGTCCAAGAAATTCAGAAGCGTTCATTATTTCGATGCCGATTACATTTCCATTATTGTCAAAATCAACAGTAAAATCACCAAGCTCGGCATTCCCATCGCTTTTTTTGTTGATATTTCTGACATTAAGAATGTCAGATTTTTCGTGATAATCCCAAGTGAATTGTTTAGTTTTTTGTTCAATCATATTGTTCTCCTCTTTTTTTTATGTGGCTATTTTAAGTAAGTAATTTGGTCAAATCTTTTTTTATGCTATCCAGCATTTTGTTGTTTACTTTTCCTAATTTTCTCTTCACTATTTCTTTGTGGAGAGTGAATATCTTGTCTGTTTTTATTCTGCTTAGGAAATGTATGTTTCCTTCTTGCATGTCTTTTTGTTCAAGAAGTATTGAGTATTCTTCCTCTTTAATGTTTGGTGTGATTCCGCAGATTACTATGTCATCAGCTTTTGAGTTATGTGCATCATTTGAAATAACAACTGCAGGTCTTTGTTTCGCTTCTTTCAAGTCTGTAAAAGGCAGTGGAATTAGGATTACGTCGCCTTGTTTATATTGTGTCCCAGACATCATCTGCTTTGTTGCTCCAGAATTTTTTTGCTACATCTTCTGAATGTTTTATCAAATACTTGAAGTCATCTTTAATCTCTTTTGTTATTGGTTCAGATTTTTGCAAGAGAATTCGTTCTTCTTCTTGTATTAAGACTAGTGTGTCTCCTTGTTTGATGCCTATGCTTTCACGAATATCAAGAGGAATAGATATTTGGCCTTTGTCTGACACTTTTACAGTTTTTACTTCTGTCATTTTAGCCAGTAAGAATTTTCTTACTTATAAATCTTTCTAAACTTCAACAAACTCAGTCTTTAATTGTTTCATAGAAAGCAGCGACTTGATTTTCTCTACTCCTTTTCTAGAAATTACATTCTTTACTAAATTATAATATTCATCTTGGTCTTTTACTCGGACTTTCAATACTATTTCCCAATCGCCCGTAATTATGTCTACACTTTCAATTTCTGGGTGTTTTGATAATTCTTTTCCTACTTTTTCTGGATTGCCATACTCATCTGGAGACAAGCTTATCAAGACAAATGTGCAGAATCCTTCATTTATTTTTTTGTAGTCAAATACTGCTTTGTATGCTTTTATTTCGCCTTGTTCTTCCATTCTTTTGATGTTGTAATGGATTGTTGTCGACGGTTCTTTGAGCTCTTTTGCAATTCTGCTAATCTGTGGTGTGCAGTGACCTTTTTTGAACAATTCTATCAATCTTGGCTGTATGTCTTTCATATTATTGTGTAATATTCAATTATTTATAAATATTTCGCCAAATATTTGAATAGTATTCAGTTATGTTAATAAGCATGCGTATATATAATTCGCTAAATAATTTTTATGGAGGAACAAAAAATGAAACAAGACGAGGTTAAAGTGCAAGGCGCTGGTTGTCTTTATCAGCAGAATTCCAGTATGTAGTATAGGATTCACACAGATAGATATTCCAGTCATAAAATTAGGCCAGGGAAAGCATATTGTTTCAATAATCTGCGGCGTTCATGGAAATGAAACATCAAGCCACTTGGTTATTGACGAACTCCTCAAAAAGCTTCCCAAAAATATTAATGGAACTGTTAAAATTATTCTTGCTGCCAATCCACTATCAATTGCAGAGTCCAGAAGAGCAAATAGCATCGACAACATAGATCTTAACAGAATTTTTCCTGGTGATTTTTCGAAAACCTTAACAGAGCGCCTCGCACATAAATTAATTGACATTATCAAAGACTCAGATGCAGTAATAGATTTGCATTCATTCGAAATGCAGACACCTTTGATGGGTATTCTTTGTAGCTCAAAATCAAAAACTGCTTTGGCAAACAAGAGTCTAATGCAAGATTTTTGCCCAAAACAAGTCTGGGTAATTGATGCAGAAATTCAGAAAGAGAAACAGTTTGGAAAAAGCCTTTTGCCTGTTTTGACAGAATTAAACTTGCCAAATATTGCAATCGAAATGAATAATCCTGCAATTATTGATGATGCTCAAATAACAGAGTGCGTTAACGGTTTATTGAGGGTTATTTCAGCCAAAAAAATTATTGAGCAACAAAAAGACATATCTGAAACTTTTAATTTTTTTAACAGAACTGTTGTGCACAGTCCAGAGGAAGGGATTTTTCTGCCTTTGCACAAAACTTTTGAAATTGTCAAGCAAGGGGCAGTTATTGGTTTGCTTCGCAAACTTCTAGATCAATCTGAAATCAAGATTACCTCACCTTGTAATGGACAAATAATGCAGGTTTTGCAACGCAACTTTGTTCGGCCTGGACAAGAGATTATTGCAATAGGTGAAAGAGTTGAGGTAATAATATGACAACAAAGACTGATACAAAAACAGTGCGTGTTGCAGCAACTTCTGATGTTGAACAAATGGCCAGATTATACAATGAAAGTTTTCCCGAACACATCATGGTGCATCGCAATTTTTTGAACAATCCAGACTATTTGTCAGCACGAATAAAAAATAGTGATGAATGTTGGGTTGTTGAAGAATCAGATAATGTCATCAGGGGGGTGGCTGCGCTAGCCATAGCTTCGCCAGTTGGCCTTGGTGAAATAGAGCGTGTTTGTGTTGATAAAAGATGCAGGGGACAAGGCATTGCGTTATCATTATGTTCAAGATTAGTTGATGAAGCAATACTTGCCAATCTTGGTTTTGTTGAAGCATTCGCGCGTGGAGACCAGCCAGGAATGCAGCGAACTTTTGATAAATTGTGCTTTAAAGTATATGGTGTAGCGCCACGTTTTGAGATAATGCATGATGGAAAACTAGTGCGAGAGCAATTCGTGCATATGGGTCTTGAATTAAAGCCTGAAACAATAGATGAATCCAAAATGATGTTAATTCCAAATGCGCGAAGACTATATGGTTTGATTAATGAATAATTTTTATGGAGGACAAAAATGAAAGACATACTAAACTTTGACAAAAACGGCAGGCCAAGAACTGCTGAGGAAATTGCAGATTTGTGTGCAGATGCAGATATTGCGTTTAATGCAGATGGCAGTTCAAGAACTGCTGGCGAGATTGAAAAAATAAAGTTTATTCGCGTTTTAATAAAAAATCCTGAATATTTTGATTGGGTTAAGTCTGAGCAAGAAAGAAAAGCGCAAGATTTTGAACTGGATTTAGAGATTAATGCGTGCTTAAGTTCAGCAAAAGCAGATTTTGTTTTGCCAAATTATGTGAAGTGCTAAAATGAAAAGATTAGGAATAATTGGTGGTCTTGGAACCGAAACTGGGTGTAATTTTGTGCTTAATGTAAATTCAAAATTCAGAAGATTATCTGGCCAAAATGCGGATGTTGTGCTTGAGAATGTTGCAGTTCCTAAACAGGTGGAAGCAAAAATTGTCAGTGGTGACCTCAGCATGGAACTGTTTGTTCTTCTTTCTGATGCTGTTTCAAAACTGAATGATTCTGATGTTGATTTTATAGTGATTCCTTGTAATTCTGTTCACGTGTTTATTGATGATTTGAGAAAATTGTCTAAAAAGCCAGTGTTAAGTATAGTTGAGGAATGCTGTAATTTTTGTATTTCTTATAAGTTAAAAACTGTTGGATTGATTGCGTCGCAAACAACAATTAATCAAGAACTGTATGAAAATTTGCTGAAAAAATCAAACATAAAAGTTCTCAAGCCAGATAATAAAAATCAAAGAATTGTTAATGATATTATTATCTCAATTCTAGATAAGTCTGCGGGCAAGAAAGAGTTATCAGCTTTGTTGCGCATAGCACAAGATCTTAGGGCAAATGGCGCTGAAAATGTTATTTTAGGGTGTACAGATTTGCCATTAATAATTCCAAAATTAAAGCTTGAAGGCTTCATAAGCTCGATGTCTGTGTTAGAAGATTCTGCGATTGAGTTGTTATCTAGTTAAAATCCTAAAATTAATAAACTAAGTCTTTTATTTCTGTTGTATGGCTCTTGATTATACATTATTCCAATCAATAAACCAGTTTGCTGGCAGTAATTTTTTTGTTGATTTTTTCTTTATTGCAATTACTGATTTTGGCGTTCCTTTACTGGTTATACTTGCATTGTTTTTTTGCAAGAAAAAACACATGTATAAAGCTTTGTTTGCTTTGTGGATTATTTTTGTTGTTGATTTTGTAATCAAACTATTTTATTTTCGCCCAAGGCCTTATATTGACAATCAAGTAAATCTTCTTGTTGACCATTTAAAAAGCGCTAGCTTTCCTAGCCGTCATACAGATTTAGCTTTTGCAATGGCTTTCTCTTTTTTTTTGAATGACAAAAAACTTGGATTTTTTGCATTAGTGCTCGCAGCATTTATTGGGTTTTCAAGAATTTTTGTTGGCGTTCATTATCCTTCAGATATTTTGGCAGGCATAATTCTCGGGCTTGCTGGCGCGTATTTTGCCAATTTTGTTATTGATAATTTTTGGAGGGGTGAATGATGGATTATAATTTGATTGTTCATTACTCTTCTGAGAAAGGCTATTTTTCTGCTAGAAAGGAGATTGAAAAATTTTTGGTTTCTTTGGGTGAAAAAAAGCCAGTTATTGACAAGTTAAGAGACGGCAGTGTTATTGGTATAAAAACAAACAGGAGTGTTAATGATTTGATTGAAGAGCTTAAGGAAAAGTCTTTCGCAAATCCTGGCGAATTTTCCGCAACTGAAAGATGGATTCCTATTGAAGTCTGGTGTCCTGCAGGTCTTTCAAGAATTCAGAGAGAAATCAATGATATGCTTGCCCAGATTAGTTCTGGCGAGCGTTGGTCTGCTGAGATTGAGACTTGGGGTAGGACTCCTTCTTCTGATGAAATCTTGCAATTGTTAAAAAATTCAATCAAGGAAAGATTTGTTGACGAAGGCGGCTCAAAAACAGTTTTTATTGAATTTCAGGGTGATGAGTGCGCAATTTCTATTCTAAAGCCTAATGATGTTTTTGTTGTAATTCAAATATAAAAAATTAAAGAAACAAAAATTTATTCTTCTTCTGAACAGCACTTGTCTTTCTTGCTTTTATCTTTCTTTTTGCCGTCTGTTTCACAGCAGCACCCGCATGTTCCGTGTTCTTCCATTTTAGTCCTCCCATATTGTTTAGATAATATTAATTATGTTTTATTAATATACTTTGCGTATCATACGCATAATTTTAAAAGCTGCGCAAGATTGTTTTTGTTCAATTGTTCGCGGACGTGCCAGAGTGGCCAAATGGGTACGGTTCAGAGCCGTATAGCTTAGTGCTTACGCAGGTTCGAATCCTGCCGTCCGCATAGAACTTCTTTATTGACTTTCTGAAACGTAAACGGCTGGAGCAAGCACTGGTATTTAAAGGTGATTGTTCTCGTCGATACGCCCGTCTGTAAAAATGAGGTGTTAGAGATGGGAAAAGTAGTGTTGGTTCATGCAGGCAAAATATGTGGTCTTCTTGGTGATGAGTTTCGTTTTTACTATCCTAAAAAGTGTGTTCGCTCGATGTATACACACAAACGGCAAGAAAGCATAACACGTGCATGAAATAACGCTTTTTTGTCGTCATTAAAGCAAAAAGAGATTTCAACAATAGTTTGGAGAATAAAAAGAACGAAGAAAAAATGAACGAAGTGAATGAAAAACACAAGTCTGCGAGGGAAGGTGTGGATATACACACACTTCGAGCGCACACAAAAAAGGTGAGAAGATGAAGTTTGTGCACAAGCTGGAAAGAAGGCATCGCGACGGTTACAGAAAAAATATTTATATCAAGAATGTTCGAGTTCAGAAAACACTCGAAAAAATAGAAAAGACTGGCTTTAATTTTAGTGCGTGGGTAGAACGCCGTTTCTTAGAGGACTTTGGTAAGCAGGATATTGAGACGTTAAAAAATATTTTTCGTGAAGAATTACGCTTATTGCAGGAGAAAAAAGAGCAGGATTTGAGACGATTAACAGAATATTATGATGCACAAATTGCTGCAAGAGGAAGGAAAGCGCAGGAGTATGTTGAAGCGATAGAAAAAGAGGTGATGCAAAATGAAGTTCGGGAAGGAAATCCAGTTTGAAATCAATGAAGATTTAATCGATTGTGGCATAACGACGGAGATTAAGGAGATTAGTAAGCAGCTTGAAAGGATGTATTTGAAATCAAATGCAACTGCTGTTAAGGATTTTTTGAAGGATTTGTATGAGGGTTTTGATGTTTTCAAGAAACTGAAAGAAGATGGTGATGACGTTTGACAAAGAGGATTAAATGTCCTTGGGGCTGTGGTAGAAAGATTAAGGATGCTGACAGTCACGCACGTTATTGCAGTGCGCATTCAGTGCGCAATGAGTGCGCGGATAGTGCGCGCGCACCAGAAAACGACAGTGCGGCGCACCAAGAAGCACCGTCAATAAAAACCACAAAAGACGCCTTTTTGAGCGGTGAAACGCACACTTTTCAAGAGCTTACAAACGAATGGAATAAAGTAAAAGATGAATTGAAAGTTAGTGACGATGAATTACTGTCACAAAAGCAACAAAAAGTGCAACAAATTCAGAACAATATCGTTTCTAATATTGACTGTGCGCAGTTGAAAAGTTATGAAGTTCTGGCAAACAGCTTGCATCAATCAGTAAATGACTTCATTATTTTTGCCACAAAAGGAAAATTGCGAATGCAGAAGGAGCAGCTTGAGCGTTTGAATGAATGCGGAGCACAAGTTTTGCACAAATATGACAAGAATGGTAAGATTGCGCAGTATGTTCCTGAGTTGGCTTATGTTTTGACGTTGACTGATGTTGTTGCTCAGGTTTTGTTGGTGATGAAAAAAGATGAGGTGAAAAATGGGGGAGCAAAGAACGATAGCGGAGCAGTTGGAAGAGAAGGACAAACAAATCAAGGAGTTGCAGGAGCTTCTTGAAAAGTCAAAAAACAACGGCAACAAGAATATTGGGCAGTTGGAAGAACAAATCCAAGAATTGCGAGAAATCATTGAGGAATTGCAGGAACAGAAAGAACGCGAAGAAGAGCACGTTGATGAAGTCGAAGAGGCACAAAATGAACGAAATTTCTGGGAACCTTGGTAAATTCACGAAAGAACAGATTGAGAGCTTGAATTGGGATAAGATTGCGCGGGAAAGTGTTGACATCCTTGCACAATTGAAAGATAGCTTAAAACCTGCTTATTTCGTTCTTGGAAAAGATTTGTTGGCAAAACACTTGATTAACAACAAAGAATGGGTGTTGCATAATGTTTTGGTTCCTTTGCAGGGCTTTCTCATCCAACATGGTGTGCTTGATTTAGTGTTGAAGAATCCAAAATGCTTAAACCACCCAAAATCGGACTCGTAATCGGCAAGCGCGGAAGCGGAAAAACCACACTCGCCCAACAAATCCTCAAAAGTAATGAACGCTTCATAGTTTACGACGTTAATTTTGAATACAACGCAAAAGAATTACACGCCGTTTCTGTTTATTTCTTCAATGACTTGAAATTTTTATTACAAAAGAACGAGCCAAGAATTATTTTCAAGCCACGCAGAGCTATCGGGGCAAGTTTTGAGTTCTTTTGTGCAACAATCTGGCTCTACGCAACAAACTATTTGCTTGTCATCAGCGAGTTTGACAGCGTAGTAAACAAAGCAGAAGAATACTTTCTTGATTTAGTGCAAAATCTCGGAATGCTCGGCGATGCAAGAAGACCTTTTGGCATTCCTCGGCTGTTTTTGACGCAGTTAGATGTTTTATTCATCGGCTTAATGAAACCTGTTCCAGAAGATTTTCGTTATCTGAAAGAATTCTTGCCAAAAGAAGCATATGAACAATTGCCAACAATTGAAAGATACAAATTCTTGAGATGGATTGACGAACCTGAACAGTTTGGTATTACTGAGAGTGTGAGGGTTGTCGAGAATAAAACTCCATTCTAAAATTATTGTTTATCTACTTCGGCGCACAGACTTTTTAGATTTACATCTGTTATTGACTTGCACAAAGAAACATCTTTTTTAATTGCAGCTATGCATAATGTTTTCATATCAGAACTTTCAATATTGTTGCAGAGAGAAATATTTTTTGTATTTGCAGCAATATTCCCATAACAGACGTCTCTTTCCATATTTGGTTTATTTTCTATTTTTGCACAAAGGACGGCATTAGATGTCGCAGTTGCAATTTGTTGATAACACGGATTTATGAATGATACATCTGTCATTTTATCACAAAAAGAAGAATCATTATTGTTTAAAGCGAAATTAGCAAGGCAGGCGTGTTTAATATCTGATTCTGAACGCAGGTTACACTCTCCTTCGTTCAAATTTATTTTAGCACAATATGCCAATTTAGCATTTGGATTTGTAATGCTATCACATTCTGTTGTTGTTACGCTCAACTTTTGTGTGCAACCTATAATGAAAACAAGCAAAGATATAATCAGCAAAGAATACAGCATAATGTGATTTCTTCCCATCTGTGCTTTCAATTGACTGACATATTATAAAGATTTCGGTTAGTTTTTTGGTTTTTGCGTTATTTATAAAGACCCCTTATTTAGTCGCTATTCCGAACCGAAACTGTCCTTAATAATGACGTCTTCTACATTGTTGAGGTGATGTTTGATGGGAAATGTTGTTGGTTCGGTTGTGAGTGGCGCTAAAAGCGCTTTGGGTGGTGTTGGAAACAAAGTTTCTGGCTCTAAGAGTTTTATGTCGAGTATGCTTAAGTGGG
>Ga0209541_10007996_pt1 | contig 17612 bp, 21 predicted proteins | sample RifCSPlowO2_01_FD_184027 | JGI IMG/M metagenome (GOLD analysis project Ga0209541, IMG submission 184027) | Groundwater microbial communities from Rifle, Colorado - Rifle CSP2_plank lowO2_0.1 (SPAdes) (version 2) | ecosystem: Environmental > Aquatic > Deep subsurface > Groundwater | place...
AAGTCTATTGGAACTTTCTAAAACCAATACATAAAAAACAAACGCCAGGAATGGAAGAAGGATTAATTCATAAAAAACTAACGTGGGGAAACTTTTTACATTGGCAATTAAGCTATACTAATTAATACAGTACCCAGAATTTTTGCCATCCGAAGTCTTTGAGTTTTCAAAGACTTGTTTTAAAATAAAAATAACCTATGGATTATTATATGCATCTCCAATAACACGATCATCAATTTCTTTTTGTATTCCAACATAAGATCCAAGAATTTTAATCCATCCTTGTGATTCTCTTTCTTTGAAGTCAAATGCTTCAGATATTGATATTGCCGTAATTGGGAGAAAAGATAAACTTTTAAATTTAGATAAATATGAAAAAACATTAAATAGAAAAATAAATATAAATTTTTATGATAACTGGAAAGACATCCATAAATATTTAAAAAATAATATATTAAATGGAATTGTTCTTATTGGGGGAATTGAACTTTGAAAGTTTTAAAAAAATTCTAGGAAAGAGGAATTATCAAGTTAATTAAAATCATTGTCAAGAAAGTTTGATTGTATCTAAGATCAAAATAGAAAGAGATAATTGGAACAAGGGACAAGAGTTTGATGTAGAGTTTGATATTAATGAGAATTTGGTGTTTAGACCTGTGCGGAAGTAGAGATTATTTTTTGTGGATTTTCGTAAATCTTCAAATTTCTTCAAAATCTTTTCTGATTTTAGTTATATCTTGAAGAGTTAATTTTCCCGTATAGGATCTTAATTTCAGATTAAACCTTTGTGCGGTTTTTATTCTTTCATGGCATTTTTCTTTATTAATTGGTTCTGTACCAACGACAGGAAGATAATATTGATTATCTATTCTATCCTTTTTATATTCCAAAAAAATAGAATGCAAATCATCAAGATGAAATAAATCCTTTATCAGAATTACAGATGCAGAATGATTTTCACATTTTATCCCACATTTGAAGAATAGAGACATTACTGTATTGTAAATGGAATAGTAAGCTTCTGAGACTGCATTTTCATAGATTCCAGCTTCAAAAGCTAATTTTGCAACTTGGATACATTTATCACTCTTGATTAAATAAGATTTTGAGATTTCATCTGAAGATTCAATTAATTTTAGAGATTCTTCAACTTTAAGTCTATTCAAAAAACTTGAGGTTTTCATAATATTCTTCTCCTCCTTTTATTATTATATGGTTTTTTATTATTTCTTTTATTAATAAATCATTAAGATTAAATTTTCCAATTTTTATACTTATTAAGTCATAAATTTTTTGTATTTCTTCTTTTCTTTTTTGTTCTGTAGTTTCAATATAAATATCAATATCACTATCTTTTTTAGGGATTCCTTTGGCATAGCTTCCGAATAAAATAATTAAGTTACATTTACTTTTTTTTATTATATCCTCAAATATAGGCTCAAGTTCTGGATGTTTATTTAGAATTATTGTTAATTTGTAATTTTCAGCATTTAAAATATATGATTTGGAGATTAAATTTTTCTTAATAAAATAAATATGGTTTTTTCCTTCAATTTTGTAATCTAATACATTAATATTTCTAAGTTCTGTTAAAATTGACTGCACTCTTGTAAGAGAAGTTTTTAGTGTTTTAGCAAGTTCTCTTCCATGTGCTTCTTTTTTTAAAAGTTGTAATATTACTTCGTAGGTATGATTGATTTTTATTGAGTTCATATGAATTTATTATAAATCATTAATATTTAAAGGTTTCTGTTTGTGATTAAGATACGCCGCTGGGCATTAGTAAAATTCAACGCCGAAAGTACTATTCTACTCTCGTCATGCGTTAAAATCTAAATGGGTTAGACTATTTATAATTTGTATAACTAGGAGGTTTAAACTACAGTTCTAGAGTAGGAGTTAATAAATAATAGTAAAGTTTATATATAAGTTACTACACATCTATCCTATGGACAAAAGATTATTAGCTCGACTAGAAGGAATACAAACTATAGAAACAATAATGAAAAATTTAAATGTAAAGAGAAAAACTGCTATTGATTATGTGTCTATACTCAAAAAAAAAGGGTATGTAAAAACAAAACAAGTTCATAATCATAAAAGAGTATATTATATTGAATTTGAAAATAAATTAGGGGGACAAAGTTATATTGAACTAATTAACAAATATTCACCAATAAAAATTTCTGAAAATAAAATATATAAAATATATGGAAAAAGATTAACAATAGAAGAAACTTTGATTAATGCAATTGAAAGTAAGAGTCCGAGGATTATTCTGGCTTCATTAATATTATTCCAAAAAATAAAAAACTGGAAAAAATTATATCAGTTAGCTAAAGAAAAAGAAATTAAAAGAGAAGTTGGTGCTTTATATGATTTGACGAGAAAAATTATGAAAACAAGAAAAATGAATTTAAGATATTTAAGTAATTCTTTACCTAAAAAAGGGGATAAATTTAAGGAAATTATTCCTTATTTTAAATCAAAAGATTTCAAGGATATTGAAAATAGATGGAAAGTTTATTTGCCATTTAATAAAGCGGACCTGGGAGAATACAAATGATAGATATTGAAAGACAACAAAAATTGTTTATTACTATTAGCAAATTTATTAATAAAAAAATTAATGTTTATGCAGTCGGTGGAACAGCAATGATGTTTTATGGATTCAAAGATAGCACTTTGGATATTGATTTGGTTTTTAACAATGACAAAGAGAGAATTATTTTTAAGGAAGCTTTAAAATCTATTGGTTATCAAAAAATGGATTCTAATATTGTTTATAAAAAAAAGGAAAATCAACCTGAAATGTTTACTCTAGGAAATGAAAGATTTGACTTGTTTATAGAAAAAGTAGTTTTATTTTATTTTACTGAAAATATGAAAAAAAGAGCTGAAGAAAGGACATATCAATATGGAGAGAATTTTATTTTAAATGTTGCTAGTCCTGAAGATATAATTGTAATGAAATGCGCAACAGATAGAGTAAAAGATAGAGAAGATGCTAAAAGAATCATAGATAAATATAAAATAAATTGGGATATTGTTATTGAAACGGCTGAAGAACAAGTAAAATTAGGAAAAGAAATTGCAGTAATGGAATTAGGATGTTTTCTAGAAGAGTTAGTCACTGAAATGAAAATTGATGTTCCTCAGGAAGTCTTGGATAAATTATTTAAATTTTTTAATAAGCAAAGAAGTAGTAAAAGTTTGAAGTAAATTATAATAAATACGCCGCGGCTGGGATTTGAACCCAGATATCCTTTCGGAAACAGAATATTTGCACAGGAACATGCTCTCATACTTTTGTGTATACAATGTCAAGCACGTGCTGGTAGCAATCCTACACTCATCTTATTAGGGATGATCTGCGCAGTACCAGGTTGTGCCACCGCGGCATAAGAAAAGTTGATTTTTTCAGATTTAAAAGCTTATTGGAATAATTGGGGGATTAAAGAACCAGAAGATAAAGCTAAAAATATCCAAGGGTCGACTGGAAGAAAAAGAATAAGTATTGGAAGAAAGAATAATAAAGTTTTTTTCAAGGATAGTTTTTCTTTTGTGAATAATAAATAAATGAAACTTAAAGAAGAAAGATATAAATTAAATATAGTCTGTTGAATACCTAAATAAAGTAAAGTTTCTCTTAAAAAAAAACCTAAAATAATCCCTGTAAAAAGAAAAATAAAAAACCAAATTGAGAGGCTAAAAGATAAATAAATTGAAAATGAGATTATTAATAATAAAAAAAACTTTTCAGATAATTTCAAAAAATATGTAAGTTGTTTAAGTTCTGAAGAAAATCTTTTTTTTAGAGAATTATTAATAACTAATCCAAAGAAAACAATTATAGGTGTCAAGTAAAACATTAGTTATTGTTAAACAAATAAATATATAAACTTTTCATGAGAAACATTAACTATGTTCCTAAATTTAAACGAGATTATAAGTCTAATTGTGATTAGTGTAATATTAGGGTATATATTCTCTGGTTTTATTCAAAGACCAAGAAAAGAATTTGAATTTAGAAAGAAATTTGATTGGGAAGACATTAAATTTGCAATGATTATTGCAGCGCCTGCAGTTGTGTTGCATGAATTTGGACATAAATTTATTGCAATATTATTTGGACTTGACGCAACATTCCATATTTTTTGGTTTGGGTTGTTAATTGGTGTGGTCATAAAACTATTATCATTCCCATTATTATTTTTGGCACCTGCATACGTAGCAATTCCCGCGGGAGCAACATCATTACAAAGCGCAATAATTGCATTCGCTGGACCTGCTGTAAACTTATTATTATTTGGTTTTAGTTGGTTAATGTTAAAGTATAGAACAAAAATGAGTATAAATGAAAGAGCAATATGGATTATTTCAAAAAGATTGAATTTGTTGTTATTTGCATTTAATTTAATTCCGATTCCACCTTTAGATGGATATCAAGTTTTAGACGGATTAATTAATAGTTTTTAGATCTTTTTCTTTTTAACTTTAGAAACTTTTTTAATTTCTTTTTTTGGTTTTTCTTTTAAAACATTTTTAATAGATTTTTTAATTTTTACTTTTGAAACTTTTTGTTTTTTAATTTTTACTTTTGAAACTTTTTCTTTCTTGATTTTAACTTTTACAGGAGGATTTCTTATAATCTCAATTTCAGTTTCAAGAGTTGTAATCATATTTTTAATGTTATCAATGGTTTTTTTGTTATCTAAATCTTTCATTAAAGAACCACATTCTTGGCATCTGAATTCGTATTCCATTGCTGTCTCAATAGGAAAACGCATACAACCATTAGGGCAAACATAAAATTGGGATTCTTGTTCTCTGCTAATACGAATTTTAAGGTCTTCTAATTGTTTAAGTTTGGTCTTTAGAATTGTATTCTCAATACCTCTTTGGTTCAAACTCCAATAGTAAATATACCAACCTTTTTTCTTATCTTTCTTTCTGATATAAACAACTAGATTTTGTTCATATAGACGATAAAGCATATTTCTTATTTGATTGACTGTAACATTAAGCATTTCTGCCAATTTAAACTCGCTAATATTATCTTTAGCATGTAGAATTTTTGTTAATGGAATGACGTCCTCACCAATAATTATATGAATCAAATCTTCAATTGATTGGAGGGCTAGTTTCATTGGATATCACAAAAAGTATTTAAGTGATTATCTTTAATGATTTATAAAGATTGTGTTCATTACTGAGAGGAATTAATTTTTAATTAAAATAAAATAGAATTGTGTAACCTTTATACAGTGGGCATAAAAGTTTTTAAAGAGAATTCTTTTAGTAAGCTTATAAACCGGAGGTGTGCAATAATGGGTTTATTTGGAAAGAAAAAAGAGGAAAATTCTGAATTACCGCCGTTACAATTCCCAGAATTACCAAAGTCAGTACCTAGTTTTGAGCCGCAAAGCGGATTCGGATCTAATGATGTAGAACAAATAAAAAATGCTATTTCTATGCCTAGTCAAAGAGCTATGCCAGAATATTTTGGTGATGAAAAACCATTGTTTGTAAAAATAGAAAAGTATAGGGATGTTGTTGAAACTTTAAAAAAATTAAAAATTCGATTAAATGAAGCTGATAATATTTTAGATAAATTATCTAATCTAAGAACAGAAGAAGATAGAGAATTAGCAATGTGGCAAAGTGATTTAGAAAAAATCAGAGGGCAACTAATTGAGATAGATCGAAATTTGTTTGAATAAAATGGTCAACAAGAAAAAGGAAGAGAGTGTACATGTATGTTTGCAAGGTCATCTTCAAAAAAGAAGAGATATCCTGCAAACAACAATAGATTTAGTACAGTTGCTCAAGAGATATGATAATATCAAAAGAATTAGACATGAAAAAGAAATTAATTATATAGAATTTAAAAAGTGCATGGGAAGTGTTAATTTTTTCCTTAGAAGAATAAAAATGAAGGACATGCCATTAAGTTCTGATGACTTAGATACTTATAAAATCAAGCCACAAGAGACAGAAAAGATTGTTGAACCAGTTATGAAGAAAGTTAAGAAAGCTTTAATTAAACAAGAAAAAAAGGAAGATAAAGATAAATTTTCTTTGGACAGGCAACTTGAAGATCTAAAAAGAAAACTTAATTCTATTTAATTTTTTTATTTTGATAAATTATATAAACTTCTATTTTAATTTAATTTGTTATGATTCCAGACAAGGAAATAAAAAAGCAATACAAGCCTATTTTTTGGAAAAATCCTGAAAAATATTATGCTACTAAAGTTCTTATTGAAGAAGGATTCAAAAGAGGAATTTGCAAAAAATGCGGAAAACCTTTTTGGAGTATTATAAACAAAAGTACATGTGGAGATCCGGCTTGTTCTGGAGAAGGGTTTAGTTTTATTGGAAATAGTCCTTGTAAAAATAAATTATCTTACATAGATGTTTGGAAAAAATTTTCGGAAATGTTTGAGAAGAAAGGGTATACTGCAATTAAGAGGTATCCCTCAGTAGCAAGATGGAATCCAACAATGGATTATACCAATGCTTCTATCGCTGCATTTCAACCATATGTTATTTCTGGGGAAGTTGAACCACCAGCAAATCCATTAGTAATACCACAATTTTGTTTGAGATTTGGAGATACAGATAATGTTGGAGTAACCATGTCGCATCATACTGGATTTGTTATGATTGGGCAGCATATGTTTGTTGCACCAGAGAAATGGGATCAAAATAAAGTTTTCAAAGATATGTTAGATTGGAATATCAAAGGATTAGGATTGAAGAAAGAGGATATGACTTTTCATGAAGATGCTTGGGCAGGTGGAGGGAACCTTGGATGTTGTATGGAAATGTTTTCTCTGGGTTGTGAGTTATGGAATCAGGTTTACATGCTTTATGAGCAAACAAATAATGGTGTTAAAGATTTAAAAATTAAAGTTTTGGACATGGGACTTGGTATGGAAAGGAATGCTTGGTTCTCGCAAGGTGCACCAACAACTTATGATGCAGTGTTCCCAAAAGTTCTAGAGCAATTAAGAAAAAAAACTGGATTGAAATATGATGAGAAATTATTAAGAAAGTATACTCCTTATGCGTCTTTGTTGAATAATGATGAAGCTGAAGATATGGATAAAGCTTGGAAGGTTGTTGCAAAGAAGATGGATATGGGTGTCAAGGAATTGAAAGAGTATATGATGCCAACTTCAAACTTGTATGCAATTGCAGAACATATGAGAAGTGCTTTAATAATTCTAAATGATGGGGGATTACCTTCTAATGTTGGAGGAGGATATAATTTACGAATGTTGATTAGGAGAAGTTTAGGGTTTATTGATAAAAACAAATGGGATATTGATATCTATGAAGTATGTGAAATGCATGCAAAAGAAATGAAATTATTATATCCTGAATTGAGTGAAAAATTAAGTGATATTAAAAAAATATTAGAAGTTGAAAAGAAAAAATATGGTGCTACCAAAGAAAAAACTTTTAGGATTATTGAATCTTTGAAGGGTACAAAAATTAATGAAGATAAACTATTGGAACTTTATGATTCACAAGGTGTGAGTCCGGAAATGTTAGGGATTCATGCACCAGAAAATTTCTATGCAAAAGTTTCTGAGTTACATGAAAAAGTGGAACAAGTTGCTGCTACTGAAAAAGGTGAAGAATATGATTTAAAAAATGTTGAAGAAACCAAACCATTATATTTTGAAGATTATAAATTGACTAAATTCAAAGCAAAAGTTGTGAAAGTTATTGGGAATATTGTTGTGCTAGATCAAACTGCTTTTTATCCTACTTCTGGTGGACAAATTCATGATATAGGTAATCTTGATGGAAATGATGTAGTTCAAGTTTGGAAACAAGGAAAAATTATTTTGCACAAGGTAAATAGTGGTGAATTTAAGAAAGAGGATGTTGTTCATGGAGAAATTAATTTTGAGAGAAGGTTGCAATTAGCGCAGCATCATACTGCAACACATATTGTTAATGCAGCCGCAAAAAAAGTTTTAGGGGAGCATGTTAATCAAGCTGGGGCATTCAAGGATATTGATAAAGCAAGATTGGATATAACACATTATGAAGCAGTAACTGATGAAGAACTAAAGAAGATTGAAAAAGTTGCTAATGAGATTGTTCAAAAAGGGATTAAGATTGAAAAGAAATTTTATTCACGTAATGAAGCAGAAAAAAAGTTTGGGATGACTATCTATCAGGGTGGAGCTGTTCCAGGAAAAGAACTTAGAATAATTGATATAAAAGGTGTTGATATTGAAGCTTGTGGTGGGACACATTTAGATAATACTAAAGAAGTTGAAAAGATTAAGATTTTGAAATCTACAAAAATACAAGATGGGGTTGTTAGGATTATTTTTACTGCTGGAAAAGCTGCACATGAAGAAAGCAAAGGGGAAAGTGCAAATGTAGAAAAGTTAAAGGAACTTTTGAAGTGTTCCAAAGAAGAAATTCCTGGTAGATGTGAAGAATTGTTTGGATTATGGAAGAATGTTATTAAAAAAGGGAAACAAGTCGAAAAAAAATTAATTTCTAAGAATAAATTTTCTGGGGATGTTGTTATTGAGGCTTGTAAAGTTTTGAAAACGCAACCGGAGCATTTGGTTAAAACTGTTGAAAGGTTTATGAAAGAGTTAGGGATTTAGTGTTACTTTAGGGTAGTATCCTGGTCCAAAGATTTATATAGTTTAATTTTTCTAAAAATAAATATGAGTTGGAATGAATTAGACTTTATTGCAAGAGAATATATTACTGATTTAGAAAATCAATATCCGGATTATAGAACAAGATTTGCTGGACAAAATTGGATTGATGAAGTCAAACTTCGAACACCAAAACAAAAAATAAATATAGAATCAATTATTAGTAGTGTAGAACCATTTTTACTTCTAATCGCAAGATCTCTTTTGAGGGGTCGATATGAAATAATTAAAGATATAGTTGTATCATTAAAAGGATGTCCTGTTGATGAAAAAGATTTGGTTGCTGTTGGTAGACAAACCATTTTTGAAAGAATGAGTAGATATGAACCAAAATATGCAATTAGCTCTTGGGTAAGTATGTGTGCACCAAATGCAATGGTAAGGTTTGGGTGTGTGAACTGGGGATTAATACGTATACCAGGATTATATACAAATCCAAAGAGACTAAGTTTAAGAGAAAAAACTAAAATTGCTAGTTATAAGGAGGATAATGAAGGAGAAAGATTTGAGAGATTAAATCTATTAAATTTAGTTATATTTGGATATCAAGATCTTTTGGCAGATATTGAAGATAATGGAATTCTAATAACTGATGGTGATAATGGATCAAATGATATAAGTAATACTCTTGAAAGTTGTCTTGCAGATGAGGATGGAATGAGTCAAGAAGATATTGTTTTAGATCCAGAAAGAATAAATGAAATTAGATTAATTTTAGCCACACTTACACCTAGAGAAGAATATATTATTAGAGAAAGATTTGGATTTAATAAAGAAGAAAAAACATTGGAAGATATTGGAAGCGACTTAAATTTATCTCGTGAAAGAATCAGACAAATACAAAATAAAGCTTTATTGAAACTTAAGAAGCCTTGTAGATTAAAAAGACTTAAACAATTTCTAGATTAATAAAATGATAATACAGGAATAAATCAATATTCGAACAAAAATAACTTTATAATGTAATATTAATACTAAAATATGTAACTTTTAATACAAAATATAGGATATATAATCTTATTATGTATAGTTTATTACATAATTTGTAACTTATTATACCAAATAGTAAGATTTATAAGCCGATAAAACATATAAATATTATGGCTACCAAGTATGATGTCTTCGAGATTGTGTACAAGAATAGAACTAGACTCAAGCCTATTGAAGTAGTCAAGAAATTAAACAAAGACGAAAGGGAATATCATATAATTCATAAATACTTAAGAGAACTTACAAGAAATAAATTATTGAATAAAAATAAACAAGGATTCCAAATTGAAGTTTCAAAAAAAACAGAAGAGCTCTACAAATTAATTTTATATTGCATGAAGAATGGGATAAATTATAATTATTTATTAGACTGGAATTTTGTTAAGTTCATTAGTGATTCATTAAATAATGAAGAAATAGATTATAAAAAAAGCAAACTTAATCCAAGGACAATTAAAAAGTATATTGAAATATTAGATAAATATGGATTAATCTTAATAATCTCAGAAAAACCATTGAGGGCGAGAATTTTCTATAATGCTTTGCTTAATAATTTATTAGTCTATTTTGGGTTTAAACACACAAAGGTTCAGGATTCAAAAGATTATATTTCAGAAATAAAAAAAGAACTTAATTTCTATAGATATCTCAAAAAGAGAAATGAAACCAAATATAAAAAAATAATCGAAGAATTTGAAGTAAATTTCATCTATCATAGTTTATCCCTAGAAGGAAATCCAATCACACTACCAGATACAATCAAAATATTAAAAGAAGAAATAATTCCTATGAATCTCAGAACAATAGATGTTGATGAAATTAAAAATTATCAGAAAGCAATGCAACTTATGCTTAAGGATGCCTATGAAAAAAAATCATTGACAATGCAGGCAGTTTTAGAGTATCATAAAATATCCATGCAACATAAACTAGACCTTGCTGGAAGCATAAGAAGTATTTCTGTACATATCAAAGGAAATCCAAATTTTAAAACTGTCCCTCCAGAATTGATTAAAGAAAAATTAGAAAAATTATTTGAGAAGTATAATCTGTTTATAAAAAGAAAAAATGTTCCAATAAAGGAAGTATTAAAGTTTGCAGTATATTTTCATAATGAATTTCAGCATATTCATCCATTTGAAGATGGAAATAGTAGGTCAACAAGATTAATTACATTCCATTTGTTGCAATCATTAGAGATTCCAATATTAGATATCCCCCTCGGATTGCTTGATGAATATTTAAATGCTACAAAAGGATCAAAACAAAGAGAAGATTATAAGCTCTACAAAACTCTTCAGAAGATTATTTTGTATAATCTTAAGAAGATTAATGGAATCCTTAAGTAAATTTAGAGAAACTTTTATTAAGGCTTAGACCTAACAAGTAATTATGGAAATAAAACTAAACACTAAACCAAAAAATCCAATTATAATTGAAGGGTTCCCAGGATTGGGATTGATTGGAACTATTGTCACAGAATATTTAATCAAACACTTAAATGCAAAGCCAATTGGTTATATGGCTTCTAAACAAATACCACCAATGATTGCAATACATGAATCTAAAGTTATTCAACCTTTAGAAATATTTTATGCTAAACAGAAAAATATTGTTATTCTTCATGCATTAACTGATGTTAGAGGTTTTGAGTGGGAAATATCAGAGGCATTACAAGAGTTATATAAAACTTTGAAAGCCAAAGAGATTGTCAGTATTGAAGGAATATTAGGACAGACACAAGAAATGAATATGTATTATTATAGTCAAAATCCAAATGCATTAAGAAAATTTTTGAAAGTGAAAGCAACACCTCTTAAAGAAGGTATAGTCGCAGGAGTAACTGCGGCATTATTGTTAAAGGAAAAAGAACTAAAAATGTCTGGGCTGTTTGTAGAAACGCATTCTAAATTGCCAGATAGCAAAGCTTCAGCAAAAATTATTCAAATGTTAGATGCATATCTTGATTTGGATGTGGATTATAAGCCATTAGAGAAAGCAGCTGAGGATTTTGAGAATCAATTGAAAGGTTATGTAGATAAAATGCAAAAAACTGCACAAAAAACAGAAGATAAATGTGCTAATTATATGGGATAAATTAAGAAAAAATATTTTTTATTTTTTTAAAAAGAGATTTCTTTGGTACTTCAGGAATTATTCTTCTGCATTCTAAATAGAATCTTTTTTCTTCGGCTTCACCCATTGAAAAAGTTTTTCTGGGTAATGTTCCATCAAGTATTACAGTTTTGAATAAATCTGTTTTTTTAATTTTGGGTAAGAAAAAACCAATACAATTTGTTTTAGAAGCCAAAGTTTTTACTGCCTCAGTTCCATGTACATAATCCACTTTGATGTTCTTTGCTTTAATGTATGCATCCAAAAATAATTGTAGTGAGCCTACTGCTAAATTATGTGGAGGATTTTGTAATATTAACACACCCCATTGATTTCCTGAAAGAAAAGGGATTGATTGGATGCCATCTTTTGTGGGGGTATATTTATTCATCTCAGCTTCAGAATTATACATTCTATAAATTAAATTTTTTCCGAAGAAGTTTTTCAAATTGGTTAATACCTTTGAAAGTTCAACATCAAATAAAACTCTATGTATTGGTTCAAAATTAAGACCATCATCATGAATATTAACTAGTTCAACCAAAGCGAATCTTGCTGGATGGTTCATAATTTCAGTCTTATCAATTGCATTTTGTTTTAGTTTTTCCCAAATTGCTTTTGCAGTAGCCAATGAATGATTACCGTCACCAACAGCATACAATAAAACACCTTTATCGGTATTATATTTTTTTGAGAAATTTTCAGGATTAGCAAGTTTTTCAAGGGCAGTAGATATTTCTTGGAGAGTAGTTTCATCATCAATTTTGTATCCTTTAATATGACCAGAATTTTGCATTAAATCGAAATCATAAACAACTTGAGATTGTTTCTTAAACAAAGGTTCAATTACTGTTTTTTCAGGGTCATCAATCAAAACCATGATGTGAGGAATCTCAATGAGAGCATTTTCTCTTATTTTTATTCTTGTAGGAAGACGCTCAATAACTGTACCTTCAGTAGATCTAATTAAGGTTTGAGAACCATTATTGTAATCATATGCTTCTAAATCTAAAGAAACAATTAGACCTTTTCTTGAAGGAGTTTGGGGGGTCTTTCTATCAACTAAAATAAACCCTAAGTGTTCTTTGATAAGGTTTCTTTCTAAGTAAAGTTCCATATTTGAGTTAATATTCTGTATCCTTATGTTAGAATCCTTTTCTTCTAAGAATGCCTCAGGAAAAATAAGACGAAAAGTAGAAGGATTTGATGAAACCAGGCGCTCTACCTGAAGCCAATAATCAGGCTGGGAAGTAAATTGGTCACAGGCTACTACAGCCCATTTTGTCATATCTAAGCCTTTTGTTGGAAGAAGGATTTTTGGTACTTGTAAAGCGATTTTATCGTTCATTTTAGCATCAATTTTGAATTGGAAAAGGAGATATATAAGTATTTAGGAACCAGTATTCAACACCTAAAAAGGAATACAAGCATTTAAAAAGGGGTAAGAATTATAAAAAATGTCAAAAACAGATTTTTGAAGGGCGTTAAGCAATTCAATGAAGAAATTTTTGATTAAAACGGAGAGTAAAATGAGACAAGAAGGCAATAGAGGACCGAGAAGAGAAGGCGGATTTAAAAGTTTCGATTCAGGACCAAGAGAAATGCACAAAGCAGTTTGTTCAGAATGTGGTCAAGAATGTGAAGTACCTTTCAAACCTACCGAAGGTAAACCGGTCTACTGTAGATCATGTTATGCTAAACACAAACCTCAAAGATACTAAAATTTGAGATTAAACTTAGATATAATTTTTTAAAATTTTTTTTTAACTTTTTTAAAAAGAATAATAAATAGTTGATGATAGATATAAAAGATGTTTTCATACAAAAAAAGCAAATTTAGAATGGATATTGTTTATCCCAATAAGATGTATGGAGGTGTTTATTCTTTAGGTCCTTTAATTATATATAATTTAGTTAATAATAGAAAAGACTGGTTCTGTGAAAGAGTTTTTTTGGATTCTGGAAAAGTTACTGCACCAATAGCTGGATTTTCATTACAATATGAAGGGGATTTTGAGAATGCATTAAAAATGAAAACTCAGAGTATTAATTTTGCTGGAGGACCATTAGTTGAAATGTATTATGATAAAATTATAAAATATTTTGATTTTTTGGTGCTAGGTGATGTTGAAGCAGTTATGCCTTTAGTGCTTGAAGAATATGAAAAAGGCATATCAGGATTTATTACAAGAATTGAAAAAATTAAGGGAGTTTACACTGGAAAAACAGTAACTAGAGCGAGAGTTGAAAACTTGGATGATTTTTATCCTATTGTACAACCTTTTCCAGAACAAATTAATACGGAATATGTGTTTGGAAAATGTTTTATGTTAGAAATTGAAAGAGGTTGTCCTTTTGATTGTAAATTCTGTTCATTAAAAAGATTTTATCCTGAAGTTAGATATAGAAGTTTGAAAGTAATTAAAATAATTATTGATGAAGGTTTGAAAGAAAATAAAGTTTATAGAGTGGTTATTTATTCACCATCATTTGCACATCCAGATAGAAAAAAAATTCTAAAGTATTTATTAGAAAAGAAAATTAGAGTGAGTGTTCCTTCAATCCGTGCTGAACTTATGGATAAAGAGACATTAATTCTTTTGAAAAAATGCGGATTAGAATCTTTAACTATTGCACCTGAATGTGGACAAAAATTAAGATTAAAAATAGGGAAGAAAGTTTATGATGAGAGTTATTTAAGGTTTGTAAAGTGGTGTAACGAAGTTGGATTTCAAAAATTAAAAATGTATTTTATGATTGGACTTCCAGGAATGACTAAACCTGATATGGAAGAAATGGTTAAATTTTTATTAGCTATGAAAAAAGAATTCAAGGGAAGGATTTATGTTTCAATAAATTATTTTGTACCAAAACCAGGAAGTGAGTTTGAAAATTATGAACTTGAAAAGAAAAAAATGAAAGCCATGGAAAAATTCATTGAAAAGAGTTTAATTGCCTTTAAAGTTAAGAAACCATCAATACCTGTTGCTTTTAGAGAATGGAAATTTTTAAAGTGAACCTCCCCACACCAGAGGGGTCTCACTTCGCTCGCCTGCTTCACTTCGTTCCGCAGCGGGGTATTTACGATAAATAAAAAAATTAAACAAAAAATGTCAAGTAAAAGACATAGCAAACAATAAATATCAATGCTATTAATAATATTGAAGCTAGGAAACCTAATCCGCCAAAAAAGCCTTCCCTAACAGGGTCCTTGATTTGTATTGTATCCATATAAAAATAAATGAAATATTGTTTTATAAAAATTTATGTTTTGATAAATAGTAATTATTAAACAATTAAAATGCACTAATTACTAAAGCCGCAACAATGGGGATAAATAAATTATCGTCTATAAAAGGGATTTTTAAATTCTCAAGTAACAAAGATGAAATTGTACCAAAAAAGGCTGCAAAGGAGCTTACAAAGATCATTGCACCAAAAAATGAGAATACTATTGCGATTAAAGTACCTTCAATGGATTTTAAGTGTTTGTAATCTTTTCTTGAGAGTAATTTTCCAAATATATGAGATAAACCATCACCTAAAGATAAAATTAATATTGAAGCCAATGCAGTCTGAAGAGAGAAGAAATGCACCACAATAATGGAACCAATCATGAAAAAAATTGGACCCTTACCTGGGAAAGTTTTTCTGTATTCAGAACGTTCAAATCTATCCATAACCCAAGAAGCAACAGGAATACGAAAATGTAAGCAAAGTTTTGAAAGTGTTAAACCTAAAATTAATATTACAATCAAATGATAAATATTAAATATTTTAAAATAAAGCATACAAACAATAAAAACACCAAAAAAAATGTGTAATAATTGTCTTTTAAGTTCTAAGGATGTAATCATTAGTTAATATGGCTAAAAACTAGTTTAAAAAGATTATGGAGCTTACAAAAAGGTTTATTAATCAAATTACTTTAAAAGAAAATGATGGAAGTATTTGGTGATTCAATTGAAATTGGAAAGAAAATTAATATTATTGAAGAAGGTTATAAAATTAAAGCTAAAGGAACTTATAATCTAGAAGAATTATATGAAGAGCTAAAGAATTGGTTTGAACATATGGGTTATAAATGGTTAGAATTAGAATATAAACAAGTTATCAATCGAGATGGTTCAAAAAATTTAGAAATACTTTGGCAAGGTGAAAAGGAAATTGATGATTATGTTACTTTCAAAATAAAATTAAATATGAATATAACTGGAATTAATGATACAGAAATAAAATTAGAAACAGGTGCAACAGTAAAAAGACAAAAGTGCACTTTAGAAATTAAAAGTGGGGCTTGGATTGAAAAAAATGTTGATTATTTTAAGAAGAAACTTTTAGGGAAATATTTACCGCAATTATATGAAATTTTAATTCGGGACAGATTAATAGATCAAAAACAAACCCTTTATTTAGAAGCACATAAATTATATGATGAACTAAAAGCATTTATGATGATTTACAGATGAAAAAAATAAAATATCTCTTGTTGTTTATAGGGTTATTATTTTTAGATCAAATTACAAAGTTTATATTCTTTGAGAAAGAAATAAATTTAATGGGGAATATTTTAAGGATTGACTTTACTACAAATACGGGTATTGCATTTGGGATATTTTCAGGATTAAATTGGTTATGGGTAATAATTTCATTAGTAGCAGCAATATTAGTCTGGATTTTATTTAAGAAATATTTACTTAGTGTTGTATTAATTGAAGTTGGAATTATTGGAAATTTGATTGATAGAATATTTTTTGGATATGTTAGAGATTTTATTGGGATTTATGTTTGGCCAAATTTTAATGTTGCTGATGCTTGTAATACAATTGGAGTTTTAATCCTAGCATATTATTTAATTAAAGAAGATTTATCTCAGCGAAGTGAGACGAACTCTTAAGAAAAATACAGCTTTTTTAAGGCATTACTAAAATTTAATCATTTGATTATAATACCCTAAAAATAAAAAGTGATTAATTATTTTAAAAGTTTATCAACAGTAGTGTCAACAAATATTTTCATAGTATCAAATATTTTTAATGTTGGATGTTTTGGAATCAATAATTGAAGGTCTGTGCAGGCAAGTACAACACAATCAATATCTTTGTTTTTAAAATTACTTATTATTTTAATAAGTTCTTCTCTATCTTTATTATTCTGCATTCCATTAACGAGATTAAGAATAAATTTACCCATTTTTGCTTGCTGAAATTCATCAGGAGTTACATAAGTTATTCCAGCACCTTCAAAAGCCGTTTCATACAATTTATTCTGAATCGTTGCAGATGTTGATACAATTCCAACTTTTTTGAATTTATTTTTCTTGAGAAATTTTACTGTTTCTTCGATAATACTTAAAACTGGGATCTTTACAGCTTTCCGAATTTCTTCAATAAAAACATGAAGTGAATTACATGGCATAACAATAAAATTTGCTCCTGCTTTTTCTAATCTTTTTGCTTCAGTAATTAAAAAAGGTATGTATCTTTCACTGCCTTTATTATTCATTATCAAATCTTCTTCAATCTGATATGGCAAAGGAATACTAGCAATTAATATTGAAGGTCTATGAGTTCTATCTTTTTTTTGACAAGAAAAAATCAAATCTAAATAAAATTCTGAAGTTGTCTCTGGTCCAAGACCACCAATTATTCCTACTGTTTTCATATTGATAAAATATAAATTTAAACATTTATCAAACTTTCGTTAGTAATAAATCAAAATTTGACCTCCTCCCCACCCCAAGGGGTCTCGCTTCGCTCGCCCACTCCACTTCGTTTCGCGGTGGGGATTCCCTACGTTTTCTGG
>Ga0209541_10007999_pt1 | contig 17600 bp, 9 predicted proteins | sample RifCSPlowO2_01_FD_184027 | JGI IMG/M metagenome (GOLD analysis project Ga0209541, IMG submission 184027) | Groundwater microbial communities from Rifle, Colorado - Rifle CSP2_plank lowO2_0.1 (SPAdes) (version 2) | ecosystem: Environmental > Aquatic > Deep subsurface > Groundwater | place: Rifle...
GCCTTTAGTTACCGGAAACCGCCTCGAAAGAGCGTCCAGAGAAAGGCAAGGTTATTGCGGTTGGCGCCGGCAAAATTGATGACAACGGCAAGCTGCGTCCCATTAACGTCAAGAAGGGCGACATAGTTTTATTTACCAAATACGGCCCGAACGAAGTAAAGATCGACGGTAAGGAATATCTGATTGCGAGAGAGGAAGATATTATCGCGATCATCGAATGATCGCGCAAATCCTAATTCTTAATTTCTAATTTCTAAACAAATTCTAAATTCAAAACTCAAATCATCAAACATTTAGGATTTAGAGTTTAGTGCTTAGAATTTAAAACTGTTATGGCTAAACAAATTTTATTTCACCAAGATGCGCGCGAAAAACTGATTCGTGGAGTCAATATTGTGGCGGAAGCCGTCAAAGTTACATTGGGGCCCAAAGGACGAAATGTAGTTCTCGATAAAGGATATGGCGCGCCGACAATTACGAATGACGGCGTTACTATCGCTAAAGAAGTCGAGCTTGAAGACAAGTTTGAAAATCTCGGCGCCCAGATTATGAAACAAGCCGCCGAAAAGACCAATGACGCGGCGGGTGATGGAACGACAACTGCCACGGTTTTAACCCAGCTCATGGTCCAAGAGGGGATGCGTTTTGTCAAAGAAGGCATCAATCCCATGGGGGTTCGGGCTGGCATCGAAGCGGCGGCTAAGAAAGTCAGCGAAGCTCTGGCGGAAATTGCCAAGCCCGTAAAATCAAAAGAAGAAATTGCGCAAGTTGCGACGATTGCGGCTGAATCTAGCGAATTAGGCAAAATCATTGCTGAAGCGATTGATAAAGTTGGCAAGGACGGGGCGGTCTCGGTTGAAGAATCACAGGGCACCGGCATCGAAAAAGAGATTGTCGAGGGATTGCAGTTCGATCGCGGATATGTTTCGGCCTATATGGCAACCAACGCCGAGCGCATGGAGGCGGTAATGGAAAACGCGCCAATTCTGATTACGGATAAAAAGATCTCTTCAATTCATGACATTCTGCCTATTCTGGAAAAGCTTGCCAAAACCGGTAAAAAGGATCTTGTAATTATCGCTGAAGATGTTGATGGGGAGGCGCTTGCCACGCTTGTGGTAAATAGATTGCGCGGGGCATTTAACGCGCTTGCCATAAAAGCGCCCGGGTTTGGGGATCGTAGAAAAGAGATGCTGGAAGATATTGCGATTGTAACCGGCGGCCAAATTATCTCTGAAGATCTTGGAATCAAGATGGAAAATGTTGAGCTGACGTCGCTCGGCTTGGCGCGCCGGGTGGTTGCCAGCAAAGAAAACACCACGATTGTCGGCGGAAAAGGCAAAAAGCCGAAAATTGAGGAACGCATCAAGCAATTGCGTAATCAAATCGCCGAGACAAAATCCGATTTTGACCGAGAAAAATTAGAAGAGCGGCTAGCTAAACTTTCGGGAGGCGTCGCGGTGCTTAAGATCGGCGCGGCAACCGAGACCGAGATGAAGTATCTCAAACTGAAAGTTGAGGACGCGGTGAATGCCACCAAAGCGGCCGTTGCGGAAGGTATTGTCGCTGGCGGGGGTTCGGCTTTGGTTAGAGCCGGCGCCATTGCGCTCTCGAAAAAGGCAAGCACCTCGCCGGATAGGGCCGTCACACAAACAGCATCTGAACTTGAGGCAGGATATAAAATTGTACGGACCGCGCTCGAGGAACCACTGCGCCAGATTATTCGGAACACCGGCCGTACTGATGAAAATGAAATCGTGCGTCAGATCATGGAAAAGCTCGAGCAGAGTCCGAATTCAAATATCGGGTTTGACGCAGTAACAGGTGAGGTCATCGGCGATATGGTAAAAGCCGGCATTATCGATCCGGTCAAAGTCGCGCGCTCGGCGTTGCAGAACGCCGCGTCAGTTGCCGCCATGCTTCTTACAACCGAAGTTGCTATTACAGATTTGCCCAAGAAAGAAGATCGCATGCCCGGAATGCCTGGCGGAGGCGGCGGCATGGGAATGGGGGAGGACTACTAACGGCCAAGCCGGGTAGTAGAAACTCGACTATTCTAGTTACTGATCTAAAGTAACAGCTTTATTATAGACCTGATTGTTTACTAACACTTGCTGTGGGCTTGATGTCATAGTTTTGTCTTTGTCGAGTTTTCACTACTCCGCAAAATTAAAGATCAAAAATAAAAAAGGAAAAATAACTAGCTGGCGCGCACCTTGCGGGTGCGCGTTTGGCTTAGCTTGGTTCGTGTGTCATATAACCCATAATTAGCTAGATATCACCCGCGTAGAAGGAGTGGACAAGTGTGGTATTGACAGGTTTACGTTTGGGAGTATTATGGAACCAATATTGAGTCTCGCCTAAGCTAGACGAGGTCGGTATAAAAATCAATTATTTAAACCAGCGTTTTGCGAAACCAGTAAGTTCATCGCAAAATAATAGCAAACCCTAGAATAAGAAGGGCTTTTTTGCTTGTTTTTTGCGTTTTCTGATCAATTTAGCCTAATTTTAGTGCATCGGTTATAAATTTTACTGCTTAACTCAAAGCAACTTATGCAAAAGATGCCTAAGAAATATTTTTCTAACTATCGTAAGCCTTTAATTGAGCTTCCATTGCTCTCCGAGGTTCAATTAAACTCCTATGATTGGTTTTTTAAGAGAGGACTGCGGGAGCTTTTTAATGAGATCTCTCCCCTCCATGATTATACAAACAAAGAATTGTCCCTTGAGTTTCTAGACTACTATTTAGATGAACCTAAGTACACCGAAAATGAGGCCAAAGAGCATAACCTATCGTTTGAGGCGGCGCTGCGCATGCGCGCCAAACTGACCAATAAAAGAACCGGCGAAATCAAAGAGCAAGAAATTTATCTTGGAGATTTTCCCCTAATGACCCCTAGAGGCACGTTTATTGTAAACGGTGTTGAGCGCGTTGTAGTTTCGCAGCTGATTCGTTCTTCGGGGGTGTATTTCACCATGAACGCGGTGCGCGGGAAACGTCTTTACGGGGCTAAAATTATCCCGAATCGAGGCGCTTGGCTTGAATTAGAAACGGAGTCCGACGGCACGATTGTGGCGAAAATCGACCGCCGCCGAAAAATTCCCATCAGTTCGCTTTTGCGCATCTTCGGCTTGACGGATGATGCGGCGATTACTGAATTATTTTCTTCTGTTAATAACGGTGAAGTTAACTATATTGCTAAGACCCTTGAGCGCGATTCTGCCAAAACTGCGGACGAAGCGTACATTGAAGTCTATAAGCGCATTCGGCCGGGGGATCTCGCGACTGTCGATAACGCCCGAAATCTCATTAATTCTCTTTTTTCTTTTGAACGATACGATTTGGCGGAAGTCGGCAGATACAAATTTAACCAACGCTTGGGGTTAGGGCGCGATCCTAAAAAAGACGAATCGCGCACTTTAAATCTTGAAGATCTGGTCGCGGTTGTTAAAGAAATTATAAAAATGAATAACTACGCGGATGCGCCGGCGGATGACATTGACGCCTTGGGCAACCGGCGTGTTCGCGGCGTGGGGGAACTTTTACAGCAAAAACTTCGCATCGGGATCGCGCGTATGGCCCGCATTGTTAGGGATCGCATGTCGACATTGGATATTTATACTCTGACTCCGGCGCAGTTAATTAACGCGCGTCCTTTCATGGCGTCTCTCAAAGAATTTTTTACTTCCTCGCAGTTGTCGCAATTCATGGATCAGATTAATCCCTTGTCGGAGCTCGAACACGAGCGCAGGCTTTCAGCGTTAGGACCAGGGGGGCTTGCCCGCGAGCGTGCTGGTTTTGAAGTCCGCGACGTACACCAAACCCATTATGGGCGGATTTGTCCGATCCAAACGCCGGAAGGTCCAAATATCGGCCTTGTGGGGCATCTTGCGAGCTACGCGCGGATCAATGATCTGGGACTCATCGAGACGCCATACGCGAAAATCAATAACGGACGGCCAACGGGTGAAGTCGTTTATATGAATGCTTCCGCCGAAGCTCAATATGTTATTGCTCACGCGAGCACGCCGGTGGATGAGAATGGCTATATTAAGGAGAGCCGCGTCGAGACGCGTATTGCGGGCCAGGCGACAATGGTGGAGCGTGAACGCGTGGATTTCATAGATGTGTCTTCACAGCAAGCTATCAGCATCGCCACGAGTCTGATTCCCTTTTTAGAGCATGATGATGCTAACCGCGCTATGATGGGTTCCAACATGCAGCGCCAAGCTGTGCCTCTTATTTCTTCTGAACTGCCGGTTGTCTCAACGGGTATGGAAGAACGCGCGGCTCGTGACTCCGGGCGAGTCTTGGTTGCGGAAGAAGACGGAGAAATCATCGAGGCTGATGCGGCACACGTTGTTTTTAAATCAGCGGAATCGGGCAAATCCAAGACTTATCGCATGAATACATTCATGCGGACGAACCAATCAACCTCGGTACGGCAGAAAGTTCGCGCAATCAAAGGTGAGCGCGTTAAAAAGGGTGATGTCTTGGCTGACAGTTCCTCGACTGATCACGGGGAACTCGCGCTCGGCCGGAATTTAGTTGTGGCATTTGTTTCCTGGGCTGGTTTTAACTATGAAGACGCAATTATTATCAATGAGCGGTTGGTTCGGGAAGATTTATTTACCTCGATTCATATCGAGGATTATACGATTGACGTTCGCGATACGAAATTGGGGCCCGAGACTACAACCGCAGATATCACAAACGTTAGCGAAGCGGCATTACGAAATCTTGATGAGTCGGGAGTGGTGCGTATCGGAGCGGAGGTGCGATCAGGGGATATCCTAGTTGGAAAAATTACGCCAAAAGGCGAGGCGGATTTGACTCCGGAAGAACGTTTGCTTCGCGCGATTTTCGGCGAAAAGGCCAAAGATGTCAAAGACACATCGCTTCGCTTGCCGCACGGCAAGCGTGGACGCGTTGTTGGAGTTCGAGAATTCTCGCGCGAGCACGGTGATAAACTCGAATCAGGTGTTATCAAAAAAATTCAGATTGAGGTGGCACAACTGCGGAAGGTATCTGTTGGAGATAAACTTGCGGGACGCCACGGCAATAAGGGCGTAATCGCGCGTGTTCTGCCGGAGGAAGATATGCCGTATCTGGCTGATGGCACACCGGTGGATGTAATTTTAAATCCGCTTGGGGTGGTGTCACGCATGAATATAGGCCAGATTTTAGAGACGCACTTAGGCTGGGCTGGGAAAATTCTTAAATACCAAGCTATTACGCCGGCTCTTGCGGGCGCGACCGAAGATGAAATCAAAGCCGAACTTGAAAAAGCTGGTTTGCCTAAAGACGGACAAGTGTTTCTTCAAGATGGACGCAACGGCGAGTCTTTCACACAGAAAGTGACGGTAGGAGTGATTTATATATTGAAACTGAATCACCTTGTCGAAGATAAAATTCATATGCGTTCAATCGGTCCTTACTCGCTGATTACCCAGCAGCCGCTGGGCGGGAAGGCGCAATTCGGCGGGCAGCGTTTCGGCGAAATGGAAGTCTGGGCTCTTGAGGGCTACGGCTCCGCTTACACCTTGCAGGAAATGCTGACCATCAAGTCAGACGATGTGCAGGGGCGTTCCGCGACTTATGAAGCGATTATCAATGGAGAAAAAATCCAAGCCCCCAATTTGCCGGCGTCGTTCCACGTTCTCGTGAATGAATTAAAGGGCCTGGGTCTTGATGTTGAGCTGATTGATAAGAAAGAAGAAATTGTTCCGTCGGCAGATGAGGTTGCAATCTACTCGAAAGAGGTTGGCCAGAAAGAGCAAGTAACAACGAAATAACTTTACTATGAATTTACGAATCCGCGCTACCGACACTATTCGTATATTCGTATCGATTCGTATTTCGTAAAATTACGTATTTCATAAAACACTATGGAAACAAAACTGCGAGATTTTGAAGCATTAAGTCTGCGCCTTGCCTCTCCAGACAAGATTTTGTCATGGTCGCACGGCGAAGTGACAAAACCTGAAACGATTAATTATCGGACTATACGCGCAGAGCGCGATGGGCTTTTTGATGAGCGGATCTTCGGGCCCGCCAAAGACTGGGAATGTTACTGTGGGAAATACCGCCGCATTCGCTATAAAGGCATTGTCTGCGACAAATGCGGAGTGGAAGTAACGCGCGCGATAGTCCGGCGTGAACGCATGGGTCATATCAAACTGGCAACGCCCGTATCTCATATTTGGTTTTTGCGCGGGGTCCCTTCGAAAATAGGCATTATTTTAGATATGTCTGTTAGTGATCTTGAGAAAGTAATCTATTTTGCCGGATATGTTGTGACGTATGTTGATGAGAAAGCTCGCGCTGAAGCACTGGGAGAAATCGACAGGGAATTCAAGGTTAAGTCGAAGAAGGCCGATAAAAACGAACTTTTGCGTCTGAAGGAAGCCCGCGATCGTGCGCGCGAAGAATTGCGTTCGCTTACGACGCTTGCGGTTATTTCGGAAGTCGAATATCATCGGCTTTCTTTGAAATATGGCAATGTCTTTAGCGCTGAAATCGGGGCTGAAGCTATACGTCGGTTTCTCGAAAGAGCCAATCTGCCCGAACTTGAGAAACGTCTGATTGCGGAGCTGGAAACCGCAACACCGATTGCGCGAAAAAAGGCTCTTAAGCGTTTGAAAGTTATTAGGGGGATGATTAAATCGGGCCTGCGTCCGGAGTGGATGTTTCTTACTGTGATTCCGGTGATTCCGCCGGATTTGCGTCCCATGGTTCAGCTTGACGGCGGACGTTTCGCTTCATCTGATTTGAATGATCTTTATCGGCGCGTGATTAACCGGAATAATCGTCTGAAGCGGCTTTTCGAGCTGAAGGCTCCCGAGGTGATTACACGGAACGAAAAGCGGATGCTCCAGGAGGCGGTTGACGCTCTGATTGATAATTCTATCCGCCGCGGATCTCAACCAGTTGCTTCGCAGATACAGCGTCGTCCTTTGCGCTCGCTCGCTGATATGCTGAAGGGCAAGCAGGGGCGTTTTCGCCAGAATCTTTTAGGCAAGCGGGTGGACTATTCTGGGCGTTCAGTGATTGTTGTCGGGCCGAGTCTTAAGATGCATCAGTGCGGCTTGCCCAAAAAAATGGCACTCGAACTTTTCAAACCGTTTGTGATTCGGCGTCTCTTGGAACTCGAAATCGCGCATAACATTAAAGGCGCGGGGAAACTGATTGAAGAGCGCCCGCCGGAAGTCTGGGCTATTTTAGAAGAAGTTATTGAGGGCAAGTTTGTGCTCTTAAACCGCGCGCCAACCCTTCACCGTTTGGGGATTCAGGCTTTTCAACCAATCTTAATTGAAGGCGACGCTATTCAGATCCACCCGCTTGTGTGCCGGGCCTTTAACGCCGATTTCGACGGAGACCAAATGGCAGTGCATGTCCCGCTTTCAGACGAGGCCCAAACCGAGGCGCGGGAAATTATGCTTTCAACCAAGAATCTTTTAAAGCCGGCTACAGGTGCCCCGATTGTACACCACGACAAAGATATGGTTCTTGGGTGTTATTGGGCGACACTGATCGAGGAAGACGCCACAGGCGCGGGCAGGATCTTCTCCTCAAAACACGAAGCGATGCTCGCTTATGAGTTCGGTGTTGTTGGTATGGGAGCGGAAATTAAAGTTTTACTGCCAGTAGAGAAAATTTACGGTTACGCTGTCGATCGCAAAAAAATTAAAAAGGAGGAAGAACTTATAGAGACTTCTGTCGGGCGGCTTCTCTTTAATGATGTCTTGCCGAATGATTTTCCTTACGTAAATCAGGAAATGACTTCAAAGGGTCTCGAGGGAGTAGTTGCCAAAATCATTAAGCATTATGGCGTTATGGGAGCGCCGGAGATTCTCGATCATATCAAGGATTTTGGATTCGAGTATGCCACTAGGTCCGGTATTTCCTGGGGCATGGACGCACTGCGCGTTCCTGAACTCAAAAAAGAATTGATTAAAAAAGCCGATCAGGAAGTTGGTGTGATCTACGAGCATTACCAATCAGGGCTTCTTACGGATCGCGAGCGCTACGAGCGGGTAGTTGAAGTGTGGCGCGAAGTCATGGATAAAATCAAAGCGGCAGTTCCCGGGACGCTGGATCCCAAGAGCGGAGCGTCAATGATGATTCAATCAAAAGCACGAGGTACGGTTGAGCAGTTAAATCAGATGTCGGGGATGAAGGGACTTGTGAAGAATCCCTCGGGTCGCATTATTGAGCTTCCGGTTATCTCCTCGTACAAAGAAGGCCTGAATGTTTTGGAGTATTTTATTTCAACTCACGGAGCGCGCAAGGGAACGGCGGATACGGCGTTGCGTACTGCCCACGCTGGGTATCTAACGCGGCGCTTAGTGGATGTCTCGCAAGATGTTGTGATCACCGAAGAGGACTGTAGAACCAAAAGAGGTCTGAAAATTTTACGAACTGATTCGGAGGAAATCAACCGCCCGCTGGGACAGCGCATTTTCTCGCGGGTTTTGTTGGAAGACGCAAAGGACGCTGGCGGCAAGGTTGTCGCAAAAGCCGGCGCATACATCGACGAGGATGCAGCTCGGTTCATCGAAACGGCGAATGTTGAGGCGGTCAGCGTGCGTTCGGCGATTACTTGCCGGAGTATTAAAGGAATTTGCCAGAAGTGCTATGGATATGACTTGGGCAAAAACGCGCCGATCGCGCTTGGAGAAGCTGTAGGAATTGTAGCAGCCCAAGCCATCGGAGAGCCGGGAACACAGCTTACCATGCGCACCTTCCATGTCGGCGGAGTGGTAGGCACGGGCGATATTACACTTGGTCTTCCTAGAGTGGACGAGGTTTTTGAGGCTCGGACTCCGCACGGTCGCGCCATGGTTTCAGATGTTTCTGGATTGATTGAAGATATCACCGAGGTAAGCCGAGAACGTGTTATACGCGTAGGCATTATTCCGGATACGGATGTCGGCAAGAAAAAAACGCGTAAAGTCAAAGCTACTGCTCCGGAGGACGTTAAGGAGTTTCGAGTGCCTTCGAATATAAGTCTTTTGGTTAAGAAGGGCGAAACAATCCGCGCGGGGCAAATTCTAACTGAAGGCCACGCAGATTTGAAAGAGCTTTTCAAATACGCTGGCGTAGAGGAAGCGCAGAATTACATCCTGAAGGAAATCCAGATGATTTATTCTCTACAAGGCGCACCGATTCATGATAAGCATATCGAGGTGATTGTGCGGCAAATGTTTTCTAGAGTGCGCATTAAGAATACCGGAGATGCTGAATTTACCATTGGAGAGGTTGTGGAGAAGAATCGCTTCCGCGCGGAGAATCGGCGTGTTGAAAAACTTGGCAAGAGCCCGGCAACAGCCGTTCAGCTTTTGCTGGGGATTACCAAGGTGGCGCTTACAACTGAAAGCTTCCTCTCCGCCGCTTCCTTTCAGGAAACGACGCGGGTTCTTATTAATGCCGCTGTTGAGGGGAAGCGGGATGTTCTGCGGGGCCTCAAGGAGAATGTAATTATTGGCCGCTTGATTCCTGCAGGCACGGGCTACCACAAAAGTATTGAGAAGCATTTGACTCGCGCTACTGCTATCACTCGAGAAGTTAGTCTCCCTAAATAGGCCGTTGGCATATCTCGAACGCAAAATCACCCCAAGCTTGTCGAAGGGTGAGTTTTGTTTGATAGGGCGAAATGCTACACTATACTCATCGGCGCGCCCACGCGGAACGCGAACCCCATTAGAAATCAGGCGCCAAAGGCGTCTGCCAATGCGCTTATACATCGGACTTCTAACGGGGTTAATATTTTTGATGTTATGTCGAAAAAAGAACGCCAGGCGAAAGATAAGCAATCTGGTCATATAAAAAAGAAAAAGCGTTGGCATGATGATCTTTCTTTGGAGACAAAAAAGAGCATTTGGGCTCTGGCGCTTTTTGTGATTGCGGCAATTATGATTCTGGCATGGTTCGGGAGAGCCGGCGCTGTCGGCGGGTATCTTTTTGAAGGGCTGTCGGCAATGCTCGGCAAGGGTTATTTGCTGGCTCCTGTCAGTTTTGCTTTCGGCGGAACGGCTTTGATGCTCTCGATGCGTAACCGGTTATATGCTTCTGTGCTTATTGGCGCCGGGTGTTTTTTGATTTTTTCCCTCGGTATCATAGAACTTATTTGGCAGGAAAAAACTGGAGGTTACATTGGCTTTGCCGTCAGCTACCCCCTGCAGCGGTTACTGGATTTTTGGGCAAGCCTCCTAATTCTCGCAGCGCTTGATCTGGCCGCTGTTCTTATCGCTTTTAACATACCGCTTTGGGCACGCGGCGAAGACACTGATGAAGACGAAGAAGAGATTGAAAAGGAAGAGACCGTGATTGTGAACGTTCGTGATTCTTTGAAGGGGATGGCCGAAAATGTTGTAAGGGCTGTAACGCCAAAAGCATCTCCTGAACTTATACCAGCGGCTTCGGGCGCATTCACCAAGCATGAGGACGAATTTCTAGTGGCTAAGCGTTTGCCGCGCTACGCCTACAAGCGTCCGCCGCTCGATCTTCTAAACAGCGATAAGGGCAAACCCTCTTCAGGAGATATCAAAGCTAACGCCAATATTATTCAGCGGACTTTAGAGAATTTCGGAGTTCAGGTTGAGATGTCAGAAGTTTCAGTCGGTCCGACAGTAACGCAATATACTCTAAAACCAGCCGAGGGCGTGAAGCTTTCGCGAATTGTTGCTCTGCAGAATGACTTGTCACTGGCCTTGGCGGCTCATCCGATCCGCGTTGAAGCGCCCATACCGGGCAAATCACTCGTCGGCATTGAAGTGCCAAATCGTTCAATCGCGCTCGTGGGACTCCGCAGTCTTTTGGAAGATACGCGTTATCAGCAATCAGCCGCGCCGCTTTTGTTCACTTTGGGGCGGGATGTCACAGGCTCCGCGGTCCATGCGGATTTAGCTAAAATGCCGCATCTTATGATTGCCGGATCAACCGGTTCCGGCAAGTCAGTCTCAATGCACACGATTATTGTCTCGTATCTATATCGCAACCCGCCGGAGGTAGTGCGCTTCATCATGATTGATCCCAAGCGCGTTGAGCTTTCAATGTATAACGGTATACCGCATCTTTTGACGCCCGCCATTACGGATTCAAAAAAAACGATCCAAGCCTTGCGCTGGGCGGTTCGTGAGATGGAGCGCCGCTATGAATTATTGGAAGAGCGAGGCGCGCGGGATCTTGTGAGCTACAATTTAAAAACAGCCGAAGCCGAGGAGGATGAAGAAGGCCCGATGCCGTATCTGGTTGTAATTGTTGATGAGTTGGCGGATCTGATGGTGGCGTTTCCGCGCGAGATTGAAGGTTCGGTTGTGCGCTTGGCGCAAATGGCTCGAGCTGTCGGCATTCATTTGATTTTGACGACCCAGCGGCCATCGGTTGAGGTGATCACAGGACTCATCAAGGCCAACATCACTTCACGTGTTGCTTTCCAGACCGGTTCCCAGATTGATTCGCGCACGATTATTGATATGGCTGGCGCCGAGAAGCTTTTGGGGAACGGCGATATGCTTTTTCTGGCCGGAGATACGGCCAAGCCCCGGCGTATCCAGGGCGCATTCGTTTCAGAATCTGAAGTACGCAAGGTAGTTGATTTCTTAAAAAAGGAAGTGGAGGCGCCAGTGTATGATGAAGCGATTACCGAGATGAAAGTGAATAGCGCCGGAATTTTCGGCGGGGCGTTTGATGAAGCTGATGATGAGATGTATGAAGAAGCTAAAGAAATCGTAATTGAATCAGGCAAAGCTTCGACCTCTTTCCTACAACGTCGTTTGAAATTGGGCTATGCGAGAGCCGCTCGAATTATGGATTTGCTTGAAGAAAACGGAATTGTCGGGCCGGGATCCGGCGCCAAACCGCGAGATGTTTTGGTGGGCCGCGGCGGGTCTTCTGCGGATGCCGAAATCGGCGACGATGCAGGAAATACTTTTTAGATATTATGTACACATCAATCGGCGAGACTCTTAAATCAGAACGGCGGGCGCGCCAGTATAATCTTGATTTTATAGTTGAGCGTATCAATGTGCCACTCCGGGCTCTCGAGTGGATTGAAGAAAGCAATTTTAAGGCGATCGGCTCCAGGCTCTATTTTTTGCGCTACGTCAGAGCTTATACGGAATTTATGGGGATTTCTTACGAGTCTGTCGAGTCCGATTGCGAGCGTGAATGGGAGCTTTACACCCTCAAACGCGCTCGGGCGCTGGGGATTCGCAACGGCTGGGAAGTTCAGTGGTCACGGTTCTCTTTTCGTTACGGTTTTATGGCTCTGGTTCTTGGTATAAGCTTCGTCATTGCCGGTTATCTTTCTTATCAGCTCAAGTTTCTCCTGGGGAACCCGAGGTTGGCTCTAAACTCACCCTCGCTATTGGCAACTTACACCGTTCTCCCATTTATTGATATCGCGGGCAATGCCTATGACGATATTAGACTTTCCATCAATCAGCGCCCGGTGTCCGTGACTGATCGGGCTTTTCAAGAACGCTTGTATCTGTCCCCGGGACTAAATACAATAAAGATTACTGCGACAAATTTGCGCGGCAGTCAAACTGAAGATGTGCGCTACGTTGTTTATACGCCCTTAATCAATAATTAGAAATTTATGTCCAAGTCAACCGCCGACAAAAAACCAGAAAAGTTTCGCGCCCTCGAGCATACTCTTAATGAAATTCGAGAAAAATATGGTGAAGGCTCGATTATGAAATTAGGCGAAGTGCAAAGGGTGGACATTGATGCGATTCCAACCGGTTCGATTGCGCTTGATGCGGCCCTAGGAGTTGGCGGAGTGCCCAGGGGCCGCATCATTGAAATTTTCGGCCCGGAATCATCCGGCAAAACTACACTAGCTCTGCATATCGTAGCTGAAATTCAAAAAAAGAAAGGCACAGCGGCTTTTGTTGACGCGGAGCACGCGCTTGATCCAGAGTACGCCAGACGTTTGGGTGTAAGGCTGGATGACCTTTTGATTTCGCAGCCGGATACCGGTGAGCAAGCTTTGGAAATCGTTGAATCGCTTGTTAAATCCGGCGCGGTGGACTTGATTGTGATTGATTCGGTGGCCGCCCTAACACCCCGGGCCGAGATCGAGGGTGAAATGGGTCAGCAACATATGGGTCTGCAGGCGCGTCTTATGTCGCATGCTCTGCGTAAACTAACTGCAATTGTAGCCCGCACCCAGACAACGGTGATTTTCATCAATCAGATTCGGATGCAAATCGGTATTATGTTTGGCAACCCTGAAACCACACCCGGCGGTAAGGCCCTCAAGTTTTACGCGTCGGTTCGTATTGATGTGCGTAGGGCCGCCCAAATTAAAAAGGGCGACGAGGTTATTGGAAACCGCGTAAAATCTAAAGTGGTGAAAAACAAAGTGGCTCCACCCTTCCGCACCGCGGAGTTTGATATTTACTATAATCAGGGAATTGCCAGGGACGCTGAACTTCTGAATCTAGGCGTTAAATACGGTTTGGTGCGAAAATCCGGAGCCTCATTCACTTTTGGAAGTGTGAAGCTCGGCCAAGGCTTTGATGCTTCGCGCGGGATGCTACGTGAAAATATAAAGTTATCCGGTGAGCTTGAAGATGCGGTCCGTAAGGCCATGCAAGAGCATGTTGTTCCCGTCTCAATTGAGGATTAGGGCGGTGATTGAAAATGTCGCGGCGAAATTAGTGCGGGGGTTTATCCCGTTACATCGCAGAAATTGACCTTCTAACTACGTTAACGATTTTAGTTCGGGTGTAACGGGGGTTATCTGGTTGTGAAGGGAAGTAAGGCTAAAAAGCGCGCTCTTTTAATGGCTCGAGACAGGAGTCTTTGATGACCAGCACAGGTACTGGTGCGGGAGCGCTTTCCGATTTTACCTTGGGGATTGGTGAATTTTTTTAAGAGATCAGGGTCTTTGTAATCAATGACTTTCATATTTGCGGTGCAGAAAAAGCACTGTTTCGGCAGTTGAGCGGCGTGGGGTTTGCGTTGTGTAAATTCAGCCATGATTTCTGGAGATTAAAAAGGTATGTCTTTAACTTCGATGTCATCGGTCTCGCCGGGGTACTGGATGCTTGCAATTTCTTCTGGCGCTCGTTGATTGCTTTCCGGCTCACGCGGCTGTTCATCCGGGGCGGGGACACGACCGCCACCTTCGAGTCTCGGACCCATTTGCATGCTTTCAGCGACGATTTCGGTGCGGTAGCGTTTAGCGCCTGTTTCTTTTTCCTGCCAGGATCTCGTTTCAATGCGTCCTTCAACAAAAACCAGGCGGCCGCGTTTCAAGTACTGCCCGCAGATTTCGGCGAGTTTCCCCCAAGCCACAATTCGATGATACTCGGCTTTTTGATTTTTCTCTCCGGAGGGCGCTGTCCAGATACGGTTTGTCGCAACATCAAAAGTGCATACCGACTGTCCCGAGGGAGTTTGGCGCAGTTCAGGATCGCGCACGAGATTGCCTAAGATCATTGCCTTATTCAAGTTCATAAATTTCCTCCGTTATAAAATTGGTTCGCATATAATGATGCCGCTTTAGCCGAGGATTTCCTCAAGTTTTTTATCAATGGTTTCGATTGCGGCCTCGCGCTCTTCAGCGGTGAGTGAAGTTTCTTCTTTGCGCGAAGGCTCTCGCCGTGGAATGCCGGATTCGGCCGGTTGCCAATGCGTGCGGAAAGAGGTCCTTACCGGTTGAATTTCTTCTTCAACAACGAGCGCGCGCAGAATTTCTTTTTCAAACTTTAATTTTTTCATAATCTCGGCGGGGGCTTCTTTGCCGGCGCTAAAAGTCGTAATGCCAAAATAAGCCGCCCGGGCTTTTTTGATTGGGTAGGTGAGGCGCCGCTTGCGGGGCTCGGTGATGTTGCGGACTGTTCCTTCGACGTCGGCAATGAGTTTTGTGACAACTCCTGCAACTCGAACTACGTCCTCTTCCGGGACATCTGGACTCACAAGATAAGCAATTTCGTACTTTTTAGATTCGGTTTCCATGTCTTCTGAATACTAGACGATTGTACCAGAAAGCCCCTTATTCAGCAACCTTTAGGCTCGGCTTCATATTGACTGAAAAATTTATCTAAACAGACTAGGTATGTTAGACAAAAGAGGATTATTAGATGAACTAAGTGCTGATAATATCACGCTTCACTTTTCCGCGGCCGCGGAAAAGTGAAGCGTGATGAAGCGTACGAATTCTTTGACCTTTTTAGCTCCCGCATGCTATCAAGGGGTCGTGGTTCGTTGTCAATTTCATATAGAAAGGAGGGCTTGCCATGTCACTTGATCTGGTTGCCATCATGCGGCGCCACGCGACGGCGGTCTTAACAGTCGACCAGGCTGGTGCGCTGGTTGAGCCCTTAAGGAGACATCCGGCAGGCATTGCTGCTCCCTTGAAACTCATCGCGTTCATTGAGCGCAGAGAGTCCCAAGACCAGCTCGTTGCCGAAATAGGAATCGGCCGAGGCCATCCCTACCGCTCAAATCACAACGTCGAGTATTTGCCGAAGCGCAGGTACAGAAACGGGCTGGAGCTTCGGCAGGTGCAAGGGCTTTCCGCCAAGCTTTACGGGTTACTCGAATCTTGGGCATTTGAACGATTGAAGCAAAGGCCATGGCTGCCAACCCAACCCAAGGAACGTTACAACTATGGCCTTGGGATAGCTGTTGACGACAGGGATAGCCATCTGCAGCGCCTCTTTGATGAACTTGAGCAGCTAAATCCGCTACTCGATCATCGCCTGCGCCACCTTGCTTACAGGATCGGGCAATACCGCCTTCGCCCCATGAAGGGTGGTTATCCGAAGAGCTGGCGCGATAACCTGGTAGCGGAGTGGTTTTTCAACCCACTTTGCGCGCGTGGATATTTGCGCCCGTTAGTGCTTTCTAGGCTTGCGCAGTTTCTACAAGCTAACAGGAACGGCAAGGCCTTCCCGCGTGGGAGAGCGTTTATCGAGTACTTGGAACATTCGGGTGTAATCGCCCCCGAAACAGCCGCTTTGGCAAGTTCATACTTTTCAGAGCGGCTTCGGGGTACGTACCGCCTTGGCGCTGTCGCGCGCGTTTTACCGCGCTCCTGCATTCATTGGCACGTACTCTACGGTTACGACGGACTGCCGGTTACTTGCGAGCGGCGAGTCGGCGACACATGGGTGTACATGGTTCATCTACGTAACCCGCTCTGGCAAGAGCTGCCCGGCGTAAAACTGCCTGACTTGGCCCGATTGAAAGAGAAACTGGCGAAAGAGCAAAGAATCAAGAAGGTGCGACTGCAAGCTGAAAACGAAGAGGTGCGATCCCCATTGTGCGTTGTCGACCCCAACGGCTATCCCGCTGATTGGGACACAATACCGCCCGACTAACCAAAGGAGGCCAAGCATGGCCGCGACCCGAAAGACCACGGGCGCGGCTATGCCGCGCCCTTCACAACTTCTGCTTGGTAAGACATACGGCCGCCGAGTTTGGTTCGATAACGCGCGGGCTCTCGAGATTTTCACCGACCTTAGCCGACGCTACGATAGACGGATCGGGATTTACCGTGGGATTGCCGAGGTCCAGCCGCAGCATCTGTATTTCCCGAAAGAGCTGCGTTCCCTTGCTTATCCCCGCGAGTTCGCGAATTTTTGTCTCTTCACTGCGATGTCGCAACGGGGAGGCTTGAATAGCGACGACTCGATACGCTTCATGGGATACGTTTGGACGCGCGCTCGGCATCTGTTTGCGATAGATTCTGTCGCGGATGCCAACGCCGCAGATATTGTGGCCACCCTGCAGAAACTGGCCGAGGAGTTTTACAGCAACGGTTCCAACGGAATTCGCCGCGCGGGTTCTCTATCCTTCAAGGTTGAAGAGTTCGCCAAGCACTGGGTTCTAAATGCCCAAATACTCCGCGACTGCTGGCGGGGGGACATTCGACTGCTCTTTGAGAACGTCAGAGACTTTGAGGAAGCGTTCGCGCGCGCCGATCGCAAGCGCCAAGGCAACCACGGAGGTTTCTACGGGATGCGAAGGAAGATCTTTTCGCTTCTCGTATTCTGGCTGATCGAGTTCGGTTTGATTGGCCAGTTCCATATCCCGTTGATTGTGGACTTTCATGTCTTGCGGGCGCTGTTGCAATTGGGGATTCTCAATGTTTCTTGGCGGCCGCTTGGCAAGGGCGACCCGAAAATCGAGGCGCGGCGGCGTCCGCGGGCGCTCTGGAAATATCCTAGTGTCCGCATCGGCGAGGCCTTGGTGAACGAGGTGATCCGTTGGTCCTACGGGTTCTTGCTGGAAAATAACCTCTCGCCGTTCCATGTGCATAATGCCCTCTGGAATCTGTCGCGGGTTCTCTGCGCGCAGTATTACGGCAACAAGTCTTTCGGCGTTGCCCGCAAAGACAAAAAGCAGGGCAAGCGCTACGGCATCACGGCGCGTCTAGTCGATGCAAACGCTCTGGCGCGCGGTATCGGCTGGCCAAAGGGTTATCGCGATCTATGCCGTTCCTGCCCGCAAGAGAAGTACTGTGAACTGGCGATTGCAGCCGGTCCGTACTATGACTGGGGGGCGTTGCTGATTTCGGGTCGGCACGTAATCTATCCCTACCGTAATGGTCTACTGCCGGGGATAACCCCGCTAGCAA
>Ga0209541_10008000_pt1 | contig 17600 bp, 17 predicted proteins | sample RifCSPlowO2_01_FD_184027 | JGI IMG/M metagenome (GOLD analysis project Ga0209541, IMG submission 184027) | Groundwater microbial communities from Rifle, Colorado - Rifle CSP2_plank lowO2_0.1 (SPAdes) (version 2) | ecosystem: Environmental > Aquatic > Deep subsurface > Groundwater | place...
TTATATTTACAGTGGATTCTATTAAAAAACTCCATAGCTCTAGGGCTTCATGGAGTCCAATATGTATCTGGCATTATGCACGCAAGGCCGACTTCAACGTCATAAGGATCGGGGGGAATTTCTTGAATATCGCTATATTTCTTTAAACCATCGACTTGTTCGCCGTAGCGATGCAAGTTCATGGCGCTGCAACAGGAGCCGCGGAGACGTTCGGTGTCGGGCATAGAAGAAATTGAATTGCGAAATGCCGCGGAACACGCCGAATTGCCGCTTCTGCTCAAATAATTAAATTTCTCTTCGAGCGCTTGACTTACGAACGCGGAGAGATGCGATGGCTGTTCAGATGAATGGCTGGGTGAAAAATCAAATATCGGCCTTCCCGCGACAGACATAAAATAGCCAATAGCGAGGACCGCCGCCGTTATTATTATAATAAGCAATTTTTTATTCATGTGACGCCTCTCATTGTAATAGATCGTTGGTGCTGCTTCAGTATACAGCGACGCCGAACGGGAAGAGCCGCCGTTTTTGCATAGTGGTATCATATACTATATCTTTCCTTGGGTGGGCAACAACATACATGGTTATCCGTCATCGGACATCGCCAAAAGAATAAGCCGTTACTAAGCGCCCGGGGAGTGCACTGCATATGAAGCTCCGCGGGCTCACGCCTACGGTATCCTTTCCGAATTGATGGCGGAGCGAAATCCGCCGAAGCAGAAGATTGGCTTGTATTCAGCCGCGGGCTTATCCAGCCTTCGTAGCCGAAGCTACTTCGGCGGAGTAGGCCGTCCACGGTCTTCTGCGAAGACGGATAAAAATCAGGCACAACATGAAAACCGGCATTGCAAATTTTACGCTCGATTACGGCAAATGCCCGCGCTGGCTGTTTGAAAAAATGGTCAGGCTTGCGCGGGTCATGTCCATTGCTATCATCGAAGCATTCGGGCCGCGGGAATTCCTGCGGCGGCTGTCCGATCCGGTCTGGTTTCAATCATTCGGCTCGGTGCTCGCCTTCGATTGGAATGCCTCCGGGCTCACGACAACCACGCTTGGCGCGTTGAAGGTCGCCCTCGGAGGGATAGAAAAGGAACTGGGCGTCTTTGTTTGCGGCGGCAAAGGAAAAACTTCGCGCAAGACGCCGGAAGAAATCCAAAACTGGGGAAACGTGCTCGGCCTTACGCAGATAGTCATCGATCGGCTTACCTATGCTTCGCGCGCATCGGCAAAAGTGGACTCGGCGCTTATCCAAGACGGTTTTACGCTCTATCACCACAATCTTATTTTCGCTTCTTCGGGAGAGTGGGCCGTTATTCAACAGGGCATGAACACACAATTGCTCAAAGCGCGGCGCTATCATTGGCTTGGGAAAACCGCGGCTGACGATCCGGAATGTAATTTTATCAACGAACCACACAGCGGCATCGCGAGCCAGCTCATGCTTTCCAAAGCACTCGATCTCACGTCACGTAAAAGCGAGAAGAACCGATCCGTTTCAATTGGGTTGGTTCATGAGTCCAAAACGCTCTACCGCGACCTAAAAATAATTTCTCTTCGCGGTGGCCAGCAGCAACTGAAAATTCTAGATCTTCCTGACTATGAATTTCATTCGCACCCCGTCGAAGCGATTACCTTCACAGGTCCACGGCTTGAAAAAAATATCCGCGCCGTTCTTTCGGCTCAACCTACTACTTTTGAAAAGATGCTCATGCTGCCGGGCATAGGAGGAAAAACGATTCGCGCGGTCAGCTTGGTGGCCGAAGTTATCTACGGCGCAAAGCCTTCGTATGAAGACCCTGCTCGCTACACCTTCGCGCACGGCGGCAAAGACGGCACGCCGTATCCGGTTGACCGGACAACGTATGACAAAACGCTCAATGTCATGGAGTCCGCGCTCCGTAAAAGCCGTCTTGCGTATCGGGAAAAAGAAACTGCTTTGCGTCAAGCTAATAAACTATTTTCACCCCGTTACAACCCGGAAATCCCGGTCTTCTCCATCAAAGGGAAGTACAGTACTGTACCCCCCAGAGGCGGATCAGTTCTTCGAGTCTGAGCCTCGGAGTCGAAGACCTCCAGCTGAAGACCGGGTTGTAACGGGGTGAAGCGGGTGAGCAGTTACTACCGGCGGTTAAGGAGATAAAAATTATAAAACAATTCTGCAACAACGATTGGTCCGGTTCCGCCCGGGGTCGGCGTGATATACGATGCTTTCTGTGAGCAGCTTTCAAAATCCGCATCGCCGAGAATCTTTTCTTGGTCGAAATAATAACCGAAGTCCACAATGGCCGCGCCGTCTTTTATGTGCGGCCCCTTGATTATGTGCGGCTTTCCGACGCCGCTGATAATGAGGTCTGCGTCCTTGAGGCGCTGAAAACTCCTTTCATTTTCAAGATAGAGCGAGGCGAACTCCCTTGTCTTATCGAGGAGCCACAGGGATATGGGTTTTCCAATTAGACGTCCCCTTCCGACGACAACAACGTTTTTGTCGTCTAACGTACAGTGTATTTCCCCGAGGATCCGTTTAAGCGCTGCTACTGCGGGCGGCATAACCGGCCACCTGCCGGCGTAAAATCCGCCCAGCGCCTGCTCGGTTAAACAATCAACGTCTTTTTCTTTGGGAATTGCGTTGAGGATTACCTGTTCGCTGTATTTTTCCGGAAGCGGGAGCTGGATGATACCTCCGCCGAATCTGGAGCCGCGGATAATTATACCTATTTTTTTTCTAAGCGCGTCGTTGCTTGGGTCTTCTGATAATCGATATAGCCGAAATTCAATGCCAAGCTCTTTAGCAAACTTTTCTTTTTGCTTGAGAAAGCTTTCGGATTCTTTGTTTTCTCCTACCAAAAAGGCGGCAAAGATTTTCTCTCGCCATGTTCCCTTTTGGGCCCTCAGTCCTTCCAATGTGCCCCGCGCAATTTTTTTACCGTCAATAATCATGTTTCGACACGAATATATAAATCCATCTCCTATTGTAGCGCAAGCATTTTAAAAATAAAAACGGGGTGGTGCCCCGTGTGGTTATTAATGCACGAACAGCAGCGCGCCGGAGAAAAAAGCAATTATCCAGATAGCTAAAAACCATTTGGCGCAGCGGACATGCAATTGTCGCGCCCTCTTTCTTGTACTGATCGAAGAGGCGGTTCGCGCCACAAGTCCTAGTCCCCCTTGAACGAAAAACCAGGCAATTGCGACGACGGAAAACCCTGTATGCGTTATCAGCTTCCATGACGATGGTCCCATTTCTATGACGGTCATCAGGTATGTTGCGTACAGATCCAACCCGAAACCGACAAGCGCGGCGATTACATGCAAGATCCAGTATTTGCGCGCAATTCCAAATGCGAAGAAATAAAGGATAAGAGCAACGGTCATGCATATCTCGATTTGCCTCAACATGGCTCTTTACCCCATCTCGCTGTAAGGAGTAAGGATCGCCTCCTGTATGTTTAAGCCGAGCCCTTCTGCCGTTTCTTTTATGATCGTCTCTCCTTCGATAGGATTAGAAACCGCAAGCCGGATTTCCACAAAATCGCCGAGTAGAATTTCCTTGCCGTCTTGAGTTTTTCGGACATCGCGGTCCCAGCAGATGACAATGCCGTTAAAGCTGTATACCTCCCGCTTTTTTTTGACAATCAGTTTGGCGTTTACGCGGTAGCGTCCTAAGAATTCTTTCTCCGTTTCTGCGTCTATCTCAAATTCAAACTTCGATCTTTTCCGGTAACTGTCCGGCTTCTTGGGACCCTTATAGCCGAAAATAACTCGGTCATTTTCTTTTCTGATGCGCAACGCCTCGCCTCGAACGGCAGAATCCCAAAACCCCGATGTGTAATAGGTGTCTTCATGAACCACCGCCACGATTCGCTCAGCGCCTCGCTTCCTGAAGTATTCTTCGTCGATGCCGCTCGACGCAGAAAATTTAACCTGTACCTCAAACATACCGGTCTTATCAGCCTCAACCTCGGGCGCGTATTCGTTTGTGATTACTAGGTCTGCATTGCGCCTGGTTGTTGCTACGTATTGTTCATACATTGGCTCAACAACTTCGGTGCAATATTTGAGGATATCTGCGGGCTTCCACGATGTTCTTTGTGCATCGCGCATCAGACGGCGCAAAATCCTTCCGTGAAAACCGATATCCACAAACACCTTCACGTCGCCCATGTCTTTAAGCGTATCGTGGAGCGCAAATAATCCTTCAACGATGATAAGCGAGGCCGACCGGACGATTTCTGAAGAAGCGGACTCCCCCGAAGTAAAGCTGTATATCGGTTTTCCGATCGCCTTACCATTTTTGAGCCGCGCGAGATGTTTGCTAAGCAGAGGAATATTGACTGCCGCCGGCTGATCCCAGTTGAGTTCGACGCCGAGCGCTCTCTGATCGTCCATGAAGCCCTTACCATGATAGTAATCATCCATGGAAATGAGGATTGCCGAATCCCCGAATGTTTTTTTCAAGCGGGATGCGACTGCCGTGGTCTTTCCCGAAGCAGAACCTCCGGCAATGAGCACGACTGCATGCGTGTCGCGCGCAAGCGCCTCACGGCTACGGCGCGCAAGTTCGTCAAGCCCGGATTCTAGTTCATGCGTCTGGAGTTGTTGCGGAATGCCGTAACGGGCCAGACTTCTTCCGTTATACCAATCGTCGTCCGTCACTTCTTTGCCAAACCAATCTGGTACAATAAACGATGCGGCCTCTTCTTCCAAGTCAAATTCCACTTCTACGTGTATATGACCGAAAAGATTTCCTCCGAACACGTCCAATTCAATCGTGTAGGATTGGTACGGAATGAGGTAGCGCGTTTTGAATAATCTTGCGCCATCTGTAAAGGGCCACAACAAGTCAAACTGTTCTTTAGAAATGACAACCGGGGTGACGGGAACAGCACGGACTAAGCCAGTCCCCTTTTTTGCTTCAATGTAATATGTTCCGTCCTCATCCCTAATTCGAACTTCGCTTCCGTCTTCACCGATTACCAGATAGCCTTGCCGTATTTCTTTTTTGGGAAAATTCGTATGGTCAGCTGGTAGCGACAGCACGAGAAACCGCCGTTCAATTTCTTTTGACGCCATGAGACCTTCTTTTTTGGGGTGTCCAAGAACCGATTGAATGATAGCATGCGGCAAGGAAAATTTCAAATAAAAGCCCTGATACGCGTCAGGGCAAACCTTGGCCAAACTCATTTTTCCCGGTTTGTAGTTCCGCAGGAAGCGTCCATTTCGTTTCTCAAAGAATCCACCAAGTTTCTAAGCCCCTCCGTTACGATGAACGCACCCTTTACCTTCCCTATGTCTGTTTCCGTGAGCATTCCGAGGCTGTCTTTTTGTTTAGCTTGGGCTATCAGTTCTTCCATTTCGACAAAAGATCGTTCGTGTGCCTTAAGCGCGCCTAGGATTATATAGGTATTTCCTATACAAGGAATTTCCGGCTCCCTTTCTGCGGAACAACCAGTCGCTGCAAGCATAACAAGAGCAAGGACGAAAAGCGTCGGAGATTTGGACTTTGCCACATTGCCTCCCTATTGGATGGGGAATCGGTTGCACAGTTCCAACATTGCCGCCCTAATCTTATCGGAGGGCCCACGTCTTGTCAATGCCCTATCGATTAGTCCAGCGACGAGTCGCATTTCCGGTTCTTTCATGCCGCGGCTCGTGACAGACGGCATGCCCATTCTGATGCCAGACGGCTTAAACGGCGAAGGGTCTCCGGGCACAGAATTACGGTTTGCGATGATGCCGACTGCTTCGAGCAGCTGCTCGGCTTCTCCGCCTTCAAGATTCTTAGTTTTGAGTTTAACCAGCATCATGTGGCTGTCGGTCCCGCCGGTAAAAAGATCGAATCCGTATTCCTGAAGCGAAGCCGCAAGCGCAGAAGCGTTTTTTACAACTTGCCCCTGATACGATCTATATTCGGGCTGTTGCGCCAGATGGAACATGAGCGCAATTCCTGCGGTCTGATTGTTATGCGGCCCGCCTTGCATGCCGGGAAATACTGCGCGGTCTATCAAGTCCGAAATACTCTTTCCGTCTTTGCCGGTTACTGAGCGTTTGGAAAATATTACAGCGCCCCGTGGGCCGCGAAGCGTTTTGTGCGTTGTCGTCATAACCACATCTGCGTATTCGAACGGCGACGGATAGACGCCGCCGATGATAAGCCCTGCAACGTGGGAAACGTCGGCCACGTGATAGGCGCCGACTGCATCGGCGATTTCGCGGAAGCGTTTAAAATCGATACTGCGAGGATAGGCGGTTACGCCACTGACGATAACTTTGGGCTTGTGTTCTTTCGCGAGTCGTTCGATTTCGTCGTAATCAAGGAGCTCTGTTTGAAGGCTGACGCCATACTGAACCGCTTTATACGCAATGCCGGTAACGCTTACTTTGTGTCCGTGGGTAAGATGTCCACCCGCATCCAGCCGCATGCCCATAAGGGTATCACCTAGATTCATGAGCGCGAGATAAATCTCCGCGTTTGCCGGAGAACCGGAATACGGCTGCACGTTGACGTGCCATTGGTCGCCGGATAATCCAAAAGATTCCTTGGCGCGGTTGATTGCCAGATTTTCGATCCGGTCGTAGTATTCGTTTCCCGGATAGTAGCGCTTGCCCGGATACCCTTCAGAGTATTTATTGACGAGCGGCGTTCCTAAAACGGCTAAAATTTCCGGCGGACAGATATTTTCCGACGGAATGAGATCAATCGTATTTTGCTGCCGCTCGACCTCTTTATCGATAAAATCCCAAAGCTCGGGATCGGTTCTGTGCGCGTTCATTGTTTCTAGTATACTCCATTCTGTTTGTGCCTGAAAGTCATTGATTTCTTAACGTAATTATGCTAACATTGGGACATCATTTCTGGTTCTTAAGATCTCTTGCATAATAACTTTTCGTCGTGAAATTGCTCGCGTTTTAGCGAGACGAAGAGTGACGACCCGTTCGACTTCTCTCAGGGTCGTCCTGAGTGAAATCGAAGGACGACGAGGTTGTATACAGAGTATACGCCGAGGAGGAGCGACGCAGTCGTAGCCAAACGCCAGCAATTGTCCCGAAAATCTCCGAAGAGCGAAGCTCGAGGTAAGATTTTCGAGGATCCAGTCTGTCCGCGAAGCAAGCTATGTCTCAACACTCATTCGGAGATAAACGGGATCGCGCCAACTGTATCCGCTCGCCTTGCGGCTCGCGGACAGTTGCGGGACAGCAGAAAGGGTTATTGTGCAAGAGGTCTTTAGAACATTGCAGCGGATCGTTCGATCGGCTTCGATGTTCTCTCCTCAATACGGAATTATTCGTATTGAGGCGAGAATCCTTGCTCTTTTGACAATCGTCCATACCCACAAACCCGAAACCCATGAAAAATAGGGGGTAATATGGACCGCGTAGTCGTCTATAGGGGATTTGCAGAAATACTCAAGGCAGATGGTATTGAAGTAGGCCGAGTATCTGACGGCGTCGCTGTCCTCGTCTATGAAAAAGAGGGTCGCCGCGTCTATCTTACTCGGCAACGAAGAGTGCCGATGGTCATTGCCGGAATGGATGACGGCGTTATTACGGAAGCCGCTGCCGGGAGATGTGACCGCAATCTCGATATAAGAAAGTTGGCCGCCGAAGAAGTATACGAGGAACTCGGCATTTCGGTCGCGCCGGCCGATATTAGGCTTATCAACGACGGCATACCTCTCGCTTCTTCGCCCGGTTATCTCACGGAACGGATCACGCTCGCATACGTTGAGATAACTCCGGAACAAATCGCTCCCGGAGAACAATTCGGAAAATCAGACGAAAGAGAAGTAACCAGGCGAATCTTTATCCCGCTTGATCAGCTCGACTCTTTTGAAATTCAGGATCTTAAAACGTTCGCATTGATCCAATGGTTTCTCCGCGGAGCATTCAAAGGAAGATAGCATAACCACGGAACCCCGAAAAAGGAGACGATCAATGCCGATCATCGCCTCGCTGCTTGACCTGGACATCTACAAGCTCTATATGCAGCAACTGCAATTCCATCGCTTTCTGTCGGTGCCGGTAACATTCGCATTTACGAACCGAACCAAGCGGATCGCGCTTCCGAACTTTATACGAATAGAAGAATTACGCGACGAGCTCGATCATGCGCAAACGCTTCGCGCCAAGGAAGAAGAAATCGCGTTTCTTCGAGAAAGCACGCATATTCCGCGGGGTCGATTCAAAGAAGATTACCTTGCGTTTTTCAAGAATTACCGTCTTCCAGGGTATAATCTGGAACGATACAATAACACGTTTATTCTTGAAACCGAGGGGCCGTGGCCGCAGGTGACGCTATGGGAAACAATCCAGCTGCGCATCCTAACCGCGCTTTACAACAAAGGAGTTCGGCAGAAAGAAGGATATGATCCGGATGAATTTTACGCAGAGGGCGAACGGATTATACGAGAAAAGGGTCGGCGTTTACGGCAATATCCGGGAATCACGATTGTTGATTTCGCAACCCGCCGCAGCGATAGCCCGTGGTGGCACCGACGCGAAGTAGAAATACTCTTGGATGAATTGGGAAAACAGCTTATCGGCACCTCGAATGTTCTCTTCGCCATGGAACTCGGACTTAAACCCGTCGGCACCATGGCACACGAACTTGCCATGGGTTTTTCCGGCATCTTCCACTCAAGCGACGAAGAAATTCGCAATTCTCACGACAGAGTATTCCAATGCTGGGAACAAGAATACAGCACGGATTTGTGGATAGCGCTTACCGATACCTATCACTCTGATTATTTCTTCACGCACAATTTCACGGAAGAACGCGCGCGCGCGTGGCGCGGAACGCGTCAGGATTCGGGAAATCCCATCGTTTACGGCGAAAAGCAGATCGCCGCATACAACCGCTATGGCATCGACGGCTCGGAAAAGGTCTGCGTATTCAGCGACGGGCTCGATCCGGAAAAAATAATTGACATCCACACGCATTTTGGAGGAATCAAGGACAAGATAGCGCGCCGCCGCTTGCTGGACACCTATGGCTGGGGAACGAATGCGGCAAATGATTTCGGACTATTTTCGGCAATATATCCACCGCCCTCTATGGTCGTAAAACTCGTGAAGTCGTGCGGGTATGGCACGGTAAAACTTTCCGACAACCTGGCCAAAGCGATCGGAGATCCGGAACACGTCGAACGGTTTAAACAGATTTTCGGATATACCGGATCGCGTTATGAGGAATGCACGTATTAGCGTTGCGGTGCGCGAGCACTTACCCGCGCACCGCTCCTTACCAGAGCTTCCAAGTAATCAGATATTCGGAAGCTCTCTGAAGGAATATCGCGCACCTTTACAATAAAAAACAACCCATCGCGCAGATCGCAGAAAGGAGATGGAAGCCATGCGGCTAAGTAGAAACGATTACGGGTTTGTGCGCGTAGCCGCAGTAGTGCCTCGCGTCTACCCTGCCAGTCCTGACCGCAACATCGCAGAAATGATCCCGTTCGTTCGAGAAGCGGCAGAAAAACAAACCCACATCATCGCATTTCCGGAACTCGGCATCACCGGATATACCTGCCAGGATCTTTTCCATCAATTTGATTTGATCTACGCCGCACGGCAAGCGCTCATAGAATTCGTAAATGCGGCACACGGTTTTGACGTCATCTCGATCGTCGGTCTGCCATACTTGGTAGACGACAATTTGTTTAATGCCGCGGCAGTTTGTCATCGCGGCCGCATCCTCGGCATTGCCGTCAAAACCTATATCCCGAACTATAACGAATTCTACGAACTTCGCTGGTTTGCGCCGGCAAGCCGCCTGCGCACAAAAGAACTTTTTCTTTGCGAAGAAACGGTTCCGATCGGAAACGATCTCGTATTTAACGCAGGCGCCTCTGCTCCGCATCTGGCATTCGATGTTGAAATCTGCGAAGACGGCTGGGTACCTATTTCTCCCGGCACGCTTCACGCGCTCGCCGGATCAAAGATAACGTTCAATCTTTCCGCATCGAACGAAACAATCGGGAAAACCGACTTCCGCACGGATACGCTGGCCCGAAGCCGTTCGGCGCTTAACATTTCCGGATACGTTTACGTATCATCGACGTCAAGCGGCTCTGATGGTTCGGGAGAATCCGCCTCGGATTTAGTCTTCGGCGGCCACGCGGCGATTGCAGAGAACGGCCAGCTCCTCGGCGAATCTGAACGGTTCTCCGACAAACCACAGTTGCTTGCAGCAGATATCGACATCGAAGCGCTCATGCGCGATCGCATGCACATGAACAGTTTCGGGCAATGCGCGGAGCTTACTATGCCGCAAGCGCGTTACGTGCCGTTTCAGCTTCCTTGGCTGGATGCAAAGTATGAGTAACTCGAGGATCTTGAGGCGCGTGGATCCATTTCCGTTTGTTCCGCGTGACACGGCGATACGCGACAAACGATGCGAGGAAATCTTTTCAATCCAAACGACCGGCCTCAAACGGCGCCTCACGCACGTTGCGCAGCGGCTTGGCAAAGACCAGTTTCCGGTATCAATCGGCGTCTCCGGCGGACTCGATTCCGCGCTTGCGCTTTTGGTAGTTGTACGCGCATTCGACCGGCTCGGCTGGGACCGGAAAAACATTCTCGCGGTTACTATGCCGGGCTTTGGGACAACCGATCGGACGTATAGAAACGCCACCTCGCTCATAAAAGAAGCCAAAGCGAGTCTTCGGGAAATCTCGATCAAGGATGCCGTGCTCGGCCACTGCCGCGATATCGGACACGAGTTCCATCGAAGCGGATGCGCGCGATGCCAGAACATCCAGGCGCGCGAACGCACGCAGATCTTGATGAATCTCGCTTTTACCATCGGTACGGGCGATCTCTCGGAACTCGCGCTCGGCTGGTGCACATACAACGGCGACCATATGGCGATGTACAATCCGAACGCGGATATTCCCAAAACACTCGTCCGGTTCGTGGTCCGGCGTACCGCCGACCGAGATGATGTGCCGCAGCCGCTCCGCGCAGTACTTTACGACATTTTGGATACACCTATCTCGCCTGAACTCGAAGAGCGGTCGGATGCGACCTCCGGGATGCAAGAAACCGAACATATCATCGGGCCGTACGAACTGCACGACTTTTTCCTCTACTATATGCTGCGGTTTGGATTCTCGTCCGGCAAAATCCTTTTCCTTGCCGAGTGCGCTAATGCGAATTCCCCGGGAGAAGGTTTTTCCCACGCGTATACGCATCAGGAAATTATTCGGTGGCTAATCGGTTTTTACACCCGTTTCGGCGACAACCAGTTTAAGCGCGATGCGATGCCCAATGGACCTAAGGTCGGCTCGGTGGCGCTCTCGCCCCGCGGAGACTGGCGCATGCCCTCGGATATCGAATTAAGTCTTTGGATCGATCAGTTAAACAGCCTCATCGGGACCGTATGACATATCTACCCAAAAATTTTATCGGGTTCGCAAACGCGAACCCATTTTCTTTTTTAAGGAATCCGTCCTGCAGAAAAAATACAAGGCCATCGGCAGGAGTACTTGCGAAAAATAAAAAAGGCGACTCCGCGGTCGCCGCTCTCCGATATGTATAAATGCCTATGCGCTTTCTTCTAGGCCAATGCGAACAAGTAGTGCCTCGCGCTTGCTCTCGATTGTTTGTTGCGCCGCTTCTTGGACCTCTTTTGTATCCTTAAAGAGCGCCGCAAGCTTTTTTACGCCGCCCTCATCGATGTGTATCAAGTGAGCTACGGCGCCTATCTTAGCAGCGATCTTTTTCTTTTGTTCCATGAGTTCCTGCAGCTTATAAATGAAGAGCCGCTGCATTTCTTTGGGAATATGCTCCCATTTGCCGTAAAAATTCATTTCGACGGAAACATAATGATGGAAAGCGTTCACCGCGGCATTGTGATCTTCAAGCAGGATGTTTAAATTATCCAGAAGTTCCAGATCAACCACCCTTTCAAGCTTCCCAATCATTTTTTTACGCAGGACTGCGCCTATGTATGTAAGAACAGAGAAGAGGAAACCTGTGGCAGTAGCCACAAACCACCATGGAGAATAAAACAACGCGAGAACTCCGAAGGCGGTTCCGATAAAACCGGATACGGCCGCAATCAACCAACCGCTTTTCAACGAGTGGCATTTCTTTTTAATCGCATGAAGTCTTCTTATGAATTCTATGTCTGTCTCATCTTCAAGAATTTTCAAATCCTCTATGGCCTCGTAGTTTCTAGTTCTAATTTCACCCACCGGAATCCCGAGTTCTAATTTTATCTTCGCAATATCCTGAAAGGGCCGCGGCAAAGCAACTTCTTTCCCGCTCATCGCAAACCTCTCCTGAATCAGATTTTTAACAAATCTACGGCCAGTATACTACCATTGGGTAAAAATGTCAAGAATTTTCAGCAGAATTTTCAGCGGCGGCTTTTAATAGAGATTATTCGTTCGTTTTCCTCTCTGCCATAGAAGAAGGTAACGCGCATGGAATTTTTAGGAATCAACCCCCTAGTTTTATCTGCCCACTCGATCAACACAATATTACGGCCGCGGACGATTTCGTCCCAACCGAGCTTTTTTAACTCATTTGCTGCCGCGTTTTTCTGCAGTCTATATAAATCAAGGTGGTAGATGTTCTCAAAATTGAATTTGGGATTTCTTGTAGAGTAGCGCCTGTAGATAAGAAAACTGGGGCTTGGAACCCTTGCTTTTATTCCGCAGCCGCGGATAAATCCGCGGGCAAAAGTTGATTTTCCCGACCCCAAGTCTCCTTGTAGGGCGACAACAAATGCCTCACGCGCCTTTTTAGTGCGCACAATCTCTTCTGCAAGAATAGCCGCTATGCGCCTTGTGGTCTTTTCCGAATCACTTTTTATTTTCATATCTTGAACTATAGAAACAAATGGGCCGCCTGACAAGAAAAACAGGCCATCGGATATCCGACGGCCTGATAACTGCGGCATTTTATACTGACCGGAACGACTCGTGTACAAAACCGGTAAGCATAAATTCAATGACTCTGATGCCGGCATCCCCGAAGTCACCGAAACCCTCAAGGGGGTTCATCGCCTTAGCACCATATCCTATCAACACATAGTTCCAAAACCCCTGTTTTGTCCGACGGACTTCTTCAGGCGCATACGGAACATAATGTACGGTGTCTCCGGAAAATACCGGATGGGGGCACTTAAACATCGTCTCGCTCAACAGAAATCCCTCGAATAATTTGCTCCCCGGTTTCCCGAAACAATGCCTAAAAATCCCCACCGCGGGCGCAGCAACAAGAATCCCCGGAATCCACAAACGCCCGGCGGGATGTTCTTTCAAGCACTCAAGATATGCGGAGTGTTCGTCGTAAAACTCGCCTTTTCGCGAAGGCACATGAATCTTCCCTGTATCCCCGCTCAAAAGAAGATACTCGCGTACCTGACGTTCGTCGTCGAACGTCTTAACAAGAACCGCGGGGTCGATCGGCGGAATAGTGATGTTCACAACACCCCCGAGTGCATATAATTTAGAACGTACCGATTACATTATATACGCAGCCGAGGGTATAGCACAATGATTTATCATTTACCCCTTGAGACGCCGATGACAGCCTTGATGTTTAATCCAGATAGGTTTTTCTGTGTATCGGCGAGGGGCCGAATTTTTTAATTGCCGCGTAATGAACTATTGTCCCGTATCCTTTGTGCCGCGCAAATTCATACTGCGGATATTTCTTATGAAGACGGCGCATAATTCGATCTCTAGTAACTTTTGCAATAATCGACGCCGCGGAGATCGAAAATATTTTTTGATCCCCCCTCACCACCGCGGCCTGCGGATACGGCATGCGCTTAATCGTCGCCAGTCCGTCCGCCAACAAAAACACTTGCCCTGATAAAGCTGGCATTAATTTGCCGACACAGCGCCTCATCGCCAATTCGGTCGCGCGGCGAATATTGTAACGATCGACAACGGCTGGCCAGACGCGGCTTACGCTATATCGTACATGGGGGTGAGCGGTGAGCGCGACAAACATCTTTTCGCGCTGTTTTTCCGACAAAGATTTTGAGTCTCGAACTAATGTGAGTTCTTGCGGAGTCGATTGATACCGACGGCGCAAAAAAACTGCTGCGGCCACCACCGGACCAGCCAGCGGCCCCACGCCCGCTTCATCCAATCCTATGACGCACCGATGGCCGCGATCCCACAATTTTTTTTCAAATGCAAGCGTAGGTTTCTTCATAACACGAAAAGGCAGGTGTTCGATATTTAGAAGTTTACCCTCCGGGCATTGAGGATGGTTAAAAAGCAGAGGCGGCGATTGGGAGAGAAAAACTAAAGGTAGAACCTTTCCCTTCTTCAGAAGTAACCCAAATCGTTCCGTTCATCTTCTCGACAATCTGTTTGACGATAAAGAGGCCGAGTCCTGTGCCGGTGATGGACTGGGTTTGTTCAGTCTGGACGCGGTAGAATTTCTCAAAAAGCTTCTTCTGGGCTTCTTTAGAGATGCCGACGCCGGTATCCTGGATATGGGTTGTCAGTTTTTCCCCTTGAACCTCATGACGGATCGTAACCGTCCCTGAAACCACCTGCCCTGCCGTTCGAGGCCCTGACGGGCCCTCAGGCCCTGGAAGGGAGCCTGCTTGCGGTGAGCCTGTCGAACCCGTCGAAGGGATGGTATATTTGATGGCATTGCCAATGAGGTTGACGAGGACTTCTTTGAGGCGGCCTTCGTCTGCCATTGTTTTGGGAAGAGAAGAATCAGGGTTATAGACGAATTGTATGGATTTCTCATCTGCCAGGGGCTTGAGTTCTGAAAGCACCGAGCGGACAATGGGGACCATCTCTAAAGGAACGGTGGTAACTGTGAGGCGCCCGGCTTCAGAACGGGCTACTTCAAGAAGGTCATTGACAAGGTTGACCAGGCGCTTGTTGGCGTCAACAACCTTGGTAAGGAATTCCTTGGTTTTGTCATTAAGGGGGCCGGTGGCTCCTTCCAAGACCATCTGGATGTATCCTTTGATAGCGGTAACCGGGGTACGGAGCTCATGGGCGGCAATGAAGACGAATTCTTCACGGAGTTCTTCGAGTTGTTTGAGGCCTTTCATCATTTCATTGAAGGACATCGCAAGTCCTTCAATTTCGTCGCCGGTCTTTACTATCACGGGCTCGTCCAACCTTCCCCATGCAATCCGCTTTGTTCCTGCTTCCAAAATCTTGATCGGCCCAACCACAATCTTCTGTGCGATAAAAATGCTCAATAAAATAGAGAGATTAAGAACCAGGACGGTAAAAATGATGTAACGGCCCCTCACTTGATCAATTAACGCATTGGCCTCGTCAATTGGCCACTCTACCACTACCGCAAGTTTTGGCTGCGGGAAAACGCCGCCCGAAGCGATAACTTTTTTGCCCCAAAAACTCTCGTATTGCTGCAGGGTTTCAAATTCGGGAGACAATTCGCGCGGCGCAAGGAGCGTTTCAACAAAACCCATAGATGCCAGGCTGATAGGAAAAGGGGCGGTCACGAGACTATGCACCAGCATCCTGCCTTGTTCATCGGTAATGTACACGTAACCGGTCTGTTTCAATCTGTTCAGAGAAACTATTTTTTGCATCGCCGATTTTACATTGGCCTTTGCCACGACAACGCCCGGAATATTTCCCTCTGCAGTTCTAAGCGGCACAGCGATGTCGATCATAAACCCTCTTGGAGTCGCATAGATCCGGCCGACATACAATTTACCCCCGAGAGCTTCTTTGACGCTTTCCAATTGGCCGGCATTTTTAAATCGTTCCGTTTCCTCGATGGCTTGGAAATTCGGCGCGCGCACCGCCACCTGCAAACCGCTCGATCCATCCACAATTGTTATCAACTCGATGTCGGCGCGCTTCTTGACAATGCCGTCAAGAATCACCCGATATTCCGATTCCTTGATAATGTCAAAAATGGGCGAGTTGTTTTCGATGGATACCAGTCGATCCGTGGGGCGATTATACTGCAGTTGCAGCGCGACGGCGATCGAATCGATCTCCTTATTCATTTCACTCATGACCTTCTCGATAATATCATCTTGTGTGCGGCCTACTTCTGCCCGATGGAGACTATTCATGATGAATATCGACTGGTAAGAAATGACCAGCGGTAACAGCGCGATGCTCACCATAAAAATAAGCATCTTCCTGATCAGTTTGCCGAACAGCTGGTTTTTCAGACGTTCGGTCAATGTATATAGAAAAGTTGGGGTTCGCATTGATTATTGGAAATCTTTTTACATTATTCGACCAGGCCCATCCCTCTCGTAAGCTCTGGAGCGATATAGTTGAGATCGAGCGGCCGATGACGCCCCAACCCCATGATGTCGTCTGATGTCGCCAAGCCCGTTGTCGAATCCTGTTGGTCCGGTAAACCAAGCGCATGGGCAAACTGATGATACAGCCACGAATCGCCGAATGCGCTGTATCTCGAATCTGTAAGAGCCCTCCGCGATATAGCCGCGAGCCCCTCTTTCCCGTAAGCCCCTGCTCCTTCGTACAAAAACACCAACGTCCGGTACTGATCACGGCTGGTGCCCAAAAACTTTCTCACTTTATCGTTCCCAGCAGGATCCGTAAGTTCGCGCTCGAATTCTTCAAAAGCGCGTCGCAGTCCAACATGGTGTTCGTCCAACGGAGAAGCCGCATCGTAGGCGCCCCCTTCATCATCTAAAATAATCGGCTCCGGGAAAACATCATATTGTATATGAGATTTGCCGACAAATTGGATTTCATGAAACCGGCTGAGCCGTTGAAGCGCTTCGAATAAAAGATCGCGCCAACCCGGGTAGATCGCCTCCGCCCGATCAGAAGGAACTGCATAAAACGCGAAAACGCGTACGTTTTCAACAACGGTTGTAGGATTCTTGTACAGATGTATTCTTTGAAAGTCAAGAATCGGGGGAAGATTTCGATCCTGGAAAAAAATAAGACGGGCCGCAAGAAGGGCAACAAAAATTACTATTACTCCGGTAGCAACAAAATAAAAAATGAAGCGCATATTCTTTGATTATAGCAGAATTTCGACCCTCCCGCCCCGTTAAGTCCTCGCTCTTTGGGACGGGAATCTAACAAAGTTACCCATAAAAAATGGAAAGATTTATCGGGTTCGCTGCAACGCATTATGCACAACGCAATTGCCCATCCCGGCTTTGTGGTTTATGATATGAATAAGTTATGTGCAACGACCCCTCGAACAACTCCATGCGCCGTTCCGCGTTTTCTCTCATTGAGCTCCTTGTAGTCATAGCTATTGTGGCAACGCTTGCTTCTATTTTGGTGCTGATATTAAATCCGATCGAATACATCCGCCGGGGCAGAGACGCCCAGCGCCTGAAAGACTATACGCTTATCCACAACGCGGTAAACCTGTATTCATACAGCGCGGCGCTTAGATTAGGAACTCCTGACTTCGACGGTCCCCTGCATACCAATTCGTGCAAGAACGAATCAGACCCGCTCCTTTATGTTTCCGTGCCATCTGATAATGGGGAATCCGATCCTTCGCCACCGCCATCCGGCTGGACGTATCAGCGTTCCTCATCAACCCCGCTAAGGAGAATTTCAGGGGATGGATGGCTGCCGATCAACTTCTCGGAGGTTGAAGAAGGTTTACGACCGCTCAACATTCTACCG
>Ga0209541_10008001_pt1 | contig 17600 bp, 28 predicted proteins | sample RifCSPlowO2_01_FD_184027 | JGI IMG/M metagenome (GOLD analysis project Ga0209541, IMG submission 184027) | Groundwater microbial communities from Rifle, Colorado - Rifle CSP2_plank lowO2_0.1 (SPAdes) (version 2) | ecosystem: Environmental > Aquatic > Deep subsurface > Groundwater | place...
CAACTTCATTAAGATTAGAAAGATATTTCAATTTTTGTCTTACTAATTCTGCCTCTTTTTCCATTCATTATTAAGGAAAAGAGGTTATTTAAACTTTACTAATTTATTTTGCGGTAAGCTCTTAGGACATCCCTGCCATTCAAAATGGGAGGCAAATTATTGCCGTTATCTCTTATGGATAAAAAGAAAGTATCAATACGAGCCAAAAACATTTATTCTCCTACTGCTAGATGAAAAAAAAACAAGCTACACCCCAGATTTTCTAGTTGATAATGAGGAATGGCAAGAACTAAAAGGATGGGAAGACCGCTCTGAAATTAAAAAATGGAAGTTATTTCAAGAACAATATCCAAATCAAAGATTTGTTCTGATCACCAGGGATAAATATAAAAGCATAGAAAAATTATATCAGTATATAATTCCAAATTGGGAGTTTTAAAATGGTTAGAATATCACAAGAAAAAGTCAATACAATCAAGTCAAACATCCTTTCTCATCTCTTTGAGATTTTTCCAAGAGCACTTTTTACAGCAGAAATAGCAAAATCTGAGGCAAGAGACGAAGAGTTTACTAAGTCAATTATGTTTGATCTTAAGGGTAAAGGATTAGTCATTCTAATAAAACAAAACAAAAAAGGCATAAAATATCTAAAAAGAATGCGCTGGAGGCTGACAAATAAAGCTTATAATGCCTATAAACAGCACCAAGGTTAATCTTCTGGTAAATTTAAAAGAGCACTCAATTCAGACCCTATATGATGTATGGCTCTCCCAACAAAACCCGGACCAGTTTTCACAACAACTCTCCACTCATCTTCTGAAGAACTTGCAGACCAACCACTCCCCCGAATTTAATATGGTGCACCAGTAAGAGCATAAGCTCCCGCCAAAACCAATCTTCTGATACCACATCTATTTAAAATTCGATGGGGTGTTTTATCATAACTAGCATCTTTACTTGCCATGAATTTTCAGAACAACCAGCCTTTTTATAGTTTTCTATTCTATACATCCCAAAATATAAAAACTTATAAAATCTAAACCCCAATAAGATTTATGGACGAGGTAAAAGAGGCGTTTTCAAGAGTAAAAGAAGATATTCTTAACATTGCCAAAGAATTCTATGATCTTAAGCTTGAACTCATTGAGTTTAAAAAACAAATTGAAAACACTAACAAGTTAATAGAAAAGCTGGAACTAGAGAGGTTGGAGTTAGAGAAGCCAGAAGCTCCCAATATCCAACATATAGAACCCCCCAAAATACCCCAAACCACTAAATTACTAGAAGAACTACCAACGCAAGAACCAACACAAGAAATACTTGGGTTTCAAGAAACTCAAGAAGACTTGGATTTACTAGACAAATTAAGACAAATGGCAAATGAAACTCCAACACATCCAACGCATACCCCAACAGATAATTTGCCTCTACAAACCCCAAAAAGCCCAAATTTTGACTTTTCCATAGGAAATGAAGGGGTTCCAACAGACAGACAGACAGACAGACAGACAGACATTCCAACACATTTTCAAGCTATAAATTCAACACAAGACGCAATTGACTCTACATTAGAACTCTTAAAAAAAAATTCAAAGTCAGAAAATAACTCAGATTTTAAGAAAGCAGAGGAAATTCTAGCTTCTTTAGACAACATAAAGAAAGAAATAAGGTTAAAATTCAAGCGTTTGACAGATCAGGAAATGCTTGTTTTCTCGACAATATATCTCTTAGAAGAAGAGAATTTGCAGCCAGATTACAGGAAAATAGCTGAAAAACTCAGCTTAACAGAGAGCTCAATTAGAGATTATGTTATAAAACTAATAAATAAGGGAATCCCAATACAAAAAGAGAAGCAGAATAACAAGAAAATCCTCTTAAAAATCTCCCCAGAACTAAAGAAAATCACCCCCCTCTCCTCGATAATCACGCTCAGGGAGCTATAATCAGCTTACTTTCAACAAAAAACAAGCCAAATTTAACTATTTATTCTGCTCAACGAACAACTCGCTCTGGCTATAGCTAAAAAATTGCCGGCAAATTTAAGATTTGCCTCTACAAACCCCAAAACACCCAAATCTTGGCATTTCAGCCATTTAAGCAATAAACCTTACTTTTCCCTCATTTTAAGGTTTATTTTTACTCACTTTGACCCTATTTTAACCCTCTTTTCAGCTTCCTTTCACCTTTCCCTATTTCCATTCTTTTTAACCCTGTTTCCACACCCATTTTCCCCAAAAATAAGTGTAGCTAACTCTCACTTTTACTCTTTTTTAAGTCAAAAAACCCTAAAAACACGCGTTTTTCCCTATTTCTAAGCTATTCTAATCATTTTAACTCTAACTTTCACTGTTTTTAGCCCTTTTTTCTGCTTTCTCTTACCTTTTCATTTTTAACTATCTTTTCCTTAATATACCCTGGAATAAATAACCTCTTCTTACCACTAGGCTCAACAACCTCTTCAATTAATCCCTCACTTTTCTGCCTTATTGTATTAATCTGCCCCCTTATTGTATTTTTTGTCTTCCCAAGCATCGCAGCTAGATCCTCATAACTCAACTTCATATCTGTATTTAATAAAGACCAAAGTATTAATCTTTCATTAGCAGTTAAATTTTCCAATAATTCCTTTATTTTCTCCGTTTGAACAGCTGTTTGAACAGCTGTTTGAACAGCTTGAACAGCTGTTTGTTTATAAACAGCTGTTTGAACAACCGGCAACTTTTTTCTAAGAGCTTGTTTAGGCATATTATTTCTCCAGAAAGAAACGAAATCTTGTATCTCCTGCATCTGTGTTTTTATCGTCGACAAATCCTCTTTTACCTCAACTATCTCACCTTTTTGCTTTTCATCCTGGCTGTTTAAGTGCCTGACCCATTCTCCAAGGTTATTCATATCCCTTTTAACACCCTCAAAACTAGTCTTTGTTTGCTCTCTTATTTCATCAACATCATTTTTTTTACCAAAAAGCCATCCAAACATGAAAAATTATGCAGAGATTAGTTTAAAAACCTTTCGCTTCCGACGCTAAACAAAGCCAAAAAACTAAAACATTTAAGCAAAAATTAACTATCAAATCTCAAAAAATTAAGGCTTAAACAGCCAAAAACACGACTTAAACAGCTGTTTAAACACCTTTAAACACACTTGAACAGCCATCAAATATTTACAACACATCATAAACACCCCCCCATCGTCGATAACATTTAAACAATAAAAACCAGCCAAAATCAGCAAAACACTATGGAAAGCTTTATAATACTTAAAGTCCTTAATCATTTTAGCTAAATTAAAAACTAAAAAAGGAGGTAAAAGAATGGCAAAGTTGACAGCATGGCTTGTCACAATAATTGGTGTACTTTTGATATTGCCTTTAGTTGGCGTATCAGTTTTAGATGTATCTAGCACCCTTTACGGGAAATGGATACTTGCTCTGGCAGTGCTAGTTATTGGTATAGGCAAGCTAATGAGAAACTACAAGAAAGGTAGAAGGTAATTAGTAATTTGTTTTTGATTTTATAATTTTTAAACTTCAGAATTCCACGAGTGGAATTCTGAGTGCTTCAAAGTTCTATGAACTTTGAGAGTCATCAAAAACTTTGTTTTTGAGATGCTCAAGAATCTTTGGTTCTTGACATCTTCAGCCGAGCTAAAACATTTAAGCAAAAGCAATAAGTTTTAGCATGTTATAAAACTAGTAAAACCAAGAAAAATTTAGATAGGATACTAAATGAAGGTCAAGTTTAAAAGAGAATTCGCAAGGCAATTAAGACTAGCAATTGCAGCTGCTGTTGGCTTCATCATAGCGTTTAGCTGGAGAAATTTTGTGTTTGAGCTAACCCGCAACTGGATAAAAGCTATCTCGTCAATAACAAACACAAATATAGTAAACTTCACTTCATCAATGCTTATAACTATTTTAGGTGTTTTAATCATCCTTGCAAGCTCCAGGCTCTTAAAATCCTCATAAAGCATATTAATCACATCTTTTAGAAAACCCTTTAAACTAAACTTTCTAATCAACACCAAGAACTTCTAGCATATATAAAATATCCCCCAAATCCTTAAAAACCTGCTTAAATTTAATCAAAAATGGCTAAAAAACTATTTTGCACTTCACAAGAATATGCAAAAGGAGACTGCAAAAAAGCATATATTTGTGGTCCAGACGACCCAGAAGCGCAAATATTTTGTTGTGCTCATTTGCACGAAGCCAGAGCATTTCCATGCCCTTATAACCTAAGCGAAATCTATGAAGAAAGCATGAGATTGAGAATCGCCCATAAGGACGAAAAAGGCAATTTAGTAGGGAGATGTGTAGATTTTGAACCAGTTGAAACTTCTAATCAACGCTAAAAACCTTTAGCATGCTATAAAACCTCTAAAAATCGCAAAATTTCTCAAAAATTCTTCAAAAACCACAAGATTTATATACTTAGGGCACCTCTAGAGAACGTGAACCACTGGTTTGATACCCTTTGTTCACATATAAAACACAAAAAAAAGAATTATACACTTAGGATATTCAAGTGCACTAAAAATGCAATATCAAAATTCATCTCAAGCCAAACCCCTCGCAGCAATTTACGTGAGAGTATCAACAGAAGACCAGGTAAGGCATGGAATCTCGCTACAAGCCCAGGAACAATCCTTAATCAATTATTCAAATGCCCTTGGATATGATATTTATAAAATTTACAAAGATGAGGGAAAGTCAGCCAAAGACATAAAACATAGGCCTGAAATGGTTCAGATGCTGAATGATGCTGAACAAAAGAGATTTCAAACAATTTTTATTTACAAGTTAGATAGGTTCAGCAGAAGTTTAATGGATTTAATAACAACTATAGAAAAGTTAAAGCAATGGGGTATAGACTTTGTTTCCCTGCAGGACAAGATAGAGACAACATCTGCCACAGGAAAGCTGATGTTCCATATAGTTTCTGCATTTGCAGAGTTTGAAAGAAATGTAACAAGCGAAAGAACAAAATTCAGCATGAGTGTAAAAGCTAAAGAGGGGGGGATTGTAACAAGAGCCCCCTTAGGGTATAAAATAATGAATAAACAGCTTATTCCAACAGAAAATTCCTACATTGTCCAGGAAATATTTCAGGCTTTTTTAAATACCGAAACAAGCCTGACTAAGCTGGCTGGAAAATACAATTTGAGCGTTAATGGTTTAAAAAAAGTCTTAGCAAATGAGACGTACCTTGGAAAAGTTAAGTTTGCAGGCCAGACAGCCAAAGGCAAACACCCTATTTTAATCTCCCAGGAACTCTTTAACAAAGTCCAGGAAAAGCTAAAAAATAAATAATCCTCCTTCTCCAACACCAAAACTATTATAAACTCTCCAACCAAGATACTAAAATGCCCTGGAGCTTATATCAAAAAAATGAGGTTGGAGACAAATATCTTCCTCCCCTAAATTTTTCTAATAACAAGACTCAAGAAGATGTTGTAAAGGAAGTACTGGAAGCAATAAAACAAGGTCATAAGGTAATTTTTATCAAAGGAATCTGCGGGACAGGGAAGTCTGCAATTGCCCTGAATATTGCCAAAGAACTTGGGAAATCTTCTGTTGTTGTTCCGGCAAAAACACTTCAAAAGCAATATGGAGATGACTATACAAATAAAAAATACCTTTTGAAAGACAGTGGGGCAACTCTTAACATAAGGGTTATAACAGGCAGACAAAACTTTCAGTGCCCATTTTTAAAAGAAGATTCTACATTGGAAAACCTTGACAAGAAACAAGAAACAACACTAGATATTTTCTACAACCCAAGCTATAGCTTAGATAAAAAAGAGTCTAGCTGCGACAACAATCTGCTCCCATGTAGGATTGAAATCAAGGAAAAAAACATGAGAATTCTCAGGGAATATCTTAAAAAAAATCCAAAAGTCAATCCACGGGATTTTTTTTCAATAAACCGGATAAAAAGACTATCAATTGCACCAATCTGCCCGTACTGGTCGCCAATTTATCCATCGGAAATTGAAACAAATACTTTAACAAACGTAAAAAAACAGAATTATCAGGGACTTAAGAGCAGGATTTATACAATTCATACAAGAAAAGAGGGCTGCGGTTATTATGACCAATACAACGCATATATCGACGCAGACGTCCTGATTTTTAACAGCCACAAATATAAAATAGAATCAACAATGAACAGAAAACCTGCAACAGAAATAGAAATTATCGATGAGTGCGATGAATTCTTGGACAGCTTTTCAAATCTTGAAAAACTGAATATAAACAAGCTTAATTTTGCACTAAGCTTATTATTTAGCGACGACGAAAAGAGCAAAAAGATAATAAACTGGCTTGCAGAGCTTACGTTTGAAATATTAAAAGATAAAAAATATCTGGAATCTTCTTATGATGAAGAGGTAGTTCCGCTGAGGGAAACAAAAATAATAAAAATCCTGGAGAAATTTCTTGAAAATTCGCCGATGAATTATACTGACTGCGATGATGAAAATTATTGTTATGAAGCAGAGGAGATTGCAAGAACATTCGAAGATTTTTTTGATGAAACATATGTTTCTTTTTATAAAGAAGAAAAAAATCTTATTGCCAAGCTTGTAACAACAAATCTTGAGAAAAGATTCAAGGAAATCTTAGATAAAAATAAGGTTTTTGTAATGATGTCCGGAACTTTGCATTCGGAAAAAGTTTTGAAAGATGTTTTTGGAATTCAAGATTTTAAAACAATTGAAGCAGAAACAAAAACTCCCGGGAAAATAACAGAAATAAAAACAGGTTTGGAAATTGATTGTAAGTATGATAACTTTAGGTCGGGAAAATTTTCAAGAGAGCAATATCTTCAGGCGCTGGCAAAATGCATTTCAACAGCAAAACCCCCAATTTTAGTTCATGTTAATTCTTTTAGCGACTTGCCTTCAGAATTTGAAGCCAAAGAATATAAGTTAAATATAATGACTCGGGAAAAGCTAAAGCAACTTCAGAAGAAAGACAATATGGGAGAAGCAATCAAGAAATTCAAGGAAGGTTTTATTGAAATTTTATATTCTACGAAATGCAACCGTGGAGTTGATTTCCCAGGAGAAACCTGCAACAGCATAATCTTAACAAAATATCCTTACCCAAATGTTAAATCTATTTTCTGGAAGATTTTGAGAAAAACAAAGCCCCAGCACTACAACTCTTTCTACCTTGACAAATCTAACCGCGAATTTCTGCAAAAAATCTACCGCGGTTTAAGGTCAGAAAATGATCATATCTACCTTCTTTCTCCAGACTCAAGAATCTTCGGAAGATTCAAAGCATAGTTTTATAAAGCTTATTAAATATAGCAAACTAACATATTAGGAACTCGGGTTTCTTTTATGTCAAGACAATAGGAGGATATAACACATGGGTTTCAATCAAGGCGGCTTTAGAAGCAGTCCAAGAAGAGACGGCCCCAGAAGGGGCGGTTTTAGAAGAGACTTTGGACCAAGAGAGATGCACAAAGCAGTTTGCTCTGAATGTAAGAAAGAATGTGAAGTTCCATTCAAACCTACACAAGGCAAGCCAGTTTTCTGCAGAGAATGCTTCATGAAACAAAGGGGAATTACTCCAAGAAGATCATTTGGAGAATCAGACGAAGCTAAACCAAAGAAAAAGCCAGTAGAAGAATCAGAAGAATCTGAATCAGAAGAAGTTGAAGAAGAATCAGAAGACGAAGATTTAGAAGAAGAATCAGAAGAAGCTGCATAAGTCAGCTTATTTTTTATTTTTTTGCTTATTTTTATTTTACAGGGAAGAAGAATATATTCTTTCCACTATAATTATTTTTTTATACCTAGTTCCACCAAATCTTAAAAAGATGGTTAAAAAAATTAAGGTAATTGGAAAAGACATTATTGGCTTTGACGAGTTAAATAATGCCTTTCATTTAAATAGCTCTTTTAATATAAGGTTCCCCTTAATAGTGTGCGGTTACTTAATAAGGGATTATGCAGGCTCTTCCAATCATCAATACACATATTATACTGGCAAGAAAAAAGTTTTTACAAGGGCGGGCCATTCCAAGGAAGAAGTTTTAAAAAGATCAAGGAAATATATTTCAGAAAACCCAAATTTTTATTATTCTACTTTGTATCCTAGAGAAGTAAACCAAGATAAAACTAAGATAAGAGCAGAGGCAATTGCCGCTATAACACTAAACTTCATTTTAAATTATCAACTCAAACAAGAAAATGTTGTTTTAGTCTTAGATAAAATGGATTCGGCAGGCTTTTCGCAGGATGTTTCTCATTACTGTAGGGAATTCTTAGCAATGTCAGGTTTATCCATACCAATAAAGATACAAGAAAATGCAGATAAAAGAAATCCCGTTGTTAAAAGAGCAGATAGAATAGCCTACTATATCGGTGCAATTAAATTTAAATGTGGGGTTGGGAAATGGCCAAAGAGGGAGAGAAAAGTAGACTTAAGATTTCTAATAGATTTGATTCTTAAGGTTAGGAACCCGCAGGAAAAAACTTCAGTTTTAGAAGCAATTGCAAGCGAATTTGATTAACCTTATCTATAAGACTTCTGCCTCTTGCTTCTTGCTTTGCTGTCTCCAGGCTTGTAAGCCTCTTTTCTTCTTGTATCTGCAACAAGCAAGTTTCTATCATAAGAAAGGTACATTTTCTTTAATTCAGTATTTTTTGTAAATGTTACAATAGCTTTTGCGATTGCCAGTCTTGCAGCTTCTATCTGCCCCACCTGTCCACCGCCGTTAGCATTAACAGTTATGTCAAAATTCAATTTCCCCAGTTTTTCATTTGCAATCCTTAATGGTTCTTCTATTCTTAGCCTTTTAATCATCGGAAGCAGATGATATGGCTTTTTATTTATGACAACTTTCCCGCTGCCTTCAATTATTGTTGCTCTTGCTATGGCTGTTTTTCTTTTCCCGCTAACAACTAACTTTTTATCCATCATTTTCCTCCCCTTAACAAGCTTGAGATTTTTCCAAGCTCAACTCCAACACCTTTTCTTCCAGCTTTTACCATCTTTTCTTTTTCCAATTCAATTGGAATTTTATTGTAGCATTTAACTCTTTTTAATGCCTCTCTTCCTCTTTCTTTTTTATAGGAAAGCATCCCCCTTATTGTTCTTTTCATAATCTTGTCCGAAAGAGTTGGATACTTCGGCCCCTGTTGCCCAGTTCCGACTCTTCCTCTTCTTTCTAAAAACTTTCTTAGTATGTCTTCTTTGCTGCCCGTTATAATTGCTTTTTCACAATTTACAATATCAATCTTCTTTCCAAGAAGAGCATTTTTAGCAGCAAAACTTGCCAGCCTTCCAACAACTGCATTCTCGGCATTTATTATTATTTTTTGACTCATCTTACTGTCTTTACTCCTTTAGCTTCGGGATTTTTCTTTATTTCTTCTTCAAGTGAAACTAACTCGCATTTGGCGTTTTTTAATTTTTCTTTTGCAGCCTCTGAAAAATTAATTGCAGCCACCCTTATTTTCTTGCTTAGTTTTCCCATGCTTAAAACCTTTCCTGGAACAACTATTGTGTCTCCTTCTTTGCTTTCTTTCTCAATCTTATCAAGGTTTACTGCAATTTTTCCAGTCAAAAGATTAGCAACTTCCAGCCAGTTTTTCTTTTTCTTAGCCAGAATTATGGTTTCAACTAAGTACTTATTTGTCTTTCTTTTCAGTTTTCTGTCAAGTCTGGTTTTTGAAATCATTTTTAGTTCTAATATCAACAGCACTGGTTGATGTAATGTGCTGAAAGCACATTGTGTCAGAAATCCTCTTGTTTTGGATTTCTGAACACTATCAAAATCTAAAAGATTTTGAAGTTTGATTAAAGATTTTCTAAATCTTTACTATTAGCAGAAAAAATTATTCCTGCTAACGCGATTAACTCGCAGGTGAGTTTACAAAACTCGTAAACAAAACTATGTGTTTTCGGTCTTTTTAAAGCTTTGTCTAACCTAATGTTCATTTTTCTTGCTGCGGACTTTCTCGTCTGAGGACTGCGAAGTTCCTCGCTTACGAAAAATAAACATGCGGGAAGAAGGAATCGAACCTTCGCAGGCACTAAGCCAATAGGTCCTTAACCTATCCCGTTTGACCGCTCCGGCATTCCCGCTTGCTAACCTTAACAGATAAGATAGAAGTTTATTTTTAAGTATTTGCCTTTAAATAAACCTAGTAAAAAACATATCTGCTTTGTGTAAACAAGTATAACATTATTGTTCTTTTTTTATTAAACAGTTTTTGTCATATGATTTTACTTGTATACTTAACTATGTTATATCCTTTTAAATATGAATTTGTTATTTATTCTATGAAAGATGTTCGAAATGACACAGATTTAGGACTTCAATATAATTGGGATAATGACCCCTGTAGAAAAATTGTAGATCAAAAATATAGGGTTGAAGTTAGAGATGAAAAAGGATTAGAAGGCATGGATACTTCTTTAAGAGAAAAAGCAGAAAAATTAGTTTCTCTTGGTTTTGAAATTGATGCAAGTGTTCAATTAGTTGCTCAAAGAGAATATACATCTCCTTTAAGTTGTTTTAATTTTGTCAATCAAGTAGAAAATTCTGGTTTTGTTTCAGGAATTAAGGAAAGAAGGTTCTCTGCAACTGATGAACCTTATTGGCAGAGCATATCTAAAGAAGATTTAGAAAAAATCTTAAAGGAAAAAAGAGTTCCTGCTTATAGATTAAAAGCACCATACAATCCAAATTTTGCTCCTTGTGTTGATGTTGGTGATTAGTTCAAATATGTTTAATTTTCTTGGAACAACTTTATTATACGCGGTGTAAACAAGTATAACAAAGTTCTACCTATTTTTTTAATAACATTTTATAATCTGTTATTTGCTCTGTTATACCTCAATAATCTTGTATCCTCCAACACCCAAATTATAAACTTCAGTTTTGCCTATTCTTTTCATTCCTTTTCCTTCATGAATATGCCCGCAGAAGACATATCTCGGTTGTCCCTCTTGGATATAGTCCAAGATAACTTTGCTTCCAGCGTGTTTGCCTTGCCAATGCTCTGGAGCTTCAGGAAAACTTACTTTGTCTAAAAATCCAAAAGGTGGTTGATGGCAAACCAAAATATCTAAACCAGAACCAAAACTATTCAAAACTATTCTCGCTTTGCCTGTTTGCCTTTTAGCTTTTCTCATAGATTTTTGATAGTCTTTTGGTTTAAACTCTCTTACCTAAGAAGTGTCAGTAAAATATTCTAAAAATCCGATTCTCAATCCTTCTAAAACTCTTAATCGATTTTTTACCATTGAAATATTACCAATCTTTCTTAGTTGTTCCATAGTTGAAGTTAGTCGTAATCCATACTTTTCATAATCTTCTCTCACTTGAGAAACACTTGGAATTCCAACATTTCCCTGTATTGCATAAACAGGAGCATATTTTGATAAGTATCTTAATATCTCCAAAGTGGATTCATGTATCTCTTTGTGAATGGCTCTTCTTTCTTGTGTTGTGTCTTTTATTTTTGGCAAACCTTGTTGTTTTCTTTTTGTATTCTCAAAAGACCTCTTTCTTGCTAAGTCTGCTTTGCCTAAGTCGCCAGTTAATAAGATTAAATCTACATCTTTAATTGGAATTTGTTTAATTTTATCTAAACTTCCGTGCGGGTCTCCAATCGCTAAAATTCTCATATCCATTTTAAGATACCTTTGTTTAAAAATCTAAGTAGGGTCTGTTGAGAAATTAAAAAGTTATTAATTTTCTTGGAACAGCCTTATTATGCTTGGTGTAAAAGAATATATCCTAAAGGATATACTTTCTTTTTTCCATAATCTTTAAAAAGATCTTAAAATATGTTTTGTAATGAAAACATTTGACATAGAGGAGTATATTCCAATTAATTATCAGGACTGGGTTTTAGGAAATGAAGCGAGAGGCGGTGTTAATATAAAGGGGCTCGGGGTTTTAACACAAAAAGAATTAGAACTTTGGAATTACTCTGCTCATTACCAAGATCAAAGAAATGATCCTGGCCATGGAGAAATATCGACTCTTCTTGGAATAAGACTTCTTGATTATTTGCCAGGAGTAAGAGAAGTTGTTGTTCCAAGCATAATCTTTCATGATACTGGATGGTACGGAAATGATCCGGATGTATGGAAAAGATTGGTAGAATTAAATAAGGGCAATCTAAAAGTCTTAGATTCTGAAGAATTAAGAAGACCGCATCAAAATAGGGGGATTATGGTTGCTGGAAGGTGTTTTAACCAAATAGGCTATCCATCTGAAGGATATCATTTTGAAATCGCAGATATAATTGGAGATCATGACACAAGAAAGCTTCCAACAACTGATAGCGGGAGAATTATGAGAATTGCAGATTTGCTATGGAGAGTTACATGTCCTCATGCACAAATATACATGGCAAATTGGAATCCTGAAGATATTTTAAAAAGAGTAGGGGAAACTTGTCTAGAAGGAGAAAAAGCTCATTTAGGAGAAGTTGGATTGAGAATCGGAAAACTAGAATTTGTAAGTACAATGTATTTTAAATTTGGAGAAAAAGTAGGAAGAGTTCTTTTGCCAGAATATAAAGAAGAATTAGAAAGAGTTTCTAATATCTATCTTTAGAAAGTATATCCTTTTGGCTATTGTCGGTGTAAACAAGTATAACAAAGTTCTACCATTTTTAGTAAGAATTTTTAGTATAGAAATGTTTAAATAATTCTTTATAAGATTATTATTATGGATTCATTATTAACGTTAGTTGGAAAGGTAAGAAGTGCTTTAGAATCTGAACAAGGATTAGACAGAAATCTTTTACAAGAGGGACGAGGAAATTTAGAAGGAGCAGAAGTAGTTTTTGATAGAGACATTCCAGCTTATAGCGTTGATAGAAAATCCAAATCTTTTGTAAGATATTTTGAAAATACTCCTATAGAAGTAGATAGAAAAGATATGCCAAGGAGAAGGATAACTGCCTTTAGAAATCCTGATTTAGTGATTTTACTTATACCTGACGGCTGGTTTAGTGTTGGAACCAGCGCAAAATTATTATCTCTGGAAGATTATAAAAAACAGCATGAAGAGTTTTTAAGGGATATGGGAAGATATGGATTTATTAATGAAGGAGATAAAATAGTTTCTATATTTCAGGAACTTGTTGACAAAGAATGCAGGATTTATGAGGAAATAGTTTCAAAATATGTTTAATTTTCTTGGAACAACTTTATTATGTTCGGTGTAAACAAGTATAACCCCTTACCTAACTTTAGAAATCTCTTTGAGATTCTTGTTCATGGCTTCAACAGCCTTTACAAATATCTCTTTGGCATCTAACTGCCCAAAACTTTCTATAAAGAACACAATCTTTCCTGTCTTCTTAATCTCTACACACTCCTTACCCTCTCTTTTACACTCTTCTATACACAACTCACATGAATCGCAATCATAAACATCTTTAAACTTTCCTTTTTCCTTTAGAAGATGTTTAGGACAAGCCTCCAAACAATCGCAATTATCTTTAACATCTATGTCAACAACATCCCTATAAAAAGCAATTCCAGGGGTGAATTTCACATGCTCAACCCCCTTTCCAAGTCTTGCTTCTGCAATCAGCTCCAATTCCTGATTTTCAGACAAAATAACTATTGGAATTTCATCATAAACCACATCTGCCTTGCCTTTCAAAACTTTAGAATAAACAGTACACGGCCCAACAGCCTTAAGTTTTAATTGAACAGTGCATTTTGCGCAACCCTTTCCCTTACAGCTACATTCTTCAAACTCATTCATGTTTTTTTCCATTTTTAATGGAGTTAAACCAAGCCTGTGAGCAATGACCTCATCATAAAGCGCAGAATCATTTTTTACAAATGTTACATTCTCAATAGCAAGTGTGGGAATTTCAGAAACACTTCTTCTTATAGCATTTGCCAAGCTTTCATCTATATCCAAAACAACCGCAATTTTTTCCTTTGATTTTTCTACAAACTTCATCTTATTATTTTGTATTCTTAGTTTAAAAAACTATTGTGCTGTTAAACACAATGTCTCAGAAATCAAAGATTTCTGATGACTATCAAAATCCGACGGATTTTGAAGTCTGATTAAAGCTCTTCTAGAGCTTTACACTCTTCTTCCCCTCTTGCCGCCTTTTTTCTTAGGCCCGCCACGGGGGATTTTTGTGACATCCAATATATTTATAATTTTCATTTTTTCTCTTCCAAGGCTTTTTACAGCAGCATGCGCACCAGGTCCCAGTCCAGGAGAATTTGTCTTTGCCCTGATTCTAACATAAACATTCTCTATACCTTTCTCTTTTGCAACTTCTGCAGCTCTTTTTGCAACAAACATTGCAACAGTCGGATTAGCTTTTAATCTGTCATGTTTTGTCATCATTCCGCCAGAAACCCTTGCCACGCTATTGCCAATCAAATCAGTAATGTGAACAATTGTATTGTTAAAGCTTGTAAATATATTTGCAATTCCTGTTTTCTCAATTCTCTTTAACCCGCTTCCAGATTTCTTTTCTTTCTTCTTTGCCTCTTCTTTCATTTCTTCAACTATCTCTGCTTGCTCTATTCTTTCTTCTTTCTCCTGAGATTCTTCTGCAGCTTCGTCTATTTTCTCGATTTGCTTTTCATTAATTTCTGCCTTCCCAATCTCTACTTTCTCTTCACTTTTCTTTGGCATTTTCTCCTCCAGTTTCCTTTGTTTCTATTATTTTTTCTTTATTTTCTTTTTTCTGCTTTATTCTTATCTCAAGGCTATTTTCTAACTCTGAGGGAACAGTGTAAGACGGAATATTTACCACCTTCCCATCAACTAAAATTTTTTTATGAACTATCATTTGCCTTGCCCCCTTAGCTGATTTTGCAATTCCTTTTTTATAAACAAGACTTTGAAGCCTTCTATTTAACAAATCATCTTTAGTTAAGGCAAGAACTTCTTCTATTGAATCAACTTTTAACCCAATCTTTTTAAGTTTTTCAAAAAACTTTTCTTGCTCTTCTACCCTTGTAATCAGCTCTTTAGCCCTATTTTTTATTTTTTTTAATTTAGAATCAATCTTCCATATCTCTCTTTTATTCTTTAACCCGTATTTTTTTTGGGTTATATTTTCTTCTTCCCTTCTGACACTATCATGCAGCTTTTTCGGCTTGCTATACTTTTTCTTCTTTCTTATCCAACTCATTTTCCAGCTTTCTTCTTCTGAACTCCCACAGTTTTATTTTTTCTGAAATGACTCTTTGTCCTTTGCCCTCTAACAGGCTGTCCAAGAGCGTGTCTTAGTCCCCTATAAGACCTTATCTTCTTCAATCTCTTAATATCAAGCTCTTTCTGCAAATCCAGGCTAGAAGTCAAAAGATGCTTGTCTTTTCCGTCTTCATAATCTTTCCTTCGGTTCATCATAAAATGTTTTAATTTGCTAAAATCAAAATGATTAATTTTATCGATTTGTTCTTTCCCCAATTCCTTGATCTTTGTATGCCTGTCAATTCCGAGAATATGGCATATTGCATTTGAAATTCCCCAAGAAATTCCTTTGATTCTTATTAAGCCGATATAAACGCTTTTTTCAGCAGGTATGTCTGTATCTTTAATCCTAATCAACATTTCTGTCATTACTTCTTTCTTTTCTACTTTCTTCTCTGCAAATTTCTTGTCTTCTCTAACTTTGCCCTCTTTTGTAAAAGAGGGCTTTTTCTTTTCTTCTTTTGATTCTTGTTTTTCGTCTTTCATTTTTTTATTATGCTACAAATAACCTGTGCCTTTCCTCCCCGCTGATTTCCAGTAATATTCTTTTCTCTATTGCTTTTTTTGGATCAGGTATGTTTGAAACCCGTTTCTTTATGTCCCCAAAGTCTTTAAAAACTTTCTCTTCCCTTGCGGTTATTATAGCCATTGTATGCTTTTTACCAAATCCGGGTAAAAGCTCTAACTGGTGAAGCCGCGTGTTTACTGCTTCTGCTTTGTTGAAAAAATCAACAAATCTTTGCTCGTTCTCGCTGACCACATTTTCTATAAACTCTGTCAAATTAATCTTTGCAGCTTCTGAAAGCTTCTCTGCTGGAAGTTTTCCCAAAATGTAATATACTTTATCCCTCTTGCCATCCCCTATATAAACCTTTTCCTTAACTTCCAAAGAAACACCTTTCCTTGGAACAAGTTCTAGAAGCGTGAAATTTTTAGTTCCTATAGCTTGGGCTAGGGGCATCATTTTTCTCTCTAGCGGATATCCATAAGGTAGATAATCTAAGACTATTGTGTATTCTTCTTTCTCTATCATTTTTATTTATACTTCCTAACAACCTCTAGAATTTTATTAGCTTCCTCTTCGTCTAAGCTGGTATCATTAAAAATTTTATTTAAATCGCTAAGATCCTCGGGTAAAATGTCTATTATTTTAACTATGTGCTCTTCTCTTAATTTTATCAAATCCAATGCTTCCAACTCCTGTTTTAATTTTTCAGCTTCTTTTTCTTTTATTTTAACAAATTTTTTCAAATAATTCTTCAACTGCTTGATTTTTTCTGTTTCTTCTGTTTTTTCAATTAAACCTGCTACCTTTGCTAAAGTCTGTGGTTCCATTTTTTCTATCATTTTATCTTAATTACCCTAATTTTTTTAGATGAACTCCTTGAATTATATGTTCTTTATTTCTAATTTTAACTATATAAGCCTTGCCTCTCTTGCCAATAACAACTCCTACCTTTCCCTGTATTCTTTTTGGAAAATTAGACTTTAAAGAAAGCTCTTTTATAACACTTACTTTATCACCATTTTTTAATTCTTGAAAAGCACGGCTAATCTTGACTTTGCCCCGCTCCCTTAGCCTTTTTCTTTTTATCATTTTTTTCCTTATGTCCTATTTCGTTTTGTATCTTTTTTAAAGCAGCAGAAACCGCTTTAAAAAGGTTATAGTCTGTGCTTTCAGAGGTTAAAACCCCAAGGTTTGTCACAGCTTTGACATCTATCTGGTGTATTGGCGTCTTTCCCCTGTCAATTTCCTTAAGTGTTAGATGCAAATCACAATCGCGTCTTCTTGCTATCTGCCTCAAGTATTTTTCAGCAATATCCTTAACCTTTTGTTTCCCATAGTCATCTATGTTGAAATTGCTGAACTCAATGTTCATATATTTCTATATTTTTTGCGTTTTTAAAGCTTTTTCATGCACCAAAATCTCCTCAGCATACCTAACTAGCTCTATACCTTCCTTAACAATTTTCTCGGCCTCCTCTTCTACCATCTTATCTAATTCCCTTAACCTTTCTGCCCCATATCTCTCTCCTATTGCATCAACCCTCCCAGGGATTCTATAAACCACATGAACTAATTCGTGGGCGATTGTTATATCTTTTTCTTTACTATTCAACCTAGCCCTTATTCTTATTTTAACTTTTTTGGTTTAATGTCTACAAAACTCCCCCACCCAAAAACAAGTTCAACATTATCTTTAGTTAAAGTATCAATATCCTGTTTTGTTAAAGAAAATCTCTTAATTAATCCTCTTAAAGATTTCGCAAGAAATCCGCCCGTTTTAAGGGGCGGATGAATTGCACCAACAAAGTATTTATTTCTAAACACCTTATTTTTTATGAGTTAGTTGAAACTCATTGAACAATCAATCGTAG
>Ga0209541_10008004_pt1 | contig 17595 bp, 10 predicted proteins | sample RifCSPlowO2_01_FD_184027 | JGI IMG/M metagenome (GOLD analysis project Ga0209541, IMG submission 184027) | Groundwater microbial communities from Rifle, Colorado - Rifle CSP2_plank lowO2_0.1 (SPAdes) (version 2) | ecosystem: Environmental > Aquatic > Deep subsurface > Groundwater | place...
GGAAAAAAAGAAAGAAGAAATTACCAAGCTGGAAAACGAGAAAAATAAAGTGCTTTTTGAGATTGAGCGGCTGAATCTGCGCCAACAAGATATGGAGATGCAGCTTTCCCAGATCGGCCGGACGCTGAAAGAGTTTGACGGAAGCGCCGGCGAGCCGCCGGCGGTGGAAGATCTGCCGGCGTTGGAACGGAAAATGCTCCGCCTTCGCGGGGAAATTGCCGGCATCGGCGAGGTAGACCAGGCGTTGATTGCCGAAGCGAAAGAGACGGAATCCCGCCACGCTTTTTTGGCGCAGCAGCTGGAAGATTTGGAAAAAGCTTTTCTGGATTTGGAGCATCTGATCAAGGAACTGGAAGAAAAAATTGACCGTGGCTTTAATGATTCCCTTAAAAAAATTAACGATGAATTCTACACTTTCTTTAATCTTATGTTCGGCGGCGGGAAGGCCAGATTATTTTTAGAAAAACCGGAGGTAAAAATGGAAATCGCAGGCGAGGAAGGGGGCGCCATTTCACAAATTAAAGAGGAAGAATCGGAAGATGAGGATGAGGAAATACGTCAGTTAGGCATTGAAATTGATGTCAGCCTGCCGCGCAAGCGCATCCACGGTTTGGACATGCTCTCCGGAGGAGAAAAAAGTTTGGTTTCCATCGCCGCTCTTTTTGCCTTGATTTCGGTCAGTCCGCCGCCATTTCTGGTATTGGATGAAGTGGACGCCGCTTTGGATGAAAAAAATACCAAGCGCTTTGCCGATATTGTCCGTAATTTTTCCAAAAAAACCCAGTTTATTATCGTCACCCATAACCGGGCGACCATGGAAGCCGCCGATGTTTTATACGGCGTAACGATGGAGGAAGACGGCGTTTCTAAAGTGTTATCGCTTAAGTTAGAGTGATGAGCTTTAACCCCTCGAGATTATCTTCCTACCGGCACCAGTATAGCCCTGCTCCTGCGGCAGGGCTTGCTTACGCCTCGCTCTGATTTTCGCCTATCGGCGAACCAAGCAAATCAGAGCTCTGGAGTTGCCGTACGAAAAATAATCTCGAGGAATTTACTATATTATAATGTAGCGAACTTCCCATACTCTTGAGAACATTGCGGAGGCATAGCTACAAAACTTTGAGTGAGCAGTAAAAATTTCGGGATACCCAGGAACCCAGCACCTTTGTCCAAAGGTGCTGGGCGACTAGGGTGAAATTTTTACGCTACGAGCGAATTAGTTTTGTCTATGCCGGAGCAGCGGTTTGAGAGAATATGGGAAGTGAGTTGATTTGGAAAATGCTGCAACAGTTGGCTATACTTATGTATACATATGGCTCCACTGGTTTTAGTGATTTTTGACGGCTTTGGAATTTCTTTTGAAAAAAAAGGTAATGCCATCGCGGCGGCTAAAATTCCCAACTTAAAATATATCAGCGATAATTTCGCCGGCACCTTATTGCAGGCATCCGGCATGGAAGTCGGCTTATCCTGGGGAGAAATGGGCAGTTCCGAAGTCGGCCACGCCAATATCGGCGGCGGCCTGGTTATTTACCAGAACCTTTCCAAGATTAATCTGGCGATCCAAAGCGGCGAATTTTTTAAATTGGAAATATGGAAAAAAGTGGTGAAGCACGCTACCGAAAACAATTCCGCAATCCATTTAATGGGGCTGGTTTCCAATGGCGGCGTCCATTCCCATTCGGACCAGCTGATTGCCATTGTCAAAACGATTAAGCAATTGGATTTTAAAGGAAAGGTATTTATCCATGTTTTTACCGACGGCCAGGATGTGGCTCCGGCATCGGCAATGAAGTTTATTGAGGCGGTTGCCAAAGAGATTAAAAAAATAAAAATCGGCGTTATCGCGACGATTTGCGGGCGTTACTACGCCATGGACAAGAGCGAGAATTGGGACCGCACGGAACGGGCCTATAATTGTCTGACTGCCGGTGTCGGCAAGCAGACTTTCAGCCCGGAAGAAGCAATCTCCGAATCTTACTCCCGGAACATTAAAGACGAGAATTTGGAGCCGACGGTTATCGTTGATGCCAGCAAGAGACCGGTCGGCCTGATTAAAGATAACGACGCGCTGATTTTCTTTAATTTTCGGGCGGATCGGGCCAGGCAGATTACCCGGGCTTTTACGGCGGAAGATTTCAATAAGTTTCCGGTAAAGAAAATGAAAAACCTGTTTTTTGTTTCCATGATCCAATACGGCATCGGTTATCCAACGGAATCGGTTTATCCGCCGGAACATATCAGCAGTCCGCTGGCTAAGGTAGTTTCGGATGCCGGAAAAACACAGATCCATATCGCGGAAAAAGAAAAATACGCCCACGTTACCTATTTTTTCAACGGCGGAGCGGAAAAAGAATTTCCCGGAGAGGAGCGGGTGATTATTCCGTCTAAAGCGGTCAGCGGTTATGACCAAAAGCCGGAAATGAGCGCCTATGAAATTCTGGACCGGGTGCTGGAAGAAATTAAAAAAGGCAAAAATAACCTTATCGTCGTTAATTTTGCCAATGGCGATATTGTCGGCCATACCGGCAATTTTAAGGCGGGCATTAAAGCCGTGGAAGTGCTGGATGAATGCATCGGAAAGATTTATAAAGAAATAACGAAAGCGAGTGGCATGCTGGTGATTACTGCTGATCATGGCAACGTGGAGGAAATGGTCAATCTAGAAACCGGTGAAGTTGACAAGGAGCACTCTACTAATCCGGTGCCGCTTTGGATTGTGAGCGAGGCAACTAAAAAGAAAGCCAAAGTTACCCGGCCGGTGCGCGTAACGCCGGACGGCATTTTAGCCGATGTGGCGCCGACCATTTTGGAATTAATGGGGATTTCCAAACCGATGGACATGACCGGCAATAGTTTGCTGAATATTATTTCCGATTGCCCGCTGCCGGATTGACATTTGATAATTTTCCGCTATACTTACTTTTATCGTTTAATAGAGAGGCGAAGTAGAGAGAATCCGCGAGGGTTCTGCAATATAATTTAAGTCGTTCGCCTTACGATCATTTAGTAGTAATTGCGATCCAGGCGACGAATATTATGATGGATAACGGCAATCGGCCGCAGAGGCAAATCCACGATGTTTCAGGTTTAAATCTTACCTGTTCAGAGTGCGGTACGCCTATCAAAGAGTTGCCATTCGAGCCGACTAAACGGCAAGATGGCACCTATGGACGCTTATTCTGTTACGACTGTAACAAAAAGCGACGGCCAAGTTTCCGAGGAGGTTTCGGAAGATAAAAATAAAAACTCCCGCAGCTGCGGGAGTTTTTATTTTTTAATGATAATCACATAACGATTTTCAATCGTTTGGAACGTGTAAAGTCCGGAATTAAGGTAATTCATCAGGTAATTTTCGAAACTTTGGGTGTCGGAAAATCCAAACGAATCAGTCTGGTCGGCAATTATTATATCGGCTGGAAACGGTTCTTGGTCAAGTGTATAAATATGTTCGCGGTTGGCAAGGTGGGGCACCAAATTGGTATTGGCGGAAACTGAAGCCGAAGATGGGATTGACCGCAGGACAGCTCGCAGAGCATCCCATTGCGGATTAGTTTTAAAAAGATTAGTTGGGAAAAACACTGGATTCACCGGCGAGCGCATGATATAGCCGATGAATATGGCGGCGATAAGCGCGGCCAACGCTATTTTTTTAGCCATCCATTTCTTATCAACGATATTTTTTAATCCCAGAGTAGCGCCGATAAAAATACCGGCGATGAGTGTCGCGTCATACTGGTAAAATCCGGAAAATTGGGCCGGAAAATTGGTCAGCAGATTTTCCGCCAGACCGGGTATCAGGAGAATCAAGGTTCGCCAGGAAAAAAATGGCAGAAAAGAAACCGGCAGCAATAGCCATACGGCGTACCTTATTTTTTCGGCGGTAAATATTGTTTTAAGATCAAATAGCGGCTGAGTAATAATAGTAGTTATGATTTCTGGGAACGTATTGCCAAAGTGCGAGTATCGGTCGAGCCGCAGCAGCCCGCCGCCGAATGCCGGCATGACGATTTTTATTGCAAAAATAAAATATAATAAAGAAAAAATAATTACCGCAATGCCGAACATTCGTTCTTTGGTCAGCCAAGCGGGCATTGAAGAATTCTGCGCTGTTTCCGGAACTCTGCGTTTTAACAGCAGGTAAATGCCCATAAAGAGCACAGCAATAACCGCATCTTCTTTCGTAGCCGCGGCCAGAAGCAGAAAAAGACTTGCCCATCCCCAGCGCCGGATTTCCATAAAATAGAAACCGGCAATCAGCAGGGGAACCAAAAAAGTAATTTCGTGGAAGTCGTAAATAGTAAGCCAGTGCAGCGGCGCGTATAAAAGATATCCGGCCGTGATAATTATTGGTGCGTTTTTCAGTACCCGATATTCTTTCCATTCTGGTCCGAGTATTCGTTTGGATAATAAATACAGCGGCCAGGCGCCAAGGGCGACTGCTAGCGTCTGGATAAACAGAAGAAAATACGGGCTTGGAAAAAGCGCGTAGCCAGGGACAAGTAAGAGCAGTATTGGGCTCCAGTGAATACCGAAATGATTTGGCAGTTCTTCCAGGGTATTTTGCATGAACCGGCCTTGGACGGTATTCCAGAAGGTCTGGGTAAAAATACCCATATCCCACGCCTGGGTTTGGAAATTATACTGCCGAAGCGCCGTAAAGATTCCGAAAAAAATAAGGAAAGCAAAAATCAGCCCCCAGACAATCCGCTTTTCTTTAGCTTCGATATTCATATATTATGGTTTAGTATAATTAAGAACCTATCCCAATAATAATCTCCAACGCGTTGTTAGTTAAAATGAATTATATCAAGAAATGACGACGAAGGTGTAGGTTTACCTACTCCGAGGAGGAGCGACGACGAGATAATTCATTTTAACAACAACCCAAAGGGATACAGCCAATTTTATTTATAGCGTCGTCACTCGTCAGAAAGGTAGCTTTGGCTACGATTTCTTCCTCGTTTCTTACTCTAAATAAAATTGGCAAGTATCGCGTTTGGGAGCTATTATTGGAATAGGTTCTATGTTAGGCAAGATATTATTGGGAGTTGCTGGAATCGCCGGATCGGCATTTTTATTTTTTTACGCGAATTCATTTTTCCCGGCGGAGCCGAAGACTTTCAGTGTTAAAAAAGATATTTTAACCGGTGCCACTTTTAGCGTATTGGCGCAGGAGGCGGGAGTGGCGACGGCAACGCGGCTGGCGCTTTTGGAGCAAACCAAGCCTGTTTATGATTTATCCCAAATTACCGCCGGCAAGGAACTGGAATTCGTGTTTGATACTGGTTCCGGATTGCTCCGAGAATTGCAATATGAAATTAACGCCGACGAGCGATTAACAGTTCAAAATACCGCCACTACTTCCCAGGAGCAATGGGAGGCGGCCCGAGTCTCGATTGAATATACAATTGAAGAAGCGACCGCCGTCGGCACCATTGAAAGTTCTTTGTACGAAACCATAGTCAGCCAAAATCTGGATGAGCGGCTGGCGCTGGCAATGGCGGAGATGTTTGCCTGGCAGATTGATTTTGCGGCGCAGATCCAGAAAGGGGATAGTTTCAAGGTAATCTACGAAAAAAAATATCGGGACGGAACCTACAGCCATCCGGGCAAGATTATTGCCGCCCAATTTATTAATAACAAAGAAGAGTTCCGAGGTTTTTATTTTACCGGAGAAAAAACGAAAGAAGGATATTATGACGAACAGGGCAATTCTTTACAGAAAGTATTTTTAAAAGCGCCGCTTCAATATAAATACATCAGCTCCGGCTTCAGCTATAATCGGTTTAATCCGATCTTAAAGCAAATTACCGCGCATCGCGGCATTGATTATGCGGCGGCGCAAGGAACGCCGGCAGTGACGGTTGGCGATGGTACGGTGGTGCAGGCGGGGTGGAATGGGTATTACGGCATTTCAGTGAAAGTCCGGCACAATGAAATGTATTCTACTGTCTACGGCCATTTTTCCAGTTTAGCGCGAGGCATTAAAGTCGGCGCTCACGTTGCGCAGGGACAAGTCGTCGGATATGTCGGTTCCACCGGATTATCCACCGGGCCGCATCTGCACTACGAAATGCATAAGTTTGGTTCCCTTATCAATCCTTTTAATGAAAAAGTTCCTTCCACGGAACCGGTTGATGCGGGCGAGCATCCGGCGTTTGACGGGATAAAAAATACATTGGAAAAGCAACTAGAGAATATTTAGTGTATTATACTATTATGCGAACGCTAATTTCCGAAATTATTAAAAAAGAAGGCGAACTGGTGGAGCTTTCCGGTTGGGTATCGGTGCGGCGGGATCATGGGAAAATTATTTTTATTGACCTTCGGGATAGGAGCGGGGGTTGCCAACTAGTGTTTATCGGCGGCAACAAAGAAGTTTACGAAAAAGCGTCCACCCTTCGTTCGGAGTGGGTGATTAGCGTTTCTGGTATCGTAAATAAGCGGCCACCAGCCATGGTCAATCCCGAAATTTTAACTGGTACTCACGAGGTGCTGGTGGATAAGCTTGAGATTTTGAATCGCGCCGGAGAACTGCCGATATCCATCGATACCGATGGCTATGAAATCGGTGAAGAAGTCCGATTGAAATACCGCTATCTCGACCTTCGGCGTTCCCGCTTATCGAAAAATCTTAGGATGCGCCACCGGATGACGGCGTTTATCCGAAGTTTTCTTGGCGACAGGGATTTTATTGAAGTAGAAACCCCGATACTTACCAAGTCCACCCCGGAGGGAGCGCGGGATTATCTAGTACCGTCTCGCCTGGAGCCGGGCAAGTTTTACGCGCTTCCGCAGTCGCCTCAGCAGTATAAACAGCTTTTGATGGTAGCCGGATTGGAAAAATATTTCCAGATTGCCCGCTGTTTCCGCGATGAAGACACTCGTGGCGACCGCCAACCGGAGTTTACCCAGTTGGATATGGAGATAAGTTTTACGGACCAGGAAGAGGTGATGGCGCTTAATGAGCAATTATTAACTGATCTGGTAAAAACGGTTTTTCCGGAAAAGACCATCCAGGAAATTCCTTTTCCGCGCTTTAGTTACGCCGAAGCAATGAAAAAATATGGCACGGATCGCCCGGATTTGCGGAAAAGTAAGGAAGATTCGAATTTATTGGCTTTCTGCTGGATAGTTGATTTTCCGTTTTTTGAGAAATCCAAAGATGGCGGCTGGACCTTCACTCATAATCCGTTCTCGGCGCCCAAGCCGGAATATCTGGAAAATCTTTTAGCCGGAAAAAGCATCGGCGAGATTCAGGCGGCGCAATATGATGTCGTATTGAATGGTCTGGAAATCGGCGGCGGCAGTATCCGCAATCATAAACCGGAAGCGCTGAGAGCGGTATTTTCCATTATCAGTTCTAAAGATATAGACAGTTTCCGCCATATGTACGATGCCTTTATTTCCGGCGCGCCGCCGCATGGCGGCATTGCCTGGGGATTAGATCGGCTGGCGTCTCTACTGCTTAATGAACCGAATATTCGCGAGGTAATCGCTTTTCCGAAAACCGGTGATGGCCGTGATTTGATGATGAATGCGCCGTCAGCGGCGGGTAAAGAACAATTAAAAGAGCTCGGGATTGAATTAAAAAAGAAAAAGTAATAGGATATTTTACTATGAACACCAAAGAACGGACGTTGGTTTTGTTGAAACCCGACGCGGTACAGCGTAATTTAATCGGCGAAGTTATCACCCGTTTTGAGCGGGTTGGTTTGAAAATTATTGCCTTGAAGTTTTTGCTTCCGACCAAAGAACAAGCGCATAAGCATTATGTTAAAAATGAAGAGGAGATTGTTGCTTTAGGCAAGCGTTCCATTGAAGGCAAGAAAAAATCCGGAGAAGTAGTGAATGATGACCCGCGCGAGCTTGGCCAACAGATTATTGATCGCCTGGTGGTGTTTTTATCAGCTAGTCCCATAGTTGCCATAGTATTAGAAGGCAATAAAGCGATCCCGATTACCCGTAAACTAGTCGGTTCTACCGAACCATTGCAATCCGACGTCGGCACCATCCGAGGTGATTTTACCCTTGATTCTTATTCGCTTGCCGATGAAGACAATCGGGCGGTCCGGAATCTTGTCCACGCTTCCTCCAGCCAGAGCGACGCCGAATACGAGATTAAAGTGTGGTTTTCGGAAAAGGAAATCTGGAGCTATCGCAACATCCGTGACCGAATTTTGTACGACGTTAACCTGGACAATACAAAAGAGTAGGTTATTAAGTTAATCACCACCCAAGATTATCTTTCTACCGGCACCAGCGTAACCCCGCTCCTGCGACGGGGTTCGCTTACCCCTCGCCGCGATTTCCGCTAAAGGCGGACCAAGCAAATCGCGGCTCCGGAGTTGCCGCAAGAAAGATAATCTTGGATGTTGTTATGTCTGATTAAATTAAAGCGAATAGATTTATTTTAAGCCAACATTGCGGAGGCTTTATCACAAATACCTGAGCGAATCGGAAAGGTATCGGGATACCCAGGAAGCATGGCTAGGGTGATGCCTTTCCGTAGATGAGCGAATCGTATTTGTTAAAGCCGGAGCATCGCGTTGGCGAGAAATAAATCTATGAGCCATTATGCTATAATAAAAGTGACCCCCGCATTGCGGTGGTCATAAAATCTCGCTCGTTTTCCGGAACAAATTGTTATTTTAGGGATGGCGAATCGTTATAGGCCTTGGCTTATAACTGAGCTAACCCACCTGGATTTTAGCCGGGAATAATTTGAGCGAGATTTTATTTTTTTTGCCTTGAAAATCACTGGTTATTTGCGTACTATAAAATCAGTTTTTTAAAAGGAGGTTTAATGAAACAGAAAGGCAGGGAAGCGATTATGTATGTTGCTCATCCGACTCGGATGAGGCAGGAGAGTGAGGCGTTATGCGATTTTGTCTGGAAAAAAGGATATGCGCCGGTTAATCCATTTATGTGCGGTGAATACCGCCATTTTGAGGGCGGGATTATCAGTCGGGAAGCGAGTCTGGAGTTTTGCTTGAATATCCAAAAAGGCTGCGGCATTACCGGAGTGTTCGGGATTTCCGAAGGCGTACTGGGCGAAATTCAGGACCGCTTGAAATGGGACCCGCAAAAAAACTTCCGATTCTTTTACGGTTTTGACTCGCAATGGGATTCCGAATATGAAAAGCTCAAAGAAAAATATGGCGATATTCTTTCCCAATTCCGGAAGCACCAACTTGTGGTTCTGGTCGGACCGCGCGCGGCTGGGAAAACACATTTGATCAATGGGATTACCGGAGGTACGTGGGCAGATTTGTATAATATTCGGAGGGTGCGAAATACCACTACCCGGAAACCGCGAGATGACGAGGATAAAAAATCCTATAATTTCATTTCCCAAAGCGAATTCCTTGAGGGAATCGATAACGATGAATTTCTGGAACACGATGAGTATGCCGGAAATTTTTATGGCTGTTCCTGGCCGGAGATCCGGCGGGTGCTGCGGAACTCGGACGGCATCTTTGCGATAACGCCAGCCGGCGCTCGCGCGCTTTATGAATACCGGTTCGAATTAAATCCATTCTTTGTAGTGCTGAAGCCCGCCTCGGACGAGGTACTCTTGAAAAATCTCAGGAAGCGCGGCGATAATGAGCAAACAATAGCGCATTGCCTAGCGACGGCAAAGGACTTTGTCCTGCTGCCGGAGATTCCGCATCAGGTTCTTGAAATGACAGGTACGGATAAAGACTTTGAGGCATTTCAATATCTGCTTAACTACAAAAGCGATACGCATTACGGCTTTAATTTTCGGGAGATTCTTCGAAATGCCGAAAAGCGCGAGTACTGCTAACGTTGCCTAACCACCCTGACAAAGGGTGGTTTTATTTTTTTATTTTGTTTATGCTTTTAGATATTCGGGCCGTAGCGTAACGGCAGCGCACCCCGCACTAAAAATATCAGGGTATCGGATAGTGGTAGTCCGCACCCTTGGGGTGGGTGTAGTCCCGGTTCGATTCCGGGTACCCTGACTGATGAATTTAGTGCGGGGCGAGCACCCGAGGGGGCTTCGGTGCTCATGCCGAAGCGGGCTTGCCATCATTGGTTTATTAAAATGGATACAAGCCCAGGAGGGTATGACGGGATTCGATTCCCCGCGGCCCGACAAATAAAAACCCGCTAATTTTAGCGGGCTTTTTTCTTTGATCCTTTCCGGCATTGAACGCAAACCTTAAAACGCCCCGGCTTCCCCGGAAGCCGCATCCATTGGAGATTGGGTTGTTTCCGTGAAGTATAGGTTGGATTATAGTGGCCGCGAAGAAGAATCCGGGTTCCTCCCAAGCGGTAGCTTTTTTTACAGAGTACGCACATTTTCATACGTAGAGTTTATAATAGTATTTTCAGTTTCTTAAGTCAAATAAAAAGCTCCACAATAGTGGAGCGTATAAAGTTTATCATTTCGGAGTTGCGGTATAAAAGAAGAGCACCCAGACGATATCCACACCGGCATGCACCAGCGCCGCCGGGAAAATGCTTTTGGTTTTTTGATAAACCAGCCCGTAGCCGTAGCCGGCAATCGTTGCCAGGATAACGTATCGGAAGTCGCCGCTGTTGGCATGCGCCAGGCCGAAAATAATTGCCGCCAGCGCAAGGCCGATTTTTTTCCCGAAGAAATGTTCCGTAATATGCTGGATCATTCCCCGAAAGAGCAGTTCTTCCGGAATGGCTATCGCATACAAGGCAATAAAAGGAATAAGCAACGACCAAAGATTGATTTTCGCAAAGCCGATAAAGGCGGTAAAGTTCGTTGCTACTCCGATAGTAATAAGAATCGGCGCCAATGCCAGAAAATGTTTTATTGCCGGATTCCAGTCGGAGTTTCGGGCGGAAAGCCGGAAATCCATAGGAAACTGGCGGACAATTAGAAACCAAGATAGCGCCAGAAGCAGAGCCAAGATTTTATACAGAGCGGTATAGAAGGGTAGCATTGCCGGCGAAGCGGCTACTGAGGAAGTTGCTAGAAAATATTTCACTATTCCGAATTCAAGAGGAAGCCAGAGGGCAAGAATGATGGCCGCGTCTATAAGATACGACCAGTTTGAAAATTGCCACGGCGCCCGGTCTTTTTTCAGCGCTTGGACAAGGCTTTGATTGGCTAATGTCGCGTAGGTAAATATTGCCATGCCGAACAGCACTATATCTATGAACATGTTTGCCGCCTGTATTTTCAATATGCTGTTTTAAACTATATCACTTATAAATCAAAAAAGTACAGTATATAAATCTAATAAGCGAAAGCTAAAGCAGTGAGCGAGAACTTTCTTGTTTTTCCAGCAGAAACCATTGTATTATAAAAAGGTATTTTATGAGCGACAACAGCGTCCAATTGATTAAAGATCGCCTCGAGATTGTTGATTTTTTACGCCAGTATCTCAAGCTGACGCCGTCCGGTAAAAATTACAAGGCGCTTTGCCCTTTTCATAAAGAGAAAACCCCTTCCTTTATGGTTTCGCCGGACCGGCAGTCCTGGCATTGTTTCGGCAGCTGTGCCACCGGCGGCGACGTCATTGCGTTTTTAATGAAGTATGAGAATGTGGAGTTTTATGATGCGCTGAAAGTGCTGGCGGAAAAAGCCGGCGTGGACCTGAAGACCACCGGCAATCGGGATTTCCAATCGCATAACGCGCTTTATTCCGTAATGGCCGCGGCAGAGGATATATACAAAAAAAATCTCGCTAACTCTTCCGCAATTCTGGCGTATGCCAGAGAGCGGGGACTAATGCCGGAAACGATAAATGAATTCGGCCTGGGATTGGCTTTTGACACTTCTGACGGTTTAACCCGCGCGCTTTTAAAAAACGGCTATAATGTTCTGGACATTGAAAGAGCCGGCTTGACGATGAAGACGGATCGGGGAACTTATTGGGACCGGTTCCGTTCCCGCCTGATGTTCCCGATTTATAATCACGTCGGGAAGGCAGTGGCTTTTACCGGCCGGATTTTGCCGGGAAACGAAAATCCGAATATCGGGAAATACGTGAATAGTCCCGAAACGCCGATCTTCCAAAAATCAAAAATCGTTTACGGATTGCATAAAACTAAAAATAATATCCGCCAGGCGAATCAGGCGGTGCTGGTTGAGGGCCAGATGGATTTTTTGATGATGTGGCAGGACGGAATTAAAAATGTCGTGGCGACTTCCGGCACGGCGCTAACCCAGGATCATCTGACGGTATTGCGGCGATTGGCCGATGAATTGGTGCTGAGTTTTGATAATGACGAAGCCGGACAGGCAGCGGCTGAGCGCGGCATTGACCTTGCCGGCGCGAATGATTTTTCGGTAAAGTTGCTGATTATCGACGATAAGAAACTTAAAGATCCGGCCGATTTCGTGAAATCTAATCCTGGGCGCGTCCAAGAATTGGTGCGGGGCGGAGTTTCGGCGATGGAATATTATTTCCATAAATATCTGTCGCCGGCTACTGACAGTAAAATCCGGAAAAATAATCTCCGGACGATTCTTGGCAAGATTAAGGCGATATTCAGCCCGATTGACCGCAATCACTGGCTGCAAGAGCTTTCTCGGAAGAGCGGCGTGAGCGAGGCGGTGCTATTGGAAGAACTGGAATTAATTAAATCACCGGTTACTCAAGTGAAGGCGGAAGAAACAGTAATAATGCCTTCGGAAAAGATTTCCCGGCGCAGTTTGATTGCCCAGCGGCTACTCGGCATCATGCTCCATCTGAAGAGCGATCTCCGGGCGCTGGAAGAACATATGCGGTATTTTCCGGCGGAGTACGCCTCCGTTTATAATAATTTTCTTTCCGGCAAAGCGGAACTTAAGCAAGAAGATTTAGGAGAAATTATGAATGCCATCAGCCTTCGTTTCAGTTTTGAAAATCAAACTATCGGAGCCGGCGACCTTCAAAAAGAAAAAGAATTGCTTTTGCGCCAGATTAAAATTGAATTTTTGAAAGAAAAGCAGAAAGAGATCGGCGATCTTATCGATCGTTTAGAAAAAAGCGGTGATGAGCTTAAGCTCGCGGAAGCAATGCAGCAATACGCCGCTCTTTCCAAGGAACTGCAGAGTAGCGTATAGTACATATACTTGATTAACTTTTCGGCGCTGCCGATAGTTTTATTTTTTATATAAAGAATCACATGAAAAGAAAAAAGAAACACTCTAAAAAATCAAAATCTTTTAAGAAAATGAAGCGTCTTCGGCGGCCGCGGCGGGCGGCAAAACTGCGTAACCATGCCTACCGGCAGGCAGGTGGCAAAGCGAGGAAAGCAAAAAAATCCGCGGCGCGCTTAAAAGGAAAAAGCGGGTTAAAGAAAGGCAATATTCTTAATGATGAAAAACTCGCCGAGTTGATTGAGCGCGGCCGCGGCCGGGGATTTGTGACCGATACCGAGGTACTGCATTTTTTCCCGAAAATTGAGGATAATGTCGCTTTTCTAGAAGATATTTATTCCAAGCTGGAAACCATTGGCATTAAGGTTGTGGAAACCAGCCAGCTGATCCAATTGCCCAAAGACAAAGAAGAGGTGAGTAAAAAAGAGCTGAATCGCGCCACTTATATAGAAGGCGATGTCCCGGATTCCGTGCAGATGTATCTGAAAGAGATCGGCAAAACCGAACTGCTGACCGGCCAGGAAGAAAAAGATTTAGCCAAGCGGGTTGAGCATGGCGATAAGGAGGCCCGGCAAAAATTCATCCGGGCGAATTTGCGATTAGTAGTTTCCATTGCTAAACGTTACGTCAACCGCAGTCCGCATTTAAGCATCTTGGATTTGATCCAGGAAGGCAATATCGGCTTGTCGCGGGCGGTTACCAAGTTTGATTACCGGCGCGGTTTTAAGTTTTCCACCTATGCCACCTGGTGGATCCGCCAGGCGATTACCCGGGCGTTAGCCGACCAGTCGCGGACTATCCGCATTCCGGTCCACATGGTGGAGACGATTTCTAAATATACCCAAGCCAAACGCCGGCTGGTGCAGGAACTTGGCCGCGAACCGTTGCCGGAAGAAATTGCCATTGAAATGGGATTACCGGTGGAGAAGGTCCATCACATCCAAAAGATTTCCCAGGAAGTGGTTTCTTTGGAAGCGCCGGTTGGGGAAGATGACGAAGGGGAGTCATCGCTGTCAGAGTTTATCGAAGATTTGAGCAGTCTAACTCCATCGCAAATTGCTTCCCAGGCATTGCTTAAAGAACGGATCAAAGATATTTTAAAAGACTTAACTCCCCGGGAGCAGAAAATTTTGCAGATGCGTTTTGGGCTGGAAGACGGCATCACCCATACCCTGGAAGAAGTGGGTAAGGAGTTTAAGGTTACCCGGGAGCGCATCCGCCAGATTGAAGCCAAAGCCCTGATTCGCATTAAACAGCACGGAAAATCCTATACCATTGAGGGGTATTAGTTCGACATAAGCCGGCTGGTATTTTTAGTCTGAGTATGTTATAGTGGCGGTACAACTGAATAAGGTCAAAATGAGATTAAAAGAGTAATTGGTAGAGCCTATTTGATAGGCTCTTTTCTATTCTCCAATAGGTCTATATATGAATAAATTAAGCATATTTACGGTTAAATTAGGGCTTGGCGCCGCGCTGTTCGGTGTGATTGCCGTTCCCGGATTGAGTTTTGCCCATGAAAGAGAGAAGCATGAAGCCGGCGATGCGGCGCTGGCTCATCTTATTGAGTCTGAAGCTGTCCAGATTGAGGATTTGGGGATAGAGACTTCCGGCATACTCCAAACCAACCCTTTTTATTTTATGAAGTCTTGGCGCCGGTCCACCCAGCGGACGTTCACGTTTACGCTGGTAAAAAAGATTTATCTGGAGTTGGATATTTTAAATGAAAAAGCGGCGGAACTGAAATCATTGAAAGACATTAAACCGGATGACGGAGAGGCATTTGTCAGCGCGCTGGAGAATTATAATGGAACCTTAAATCGTTTAGCGTCGCTGGCAGCTTCTCTGCGGGATACTACCGACGATTCGGCCATGGACCGGCTATTAGATGTAATTGTCGGCCGATCCTTAAGGCATAATAAATTATTTGGAGAGTTAAAAATAGGAAGCGATACTCGGGTACGCGACCGGCTGGGAAGTTCTCAGCGCCAACTTGGCGGGATAGTCTCTGATTTGGCGGTCCGTCTAGATAATCCAGAGCGTTTCGCGGGCAGGCTTTCCCGTATTCTTAACAGTTATTCCCAAACGACCTTGCGGGAAATTTGGAATTTGGGCGGACTGGAGAGAATTCAGGAACAATTGCCGGTGGAAAGTCCGGCCGCCGCCCTGCTTTTAGAAATAAAGGAGCCGCTGCTTTTGCAGCTGGAAAGTAAAATGCTTCTTGGTGAAGTGGCGCCGGAATTATTTTCCAGTTTAGAGAAATTGATCGGCGGCGCCCCCCATTTAATTCTATTGATTGATGATGTCCGGGAATTAGTTTCCGGCGCCGAATTAAAGAGCAAATTAAGCGCCGTTCGCCAGGATTTATTGGATTTAGCAATTAAAAATCGCCAAATCAGCAAACCGGAAGCGGGATCAGCTTTAGGGCGGGCGAAGGATTTATCGGCGCATTTAGAAAAGAAAGTTGCCGAATACGATATCCGCGGCAATAATTTTTTAAGCCTTATTTCCAGAGTTAAGTTTAATGCCAAGCAGGCGGATGAATCGTACGCCGAAAATCAGTACGGCAATGCCTTTGGCCAGGCTTCGGCCGCAATAGCGGCGGCCGAGAACGCTTTAAGCCAGCTGGTCCGCCTTGATGAAATTAAAGGGGGTGGACAGAGAGTGGACGTGGAGGTTAAAAATTTGAAATCAATATTTGACGCCCTATTGCGTAACGCTAAGGAAGGCGGCTTAGATCCGGACGCCTATCCGAATCTTTTTACTCTGTTTAATTCGGTAGAAAAGGATTTAGTTAAAACTTCTGATTTATTGTCCGGAAAAATTAATATTGATAATTTAATTTCCGCGATTAGAAATGCCAGGATTAAATTGGCTGAAGCAAATCAGTCACTGAATATTATTAATAAGCATATTGAAGAATCCGCCAAAGTTCAGCGTGCTAACAAGCCGTTGATTGAGCGGGTGTTGCCAACTGGCAGATAGAAAGTGTATAATGAAATCATGGAAGATAACACAGGAGCTTAAAAGCGCCCCGCAACGCGGGGCGCTTTTTCTTTATTGAAATAAACAGGAAAGTATTTTCGGATATCGCCTATATTAATAATACTTCCCTTTAGGGAAGTGAAGTTGTTCCCATCGCCAGCCCGAATATCCGAAAACACTTTTCTGTTTAAATAAAATATCCAAGATTATCTTTCGTGCGGCAACTTCGCAGCTCGGAAAAGCATAGTTCCGCCCAGCACCTTTGCAAAGGTGCTGGGCGGATTTTCCGATCGAGAAGTAGGCGGCGTTCCGCGCTGGACGGAACGAACGCCGGTGCCGGTAGGAAGATAATCTTGGGTGTTCAACAATTTCTATGCTAGTATTTTTAATATCATGCCAGGAAGTGAAAATGCGGCTGCTGCCTGGCAACGAAATTAACGGCCGCATTTCTACTTCCTGGCATGAGCTCTCAAGAGATTCGAAAAAAATTCCTTAATTTCTTCAAAGAAAAACAGCATGCGGTTGTTCCTTCTTCTTCATTGATACCCGATGACCCTTCGGTGCTTCTGACCACTGCCGGCATGCAGCAGTTTAAGCCATATTACACCGGAAAAGCCGACGCGCTCAAGGATTTTGGCTCCCAAAATACCGTTTCTGCCCAGAAATGTTTCCGCACTTCGGATATTGACGAAGTCGGCGACAAAACCCACCTGACCTTTTTTGAGATGCTCGGTAATTTTTCTTTCGGCCTGCCCGGCCAGGACGGCTATTTTAAAAAATCAGCTATCCAATGGGCATATGAATTTATCGTTAATGTTCTTGGCATCAGCCGGGAGCGAGTCACGGTTACGGTTTTCGGCGGCGATGGCGAAATTGCCGAGGACCAAGAATCTTTCCGCATTTGGCAGAAAGAGATCGGCTTTCCGGAATCTAAGATTGCTAGGCGCGGCCGGGCGGATAATTTTTGGGGACCGACCGGCAGCGAGGGGCCTTGCGGCCCGACCACGGAAATTTACGTAGACGGCGTGGAAATCTGGAATTTGGTTTTTAATGAATATTACCAAAATCCCGATAAATCTTTTAAGCCGCTGGAAATTCCGGGCGTGGATACCGGCATGGGGCTGGAGCGGCTGGCGGTCATGCTCCAGGGCGCGGATAATGTTTTTGAGACCGATTTATTCCATCCTTTGATTTCTAAAATCCAAGACGCCAAGCCGGGATTGGAAGACCGAGTAGTGCGAGTGCTGGCGGACCATTTGCGAGCTTCAATTTTTTTGGTGGCGGATGGCCTGCGGCCATCTAATAAAGAAGCCGGTTATATCCTTCGCCGGTTATTGCGGAGGGTTTTAGTGTATCAGATTAAATATGACATCCACGCTGAACTTTTCACGCTGGCAGTTGAAGTGGTGAGAGAAATATTCGGCGATGCCTATCCGGAAGTAAATCGCGGCGACGAGATTTTAGCGGTATTATTGGACGAAAAAACCAAGTTTGAAAAAGCGTTGGCGCTTGGCGTC
>Ga0209541_10008010_pt1 | contig 17587 bp, 27 predicted proteins | sample RifCSPlowO2_01_FD_184027 | JGI IMG/M metagenome (GOLD analysis project Ga0209541, IMG submission 184027) | Groundwater microbial communities from Rifle, Colorado - Rifle CSP2_plank lowO2_0.1 (SPAdes) (version 2) | ecosystem: Environmental > Aquatic > Deep subsurface > Groundwater | place...
ATCTGGCCAGGGTGCTGAATGTCGAATATGAGGAACTCGAGCATCAGGAATTTGATGGTTTTACTATCCGGTAAATTTATTGGTTGAAACATAAAGCCAAATGGTCAAAACAAAAACTATATTGACACTATGTCAAAATTGACATATTCTATTTGTGTATGGAAACAAATGCCAAGGACAAGCTGATCGCATGGTTGCACGGTGAAATAAAATCACCACCCTTTTCATTAGCAGCAAGATTGGAAGCCGGTTATCTGCTACGTTGTCTGCAACGGGGTGAAAAGCCCGGAATGCCACATTCACGTCCCATGCCTCCAATTGGTGCCCGGTGCCATGAACTTCGAATCATCGACAGGAATATCACTTGGCGTATCATCTACAGAACAGATCCTGATGCTATCGTGATCGTCGAGATTTTCGAGAAGAAGACCAACCAGACGCCAAAACGTATTATTAATATTTGCAAAGAACGACTGAGTGACTATGACAATGCAACAAGCTAAACGAAAAAAACTGGAATCCAAAGGCTGGAAAACCGGTACCGTTAAAGAATTTCTGAATCTGACACCGGAAGAGGCAGCTTATATTGAACTGAAACTTTCATTAAGCGAAAGTTTCAGGCAACAACGCAGGAATAAGCAGTTGAGTCAAGTAGAGGTTGCAAAACGCTTGAAATCAAGCCAGTCCCGGGTTGCAAAAATGGAAGCCAATGATCCATCTGTTTCACTCGATCTGTTGGTCAAATCATTACTTGCCTTGGGTGTTTCGCGAAAGGATTTGGCAAAAGCAATTTATGAATAAGATTAAACGTAACCTGGCGGATGAGTTGGCAAATGGTATCAAGGAGATGCATAAACATGATACCGGAAAACTGACCCTGCGCACCTACAAGGTTGAAAATGAACTGTTGCCTGAAAAACAGATTTCTGGAATCCGTTCCAAATCCAGCGCTAAAAACCGCCCCGCATTGAAATCTGTAATTGCCTGTTTAATCTCTTCCTGCGTATTCATCACAAACGGGCCATAACCCGCAATCGGCTCATCAATCGGCTCACCATTCATCAGCAGTAATGTGGCATCCTCAATTGCTTCAAATGAAATTCCCTTGCCCTCACGTTCGAACATCACCAGTTCGGAAGCATTAATGGTTTCTGTGCCATTCACCATCACCTTGCCTTTCAGCACCAGCACCGCAGTCGTGTAACCCTCTTCCAGTTCCAGGTTCAGGGTTTTCGATTTGTTCAGACGGATGTCCCACAGATTAATCGGTGTGAAAGTCCGCGCCGGGCCTGCCACATCATTAAATCTGCCGGAAATGATCCGGATCTTTCCGGCGTTATCCTCCAGCGAAACTTCCGGAATCATTTCATTCGTAATTCCCTGATAACCCGGAGCAGACATCTTGTTCTTCGCAGGCAAGTTCACCCACAACTGCACCATCTCCAGTTTGCCGCCGCGTTGCGTGAATTCACGGCCATGCATTTCTTCATGCAGAATACCGCGCGCCGCCGTCATCCATTGCACATCACCGGGGCCAATCTTTCCGGAATTCCCGGCATTATCACGATGCTCCACTACACCTGCATAAACGATAGTCACCGTTTCAAACCCGCGATGCGGATGCTGCCCGACACCACGCGGTTTGTCAGAAGGCAGAAACTCCGCCGGTCCTGCATGATCCAGCAACAGGAACGGGCTGATCTCCGCACCCTGCGAATGATACGAAATCAACGTGCGCACCGGGAAACCATCACCCACCCAGTGACCCTCAACATCCCGAATAATCTTTGCAATGCCTTTCATCTTTCCACCTTCTTCAATATTCCCTCCCCCTTGTAGGGGGAGGGCGAGGGTGGGGGTAGAATGTTAATCAGGAGAAACATTATATCTTTCAATCTTGATCTATCTCCCACCCCAAACCCCATATTAGGCCTCACCCCACAATTACAAGTCCATCCACTGGGGGTAATGATTCTACAATCCGGTAAATTCACCTATATTGAATAGTCAATTGGGCATTGAGGGTCAAAACAACTTGTCACACGCACTCTCAAGCCCTTTCAATATCGGCTCCGAAACACTTGCAGGAAACTTTTCCGGCAAACGTTTTGAAATTTCATTCGCAACCTTTGGAGTTTGATTTACAAGCTCTTCAACTAAAGCATCAATTTCATATTTAAAATCACATACCTGTGCAGTTGATTCCCAATGACGTTTCGTAATTTTATCCCAATGGTAATGACGATTTTTCGCAATAACGGCCATCGCCATCTTTGCCTTTTCCGGCGCGAGCTGGTTTTTCCCATGACCCAGAACGGGATAAGCCGAAATCACATCATAAAACGGCGTCAGCGTGAACCTGCCTTGCGGCTTGATGAATATGCTGAAATTTTTTGCATGGCCATCAATAGCACACAACATCCAGGAAATAATTTGTGCTTTAAAAAACTTTCGTCTGTCCTCTTGCGCATTCAGTGATCCCATCAAAGTAGACATAATCGTTTCCATTCCCGGTCCGCCATCCGCTTCATATTTATGCCCCGGTGGAGTGGCGGTGATCTGGCAGAAATCTTCCTGAAGTATTCTTATCCACCATTTTGAATTCTCTGCAAGCATCCTGTCGAAACGTTCCACCACTAGCACACGCTGATCCTCAAACTTCATCAATTCACTTTTCGCAGTCTCCAGCCCAAAAGCTTCCAGAATTTGCAAACAAAGCCACTCGTTTTCTATGGATGCCGAAAGATCCATTTGGGCAGCTCCTACCCGGCCTAATGGCAATTTGAAAATATGAGTACTCGGGGTGGCATTTGCTGGAATATGCCATTTACCTTTATGTAAAAGAAACGCTGTTTTCTCCTGCGCCCCGGCGATGGAAATCCGGAATTCATCTGCGTTTTTCTGCCCCAGTACAGGAGTGGAAACCGTGGCACGCAACCTGTTGGCAATCTCACTTTCTGATAATGACCTGCCTTCAATGGAATGGATGTTTTCAGGTTTCTGGTCAGGGGGCAGGATATGTATAGCACCAGCGCAATCACGGCCAATTTCGCTTAAAAGATCAAAAACCGAAGATGATGCAATACCAAACCTTGCCTGAATCCGTTTTCGTATAGCATCGCTATCCGGCAACAAATTATCAAACCAGGATTCAACAATTTCACCTTTATAAGGTACATCCGGTGATTGTAATGGCATGGAGAGCGACACAGGCCGCGACAATTCATGAGCAAGCCAGTTTTCATCATAACGGAATTCATGCTTGCCTTGAGCGGTAATGGTCCAGTTGCCCACCAGCACACCATTCATCCAGATATTCAGTTGACGTGTTTTTGATCTCCTGCCCATGGGTTATTCCTTTTTCAGATCACCATTTACCTTTACTTTTTTTGATGTTGACAAATGATTTGGGCCGCAACACGAGTTCCAGTTCCAGTGCGGACAGGAGTTTGAACAGACTCTCCACACTACTGCTCTCAGGTGCTGTTTCCAGCCCCGAGATAGTTTTGGGCAACAGGCCCACAGTCTTTGCTGCAGCAGCTTGTGATAACTTCATGGATTTACGGCAACCCCTTAATACCAGGCCCAGTTGTTGCGGGGTATGAATACTGTTTTCCATCAATTATTCCTCATAAAGCATATTTTGGAATTATACCCCATAAGGTATATTTTATCAATATACCCTAAAGGGTATAATTTAAAAATATACCCTATAAGGTATGTAGAGTGGTCTCAAAGCAGGTCGGATCCAGGGCGTCTGCTTCCGCATGGCCACCCGCGATCAGGCTGCACTATATGGAACCACGGGATGGGTCAGGAACCTTGCGGACGGCCGGGTGGAGGTCATGGCCAGCGGCGAAGAGGAACAATTAAAACTTTTGCATGCATGGTTGAAGCGGGGGCCGGAGATGGCGAGGGTGTTGGAAGTTAAGGTTGAAGAAAGGGAGTATCAGGAGTTTGAGGGATTTTCTGTCAGGTAAGTTTTTAAAATCTTTCCAAATGATATTGCCACAATTCTTGTACATAGTTCTTAACCCGGAACCGGGGTGGTATAATGCAACTCATGCAGAAACAGATTAAAATCCGGGACCTCAAGGAGTATGACGAAATAAAGGATAACCTTGAATATTGGTTATCCAGGCCACCTGCCGAACGTGTTAATGCTGTGGACCATCTGCGCAACCAATTCCATGGAAATCCAGTCCGACTTCAAAGAACTGCTCGAATTATTCAACTCACACATAGTTGAATATCTTGTAACCGGCGCCTACGCTCTCGCTTTTCACTGTGCTCCGCGTTATACGATAATAATCAGTGCCTGATGACCGCTCCATCCTCAGTACGATTCCCTGTTCTCCAATCGCTTCCATTGATTACCCCGGCGCTTGCATAATGTAGTTTATAAGCTACACTTGTTTTATGCAGGAGCACTATCAGATAAGGGAGTATCTTACCGAAGATGGCCGCAGCCCGTTCAGTGAATGGCTCAATAAACTTCGTGATATCCGGGCACGGGCAAGGATCCGTACACGTCTGGACAGGGTATCACTGGGAAACATGGGTGATTATGCAGCGGCCGGTGACGGTATTTATGAGTTACGGATCTTTTATGGTCCCGGATATCGTGTTTACTACGGTATTACAGAAAATAATACAGTCGTTTTATTGTTGTGTGGCGGAATCAAAGGCAGCCAGCAACGGGATATCAATATGGCGAAGTCCTACTGGAATGACTTCAGGAGTCAAAGATGAAAACAAGAAGTAAAGCCTGGCGTGAAACTCTGCTGGAATCCCTGAATGATCCAAAGGAAGCAGCGGCCTATCTGGATGCCGCCCTGGAAGAAGGCGACAAGGAAGCGTTTCTGTTGGCCTTGCGCCAGGTTGCAGATGCCCGGCTCGGCAGCATCGGCAAACTTTCCAGTGAGACCGGCCTTAACCGGGAAAGCCTGTACAGAACACTTTCGGATAAAGGTAATCCGGAACTGTCGAGCCTGGATAAATTATTGCATGCCCTTGGGCTACGCCTGTCTGTTGAAACACTTGAACAGTGAAACTAAAGAGGGAAGAGTTACCTGAGAACAATTGCCAGAGCGATTAAACAAGCAACCGGCAGACAAAAAGATATGGCCGATCTCGAACCACTGGGGGAGAAACTATCGTAGTAAATCCGGGGGAAAGGACTATGCTTGTCAAGCACAACGTTACAGGAGGTGCGAGGTGAAAAAGATCATCACATTATTTCTTCTCTATTCATTATTTCTTCTCTATTCATTATCCGCCTTCGCACAAACGGACATTGATGCTGCGAAAAAAGCCTATGATGCAGGTGATTATGAAACAGCCTACAAATTGTATTTACCATTGGCTGAAAAAGGAGATGCCGAGGCTCAGACTAGAATTGGCGGATTTTATTTACATGGAAAAGGCGTAGCGCAGGATTATGCAGAAGCCGCGAAGTGGTTACGCAAGGCCGCGGACCAGGGGTATGCTGAGGGACAAAATATTCTCGGTTTTGCATACTCATTTGGAGAAGGCGTAGCGCAGGACTATGCGGAAGCATTGAAATGGTTTCGCAAGTCAGCGGAGCAGGGGAATGCTCAAGGGCAAAATTCTCTCGGTGTTTTATACGCAGCAGGACAAGGTGTGGCAAAGGATTATACAGAAGCCATGAAGTGGATTCGCAAGGCCGCGGAACAGGGAAATGCCGACGGCCAGAATAACCTTGGGGAATTTTATGCAAATGGCCTGGGTGTAACGCAGGACTATGCTGAAGCGTTCAAATGGTATCTCAAGGCCGCGGACCAGGGACATATACGCTCCCAGGTAAACATTGGATATATGTACCGAAATGGATTAGGCACAGAACAGAATTATTTTGAAGCGCTCAAGTGGTATCGCAAGGCGGCTGAACAGGGATCTCCGGATGCCCAAAATAATATTGGTGTGATATATGAAAACGGTTGGGGAGTCCCGAAGGATATTATCCGGGCTTATGCCTGGTACAGTATTGCTTTGGCAAACGGCTACGGCGCTGCAAAAATACCAGTGAATGGGTTAAAAGCTCTAATGAACCAGCAACAATTGAATAAGGCCAATGTACTGATCAAGGAATTGAATGAAACCTACGGGAAGAAAGGGAATACTTTAAAACAGGTTAAAGATAATACATTAGAACAGTTTGTTGAATAAATAACCGTGTAAATCCGGGGAAATGGACTATATTTAAAAAATCTGCAAGGGGGGGGGTATGGAGTACATGGAATATTTAATTTCAATCTTCAACTAGCTATATCTCAATTTACACAGAATTATAAATTTTTCTGCATGAATAAAAGTCCTATTTTGTACATATAGCGATATTTTGTTTTCGCAGGGATAAGGATTATGGTTAATTCACAATTACATTAAGGAGAGAAGTCATGGCATATAGATGGATAACAAAACCCATAGCTGTGGCCAGTTTACATTTAGATGCAAAGAATCCAAGACTTGGCAGAGAAACTTCATCACGCGCCCCTCATGAGATAATTCAATATCTCTTTGAACATGATAAAGCTATTGATGTAGCCAATAGTATTGCAACACGCGGTTACTTTCCAAATGAACCACTATTGGCCATTAAAGAAAATGATCGTTATATTGTTGTAGAAGGCAATCGACGTCTCGCCGCTCTTAAAGCTCTTCGTGAACCTGGCGTATTAGAAGGCGCATTAGTACGTAAAGTTGAGAAATTAGCCCGTCGAATTAATAACCCTGAGATTGTCTCGCAAGTGCCCGTTACTATTGCTCCAGATCGTAAAGCGACTGATCGTCTACTTGCTGCAAGGCATATTGGGACACCAGTTCTTGCTTGGCAAGCAGAAAACCGCGCAAGTTTTATTTTGGATAAACTTGAAGAAGGATATGATAATGATGAACTTCGTGATGAACTTGGTTTTTCTCTTACTGATATTCAAAAAGCGAGGCAAACGAGGGCAATTGCAGATATGGCTCGCTCATTAGATCTTCCCGATGAAGTAAGAGCTAAACTTGATAACCCGAGAGTTAAACTTTTTACTACATTGGAACGTGTCTTTGATTCATCAACTGGTCGTGATTATTTAAAAATTGAACCAGATTCTAATCACGGGCTTCGAGGAGCAACAACAAAGAGCGAATTTATTCGTGGATTTGCGAAACTTGTAACCGATGTTGCACTAGGGAAAGAATCATCTCGCTCTTTGAACACAAATGATGATATTCGGGTATATTTTGAGAAATGGAACGCTGATGAGCTACCACGCAAAAAGCATGGAACATTTATCCCATCAGATATAATCCGAGGGAAATCTATCTCATCATCTAAAACTAAGCCCGATACAGAAGAAAACAAAGGAAGAACAAAACAAATTTGTAAAACAGTGTTGCCTCGTGATTTTAAAATTAGATATGGTAACGATAGACTAATTGATATACGTAGAGAGTTAGTTAAATTAAAACGAGAAGATCATCCAAACTCTGGCGCGGTGTTGTTAAGGGTATTTTTCGAACTTGCTGTTATATATTACCTTGGCGAGAGAACTGGAGAACTGCCCGCCATCATTGAAAAACTTAAAAGTAAAAATGTGCCAATACCATATGGTACTCCTCAAATGAAAAATCTTGTGCCTGAGATTTTAAAAATTGCTAAGAAAAACCTTAATGCTGCAGAGGCAAAAAGGGTAGAAAAAGCTATTAGATATGATGCAGCGGCTCCATTTACACTAAGCGACCTCCATGCATTTGTACATCAAGCTTCAGATTTACCAGGCGATAGGGATATATGGCAGTTTTGGCTTCGTACGGAACCTCTATTTAGATTAATGCTTGAAAATGATCCGGAGACACCAAGCAAATGAAAATCTCTAGTCCATTAAGGTATCCTGGTGGAAAGGCAGTAATGTCTGGATTATTAGCGCAAATTCGCAAGTTGAATGGGTTAGGTGATCGGTCAATTGCGGAACCATTTTCTGGTGGTGCCGGTGCGTCTTTAAGTCTACTTTTTCAGGAAGCAACCCCAGAAATTTATATTAATGATGCGGACCCAGCTATTTATGGTTTTTGGTGGACAATTGTTAATCGGCCAAAACCATTTTTCGAAATGCTAAAAAATGTCCGTATAAATATGACTGAGTGGTATCGGCAGAGAAATCTTTACAGAAAATCCGCAAATATGTCCATGCTTCGCCGAGGTTTTGCAGCCTTTTATTTAAATAGATGTAATAGGTCTGGAATAATTATTGATGGTGGCCCCATAGGAGGTTATAAGCAAAATGGAAAATGGAGACTAAATGCTAGATTCAACAAATCTGAATTATTCTGCAGGTGTGAAAAAATTTTTGAATATAGGGATAGAATAAACGTATCTTGTCTGGATGGACTTGAATTGATCGAAAGTCTCGATTTGGAATCTACTTTTTTCTTTATTGACCCACCTTACTATAATAAAGGCAACACGCTATATTTGAATAAATTAGATGATAAATACCATAAAAAACTTTCATATTATTTGAAATCAATAAAAGAGGTAGCTTGGGTATTAACTTATGATGATTGTCCGGAAATTCGTAGAATGTATCGAGGATGGGCAAATATAAAATCATTTTCACTCCGTTATTCAGCAGCTGCGCGTAGACAAGGGAAAGAAATTCTTATAACACCCAAATGGATTAATTTGCCGAAATCACAAAAATCCCTATCTATTACCTGGTAAATCATTGCACATAAAATTTATGTATAGAAAAATAAAGGGGATATATTTATTTTTAGCAGGTTATATGGTCATATCCTGAATCTATAAATTATGTAGATTCTATGAGGTATTAGAAAAATAATATAATGCGCTACTGGTGGGTCAATCAAAATCAGACCTTCAAGCAGGAACGTGCCGGGGGATACCTTTGGTCCCCCAAACGCAAATCCGATGATTCCAGAAATCCATTTTATGAATTCATGCGTGAAGTTGCTCCGGGTGATTTGGTGCTATCATTTGAGGGAACACATATACGCGCAATAAGTGTTGTTCAATCGTATTGTTACGAATGTCCGAAACCAGCAGAGTTCGGTGTAGCTGGTCCAAATTGGAATCAAATTGGTTGGAAAGTTGATGTCCACTATATCGATCTTATAAATCAGATAAGGCCAGCAGATCATATAAACCAAATACGTACTGCTTTACCTGAACGGTTTTCTCCCTTACAAGATGATGGAAGAGGTAAACAGGGAATTTATCTCACAATTGTCCCTGAATCGTTGATGAATATGCTTGCTGATTTAATAGGCAGGCAGGCGAAGGATATAGTCAATATGTCTTATGTTTCTGATGAGATTGGTCAATATGGACAAGGACTTATTGAATGGGAAGAACATATATCTCAGCAAATTATTAACGATACTGTCCTTGAGGAAACACAGAAAAGACAGATTATTCTTGCCAGACGAGGACAAGGAATGTTTCGCAGTAATGTACAGAGGTTGGAGGCAAGATGTCGCGTAACGAAAGTTGATCGCCCAGAACATTTACGAGCAAGTCATTGTAAGCCATGGCGTGATTGTAAAAATAGCGATGAAAGGTTAGATGGTGAAAATGGACTTCTATTGACCCCTAGTATTGATCATCTATTTGATCGTGGTTTCATATCTTTTGAAGACAATGGCGAATTATTGGTTTCATCTGTTGCGCATAAAATATCCCTGCAACGTATGGGGGTGCCTGTAGAACAAAAAGTTAATGTAGGTAGCTTTTCAGAAGGACAGAGGAACTATCTGGATTACCATAGAAATTATGTATTTCTCGAAGCTATGCACAATTAAAACTTGTTTTCCGAGCAGCTGTTATGATCAAAAACGTAAAATTCAATTATATGTACCGGGATGCCAGTAATTATAAGTCGTGGGGAAGCGTTATATTCATTAATCCCGGTGAAGCAACTTTGTCTGATATAGATGCCCGTTTATTAAATGTATATGGAAATGACAGGTTATTTATTGCAAGTCAGATACGAATACCGGAAGTATTTTTGTATCTTGATGGAGATATAACCATTGACGATCACTGCTTTCATGAATATATCTCTGTGGAATTTACGAACGAATCGGAAAATGACAAGCATGGGCGATCTATAAATGAATTTATTAAGGAAGTCGAATACCAATCTAATGTTGGTTGGCAGCCATTTGATCCTGCTGACCCCTATCAATTTATAAGTCGAAAAATCACACACTTTCCAATGAAACTTTAATCTACCTGGATACCGGATAACACCGTTTTAGCGGTGTTTCCGGTATGACGACGTTATTTAATTTACGCTATAGATCGCTCAGTGTCAGAGCATTTAAAACACCATCACTTCATTAACTTCTGTTGCGCTAGGTAGCTGTTCATGATGTTGCGGTAGTTGGGAATAAAGGTAGAGAGGATATTCCCCAGTCCTTCAATATCGTTGCGCCAGTCGCGGTGCAGTTCACAGGCAACTGAAATAATGAATTATTGTTTGGTCTGGATTTCGTCCTTAGCTTCGTAAACGGCACATCCTTGTGCCACTCCTCCGGGTTGCGTCGTTCTCGCGCATCCCTGCGCCCGCAACATATCTCACATCCTGTGCATACTCACTGAACGCGGCCCCGGTTGACAGTGTTATTTAATTTTAGCTATATACTTCTGATAGTTAATTGCTCATATAACTCATATCTATATAATGCTTGACATAGGTAACATATAAGTTACCATTAAAATATGCAGACACGGAATATAGTCGAATATCAGAATAAAAATGGAGTTTCCCCATTCGGCAAGTGGTTTTCACAGTTAAACGCAGATGCTGCGGCAAGAATCACGACAGTGCTTTACCGCATGGAGCAGGGGAATTTATCCAATGCCAAATCAGTTGGTAAGGGTGTATTTGAATATAAACTGAATTATGGTCCGGGTTATCGCATCTATTTTGGACAGGATGGCAATGTGCTGGTGATTCTTTTGCATGGCGGCACGAAGAAACGGCAGAAGCAGGATATTGGTTTTGCTCAGGAGTTATGGGTGGACTACAAGGCAAGAAAGAAAGAGAGGCGGGATTAAATCATGGTACTGACACGGGATTTTAAAGAAACAGTTGCAGCTCGGGTACAAAAAGACCGGCGTTTTCGCTGTGCCTTGCTTGCAGATGCCGTCGAGACATTACTTGACGGCGATCTTGATACCGGCAAAGCTCTGTTACGTGATTATATTAATGCAACGATTGGTTTTGAGACATTAGCCAGGCGAATCGGCAAGGACAGTAAAAGTATCCATCGTATGCTCGGACCGAAGGGCAACCCGACAGCCGATAATATTTTTAATATTGTTAAAATCCTTCAGGATACGGGAGAAATATCTTTCCAGGTGAAGATAAACCATCATAAAGCTGCCTGAAATATCCGGATAACTCAGGTCAGAGTACTTGAAACATCCTCACTTCTTTAACTTTTGTTGCGCCAGGTAGCTGTTCATGATGTTGCGGTAGTTGGGAGTAAAGTTAGAGAGGATATTACCCAGTCCTTCAATATCGTTGCGCCAGTCGCGGTGCAGTTCACAGGCAACGCTGAACCGTTCATGATTTGTGCGCCTGACTGGGCAATACGCATTAGTGCCGCATCTCGCACATCCTTGTTGAATGTGCCCGATGCATCCACCACAAAGATTCATTAATACTTATAATAATCTTGCATAAGGACTTATAATTAATTATATTTAACCTATGTACAGGATTACATGGCTGTCCCGCGCAGTGAAGCAACTCGGCAAATTACCTGTCCGGGACAACCAGACGGTACGCCGGGCAGTTGATAAACTCTCTGTTTTCCCACAGGTACCTGGCGTGAAGAAATTAGCAAGCCACGAATACAGTTACCGGTTACGCGTGGGACGTTACCGGGTGCTGTTTGATGCTGATAAGGAAATTTGCATCATTACTATCCAGGAGGTTAAGAAACGCGATGACCGTACCTACTAATGTAACTCAGACAGCAGGATTGCAAACGCTCAACGATGACGCTGGCCGTCCATTATTCGTTGTATTACCAGTGGCGGAATACTTGCGCCTCAAGCAGCGTAATGAACCCACCATTCCTCATGAAGTTGTGAATCTCCGGTTTGAAGGCAAAGGGATGTCTGCCGCCCGTGCCTGGCGTGAATATTTGGGTTTGACTCAAGTAGCGGTGGCTGAGCGTATGGGGATCACACAAGCAGCTCTGGCACAGATGGAAGCTGCGAAGCGCCCGCGCAAGATTACCCGTGATCGTATTGCCAAGGCATTGGGCCTTGTTACTACGCAACTGGATTTCTGAAAACTTTTCTGATGTATGTTTGCCGTATTACTGGCGAGTGTGACCTACAGAAGGGGCCGCCTGAAAGGCGGGGTTTTTTTATACTGGATTCTGGTCGCTACGGACTTCCCCGGCTCTGGCTCGAGAATTTGCTCCAGACATTGGCCGCTTCCGCTATCCATGCTCACGCGGCATTTGTGCATCCTGCACATCATCTACCACCTACGTCCCTGTAGGCGTCCTGCTTCGCTACCTCCTGCATCCATGCAGTCGTGTCCTCACGCGACATTTCCCACATCCTGTGGATCGCGTGCGCCAGAATGACGACTCAAAAGATTATTGGGACTTAATCAGAGTATTCTTAGCTTACAATGTTGAGAACAACACATTGCAAATCTTACGTGTCATTCACAGCAAACAAGACTGGCCACAGGCATTCTATTAGACAGCGTGTGCCTGAACCGGGTTTTGCGCTAATGGATGGTCTTTTTACACTCAGGAGAAGAATGTAAAGTATAAAACCTGTCACGGGAAGAAATCATAGTCCGGTAAACGATTATGCCAATGAGAAACAGTCTGCAATTCGGATCGGTGAAGATCGAATGTCTGCAAGGTGACATTACCAATCAGCCTGACATGGATGCGATTGTTAATGCTGCCAATGCGCAGTTAATGCCGGGTGGCGGTGTGGCCGGTGCGATTCACAGCAAGGCCGGACCTGGACTGGCGCGGGAATGCAAACCCCTGGCGCCGATCCGTCAGGGGGAGGCCGTGATTACCGGCGCACATGATTTACCCAATAAACATGTGATTCATTGTCTGGGGCCTGTTTATGGTATTGACCGGCCTGAAGACAAGCTGCTTGCCAATTGTTACCGGAATGCATTGAGTCTCGCCGAGGCGAATGCATTGCAAAGTATTGCCTTTCCTGCGATCTCCACCGGCACATTCGGTTATCCATTGGGACCGGCCGCGAAGGTGAGCTTTGCTTCAATCCGGGATTTCAATGCTTTCCGTAATTTGCAACATGTCCGTTTTGTTTTATGGAGTGAGCAGGATTGGGAACTTTTCAGCCGTGTTATGGAAGAAATTTTGAGTTAAAACTACGTTATAGATACCATCAGATAGAGGTTAACTTTATGCAAAGCGCAAAGCAGGATGTCGAAACCATGCTGCAACATTTACCTGAAGACAGCACCTATGAGGATATCCAGTATCACTTATATGTGCTCGAAAAAATAAAACGAGGACGAGACGATATCGCAAATGGCAGGAATTGTAGTCACGAAGAAGCGAAGGAACGATTGAGCAAATGGCTAAATTTATAATCTGGTCAGAAGAATCCCTACAAGATATTGAATGCATAGCTGAATACATTAGCCGGGATTCTATCCATCACGCACAGCTTAAAGATACGATAATAAAACGATAGCAAAGTAATGCGCGTTTTCACCGTGCCTTGCTTGCAGAAGCAGTAGAAACCTTAACCATTTCTTTAATAATGTGCGTTTTTGACGGGATTGGAAAATATGACTGGAAATTATGAAACTTTTCACGGATTGTTTTGGAAATACTGTCCGGCGTTACTGAAGAACACCTGGCCCATATACTGGATCATCCTGAAATGGAGGAAATGGCGGCTGAGATAGAGCGGGTATTACGCCAGCCGCAATTAGTACGCCGTTCCCGGTCAGATGTGACGGTACGATTGTTTTATGAGTTTTATGCGCAGACCCTGGTAGGTGGCAAATGGTTGTGCGTTGTGGTCAAATATGCGGAGAATGATGCATTTGTCATTACGGCCTATTTGACCGACAACCCAAAAGCTGGAGAAGAATTATGGCCGATAAAGTGAAAGTCTGGTTCGATGCGGAGGCGGATTTCCTGGAAGTCCGTTTTTCGGATGTTGCTGGTTACGAGAAAGCAACTTCAAATGATGCATTGATGGAACGGGTTGATGCGCAGGGCAATGTGATCGGCTTCAGTATCCTGGGTGTGAGCCGGTTCAAGAAAGATAAACCTCTCATCGCTGATCTGACAGCGGAGTAGAAAGCAAGGGACAGCCAACAATCGTTTGTGTCAGTGGTTAAGGAAGTTTTGATTAAAAGTTATCGCGAGGAATGAAGTGACGAAGCGATTTCATAACTATCTGTATTGCATGCAAGTGAGATTGCTTCGGGCGTGCGCCCTTGCAACGCTGCGCGGATTGTTTCCCACCACGGCTGCACCTCGCGGTCGCAATGACATCATCATCAATAAATCAGGGTTTCCTTATACTTCGGGATGTTGCTGATATATCCCTGCAGGTAAAGGCAAACCAGCATAAAGCTGCCTGAATATGTTGAATAATCCCGAAACTGGTGACCAAAAGAAATCACTGACACGTCTGTTGCTGATCGTGTTGGGTGTGTATGCGCTGATCATTATTATATTAATGTTCTACTGGAGCCGGGACCCGGGTTTGTTTGATGTGGCCGCAGAGGCGCGACAACTCCATGGTCAGGCGAGCGACCCGGTGAAGGGTTACATTACCACTTCAACGCTTATCCATGTGATGGAAACCTTGCTGGAAAAGCCGGGCGGCTATCTCAGTAATGACATTGCACCGCCAGGGGTGTTGCTGGATAACATACCGAACTGGGAATTCGGTGTCGTGACCCAGGTACGGGATCTGGCGCGCGCACTGCGCAACGATTTCAGCCGTTCGCAAACTCAATCGACCGAAGACCCGGATCTGTCCGTCGCTGATCCGCATTTTCATTACGATAACGATTCCTGGATTTTACCTTCCTCCGAGAGTGAATATCGCAGCGGTATTGAAGCATTGCATCGTTACCTGGCGCGTCTTTCCAATGTTAAGGAACAGGACGCACAATTTTATGCACGTGCGGACAACTTGCGTGACTGGTTATCAATCGTTGAAAAACGCCTGGGTAGTCTTTCACAACGGCTTTCGGCCAGTGTCGGTCAGGCCCGGATTAACACTGATCTGAAGGGTGATCCGGCGGCGCAACAGTCCACCGTCAAGCCGGATGTCATTATGGTTAAAACGCCATGGCTGGAACTGGACGATGTGTTTTATGAAGCACGCGGCTCAACCTGGGCATTGATTCATTTCATGCGTGCAATAGAGATAGATTTAAGAGATGTGCTGGAAGACAAGAATGCACTGGTGAGTTTGCGCCAGATCATCCGTGAACTGGAAGGGACGCAGGAGCCGATGTGGAGCCCGATAATTTTAAATGGCACCGGTTATGGTTTTGTCGCCAATCATTCGCTGGTAATGGCTTCATACATTTCCCGCGCCAACGCCGCCATCATCGACCTGCGCAGCTTGTTGTCGCAGGGTTAAAAGATATATAAAGTAATTCACCTTCATAACACGTAAGTGTGTATCCAGTAAATTCAGAATACCTTCCATGGCACTGGATTCTGTACATTCCATGACCAGAATGACGATATTGAAATTTTGAGATTGTTTTAATTGGTTGGATTGAGCGTCAGCTGTGATAAATCCCTGGTTTCGTATGTAATAACATATGTTATAATCTCCGGGAGCCCTTGGTTTATAAGGGTATTAACAGCAACGGAGAACTCTCATGAAGCTCAAGATTACGACCATCGGCAATTCTGCCGGTGTTGTCCTGCCCAAGGAGTTGCTTGCCCGGTTGCGGGTGGATAAAGGCGATACGCTCTATGCCACCGAGGTTCCGGGCGGGATCAAACTCATGCCGCACGATCCGGAATTCGAAAAACAAATGGAAATTGCGGAGAAGGTGATGCATAAGCGCCGCACCTTGTTACATAAATTGTCTGAAAACTGAAAAGCCAGATGATTATCTGGATCGAAAAGCCTCTAGTGTTTGCCATTCATGATCGCCAGCTTGCCGAACATGGCGGGAGTAGCGGTGTGCGTGATGAAAATATGCTTGAGTCTGCGTTGGCACGACCGCAGCAACTCTATTCTTATGGTGATCCGCCACCGGATCTGGCTGATCTTGCGGCAACACTGGCTTTTGGTCTTGCTCGCAATCATCCCTTCGTGGATGGTAATAAACGGACAGCAGCTGTTACCTGTGAAACATTCATTGAATTGAATGATGGTGAGCTTATGGCAGAGGATGTTGAACTTTTTCCGCGCTTCCTTGCTTTGGCTGAAGGGAAATTGCCTGTTGAAGAATTTGCGCAATGGTTACGTGAACATATCACAACCAGATTCAAAGACAGGATGCAGGAGAAGAAGGGGAGGTATAAAACGAGTAAGAAGAAATAGCGAGGAGATAGTACTTAAGTAACCTCTGATCAAGTGTCTTCACCGTCATGCTGGCGAATACGACCCACAGGATGTGGTAAATGCCGCATGAGGTGTAGAAGTTCAGACTTGATCTGACAAACTGTGTCAGATAATCAAGTACAGTCACGAAACTGAATCTCCGTCATGCTGGACCCCGGATCAAGTCCGGGGCAGGCTTTTATGTTCCAGCATCCAGTCGATTATACAGATTGATTATCAGACTGGATTACATCCTTCGCTCCGTTAACGGCACATCCATGTGCCACTCCTCTGGCTTTCGCCAGAATGACGTATCAAAGACGATTCCGGTTATTCTTGATTAAATCTATTTTCTTACACTTATTGTCAGATCGAGTCTGAGTCAATACATATAAATCAGTATCAGATCAGGCCGGATTGATATACGACGGTTTTGTTCTTTCCGGATTTTTTCGCTGCATAGAGCGCAGTATCAGCATTTTTAATGATGTCCGCGATTTTTACACCATCCACAGGATAGGTGGATATCCCGCATGAAATTCTTATGCCCGGTTTTTCATTTGCGTTGGCATTAATATCAATTCTTTGTATATTCTCCCGGATTTTTTCAGCACATAACAGGGCGCCTTTTTCTCCTGTTTCCGGCAGCAGGACTGCAAATTCTTCTCCCCCATAGCGGCAAGCGGCATCCTGGCTTCTGATTGTATTACTTATGATATCGGATGTTTTTACGAGCACCTCATCGCCTATGCCGTGCCCATACTTATCATTTACATCCTTGAAATTATCAATATCGAGCATAATTAAACTAAAATAATTTTTTGTTCTTTCTGATCTTTTCAATTCTTTTTCAGCGACATCTTCCAGGTAGCGCCGGTTATAAAGCCCGGTTAATGGATCTTTAATTGAGAGCGTTGTCAGGTTTTCCTTGAGGCGCAGGTTCATCAGCTCAAGTCCTGCCCGTTTGACCAGGGTTTCGAGATTTGCCAGGGCTGC
>Ga0209541_10008012_pt1 | contig 17584 bp, 23 predicted proteins | sample RifCSPlowO2_01_FD_184027 | JGI IMG/M metagenome (GOLD analysis project Ga0209541, IMG submission 184027) | Groundwater microbial communities from Rifle, Colorado - Rifle CSP2_plank lowO2_0.1 (SPAdes) (version 2) | ecosystem: Environmental > Aquatic > Deep subsurface > Groundwater | place...
GAGGATGCTGCAAGAATAATTTCAAATGAAAAAGACAAAGTTGTATATAGATTAGATAGGCTTGGAATACCTCTTATTGAGATAGCAACGTCTCCCGATATTAAAAATCCTGAACAAGCTAAAGAAGTTGCTTTGTATTTAGGAGAGGTATTGAGAGCTTGCAAAGTAAAAAGAGGAATTGGAACTATAAGACAGGATGTTAATATGTCGGTTAAGAAATATGGGGGAAATAGAATTGAGATAAAAGGAGTTCAGGAGCCTCAATTAATAATTAAGACTATTAATTCCGAAATAGAAAGGCAAGGAAAATTATTTTCTGAGAAAAAGAAAATTGAACGAGAAGTTAGAAAAGCTTTAGCTTCTGGAGAGACTGAATTTTTAAGGCCTATGCCCGGAGCGGCAAGAATGTATCCTGAAACAGACTTGCCATTATTAAAAATAAAAGAAAGTTTGATTGATGAAGTAAGAAGTAATTTACCTAAATTAAAGAAAGAGTTTGAGAAAGAACTGCATAGTTTAGGCTTAACTGAAGAATTGATTAAAGTTGTTCTTAATGAAGGTTTACTTGAAGAGTTTAAGGAATTATTGAAGATTTATCATCATCCTCTTTTTGTTGCCAAAATGATTGGAATGTATCCTAAAACTATTGCAAGTCACGAAAATAAAGGGTTTGAGGAAGTTTATGGATTATTAGCAGAATACTTTTTAGATATATTACATGCTTTAAAAAATAAAAAGATAAGTGAAGAGGATGTGAGAGAGGTAATGGAAAGAATTGTTAAAGGTTCTAGTTTACAAGAAGCAATTAAATTTGAGAAATCTGAGTTGGGAGAAATGGAAGAAAAGATAATGAATATAATTAAGGAAAAGCCAGGACTAAATGCTAATGCTTATATGGGCTTAGTTATGCAGGAATTTAAAGGAAAGATTTCTGGCAAAGAGGCGATGGAAATAATACAGAAATTATTAAAATAATTTCTGTCCCGTTAAAAATCTCTTTTGCAGGATTTTTAAGGTTAAGAAGCATGTTGGATAATTTGTAAACTCTATTTTGTTATCCCTTTATAGTAATTATTAATAGGAGCATTTAAAAAGCCCATTTGTTCTTACAAACTACAGATTTAATAATAAATTATTTAGAAAAGAAAAATGACAGATGAAAATAAAGAACTTCAGGAAGTAAGAGTCCAAATAATTGATGGAATGGGTAAAATTGATTTGGAAACATATCGCAAGTCCGTAAGTCATAATTATCCTGCTCAAGGAGTAGCTCACGCTCTTATTCTCTCTAGAAGAAGCCCAATTGGAAGAAAATATAATTCACTTGATGAATTGTTTGAGGCATACGGAATACAAAAAAAAGATGGTAGATTTTACTTTTCCTCGGAACGTTTCAACAATGAGGGAATTTTACTAGAAGATCCTATGACTCCTCTTTTTAATCCTGACTGGACTCGTAACATGAGCACTTCTAAATCAGCATGTTCTAAAGCCCAATTTCTGAAAAGTATTCGGTATAACATGAGAGATTCTCAATTCATAGAGAACGAAGATATTTTCTATGAAAGGTTGAAAGAACTAACAAATGAATCCAGAAAGTGGGAAAGGTCTGACTTTTATTTATTCAACCTTCTTGTTCCAGCAGGAGAAGTAGTTAAGATATTATATAGACATACCACTTCTAAACCTCTTCTTGATGACAGAAGAAAAGAATTAGATAAAAGACATATTGATTTAGACAAAAGAATGATTAGATACTATGACTTAATTCTTAGTTGCTGTCTTGGTGATTCTCCTCCAGATTATGAAGGAATAAAATGGGGGATGATCCCTGAGAGACATTTCCAGTAATTTGACGCTAACTTAACAACTCACTTCAAGATAACTTTAAATATAACTTCTTTTTATGAAAGATATGTTAAGAACGCACAATATTGGAGAAGTTAATGAGTCGCTTTCGGGTAAAGAAGTTTCTTTATGCGGCTGGGTTGATACTCTAAGACATCATGGAAAAGTTTCTTTTATAGATCTGAGAGATAGGTATGGAAAAGTCCAGTGTGTTGTTGTTCATTCTAATGCTGATGCTTTTGAGAAAACATCTAAGTTAACTATTGAATCTTGCATTAAAATTACAGGTAAGGTAAAGGCAAGACCTAAAGGAGCTGAGAAAAAAGATCTGTCTACTGGAAATGTTGAGATTGAAATTGAAAAGCTAGAGGTTTTTTCCTTGGCCGATCCGTTACCTTTTGATTTAAGCAAAGGCGATGAGGTTTCTGAAGAGATTAGGCTGAAATATAAGTATTTAGATTTGAGAAGGCCAAAGATGGTTGCAAATTTGAAGATAAGACATGAAGTTATTAAGTTTATAAGAGATTTCTTGCATGACAAAGGCTTTTTTGAAATCACGACACCCATATTAACTAAATCTACACCTGAAGGGGCTAGAGATTTTATTGTTCCATCAAGATTACATCCTGGAAAGTTTTATGCTTTGCCTCAAAGTCCGCAGCAATATAAACAATTGTTAATGGTGGCGGGAATTGATAAGTATTTCCAGATAGCTCCATGTTTCAGAGATGAAGATGCCAGAGCAGATAGAAGTCCTGGAGAGTTTTATCAGCTTGATTTGGAAATGAGCTTTATTGAACAAGATCAGTTACTCCATTTAATTGAGGAATTGTTTACTAAAATAGTTAAGAAATTCTTTCCTAAAAAGAAATTAACTCATGAGCCTTTCCTGAAATTGAGTTATGATGAAGTTATGAAGAAGTATAATTCTGATAAACCTGATATGAGAAAGAACAAGAATGACTCTAATGAATTGGCCTTTGCTTGGATTGTAGATTTTCCTTTGTTTGAAGAAGAGAAAAAAGAAGGGCATTATGCTCCTATGCATCACATGTTTACAAGACCTAAAGATGAAGATTTGAAGTATTTGAATAAGAAAGATGCTCATAAAGTTAAGTCATATCAGCATGATCTTGTATTGAATGGTTTTGAAGTTGGAGGTGGAAGCATAAGGATTCATGATCCTAAAGTGCAGCAAATTGTATTTGATTTAATAGGTTTTAGTGAAGAAGAGAATAAGTATTTTGAGCATATGATTACAGCATTTAAATTCGGAGTTCCTCCTCATGGTGGAATCGCTCCCGGAATTGACAGAATGTTAATGGTTTTGACTGGAGAAAGTTCTTTGAGAGAATTCATCGCTTTCCCTAAGAACAGAGAAGCAAGAGACGTTTTGATGGATGCTCCCAGCACAGTTGCAAAGAAGCAGCTTGATGAAGTTCATATTGCAGTAATTGAGGATAAGAAGAAAGCTGATGCTAAGGAAAAAGTTGTGAAGAAAGCTGGGAAGAAAGTGGTGAAGAAGAAAAAATAAGTTATATTACTTTTAATTCCTCCAGAACATCGTTTATTTCTGTTTCAACTAAAGACAAGTCTATATTTTTATATCCTAAAGATATTCTTGATCTTAATTCCATTTTTACCTTTTTTGAAATTTTATCTTTTATTTCTTGAATGTCTTTAAGAGGCAAAGTGGAATTTATAGGGTTAATTTTTTCTCTATAAATCTTTGCTATTTCAAAACTGTTTCTTATTTCTTTTGTGTATCTATTTGATAATATCTCATCCTGAATTGCCCTCTCAAGAATTTTATGGACTATTGAATTTGAGAGGTTTCCAACGAATTTGTTTATAAGGGTATTTCTATTTTGACTCATTTTCTTTTTTTATTCCCTTTTGTATTTGTTTTGATATATTGTTATAAAAATTTCTACATTTTTTTATAAACTCCTGTTTGTTTGCTATTAGGTTTTCCTTTATTCTCTCTGCTTCAATTTTAAAAATCTCTTTTATTTGTTTGTTGAGAATTTCATTGCTTATTTTTTCCTTTTTAATAAATAAATCTATTGCTAACATATTCTTAATAAGATAATATTTTTCTTTTCCGCTTAATATTTCGAAATTATCTATTAGAGATTTGCTTTTTAGCAGATGCAAATCAAGGATTTTATAGTTTATTTTTCGCTTATATTTTAAAATTAGTCTTTTTTTGGCTATATATTTGCTAAGCATATTTTCATATAAAGGATCACTGGAAACACCCTTTATGAGATCTTCAATTTTAATTTGGATTATATGGGGAGTTATTCCTGTTTCTTCTTGAATTCTTTTCTTTATTGAATCTATCTTAATTTCTGTTTTGTTGATAATAATCAATATGTCTATGTCATTAAAATAAAATCCTTTTTCTAAGAAAGATCCAACAATAAGCAGGTTATCAACAAATTGTTCTTCAGTTTCATGTTCAATTATAGAGAAAATTTCAGAGATTAGCTTTATTTTTATTGGCTCTATTGATTTTATATTGTAAAAAATTGGTTTTTCCTGTTTCGGTTTTTTAATCTCATCTTCTATAGGCTTTATTATTACGTATCTGCCATTTTGAAATCCGGCTCTTTGTTTTGGGATATAAATCTGATCCATTTTGGTTCCTCTGCTTATTTTAGCTATTATTTCCATATTACGTAATATAACGTAATGTATTTAAAGGTTTTGTTTTTGCTTTTTTCAATAACCTTTTATAATCCTGTCTTTCTGTTACTTTTACTAAGTAGTACTGAATAGAAAGGTTTATAAATGGGGATTTTGTAGAAAGTTCATGGAAGAAGTTATAGTAGCTCCTAGAGAAATAAGAGAAGCTTTGCCTAGAGCTAGATTTCTTAATGAAGAAGAACAGGCTAGGTATGAGGAAGCTGTTAAAAGGTTTAATAGTAAAAAAGCTAGAGATAATTTAAGTGTCCCAAGAAATGGATCTAATATATTCAAAGTTAGTCTTTTAAATCATATTGGAATACCAACTGCAACTTTACAGGAATTAGATTTGATAGCTAGGGAAGTTCCAGAGTTCTTAGAAGGACATTATGAAGATGCACCCGCTGTGATTTTGGCAAGTTCTGGAGATTCTTATGGGTCTAATGATTATGTTGCAAAGAGTTTGGCTGGATTAATTGGAAGAGAGAGTTTTTCTAATCCAGTTATTGTTGAAGGGATAGTTCCGGAAGATGATGATAGTTCTTTTTATGGTTTAAGATTTGGTAAAGGCGAGAAATTCAGAGTTATTGAAGCTCCCGATTTTTCTCATAGGAATAATGGAAGAAGATTTAGTAGAATAAATCCGGATTATAGTATTGAATTTGAGGATAAAGGAAGTAGAACTCTTTATACAAGGGATAATGGCCTTAGCGGGTTGTACTTGTACAGGGACTTGTATCTGTTTGCCATTGATGGTGTCCTGGACAACTCCTATGCTAATGGTAGGGTGGTCGTTATGAAGACCGGCGAAGCCGGTTCGCAAAATTTGTTGAATGATTATATAAAAACTTTGTTGAATGATTATATAAAAACTTTAAAAGAAAAGGAAGATTAAGAAATAGAATCTGTTAGAGAGCGATACCAAAAAGCAAAAGCTGTTTTGAGAGGAAAGTAATTTAAACTAAAATCTCTTTTTATTTTTCCTGGCCATTAAAAATGGCTGGGCCACACGCCGATTAATAGAACTTTCTTTCAGAGAGTCATGAAATTCAACTTTGACATATCAAAAACCCTGATAAAATTGGATTTTTGGGATGTTCAGAAATTTCAAGCAATCAAAATTTCTGACATTAAGTATTTGGATTGTGAAGATTTATAACTCTCTTCTTCAATTTTAACTTACTAACTCTTTAAAGATTAGAGGAAAAGAAAACAGTTAAGAAGAAAAAGTGATTATTTTTGTTCCATTTTTTCTAAAAGCCATTTCCAAATTGGAATAACTTTTATGTTCTTTCCTTTTTCTTTAAACTCTTCTTCCTGGTCATTTGTTATGATAATCCCCTCTTTCAATTTGAATTTTTCCAATGCTTCTAATAACCCTTTAATCTCTTTGTCTTTGTTTTTTTTATTAAAATCATAACAAACCTGAATTGCTCTGCTAATTCTCGCTTCATCTTTTATTATAAAATCACATTCATTTTTTTCAGCAAAGTAATAAACTTCATTTTTCCTTCTTTTTAATTCTATAAAAACAACATTTTCAAGGTTTTTCCCCACATTTGGAGAGAAGTTGAACCCAGTTATTTTATTAAATGCTGTGTCTATCAAGTATATTTTTTTAGGCGCATTCAAAGATTTTCTTAGAGAAAAGTCAAACTTTGGCAATTCAAAGAAGAAATAGGAATTAGCTAAATAAGAGATATATTCTTTAACTGTTATCGAGTTTCCTAAATGAAGGGCTGTTTTTATTGAATTATAAGTAAATGTTGAAGAAATATTGGTTGCTAAAATGCTTATTAATTCCTTTATTACTTTTTGTTTTTTAATGGCATATCTCGCTATAACATCTTTATAAAGAATATTCTCAAAAACATCTTTTATATATTCCCTGTCTCTTGTTTTAAGATATTCCGGAAAGCCCCCCAATTCAAGATACTCATTAAAAGCTTTTTTTATTTCAACTCTCTTTTGGGTTTTATAACTCCAATCCCTTTCAATTTCTATTCCTTTAAATTTTAAATATTCAGAAAATGAGAAGGGGAATATTTCAAAAGGTTTATATCTTCCTGTAAGTCTTGTTCCAAACTCTTTGCTTAATAGCGAGGCATTGCTTCCAGTAATTATTATTTTTTTGCCTTCATCTTGAAGTCTTCTGACAAATGTTTCAAATTTTTCTATATTTTGAATTTCATCAAAAAAATAAATCTTGGGATTATTGTAAATCTCAATTAAAACCTCATTTAATTTTTCAAAATCTTGAGCTTTAAAATTCAAAAATCTCTCATCTTCAAAATTAACATAACAGAAATTTTCCTTTTGCTTCATAATTTGCCTTAATATTGTTGATTTTCCACATCTTCTAATTCCTGTCAGAATTATCACTCGATTATCTTTAAACCATTTTAATATTTCATCTAAAATATCTCTTCTTATTGTCCCATTTAATTTTTTCATTTCTTCTTTCTGCTTTAGAGCAATAATTCTTAAATCCTGTGTGTTTATCATGCTCATTGGTAATGAGCACTTATTTATAAATCTTTTCATTAGTAATTAGTATTGTCTTATCCCGAAATAAGGTTACTTCGACAAATAAGATAAGCTTTGCCGAAAAGCAGATTTTTATGAAGAAACTTAAAGAGCAAAATTTAGTTAGGGTTTATTCAACTAAAGAGCTTATAGAAATTTTATAAAGATAGTTCCTTAAATCTTATTTATGAACTCCTTAAAATTACGAGGAAAGGAAATGAAATTTCCTATGTTTTTTCCTGATGCTACTTATGGACATGTTGTCGCTTTGGATAACAAGGAGTTGAGTAAAACTGGAATAAAGGGAGTTGTTGTAAATACGTACCATTTTCTCAAAACTGGATTGATTGACAAAGCTAAGCTTGTTGGAATTCACAAACATATGGGAATTCCTTCCCACTTTGTTGCAATTTCTGATTCTGGAGGATTTCAAGTTATGTCTCTGATACATAAGAGTTCTGCTTTTGGTCGTATTGAAGAGAATAAAGTTGTATTTTTTCACGAGGGAAAAGAAATTGAACTGACTCCTGAGAAATGCATTCAATTGCAGATAAAATTAGGAAGTGATATTGTAATGTGTTTAGATGAATGTACAAAACCTGATATGACTTTGAAAGAGCAAGAGAAATCAGTAGATAGGACTGTAAGATGGGCTGAAAGATGCAAGAAAGAATTTGTTAAATTAACTAAAGGAATGAAAGAAAATGAAAGGCCTTTACTTTTTGGTATAGTTCAAGGCGGAGAAAGTAAGAAGTTGAGGAAGAAGTGTGCTGAAGCTTTGATAAAAATTGGTTTTGATGGATATAGTTTTGGAGGATGGCCTGTTAAAAAGGGGATTTTATTAAAAGAGATTTTGAAATATACGGCAGATTTGCTTCCTGAAGACAAACCTAAGTATGCCATGGGAGTTGGAAAGCCAGAAGATTTAGTTGTTTGTACTAAACTTGGATATGATATGTTTGACTGCGTTATTCCAACAAGAGATGCAAGGCATAAACGGCTTTATGTTTTTAAGAGTAAGCCATTGAAAGGAAAGATTTTTGTTAAAGAGTTAAATATCAAGAGCAAAATGATTAAGGATAAGAAGTCGGTCTCTAAGTATTGTGATTGTGAGTTGTGTAAAAAGTATACTAAGTCCGAACTTTATAAGATGTTTAGGGATAGAGATGATAATGCTAGGCGACTGAGTACAGTTCATAATTTGACTGTTTATAGTAAGGTTATGGAATTGTTGAAGAGGTAAGTGTTTTAAATGAGATTTCTTTTTGTTTTAGATGAAGATATTGGTTATTGGAGATTTTCAAGGAGTTTTTTCTGATAAACTTAAAAGGAAACTGAAAAAAGTTGATTATGATTTAGTTATAGGTGTTGGGGATTATGGTGGAATAAAAGATTGGATGCCCCATGTAATGAAACGATTGAAGGCTGCAAAAGAGGGGGAAAAGTTAAAAGACATAATGGAGTTTATGGGGAAGAAGAGATATATGGATTTGTTGAAGAAAGATTTTACATATTCTAAGAAAGTTTACACTGAACTTAATAAGCTTGGAAATAGGAAAAAAGTTCTTTATGTTTTTGGAAATGGAGATGATGGTTGGTACAGATATCCTTTCTCTGCTAAAGATTTATGGCCTGTTGATAAGAAGAACCTAAAAGCACTAAAGAGACTTAAAAATTTGAAGGATTTTACTTATGGAAAGGCGAAATTTAATGGAGTGACTTTTGTTGGCTTTGGTGGCTATGTGGATATTGATTCTTATTTTAATGTAAAGGAATTTAAGGATGCTAAAGATAAAGAGCGTCTAATGATTAGAATAAAAAGGCATACGTGGACAAAAAGGAATTTCTTTTCCAGACTTAACAAACTAAGTAAGAAAGAAAGACAAAACTTAGTATTTGTTTTCCATTATCCTCCTAAAGGCGTTTTTGATATAATAAAATCAAAAGGAAATCCTATGGATGGAAAAAGTGCTGGTATAAGTTTCTTTAATGAAGCTATAAAGAAGTACAAGCCCAAGTTTGTTTTATGCGGACATATGCATGAGTATAAGGGAATGAAGAATGTTCCAGGAACTAACATTCCTGTAATTAATCCCGGAGATGCTGAAAAAGATAAGTTTGCTGTTGTTGAAATAGATGATAATTTTAAGGTAAAGAAGGTTAAGTTCTACTAGTGTTACTCCATGTAAGTAACTACAATAGAAAGGTTTAAATAATGGTTTTTAGTGTGTTTTTTATGAAAGGAATACCTACTATTCAAACAAGAGAAAGGAGAACTATTTTTAGAGGAGACTCTGGATTAGCTAGGCTTGTTGTTCCAGCTGATAAGCCAATAAGAAGTGTACCTTCAAGAAAGTCTCAAGAAACACCTAGAAGCTTTAGGCCAGGTAGTATTGAGAGACCAAGTTATCTTGGTAGGTTTTTTAAAGGATTGCTTGTGGTTGCTGGACTTGGTGTAGGGGGCTATGTTTTTGCTCCTTACCTTGGCAAAGCAATTGACCATTACTTAGATGAAAGCATGGCAATAATGGAGAAGAATAATGTTTCTCCTATACAAGATAATGGCAGCCATAGTATTTATAGCCTTAATTTCGGCGATGAGGATTCGGAGTCCCATTAATTGATAAAATGAAACCACTTGAAAGTTCAATTTCTGATGAAGAGCTTATGGAAAGACCTTTGATAAATTGGAGAGCTCTTTTAGGATTTGCTGGAGCTTATCTTTTGGCAAATATGATTTTATTTTCTGCTGGAAGACAGGATGGACCTAGCAATAAAGAGGCCCCCTTGAGAGAGAATGTTGTTTCTACAAGAGATTATACACCTCTAAGTTATAATTTGAGTTCAGATAGAGGAACTACTGAAACTTTGAGTTATCAGATTGCTCAAAGATAAGCAATTTTAAATATCCCTCTTATCTATTTAATTCATGGCTGAAATTGATAAGGGCTTTTTGTGGAGAAAGGTTTCTGAGAAAGAAATGGATTCTATAAGAAAAGAGGCTAAAGCGGTTATTGATAATTTTTCTAAGTCTTTGGAAAGAGTTTCTAAGGAAAAACTTGATGAAAGCGGTGTTGAAAGAGCTGAGTTTGAAAGACATGAGAAAGAAGGGAAAGTGTGTGATGAATCTTTTAGGGACTTAATGTTTAAGAACGCTCCAGAAAAGAGTAAGGATTTTGTAATTGCTGAAAAGAAGGTGTGGAGTTAAGATGGAAATTATAAATAATGAATTTGGTGAGATAATTGACAACATGGAATTAAATATAATTACTCAAAAAATAATGCAATTATCTGTTAGAGAAATTGACAAATTGTTTTCTAAATGTGGTTGGAAAGATCATGAAAAAAATCAAAATTTATCTTTGCCAGATTGGAAATTGGAAAAAATAAAAAGCGATAAGGAATTTGCTAAAAATACACTAATTAATTTGTTTCAAGAAACTCCAAAGAAGGATTTCTTGGTTAATTTTGATTTTAGAGAGGTTATTGGAAAATGAAAAAATTAGTTTTACATTCTATTGGTAATGAAGATAATTTTAGTTACTATGTTTTTGATAAAAAACAAGAAGTAGCAGAAAAGCTTTCTTTGGTTTTTGGTAAAATTTTTATTAGAGTGGATTATGAATTAAACGAAGATTATGATGAGAAAAAGGGCGAATATGTTTATAGGAAAAGAGGGATAGAGAAATACAAAGATGTTCATGAAAATGTATCATCTTTCCATATATTTGGTTCAAGAATAGATATCTTTTATGGCAATAAAAAAATGTTTGTTGCAATTGTTTGCTCTCCTAAATTGAGGGTAAAATTTAATGAAGAATTATTAAAACATTTTGTTATGTCTAAACCGATTAAAGTGAAGAAAACAAAAAAATGAACACAGTTGACAAAGTCAAGAAAGCACAGTTTTAATAACTATTATGTAATAGTAACATATAGAAAAGTTTATAAACCCAAAATCTCTAAAATTTCTATGGGATTAAAACTAAATGCAACAAGAGAAGCATATCAGGCATTTCCTCAGGAAGGAACAGCCTCTAATGTAGTACAGATGCCACTATTAATAGCAGATGGGAGATTTCCTATGAATGTTTCTCAATTAAATACAAAGACACCTGTGACTTAACAGCAGAGGAGAAAATACCTATAACGCCCTAAAAACTTAACGCTCACTGTTATTTGGTTTTTGAATTATAATATTTCATTCATTGTTTCTTCAATTAAAACATTCACTACTTCTATTGGGAATTTGACATCATGAAAATGGGGTTCTTTAAGTTCACTATTTAAACTTTTTAATGCATCCTCTTTTATTCTTTTTTTATCTTTTTCGCTCCAATTAAATTCGCTTGCTATGGACTCAGCATTATTTCTATAATTATCTACTTCACTTGTTAAGTGGTGTATTGATTCGGGCTTATTTGTGTATTTAAGAAGAATTTTATGAGCAACCATTCCGCCAATAACCCCTCCTAAAATTCCTATAATTCTATTTTTTCCCATAAATCACCCCTTATTTCTGTTCTAGTTTTTTCCACTAAATTCTTTAAATAAGCTAAAGCAGTTTTCTTATCTAATTTAGATTCTTGATTATTTTTTAATCTTTCTATTAAATTTTCACCTAATTCCTCATATAAAGATTTTTTTAATTTTGAATTATCAATAATCTTACTTAAAATAAGCCGAACTAAGATAACATTCCTCAATGCATTATAGATCTCCTTACCATCGGGTTGTGGGTCATATATTTTACTCCAATCTAATTTAATATGGAGATCAATGTTATGTAGTTGTATTTTATTTGGGATTGCTAAACTTCCGTAAATTATCTTGCAATCTTTAAGCTGATAAATTAAAGAGGGGCTTGAGGGATATTCTAAATAAAATTCTTTTTTCCCAATTATTTGAACATCCAAATTCAAGTTTATACCTCTTGCTTTTTGCTTAATTAATTTAGTTAAAGAATATTTTTCTTTTAGATCAGTCCAGATTTTCTTTTTTGTTATTATGAGGACATCAATATCATTGTAGGAATGATAATTAGTCTGAATAGCAGAGCCATATACAATTACTGAATCGAGCTCTTTTACTATTTCAATTATTAGTTTTTTAATTTTGCTTTCAATAGACAATCCTTCTTGGTTGTATTCTATTTTCTTGAGGATAGAATCTATATCTATTTCTTTTAACTCTTCAAGCTTCTTGAGTTTTGGTCTTATTGATCTGCTCAAATAGTTTGATTCCACTTGGGTTAACTTTTTATGACTAAGTTTTTTGTTCAAAACTTTATTCTCGTTTTTAGTCAAAATGCTCAATTCAACCTTAAATTCTTTGTTTATCATATAACCTACTTTAAGGTTAAGTGGTATTTAAGGTTTTTGGTAGAGAGGAAAGGAGAGAAGCATTTCAAGAACCTGACTATTTTGGGAAGTGGGGGGTGAGGAAAGCTGATGGCTCTTGACATAAAATTATAAATCCACCTATTATTAGATATTAAAATGACAACACTATCTAAAGTTCAGGAATATTTGAAAAGAATTGAAAAAGATGATCAGAAAGGGAAGAAGATAAATGCATTTATTCAATTGCGAAACGAGAAGGAATTAATTGAAGAAGCTAAAAGAATTGATGACAAATTGAAGAAGGGAAAAGCTGGAAGGCTAGCGGGACTTGTAATTGCTGTTAAAAGTAATATAACTGTTAAAGGATTGAGAGCTACTTGTGCTTCTAAAGTTCTTGAGAATTTCGTTTCTCCTTATGATGCTACTGTAATTTCTAAAATAAAAGCTGAAGATGGACTTGTAATTGGAATGACTAATATGGATGAGTTTGCTTCTGGATCTTCCGGAGAAACTTCAGCATATGGAGCTACAAAAAATCCAGCTGCGCTAGAGTTGATACCTGGAGGTAGTAGTTCTGGAAGTGTTGCAGCCGTTTCTGCTGATTTCTGTGATTTGGCTTTAGGAAGTGATACTGGAGGTTCGATAAGAAATCCCGCTTCACATTGTGGTGTCGTAGGAATGAAACCAAGTTATGGAGTTGTTTCGAGATATGGATTAATTGATTTAAGTATGAGTTTAGATCAAATTGGGCCTATAGGCAAAAGTGTTTCTGATGTTGCTTTACTCTTTGATGTTATAAAAGGACACGATATTCGGGATGGAATTTCTTTACATATTAAGAAAGAGAAATTTGATACTAAAAATATTAAAATTGGAGTTTTGGAAGTTCCTAATATTGATAAGAAAGTTAAGGATTTAATTGATAAGAAAATATTAGATGTTGCTAAGAAAAATAAATGGTCGGTGAAGAGTATTAATTTGAAATATGTTGATTTAGCTATACAGACTTATTATCCTTTAGTTTATGTTGAATTCTTTTCTGGAACAAGAAAGTTTGATGGTAGAAGATTTGGATTTAGAATTGAGGATAAGGCTGGCCCGGAAGTTTTGAGAAGAGTTCTTGGCGGGAGTGAGATTTCCAAGGCAGAGTATCATGGAAGGTATTATAATTTGGCTTTGAAAGCTAAGAAATTGATTGAAGAGGAATTTTCTAAGGCTTTTAAGGAATTTGACGTTATCGTTTCTCCGACCGTTCCTAGAATACCACATAAAATTGGATCAAAAATAAGTGTTGAAGAAATGTATTCTTATGATGCTTTGACTATTCCTTCAAATTTAGCAGGAAATTGCTCTATTTCAGTTCCTGCTGGGAAAGTTTCGGGAATTCCTGTGGGAATACAATTGATGTGTGATAAGCTAGAAGATTATAAGTTGTTAGAGATAGCTAAGGGGTTTGAGAATATTATTCAACTTGATTCTGTTATTAAAGAAGATGTTGAATGGGGATTGAAACAATGAAGGATATATTAATAAACATTTGAAAGATGGAAGAGTTAATTCTAGTATGGAGTGGAAGAAGAGTTAAGGTTCCCATTCAACTTCTCTAAATAGCGCTTTACAATTACCTATCTTTCCATCATACATAGAAATTCTAACTTTATTAAGTCTTAGAAGGTGAAATGCATCTTTAAGTTCTGGCTGCCAATCTTCTAGTGTTCTGTCAACCATTTGCCTGTGTGTTATAAGTTGTTCTATTCCAGAATAAATAATTGCATTTGCACAAGGTAAACAAGGTGCCCAAGGCATTACCATTGTCAGACCTTTGGTTTTTATTCCTTTTCTAGCTGCTTCATATATTGCTGCTCTTTCAGCATGATTGTTTATGGCGTATTTTTTTGGTCTTTCAAGAGCTCCAGGAATTTGTTCTGTTCCGGGAGGGTAGACATTAAAGCTCTTTACAAGAATGTTACCCCCCTTATCAACAAGTAGAGCTCCATTTTTTGTTGAGGTATCTTTGCTATTTTTCCAGGCATATATATATATGCTTCTCTTAGTAAGTCTGCAAATTTCTTATCTCTTTTTATAGTTACATAACTAGTATACCAAGTCATTTTTATTCTTTTGATTTTAATTTTTCTATAAATGGCAGATCAGCCTCCGTTATGTCGTAATTCTGTATTTCTTTTAAATCTACCCATTTATAATCAGCAATTTCTTTCTTCTCAATTTTTCCAGATATAACCTTGCAGTGAATCCCTAATAGAACAGTATGTTTGTCTTTATTGTAAACATGAGATGAATATTCAAGCAGATTATCAGCACTAATTTTTATTCCTAATTCTTCTTTAATTTCCCTTATTAAACACTCTCTAGGATCCTCTCCAAAATTTACTTTTCCTCCAGGAAATTCCCATCTTAATTCATTATGTGTTCCTTCTGGTCTTTGAGTTATCAGGAATTTGCCTTTACTTTCTATAATTGCTGCTGTAACTAAAGTTGGAAAAGACATGTTACTGAAGAAGTCTTTATTTGTTTTAAATCTTTCCTAATTTTTCATCTTAATAATCTTTAAAAAATACTGTTTTCTTCTTGTAATATGAAAATTGGTGAAGGTGAAGGAAAAACAGGACTTGAATTAAGATGGTTGGGCCATTCGGGATTTCTTATTAAAGGCGCAAGAACTATGTACATAGATCCCTATAATATATCTTCCGATTTTGGCAAGGCAGATATAATACTTATTACACACAGCCATTATGACCATTGCAGTATTGCCGACATGCAAAAAATTGTAAAAGAAGGTACAGTAATTATAATCCCGGCGGATGCACAAAGTAAAATAACAAGATTTAATGTTCCCATAAAAATACAAGTTATGGGGCCTAACCAGGAGATAGCTTTAGGTAATATAAGGATTTCAACTCTTCCAGCTTATAATATTGATAAAAGTTTTCATCCCAAAGATGAAGAGTGGTTTGGCTATTTAATAAAAATCAATGACGTTTTAATTTATCATGCTGGCGATACTGACAAGATTCAGGAAATGCATAAACTTACCGGACATCAAGGTAAGTATTTTGTTGCACTGCTTCCTATAGGCGGAAGATTTACAATGGATGCTGAAGAAGCTGCCGAGGCTGCTAAAATTATAAAGCCAAATTTAGCTATACCCATGCATTACGGAAGTGTTGTCGGCGATAGAAGTGATGCAGAAGAATTCGTTACGTTGTGCGAAGAAAAAGGTATAAAAGCTATGATTCTTGAGAAGGAGTAATGTCAGATAATTTTCTTCAGGCTAAGAAGTCCGTTCTTGAAAAAAGAGCGGATAAGTCACATGAAGGGCAGATTGATAGGCATATTTTGAAATTGTGTGGGATTATTAATGATAAAGATCAGTATTATACTACTTCTTCGTGTTCTGGAAGAATAATTTTATTGAAAGATGTTGAGATAAAAGACAAAGAGAACTTTTTGTTTAAAAGTCATGATAAAATAAGTTTTAGTGATTTGAAAAAGGAGATTGAAAAAGCTGCCGCAAATTATAAAGGGCGAGTAAAGTTCAAGTTTGATGCCTGCATATTACATGTTGCTTGTAAAGATCTAGTTTCTGCACAGAAACTTTATGACAAGGCCAAACTTTCAGGCTGGAAAAGAAATGGTATACAGAGTTCAACTAATGGAAGATTTGTGTTAGAGTTAAATTCCAGCGAAAGATTGGAATTTCCTGTTTTAGATAAAGGTAAAGTTCTTGTAAGTGACGAATTTCTGAAAATAATAGTTTCTGAAAGCAATAAAAGCTTTGAAAAGTGCTGGGACAAGATAAAAAGGCTTGAAAGGGTTGTTTAGGATATTGATTTAAGATTATGACAAAATTTATTAATTTGAGAATATGTATTAAGTAATGGAACCTAATATGATTATTTCTGACATTTTAGTGAAAGCAAATTATTCTCCCAGTTCCTTGGAGGAAGCACTTGAAGTTGCTCCTGAAATAACTATTAATCAACTTGTTAGAGCAACAAGAAAAGGAGATATAGATTTTAATACAGAACAAGGGAGAAATGCATGGAGAAGCCTATACGAATATTTTGAGAAGAGGGGAATGACTGAAGAGATGAGGTATAATCTTGATAAAAATTTATTTATTTCAACCGCATCTGACTTAAAAAGTGGTTTGCTGGCTGCTACTGTTGATACTGTTGGATTTTGGATTGCAGTACTAACACTTAATTGGGATAATAGTTATTCTGTTGTTAAAAGAATGTACCAAAAGGCTGGTGAAAAACATCGTAAAAAGATGTTTGGGGCATATACTCCCAATTTGGAAGCAGCAGTAAATTAGACTTTGCTCCACAGAAAAATATATAAAGAAGCAGAGGTTTTATTCTGTATTGCGGTTATTTAATCAACGGGGGTTGAATGAATAACTTGGGTAAAGGGGAATTACTTTTTCTAATAGATAGTGGTATGACAAGTATTTAAAGTTTATGGTAAAATAACATACTAAACTTACTTGTTGTGCTGACAAAGGTGTAAGGGGGTTTAAGAAAAAAATAAGATGGTTTTGAATTTTGCAAAAGAGGCAATTGAAAAATCAGATACACATAGCATAAACTTTGATGAGTTAAGAGCTGGAAAGGCAAACATAAAGGTTATTGGTGTTGGGGGATGTGGTTGTAATGCAATTACTTGGCTTTACAACAAGGGTATCAATGGAGCTACAATTTATGGAGCTAATACTGATGCCTTACACTTGTCGGTTACAAAGGCAGATGAGAAAATTTTGCTTGGTAAAGAATTGACAAGAGGTCTTGGATGTGGCGGTGTTCCAAACAAAGGAAGAGAAGCTGCTAAAGAATCTGTTGTTGATATAAAGAGAGCAGTTGCAGCGGCCGATATGGTATTTGTCATTGCTGGTATGGGGGGCGGAACAGGAACTGGGGCGGCGCCTATAATAGCTCAACTGGCTAAGGAAACAGGAGCAGTTGTTATAGGTGTTGTAACAATGCCTTTCGACTCTGAAAAAGCAAGAATTGACAAAGCGGAGTTTGGATTGCAGGAGTTAAGAGAAGTTACTGATACTTGTATTGTACTTGATAACGGGAGATTAGTAGACATTGCAGGAAACTTGCCAATCGAGCAAGCGTTTGCTGTTGCTAACGAACTTGTTAGTACAA
>Ga0209541_10008013_pt1 | contig 17582 bp, 20 predicted proteins | sample RifCSPlowO2_01_FD_184027 | JGI IMG/M metagenome (GOLD analysis project Ga0209541, IMG submission 184027) | Groundwater microbial communities from Rifle, Colorado - Rifle CSP2_plank lowO2_0.1 (SPAdes) (version 2) | ecosystem: Environmental > Aquatic > Deep subsurface > Groundwater | place...
AATCAATGGTTTGCGTTCCCCCAATCGTATTAGAATCACTCGGAGAAAGCACCTGCACGTAAGGTGCGTTTTGGTCGTAGTGGTATCCGATGTCGATGGTTTGCGTGTCAAGCTTGTTGTTTAGTTGAGTGGTTCTCAAATTGAAGAAATTGTTTTTGTCCATTGCGTTCGAGTCCACGCCGCCGGCGTCCACCAGTTTTAGTCCCCCGGTTGAAGTGGTGTTTAACAAAAAGTTTCGATCGCTTTCGTCACCAATAAACGGATTTGCCGTCAAACCGGTTTGTGAGTTCTGATCCCCGGCATGCGAGGCAGGATTCCCGCCCGGAGAAATCACGTTAAAATATGCGTTGTGATGAATCACCGCGTTATAATTAATGTACTGGGACGCGGGCAAAGCAATATTAACATCGGAAAAAACGTTTCCAAAAATTTTTCCCCTAAGATAATTCGTTGTAGGAATCGTTATGACGGAACGTGAAAAATTAGAAAAAGAATTGGCAAAAATATTGGTGCCCACTTCTCCATCCAGCATAGATGAATTAAAATAAAAACCGTAACCAGAAGAATTGGTAAACACGTTATTGAAAAAATTCGAATCCAAAGTATCACACCTATAAAAATTCGTTATATATGAAGCGCTGTGAAAATTGGAAAACCGATTGTTGTAAAAATTTCCTCCGACTGTTGATCGGGCAAAAGTACTCGACCCCAATGAATAAAGCGCCGAACTATTAAAATCGTTAAAAACATTGTTGAACACATTACCCGAAAAAACCGAGGTACCGCTCGACAAACTGATTCCCGAAGTGCTATTAAACCGGTCAAAAACATTCGAAAAAATCTCTATGTTCGAGTTAAGCGTAATAAAAATCGCGAAAACCCCCCCCGAAAACAAAGAAAAATTTGAATCATGAATAGAAGAAATATTTTTATCCAAACGGACGCCATAATTGGCATCCAAAATCTTCAAATAAGAAAACGAATCAGAAGACAACTGCCCCGACGCGGACTTAATCCACAACGCCACATTATAATCCGATCCCAACGGCGCACCCGAACAACCCGAAACAGTCGAAGTATTCACATTCGTAGAACCCGCGTATGAATTTTGATCGCGACAACTCGTAAAAATAATATTTTTATCAGAAGTACCAGTGGCCACGATTCTTCCGCTGGTATTAGCAGATAATTCCGTTCCGGGCAGATACTTGACCACCGCCCCGGGCGAAATCGTCAAATCCGTTCCGGCGCCCGTTACCGCCACATCCGTCAAAATCACGTAGGTATTGCCATCAATCCAGGTGGTATCGCCGGTAATTGCCGTGTCAATCGTGCAAACGTTGTTGGAATCCCCACACGAATTCGCGGCAAAACCGTCCGATGCAAACCCAACAAGGCACAAGCAAAGAATAACCAACCAAAAGCGCATGAAAAAGAAACGCAGCGCTAAAATAAAAGGGTTGTGATTCGAAAAAAAACAGAATAAAAAAAAACGCGGGAATTACTTCAGCGCTTTCTTAAGTTGTTTTTCGAATTCTTCCAGATCTTCGTCGATCTGTTTGACGGCGTCGTTTAACGCGGTTTTCGCGTTCTTGCCGCTTGTTTTCACGATGATATGCGCTTCGTTATCCAACGGATGCATCAATTTGTACGCCGCGAACGTCACGCTTTTGTCCTGCAACAAACGATCGCGCAACAAATTCGGGAACGTATGGCGATTGTCCTTTAGAACAAACTCGATTTCATTCGACTCGTTTTTCAAAACCTTGATTTCCATTCCAAAACCCCCGAAAGACAAACATTACTGCAACGAATACTCCGAAGAAATTTTCCTTCCTTCGACTTGGCCGCACTGCAAACACTTCAAATCGCGACCGAACAAATGCAATTCCGAACGGCACTTGGTGCAAAACGCTTTCACAACGCCAAGATCGGACGCTTGCGTCGTCAAATCAACGCCCCACGGCGAAACAGACGCGACACGCGCTTTCACGAAATCGCCCAAACGAAATTTGTCCTTGATCGATTTGACAAAACCCAGGTCGCATTTCGAAACCGGAACCGCGCTCGTTGAACTCGAAACCGCGACGAAAACTCTTCCTTTCATGGCATCCCAAATTTCGATGACCGCGGCATGATCCGTCACCAACACCACGCGGCCATAAATCTGGGTTCCGATACTCATCGGTGAAACACCGCGGCGCGTCACCACGTCAATGGTCCGATTTTTTTCGTTTTCAAGCGCGACGCCTGAAACCGACGAAACAATATTGCCTTCGTCGTCTACAAACGCGTTCGAACCGGGAGAATACTCTTCCTCGATTCCGAGCACCGAACCAGAAAATACGACACTATGCTTTTTGGATACCATCAAATTCCACCAAAAAAAGAGGAACAATTATATAACTAATAATATAGAATGAATACAAAAGATTTAAAAAATCGGTCGAAATCATGGTTCTGGAAAGTGTTTTAAGAAGCCAATTCGCCTTAAAACACCCGTTTTCGATGCTTATTTTCGGAATCGTCATCACTTTTCTTGGCGCGGGAATGGCGTTAACCACCTTTCCCAATGCCGCCTCGGTGCTCTCCATCGCGTTTATCACCATCGGAACGATTCCGCTCTTGTTTCACACGCTTTCGCGCGAAGAAAAACACGAAATACACGCGCCCGGAAACCCCGCCACGTTTTTCGGCCGCCACTTTCACCTGATTTCCCTTTACGGCTATTTTTTTCTCGGACTCATCATCGCCCACGCATACCTTTACTCGAATCTTTCGCCGGATTTTCGAAGCCAATTATTCGAAGAACAGGAAAATACGTACGGACAAATCGAAAACCTGCGCGGAAAAACAACCGAAGGCGAATTTGAAAACGCATGCAAAAGCGACAGGTTCTGGCCGCTTTCCATCGGATGCATCTTTTCCAACAACGCCGTGGTCCTCGGATGGACATTGTTCATGTCGTTCATTTTCGGCGCCGGAGCGATTTTTCTCATCGCCTGGAACGCTTCCGTAATCGGACTCGTCATCGGACAAGAAATACTTGCAAGCGACCATTTCCAAGCCCTCGGAAAATTCGGCTGCTTGTTGCCGCATGGAATCCCCGAAGTCGGCGCGTACTTCATCGGCGCGATTGCGGGTGGAATCATCTCCGCGGCGATCGCCCAAAAAGTCTACCGCACCGACAAATTCCGGATCATCGCACAAGACGTCATCGTGATGATCATTCTCGCGTATCTGTTGCTGTTTTTCGGATCACTCATCGAAGGCGCCAACATCATCAGCAGTTGCTTTACCCAAACCGAACTAGTTCTTGCCGCGTTGTCGTGAAAAAAAAGTCACTTGCTTTCTTTGGCAAGCTTTTTGATCGCCGGAGCGTATTTTCGGAACAATGATTCCAACAATTCCGGATTCACTTGCGAACGCGACATGCTCGAAGAAAGCTCGGTCGCCAGCTTTGACAATTCAATCGGAAAAAAAATCTTGGATGCCGATCCTTCGCTGACTTTTTCCAGTGCCCGGATATAATAATACGCCAATGCCTTGTCGGACAATTGTTCGGCCGCAATCCGAACCGCGTCGATTTCGATGCGATGCGCTTCCGCGGACTGCATGCGCGCCAGTTTCATTTGTTCGGCGGCTTTTTGTTCGGTTAACGCGCGTTCCAATTGTTCCGGGAGTTTAATGTCGGAAATCGCAACCGCTTCCACTCCGACGCCCCAGTTCGTGGCCACGCGTTCCAGTGCTTTTTGAACCGCCTCATTTAGCTTGGCAATATTTGAAACGAGTTCCTGCAACGTCAACGTGCCCGCAAGATCACGAACAGACGCCACGACAAATCCTTCCGCAGACTTCAAATAATCCTTGACTTCAATCACGGAATTGATGACTGACTGGCTGTCGGGCTTGACGAACAAATACACCAACGCGTCGATTTTCACAACGACTTGGTCCGCGGTAATCACTTCTTGCGGCGGAACATCAATGGTTTGCGTTCGCAAATCCACGATTTTGAAGGATTCAATCAACGGAATGATCATGGTCCAACCCGGACCCCCGACACGCGACACTTTTCCAAACCGAAAAATCACGGCGCGCTCGTATTCCTTTAATGTCAGCAAAAAATCATACTGATTCACCAAAAACGCGACAATCAACACCGCAAACGCGGCAAACACAATCGGAACAATAGCCTCGCGGCTCGTCCACGACAAATACACCAAGAACAGCAACACGACCACAAACAAGGCGAAAATAATCTGCTTGATTTTGTGGGATTCGACTTTTCCAAAACGCTTGGCCATAACCCTAATCCCACCGAATCCTATTATATATTCCAACATAATAGGAATTATATATAAGTATAGGTGAAACGATGGCGTCCCCCAAAAACATCCTGGTGGTCTGCGTTGACCGAGACGACGACTTGGGCCGAAAAACCGGCATTCAAGGACCCGTCATCGGACGAAAAAACGTTTTGAACGCCGCCGCCAAACTCGCGGTCGCCGACCCGTTTGAAGCCGACGCCAACACGATGTTTGCCGCGGTTCACCAGTTCGATGAAATCACCAAAAGCGGAGAAACCGTCGAAGTCGCATGCCTCACCGGCGTCGACAAAACAGATTACTCTTCCGACAAACGCATCATGCAACAACTCGACCAAGTGCTTGAAAAATTCCAGACTGACGGATTCGTTCTGGTTACCGACGGCGCCGAAGACGACCAGGTCATTCCGCTGCTTCAAAACCGCGCCCGCATCGTTTCCAAACAAACCGTGATCGTCCGCCAAGCCAAAGAAGTCGAAAGCACGTTTTACACCATCAAAGAAGCCCTCAAAGACAACACTTTGAAAACCATGTTCATCATCCTGCCGGGACTCATTTTGCTGGCATTGGCGTTTTTGCCCGCGTTCAGTTTTTCCATTATTTCCGGCGGCATCGGATTCTTTTTGCTGTTTTACGGAACCGGATTATACGAGCGCCTCCAAGACGCGACCAGCGACCTGCAAAAAAGCATCGCCAACCAGCGCACCAGCTTTCCGTTTTATCTCGCCAGTTTTTTCGTGCTCGCGTTCGCCTTGATCACGATCATCACTCAGTTCACGTCGAACGCCACTACGACCGACATCATCACCAACGCCGTGCAATCCCTGCAAAACGCGTTCTTCTTGATTTTTCTTGCCGCCGAAAGCTTCGTGCTCGCCAAAAGCCTGGACACGGTTCACGCACGCAAAGCCTACCGGCTTCACTCATACTTTGTCACCGGCGTACTCGTCATATTGTTCTGGCTCATTCTTGACGCCGGAACCGACGTGTTTCTCAAACGCACGGACATCGACTGGTTTTTACGCATCATTCTTTTCTCCGCGGTCGTATTATGGCTCACGCTACGGAGCGCACGCATGATCGACATCCGAAACAAAGTCACGGACTTTTTAATCGGCGCATCCGTGTACAACCCCAAAGGCGAATGGGTTGGAAAAGTCGCGAAAACATATCCCGCCAAACAAATGATCGAATTCAACAACCAAAAAACAAAACAAATCCAGCAAATCGACAAAACCAGCTTTCGGTTCCGCGAAGGCCGCGTCGTATTGGTCAAGTAAACCAAACGAAAAGAAAAAGGTTACTTAGATTCCGTTTTCTTTCCCAGCACGTTCCGAAAGTCAACGGAAAACAAGGCTTTGATGTTTTTCAACAAACGCGTTTTTTTATCCGACTTCACGAACGAATGCTCAAGTACCTGCGAAAGCGTTTTCACCGGAATAATCTTGATGAGTTTTCGGTCTTCGTCCGACAAAACGATGTCGTCATAGTTCGAGGCCGGAACCAACACTTCCAAAAAACCCGCTTTCAACGCCGCGCTGACTTTGGCGGTCACGCCGCCGACCGGCAATACTTCTCCGCGAACGGAAAGACTACCCGTCATCGCGATATCCTGACGAATCGGAATGCGCTCAAGCGCCGAGATAACCGCGGTCGCAACGGAAACCGAAGCGGAATCCCCTTCGACGCCTTCATACGTCTGCAAGAACTGAATATGCAAATCCTGATGCGAAATGTCTTTTCCGGACAAACGCTTGATCAACGCCGACACGTTTTGTACGGCTTCCTTGGCGATTTCCCCGAGCTTTCCCGTCGCAATGATTTTTCCTTCCGCGCTAGACTGTGCCGGCGCCACTTCGGCTTCGATCGGCAAAATCAAACCCGCGTCTCCGTCGCCTGACACCGCAAGTCCGTTCACGCGGCCGACAACCGCGCCCTTGTTCAGGAAAATATCGTAATCGCGGCGCTGATCCAGAATCTTTCCGACCATCTGTTGTTCCAGAGTACGCGCGCTCATCTTGGCTTCAAACACGTCTTCCACCATGACCAGCGGATGCCCCTTGGCTTTGGCCAGGTCCCCTGACGCGCGGATCAATCCGCCCAAGTCGCGTAATTTCAACGTCAAACGATTCTTGCGTCCCGCGCGTCTACGCGCTTCAAACACGATCAGTTTGACGGCGTCAAATGAAAAATGCGGAATCTTTCCGTCCTTGGTGACTTCTTGCGCGACGAACTGCGCCACTTTTTTTTCGTTTTCCTCGGTATCCGGCATGTCGCTGCTCATGTACACTTCGTACCCGTAACCGCGGATACGGCTTCGGAGGGCCGGATGCACTTTTTCCAAATCATGATAATTACCCGCGGCCACCAAAACAAAATCGCATGGAACCGGTTCGGTGCGCGTCATGGCACCGGACGAATTCTCGGATTGACCCGTGATCGAATATTTTTTTTCCTGCATCGCGGTCAACAATTCCTGCTGGCTGCGCTGAGTCAAGGTCGCGATTTCGTCCAAAAACAACACGCCACCCGAAGCGCGATGAATCATCCCGGGCTCCACGCGCAAATGCGGCGGAGTACCCAATCCACCGGACTGCAACGGGTCATGTCTCACGTCACCAAGCAATGAACCCGCGCGCGCGCCGGTCCCGTCCAAAAACGGAGCGATTTTTTTGCCTAAATTATCCACCAAAACTTTCGGAATCTGTTTTCCCGTGCGCGGCTTCATCTGGTTCCCCAAAGAAAAACCGATTGCAAGCATCATTCCGATAATCAACAACGCGGCGTAAATGATATCCGAGATCCAACGCCACGCCCAGATAAAATACGAAAAAGTAAACCAGCCAAACGTCAACAGCATTCCGAGCATGCGCACGTTGTCTTCTTCGGCAAACGAATCCATGCGCATCCGATCCACCATTTTTCGGCCGGTTCCCGCCTTGACGGTTCGAACAATCGGAACATTGGGGTCCTGCGCATTCGGATACATCAGCACGTCTTCGAGTTTTTGCACGGGCAAAATCTCGCTCATGGCCTGCGCGAGCATGGACTTGCCGGTTCCCGGCAAACCGATCAACAAAACGTTTCGTTTCTGAATCGCGGCTTTTCGAATGATCTCAACGGATTCATCCTGCCCGATAATCTGGTCCGCCAATCGACGCGGAACATCCAGTTCCGCCGTAGAATTGAAGAATTTGGATACTACGACCCCGTTCGGGCTGTTTTCCGCCATATAATAATTACATGAAGAAGCAGATTAAAAACCAATTTGGTTCAATAATAAAGCAGTTATGTTATCCAAATCCGCGATCAGGATTGTCCCGAAAGAAGAATTAACAGCACGACAAGAACTGGGATTAGATGAGCTAATGGAACAATTCCATTCTGAACTTAAAGCCCGCAAGCCGCTTATACCCGCCCAAACCGCCTGTTTAGTTGGCTTGGTGAACAATGAGCCGGTCGGATTCGTTTCTTTTGGAGTAAATTCCAAAGAATTGAAAGTGTGGGCGGCATATCTTCGCCCCGGTTATCGAAATACAGGCGCTTTGCAGGGCTTCAAAATAGCAATAGTCCGAAAATTGGCTTCACAGGGAGAAACCTTTCATAAGGTGCGATGGACCCGGGCAACAAACCGCCAGAGAGTCCCCCAACGGAACTCCAATGTATACTGCTTTAGTCGTTTGCCGTCCGGCATGCAAGAAAAAACGCTGCCACCCAGGCGAAAACAACCCCGATCACATCCCTAAAACAAAAAATCCGAAAGCAAGGAAATTAATAATAGTTTTTATCTTTGTTTAATCATGAACCCCGTCGAACTCGTCTTTCTTGGCACCGCGTCCGCCGCTCCCACTGAAACGCGAAATTTGTCCGCGATGGCACTGCGCACGGAAGGCGAATGGCTCTTGTTCGACTGTCCCGAAGGATGCCAACAACAAATGCTTCGCTCGGGCGTATCCTACATGAAAATCCAGCACATTTTCTTCACTCACCTGCATTTGGACCATGTATTGGGACTCCCCGGTCTCATTGCCACCATGCAAATGCACGCCCGCATCCACCCGCTGTACCTGTATTGCCCCGAAGGATGGAAACCCAAACTCCAAAAACTGGTGTCCCTGGCTCCCAAAACCGATTTTGAAATCCTCTTCAAAGAAGTGCAACGAGGAACGGTATGGCAAACCCCCGAATACACGGTTTCGTGCGTTCCGCTAAAACACGAAATCGCGTGCGTCGGATACATTTTTTTGCAAACCGGAAAAACCGGCGAATTCCAACGCAAAAAAGCCATTGAACTCAAAATCCCCGAAGGACCGCTGTGGGCCAAACTCGCCAAAGGCGAAAAAATCAAAATCGGACCCAAAACGATTTCCCCCGAACACGTCATGGATTACTCGAAAGCGACTCCGGGCCTCAAAATCGCGTACGTGGTCGACACCATGCCCACCAAATCATACTATAACGCCATCAAAGACGCGTCCATTCTCATTCACGAAGCCACGTTTTTGGAAAAAGACCACGAACGCGCCAAACAAACATTGCATTCAACCGCCAAACAAGCCGGACGCGTCGCAAGCGAAACCAACGCGAAACAACTGATCTTAACGCATTTTTCAGCCAGACACAAAGAACTTGAACAACTCGAAAACGAAGCCCGCCAAGAATTCGGAAACGTCGAAATGGCGAATGACCTGGAACACAAAGTCCTCAAAGGAGATCAACCATGATTCCGCGGCGCCGCGTTCCCCTACCCGGTTTTCGCCTGACCGCCGCCCAAAACCGCGGTCTACGCGTTCCCGTCGGACTCGGACAAAAAATCATCGGTCGCGCCGCCAATTCCGCAACCATCCAACCCGGCCGGTTCGGAAAAGGAATGGACGGCCTTGTCAAAAGCTTAAAAGAACACCAAAAACAACAAGGCCAAAAATGGGCCGGACAAGAACGACACGCGTTGTACGATCCCGCGCGCGAAGCCGGGCTCGGACGCAAAACCGAAGCCCGCGTTAACGCCATCGAAGAACAACGCCTCGCGTCATCCGGCCAAAAACGCATGGCCGCGGTCGAAAGACGAATCGGCGAGTCGCCTCACCGCGAAGCCATCGAATTCGAACTTGAAAAACTCCAGGAATTCCTCGAACACCACCCGAACGTTACTCCAGAAGCCGTCGGAGAATACCTTGAATCCATGTTCAATTCGTATTTTCCGCCCCAATCCGGATCCGCCGGTTACGGCCGCCGCTACAACAACCGATACTGTGCAATCGCGCTTACGGAACAATTCTTGCCCGACGAAAATTTATCCGATTTGCGAAGCAAACTCAGGAAGGTGGCCTAACCATGCAAGCAATCATTCTATCCGCAGGACTTGGAACCCGCATGGGACTATTGACGAAAGACAAACCCAAAGCACTCGTCGAACTAGGAGCAAAACCCTTGCTTGGACACGTGCTGGATTCCCTTAATTCCGCGGGATGCACCCACGCGATCGTCATCATTGGAAAATACGGAAAAAAAGTCAAGGACTTTTACGCAAACCAATACAACAACATCAAAATCGATTACATCGAACAAAAAGAACAACTCGGAACCGGCCACGCGCTGCTCCAAGCCCGCGACAAAGCCGCCGGCGAATTCGTCGTAGGCCAATGCGACGTCATCGCAAACCCCGCGACGTGGAAAAGACTGTGGAAAACCAAGGGATTCGACTGCGTCATGACACTGCGCAAAGAACAAGAACCCGAAAAATACGGCGTTGCCGTGGTCCAGGACAAACTCGTCGCCGAAATCGTCGAAAAACCCGTGGAACCACCCAGCGACCTCGTGAACGCGGGTTGCTACAAATTCTCGCGACGCGTATTCGACGAACTCTTGCGCATCGAAAAATCTCCCCGCGGAGAATACGAACTCACCGACGCGATCAAACGAATGATTAAAAACAAAAAAGTCGGATTCGTATTGGAAACCGGAAAAATATTCGACATCGGAAACCCCGAAGAACTCGCCGACGCGGAAGAAGAGATCGGACAAGAAGAAATCAAGTGGTAAAAAGAACCGAGCAAAAAAAAGTTACATCTTGAAGCATTGACCCGCTTTCAAAATCACGGGCTGCGTTTTCAGAATCGATTTTTCGATCTTGTACTTGAATTCCAAGGGATCGGCCTTGATCATTTTGAAAGTATTGTAATGCATCGGAATCGCGATTTCGGGTTTCATGGCTTTGGTCGCGCGAATCGCGTCCACGACATCCATGGTTTCGTAACCGCCGATCGGAAGCAACGCCACGTCCGCCTTGATTTTCGAGAAATCATCCAGCAAATCCGTGTCACCGGCGTGAAACACCGTGTGACCGTTTCCCGACACCAAATAACCCATGGGATAAAACGCTTTCGGGTGATGCGCGTCCGTTGCCACGATATCCACTCCACGCAAAGAAACGTGTTCGCCGGTTGAAATCGCGTGCACGAACCGCTTGGGCAATTCCAATTGCTGCACCAGACTTTCGTGACACACCAGACACGCGTTGTTTTCCAACACAATGCGCTTAATCAGTTCCGGATCAAAATGATCGAAGTGCTCGTGCGTAATGAGCACCAGATCAATGTCCTTCAAATCGGAGTCCTTGACTTTAGGGGTCTCAAGACAACTAAAATCGATCGTGCCGTTCGTTTTTCCAACAAACGGATCAATCAATACATTCTTTCCGCGGAAACTGAGTTTGAAAAAAGCGTGTCCGAAGAAACGAATGTGAACCAAGGCACACCATCCAACAGAACTAATCAAACGACGAGCATATAAACCAAATCGCCCAAAAACGCGTTTTTTCGCCTCGCCGTGCGTTAGTTTAAAAAAACCAGAAATCCCTATAATATGATTATGAGAAAAGTCCTGCTTGTGCTTTTGATCCTCGCGGCGATGGCAACCCTTAACGTGAATGCCCGAACGATTTCCCAGCACCTGATCGAAATCCAGGTGGATGGCCAGGAAAACACCCACATCAGCGAACGATACGTTTTTTCGTTTGACAACCCGACGGAACTCGAAACCCTGCGAAGCGAAGCAAGACGCATTGGCGCCGACATCGCGGGCTGGCGCGCGTTTGACCAAAACATCTACGCGCACATCGGACAGATTCGACCCGGAACCGGAAAAATCGGGTTCGAAGAAAAAGAAGGCGACCGCTACGTCAAAATCGAATACGAAACCCGCGACCCGCTGTTTACCGCGGTTGAAACCACGCGCAGGACCACCTACCAACTTGATTCACGGCAATTATCCGCGTTCCAGACCGGAAGCGTCTACACGATCCAGCCCAACACCAAAATCGTGATCATGATTCCCCGCAACGGCCGCTTTGACGCGGAACAAATCAACCCGCGCCCCGAAATCAATTTCGAAACCAACCGGTTCGTATGGAGCGGCTACTTGAATACCACGGGCGCATTCGAATTCGAATACTGGATCGAAAAACAAATCGCGCCCACCATCACGATTTCACAAGCCATCCAAACATTTTTACCCAAAGACGAATTCAAGGTCCTGCTTGCCATCCTGCTCTTGGGACTGGGCGTGATTTATTTCAAGCGAAACTCCATTCAGGAAAAAATCGAAGGCTACATCATCGAAAACTCGACGCCGGACAAACAAAACGAAACCGAACCCGTCGAACTCGAATAAAAAAAAAACTCATTTTGAATTCGATCCGGTGTTTTTTGAAAACGCCACCAGCCCAAAGTACATGACGACCAGACCAAGCAACAGCAACCCGTACTGCTGAAAAATAAAACCCGCTAACTCCAATCCCACCCGCCAAAAACCATGCAATCCCAACCAATCGAAAAACGGTTCGAACAAGTCCTGAAAAAAAACCGGTTGAAAAACAACGATCACGATCAGGACGACGACAAACGCGAAAACAAACACCGTCAAATTGTACTCGGCATCCACGGGTTTGAAACTCATATCATTTTTCAACCATCAAAAACCGTTAAAAATACGTTGGCCAACGATTACACGTATATGGCCGAAGAAGCCAAAAAAGAAGAAAAAAAAGAACCGCCCGTAAGCCTCGGAACGTTGCTATTGGTTGCGATCGGCGGACGATTGCTGTTCAACAGCTTCGCATTGCAAATCGCTTCCGTGGAACCGGTTTTGCCAACAGCGATCCTCACCGGAATTTACTTCGGAGCAGGACCCGCGATCCTGGTCGGGATTATGGGATACGCACTTAGCAATCTGTTTTTGGGGTCGCTTGGCGGATGGACGATCTGGCAAGGATTGTCCGGTGCGATCGCGGGATACATCGGCGCCACAAGCAACCGCGACAACTACATTATGAACGTCATTATCGCCACGGTGATTTTCGAAGTCATTATGAATTTCACCGGCGCGGGATACACCGTGGATTCGGCGTACTTTTTCGGATCCCTCGGATACTCGATCACGCACGTCGTGGCCAATATTTTCTTTGCCGTGCTCTTCAAATCCCTGTGGCTAAAAGAAGAGTAAAACCGCTAATCCATGGCCGCGTACACGGCCGTCATCAAGAACAAAAACGAAATCAAGTATGTTTCGTACGTGTTCACGTCCGGACGAAACACGTTGATGCCGGACGCGGAAAGAACGAAAATAAGGAACGCAAACGCAATGAAAATCTGAATCGACCGGTACACCACTTTGAAGAACGCCATTTTTTCACCTTTACATCAAGAACAGATTAAACGCCGCAATCACGATGATCGACCGAAGAGTATTGATCAGCGGCAACCGCGTCTTTCCCCACGCATCATTCGCGAAAAACGCCAGCACTCCGATGGCGGCCACCATCGTCAGCAACAGAAAATTCTTGTCCACAATGGTCCACCCCATGGCACGGCTAAAATCGTTCGTGGCCCATACGTAAAACGTGACGAAAATCGTGGCCCACACCCAGCCTTTTCCGTTTCCCGCGGAGTAAAAAAAATACCCGGCACCGGCAAACATGAACAGCCAGAGCAAGTTGTTGGGGATAAAAATGAAATTAACGATCCAGCCCAGATCAAACGAAAAGAAATGATACAAAAATTCAACCAACATACAAATCCCTTAGTAGTACATCCACAGTCCCACGCAAACAGCAAAGAAAAAAATGATCGCCATTCCGCTGTACGAAAAAATCAAGTCGGAAAACAACGTGACGCCAAACACGACATTAAGGACTAACATGACAAACGCAATCGTCACCAAGGCTTTCAATGCCCACAACACCGATTTGAGTAACACCATATTTCATCACTTGCTCAAAAACCACAACAGGATCCACATTCCAAAGATAAACGTCACGGCCAGCTGCGGCGAAATCTTGTCGAAATCCTTGTCGCCAATGACCCACGAATGCGCAAACACATTATACAGAAACATCAGCGCGAGCAATCCAAACGGAATTCCAAAACCGCTCAAGATCGCAAAGTCCACGAACAGCCAGTTGAAAATAATCAGGAAAAAAGCCGCCAAGAGCGCTTTCTTGGGCGCGTAAAAATACGACGCGACCGCGTACATCGCGAACAGCCAAAATAAACTATGCGGATCGAAAATAAATCGAATGAGCCAGTCCAGATCAAACGAAAAGAAATGATACAGGAATTCCAGAAACACATATAAATAGTACCTCTTTAACTATAAAAAGTTAATTATCAGGGTTTTTGAGGCAAAAAACCCTCAAAACGTCGGATTTATAGCCCTAACGCCAATTCCAAGGTATACATGAACCCCACCCAACGCAGTGCATTACTCGTGGGCCTCGTGGTCTTGATCGCCATTGCGCTCGTGGGCATTTACCTCACCCAACCCGCCGCTCCACCCTTATCCCCACCTCAAACCCCCGCCGACCAAAACGACACCAATGCCGCCCCCTCACCCAACGGTTTTAGCCAGTTCGTACTCCCCCAACCGACTCCCGGCAGCTTTGACCGAAACCAGTTTATCGCCAAACTCTGCAACGACCCCGCTTCCATTCCCGGCACCCAGTACCCCGCTGAAAAATACCCGCAAAAAGTCCAGCAATGCGGAGACAACTACGTCATTTATCCCCCTCAAAACGCCACCAATCCACCCTTCATTTTCATTGATCAACAATACCGCGTGCTTGGATCCTGCGAACAAAAACCCAACGCGATCCGACTCATGGCCGAATGCCCGATTCCGTGCGCACCCGAAAACCTCTGCCACAACAAACCCATTTCCCCCATGGACGGTGGCGGCATCGCAAACCCAGGTCAACCTCCCGGAGCAGACGGAGAAGGCGGCGAAGGCGGAACGCCCCCCGAAACACCGACCACTCCACCCGATACACCCCCGATTACCCCGCCGGACACAAACAATGACCAAATCAATCTTGAAAATTACATCCGCACCGATGACCCCGCATACTGCGAACTCATCGAAGACCCCCAACTGCGCGAGTATTGTTTTTCACTCGGCCTCGATGACGACACCAACGTGCTTGAAAACTTCGAAGCCGTCTACACTTCCGCCAACAACACGGATTACAACCAAATCGAAATATACCAAAACGGACTCACGTTTCGCTCGATTCCCGAGCCCCCCGCTTCCTGCCAAGACTGGACGGAACCCACGCCCTGTTATCTCGCCGAAGACGTCTCAAGCCAGTACATCGTGTTAACCACCACCGACCTCAACCGACTCGTATCATTGATCAGCGAAATCAATTTCGTGGTGCTCGACGACGCGTACAACACCAATCCCCCGGTCGGCGATTCCTACGACCAGCAGCTCTACGTCAAACTGCGTCGCACCGAAAAAATGGTGACCTACACCACGTACCAGGACGCTCCCGCGGCCCCGGAATCGTTTGACATCATCAAAACAGAACTCTTCGAACTCGTCCGACGAAAATTCGGACCCCAAAACTAGCGTGTTTTCGAAAAACGTCGCGCCCGCTTGATCGTCCCCTGGGCAACGCCGACAAATTTTATTTTTTTCAACTTCAACGCGTTTTGCACCGAAAAATCATCCGTGACCACGACCAAATCCGGATGCATCGCTTTCAATTCCGTGGCCAACGCCACCACGGCCACATCGGTGTCGCTTAAACCCCTCAAGCCGTTTTCATCCAGAAACGACAAAACCCCCTGAATCGACAACGGACAGGGATCCATCACCGTCAACACTTCGGATTGGGCAGCGTTTTCGGAAAGCGACTTGGAGCGAAAGTCCCGCCACTCATCCATGACTCCAAAAGGACAAAAATAACGGTTCTTCGAATCGAACGAAAAACCCTCGTTGTTTAGCAACGCCGCGGCATCCAGGACAAAAACAGGCATGTTTCTCACTAAATATTATTAAACAATTCGAGTTTAAATAAGTGAGACCAAAAACCAGGCGTGTTCATGACGATCGAAAAAACCATCAAATCGCTTTCCGACATCGAAAGACAAACCATTCGATATTTATCGGAAAAAAAACCAAAAACGATCGAAGAAATCAGCGACGAAAGCAAGCTCCATATCGATTCCGTTCGGCGCGCCGTGAACTGGTTAACCGAAAAAAAGCTTGCCAAAACGGATACCCAAACCCAAAGCGAATGGAAACTGACCCCCGCCGGAAAAAGCTCTCTTTCCAACGGATTACCCGAAATACTGTTCCTGCGCGCGATCACCGACCTGAACGGAAAAGCCACGTTGGAACAAATTTACAAAAAAAGCCAATTAAACCGCCCCGAACTCAACGCCGCCATGGGACTCTGTCGCAAAAACGCGTGGATCACGGTCTCCAAACAAGAAAACGAGGTCGTACTCGAACTCACCGGCATTGAAAGCGAAATACTCGAGAGAAAATACCGGCTTCAAGAAACGCTTATTCAAGTATCCAAAGGAAACCAGCCCGGCAAACCCAATCCGATCATCGAAGACCTGCGCCGACGCGGACTCATTGAAGAACGCGCCGAAAAAGCGACGCTTGCAACCCTCACGACCGAAGGCGCCGCGGCACTGCCTTTGCTTGAAAAAAACAAAACCCGAAACTTCGACGTGCAAGGCGAAGTACCGGAATTATTTTTCGGAAAAAAACAGCCGTACCAGCAGTTCCTCAAACTCGTGACGCGAAAACTCAACGAAATGGGATTCATGGAAATGGATTCCCCCCTGGTTACGCAAGAATTCTACAATTTCGACGTCTTGTTCCAGCCACAAAACCATCCCGCGCGAAGCTGGACCGACACGTACCAATTAAAACAGCCCAAAACCGGAAAACTGCCGCCAAGCCCCGTTGTTTCCGCGATCAAAGCCGCGCACGAAAACGGCGGCAAAAGCCAAAGCACCGGATGGCAATACGATTGGAGCGAAGAAATCGCCCGCCGCGTCATGCCCACCGCGCACGGAACCGCGCACTCGGCACGCCAACTCGTCAAAGGCGTTTCGATTCCAGGAAAATACTACACCATTGCGCGTTGCTTTCGCCCCGATGTCGTGGACGCCACGCACCTGATCGAATTCAACCAAATGGAAGGAATCGTCATCGGAGACGACCTGAATTTCCGCCACTTGCTTGGGCTCCTCAAACAATTCGCCGTTGAATTCGCCGGCGCCGAAGAAGTCAAATTCGCGCCGTCGTATTACCCGTTCACAGAACCCTCGGTTCAATTAAACGCCCGCCACAAAGAACTCGGATGGATCGAACTTGGCGGCGCGGGAATGTTCCGACCCGAAATGCACGAAAACCTCGGCATCTCCCAACAAATACTCGCGTGGGGAATCGGAATCGACCGGCTTGCCATGCTAAAACTCGGCATCAAAGACATCCGATATTTGTTTTCAGACGATTTAACCTGGCTTCGCAACGCTCCGGCGGTGAAACTCGAATGAACCCCAGCCGCGAATACGAAAAAAACCCGGAACTTGCCGCCGCGGTCCGACAAGGAACGCTTTCCCAGGACGAAGCCGAATTCTGGGCCACGACCGCGACCCGCGCCCGATTCCAAAAACCCCTTCAGGAAAAAGGCATGGACGCGCTCAAACGCATCGCCCAAACCAACTTAATCCAATCCCCGCGAAAACGCTTTTTGCCCCCGAAAAAAACCATTCAACCGACACGCAAAACACAACCGCCGGTCAAACCCAAACCACCAGTGAAACCGCAAAAAACCGCGCAAGACCCAACGCCTCCCGCCGGCGTGAGCCGCGAAGAAATCGCCAAGCTATTGAAACTCATTCCGCGAAAAAGAGCCGTGGCGTTCATCCTGAAGAAACGGACGCCAGACCAAAT
>Ga0209541_10008014_pt1 | contig 17578 bp, 23 predicted proteins | sample RifCSPlowO2_01_FD_184027 | JGI IMG/M metagenome (GOLD analysis project Ga0209541, IMG submission 184027) | Groundwater microbial communities from Rifle, Colorado - Rifle CSP2_plank lowO2_0.1 (SPAdes) (version 2) | ecosystem: Environmental > Aquatic > Deep subsurface > Groundwater | place...
AAAACAATGGCCCGACTCTCAATGAGAGACGGGCCGCAGTTGTACCTATTCTGATTTTAACCGGACAGTAGTGCTGACACTGGCCTGCCATACCAAAACCTCGTACGTTCTAGCCACCAAGCGGCTTTTGTTGTGTAAGGTGTGGTCTGGGGATAAACTCATTGAGGTGATTCTACTCGTTTTCTATAATGACGTATTATATAGAAACTAAGTAGAAAACTCTATGCAAGAGACACTTTTTAACGCGAGCCCCACAATTAGCCCCAGTTTTACGGGAACACCACACAATGGTATCCTTGGCCCATCTCCGCAATATGAACCTACGACTATTCCGAGGTATATACCCGGGATTCGCTCGACGGAACTCCGTTGTGAGGAAGAGAACATGATCAAAGGAGTAAAACCGTACTACAAAAAGAAGAACGTCGAGTTGTATCAGGCAAATTGCCTTGATATTCTCGCCAAACTTTCAGAGAATTCGGTCGACATGATTTTTGCAGATCCACCCTATCTTCTCTCAAACGGTGGCTTTAGTGTGCATGCAGGAAAGCGGGTCAGTGTTCACAAGGGAGATTGGGATAAAAGCAATGGAGTAAAAAAGGACTTCGAATTTCATCTAAAATGGATAGAGGCGGCACGAAGGGTGCTCAAACCAAGCGGAACAATATGGATTAGTGGTACATACCACTCCATCTATCAGTGTGGATTTGCACTTCAGGTTGCCGGATTTCATGTACTCAATGACGTTGCGTGGTTTAAGCCCAATGCGTCGCCAAATCTTAGTTGCCGATTTTTCACTGCCAGTCATGAAACGCTGGTGTGGGCACGAAAAGATAAAAAGGCAAAACACATTTTTAACTATGATGCAATGAAAAACGGCACATGGCCGGAGGATGCTCTCAAAAAGCCCGGTCTCCAAATGCGCTCTGTTTGGTCAATGGGAACACCGAAGCCACCAGAAAAAAAGTTTGGCAAACACCCAACGCAAAAACCCGAAGATCTCCTAAGGCGGATCGTGCTCGCGAGCACCAACAGAGGAGATCTCATCGTCGATCCATTCACGGGAAGCTCGACAACTGGCATCGCTGCACTCAAAAATGGAAGAAAATTTATCGGCATCGACATGGAGAAAAAGTATCTCGATTTATCGATAATGCGCATTGAAGATCTTAAATCCTAAGCGTAAAATAGGGCGGGGATTGTGTAACCCAAAAAAGTGATCAATAGTGAATAGCAATGAGAGGGGCTAACCCCACTCGGTGGTCGCTATTTATGATTAAAGGGGGCGTAGGAGGTGGAAATACACAAGTCGGACTCGCGTTTGAAAGCCGGGTAAGTTTGCTCTCGGTTTTTTCCCGTACACAAGGGTTTACCGTTAAGGGGGACTCCGTTTTTCACAATGGCAAAAAGGTCGCTGTTAGTTTGGGGAAAAATAAAATATATCAGTTTCTTGGGGAGCGCGGGGTCGATTATAAAACAGTTCTGTCAAAAAAATTGCTTCCCGACGAGGCACTCTATGTCCATGGCCAGCACAAGATCTTTATTGTCGAGATCAAGTTTCAAGAAACACCGGGCTCGGTCGACGAAAAACTTCAGACGTGCGACTTCAAAAAGCAACAATACATCAAACTTTTTGGACAACTTGATATTGAGGTAGAATACATCTATATTCTTAATGAGTGGTTCAAAAAACCAGAATATCGAGATGTGCTGGAATATATTAGCCAAGTTGGCTGTCATTACTACTTCCACACCCTCCCACTCGATATGTTGGGACTAAGTAGCGGCAAATAGTTTTTATGACCGACAAAAGGAGTGCGTACAATATAAAATATTATGATGGCAAAACCCTCCGCCAGCTTCGGCCTGCGCGGGATGCCTTTAGAACAATTAGGTTAAGCGACGGCACCCTTATCGGTCTTTTTCAGGGGAGTCGAGGTGTTCGGCCGGATCTCGATTTTGTGGTTAAGGTACTCATACCAGGTGAGAGTAAGGTCCTAACTCCCCACACGCACACCTATTGGGTTGTAGACCTCCTACTCAAAATACCCCAATACAAAAAAGAGGTGCGAGAAATTGTTCAGTATTATCTTGATTATTATGAACGTACAACGTCCTTCACTTCTGTTGATGAACGGAACAACTACAAACTTGAAACGGTTGAAGTACTTACCACTCGCTACGCACACATTGAGCAGCCATATACCCTCCCGCTTGAGTACGTTGCGACTACGATAGAACTTTTTTCAAAAAATGAAAAACTTTACGATGGGGCGTATATCTATCGCAATCTTTTGCGGGCCATAAGGTCCTACATAGACGGAGATCTACATTACACAGAAGTACTTGGTGCGGCCACACCTGGATTTCGTCGCTAACCAAATAACGGAATCATGCCTGTGGATAAGTGTAAACTAATTAGTTTACACACTGAACCAGAACTGATATACTCAATATGTTAGAAGAAGCGATTAAAAAAGTAGTAGCTCAAAAAAAGATTAAACCTGTTGATGTTTATGGGCCGCTAAAGATCAATAGGGTTAATTTTTACAAAGCTATAAAAACTTCTAACTTTAACAACAAGTCCCTAAAGAAGATCGTAAAATTTCTGGGTCTTGAATTATCAGTTAGTCTTCGTGGTAAAAAATATGGTAAGAAAAAAAGAATGTTTTGATAAGGTATATTTTGTCGACAACCCAGAGGTCTTAAGTCGAAAGCAGATGGACAGTCTCTTGATGGTCAGTACAAAAAATTGGAATCATTATTTTTTGGATTTGGGAAAAAAGCCGAGCAAGAAAATTATATTTAACGAGATCGAAAATGTTGAGCTTTGCGGATTTAACTCTCCAAAAGCAATGTTCGGTTTCCTGAAAAATCTCGACAAAAAGTCCCTCCTCGACTTCTCCCTCGAACACGACCGCCCGTGCCTCCTCAAACTCGCTCGGTAACCCCCCCAATTCTCTACGGACTTATTCGCACGAACGGGCGAATAAACCGTACTCCTCTTTTTCTATTCTCAAATTCTTAAGAATACGAGAATAGTTTTTTTGGGATAGTCCCTCGGTAGCAGAACAAGAAAAAGGGAAAAGGTGTCAGAAAATTTGTGGTACGGAGGACGAAATAAGAGAAGTTGCCGAGGAAGATTTAGAGCAAAAGTTATCGAGCAAACAAGTTCAATCAGTTTTAGGAATGGTTGAATGCGACGAAATGCTCGCGAAAGACATCCGCACCGCAATCACCGCCGTGGGGGACTTATAAATTCTGTATGGAATGGTTCGGCCGAAGGGTGGAATAAAAAATTGGGGTGTGCTATGCTTGGGTCATGAAAAATTTGGAAAAAACGATCAAGGCGTTCGGCAATGTCAGTCGGCTCAAGATTCTGCAGTATCTCAAGAAGCACCGCTTCGCCTCTGTCGGCGATATTGCGGCGGGAACAAAGTGTTCATACAAGGCGACATCGAAACACCTTTCGATTTTGTATCGCGTAGACGTGGTTGATAGGGAACAAGTGAGTTACGAAATGCACTACCGGCTTTCAAGCAAACTCGACCCCGTTGCCCTGTCTTTACTCAAGTTAATCTAGGCCCGGACTGCTTGCTACGCTGTTACTCGACACCTGAATACTATTTTGCACGAATTGACCATGAATACGCTCAAAGAATGTTTTGACACAATTTTGCGTAATAATGAGAAAAACAGTCGTTTGGCTGCCCGCAGTGTAAGTAAATTCGTCTATGGATCAGCTGCTTCAAGCAAAGACAAGTACGAGGACATCGCCAACTTGGTCAGAATTGCGCCGGAAAATTATTCGCGGATCTCTGAAGACTGGCGACAGGAAAATTATGTCATGGCTGTTTCGGTTATCTATTTTTTGCATGACAGAGAAAACCAGCCCGATTTTCTTTTCCCGTGGCTCTTCCAATTATTACAGCACCCAAACGGCCATATCCGTTATGCCGCGGTGAAGATGATTCGTCACGAAATAGGGCCGCTGACGTACCATCTGCGCTTTCCTGGCGAGGCGTCAAGTTTTCACGAGATTACACCAGGCGACGCCGATATTATTTTACGCTCTCTTTTGGCGAGCTTGAATGGGTTGTTGACAGCGCTCTGGCAGCCAAAATACAAAAGACATAAATATGTTGATTCTCTGCCGGCGGGTCCTTATAAGTCAGCGCAGATGGTCTTGGCTGAACTAAAAGAATCCTGCGGGAAGAAATATATCGATCGCCTTGCTGATTATTTTAACGGTTAACGGAGACATCCAGTGTGCCGCAACATTTCCGCGACCCGCCTTCTTTATGGAATGGTTCGGCCGAAGGGTAGAATGGATTTTGTCCCGTTTTGCTCGTTCTCTTATTCGCGCGCGACCAAAATTTTCATCGAGTCCTCGAGTACTGGAATTTTGCAGTACCCCCGTGGTGAATGGGAGAATACTCTCGGCGCCATCGAGGCGGTTGATGGAGCGGCGCCGGACTGGAAATAAGCGCGCGGAACAGTTATTGTTATGACAATGAAGAAACAGCAGTTGAACAATGGTACGGTCATTTACCAGGCGAAAAGCGGAGCAATTGAGCTTCGGGGGGATTTCCGCCGCGAGACGGTGTGGGCGACACAAGCAGAGATCGTTCGCCTTTTTGGCGTGGATCAATCTGTTGTATCTCGTCATGTAAAAAACATATTTAAAGACGGTGAAATTGAAGAAAAAAGCAATATGCAAAAAATGCATAATGCAAATTCTGACAAACCCATCACGCTCTATTCGCTTGATGTTATTTTGGGGGTTGGATACCGGACTAATTCACAAGTGGCAATAGAGTTCCGCAAGTGGGCCACAAAAACGCTGCGCAGCTACATCGTGGACGGCTTTGCGATCAACAGGGGCCGTATCGCAAAAAACTACGCTCAATTTATGAGCGTCGTGGACGATATCAAGAAGCTCTTGCCCGGCGATTCAGCGGTTGGCCCGAAAGATGCCGTGGAACTCATCGCGCTCTTTGCGGACACATGGCTTTCCCTCGATGCGTATGATAGGGAATTACTCCCGAAGGGCAAACTGACCAAAAAGAAGATTGCCCTCACTTCGGACAGAATGGCAAAGGATTTATCCGAGTTACGCAACGAACTCATCAGAAAAGGTGAAGCGACGGAGATATTCGGCAATGAAAGAGCTGCGGGGTCTGTGTCCGGAATCGTCGGTAACGTCATGCAGTCGTTTGGGGGCAAGGAATTGTACCCGACCGTAGAGGAGAAGGCATCGCACCTTTTGTATTTCATGATCAAGAATCATCCGTTCACTGATGGCAACAAGCGATCGGGGGCTTTTGCATTCGTCTGGTTTTTGAAGCATGCGAATATACTGAACACACAAAAACTGACCCCTTCGGCACTGACTGCGCTCACGGTGTTTGTTGCGGAAAGCGACCCTCATCACAAAGACAAGGTCATTAAGCTCGTCTTGAATCTCCTCTCCCGATAGTGGTGCTTGGGTGATGGGGGCAGTCACGATGAATCAGAGGAAGAGCCGGGGCGAACATTATCAGGAAAACAAACTCAAGCCGTTTTGGACATGGTCGAGGGCGATGAAATGCTCGCGAAAGACCTCCGCACGGGAATTGTCGCCGCCACCCGTGAAGTATAAGTTCAGAAAAACAAGAGCCGCGATCCACCCCACTCTCTCTTCTCTTCTTTTCTCTTCCCACACAACATACCAACAAACTTGAGTTTGTTGGTATGTTGTGTATACTTGAGGAATGGGAAAGATTAAAACAGCAAAGCAGATGGAGCGACATTTGAAGGGGGTGGCCAATCATTACCGCATTGAGATATTATTATTGATCGCCGCGCGCGAAGCCCTCACCCTCGAAGGAATTATTCGGGAGATCGGGGCGAACGGGAAAACACTCGGTGAGCACACGAGACGCCTGTATCACGCCGGGTTGGTGAATAAAAAATATCGCGGCAAATTTGTCGAGCACACACTGTCTCCGTACGGAAAAAACTTTGTGCATTTTTTAAAATCATTCCGGCGCATTCAATAACATACCAACAAACTGGAGTTTATAAGTATGACTGTGTTTGATGTTGTGGCTGGCGGGAGGTTTTTCCGCCGAGGCCGCGCACCGCTTTTTGGACTTTTTGCGCACAACGGTCGAGGTGCTCCACAATGTCTTTTTCCGTCAGCCGGATGACGCGCCAGCCGTGAGTCTCCAAGAACGCGTCTTTCGCCGCATCTTTTGCCAGCTGGACTTTGCCCGAGTGGGCTTTCTTGTTGTCGCACTCAACGGCGACTGCTCCTTTTTTGCAGAATACGGCGATATCGATGCGATACCGCCCTCCACCCTTTGCAACGGTGTATTCGGACGCAGTTTTTATACCTAGTTGTCGTAGCCGTCTCGCCACAAGTTGCTCTGTCTTGGGAACGCCGTAGAGCTCGAGGATGTCTTTTGCCGAACGTAACTTCCGGAGCGTGGTAAAGCCGAAAGAAATTCTCCGCGGGATGACGTTCTTTATCGGGCGAGTAAGTTCGTCGATCGTTTGAAACGACAACTTCACGTACTCCTCAAGTGCGCGGGGGTGACCGGTTTCTTTCGGAAGGAGGTCGATTCGTCGCATCTTCTCTCTCTTCGCGACGCGGGCGTAATAGCGGATGCGCTTGCCGCCTCTTTCGAAAGTTGCCGGCTGGTAAAAAGCGACATGGGTGAATTGCCGCTTCGGCGTAAAAAGGGCGGGGACGCGGTACCAACGCTCACGGAGAAGGATGCGCAGGTCGGCCCTGTTTTTGAGTACGCCCACCAGAACTACGTTTTGGGCGCGCTTTTTGGCGGGTGGCTCCATAGAGGGGAGTATAGAACAACGCCATGAACCTCGCATCATGCCCTTACCGGCGTGGCTAAAGACCGCCTCCCCCAAGGTCTCTTCCGCCTCAGGCGGAAGAGACCTTGGGGGAGCACGGTTAGGTGCCCTTCCCGTCCTCCTTGTCGTCTAGGGGCTCTCGCGTCGTTTCTTCCGGAAACAAAACAATCGGTTGGCTAAACTTTGCAATTGCATGCGCACGATCTTCCGGAGACATGCTGTCGAGCATATCGGGCATAGCGTCTATTTTTGCTCTGTACGCGGCACCCTCATCAAGTGACTTTCGAATGTGTTTCACCCATTCGTCAAAGTCCGCATAACCCATTTCTGCCGCCAGCTGGCGTTGTCTCTCTATGGGAAGGTCGAGAATGCTCATGAGGTTAAGTATAACTCCATTTCGAAGCAAGCGCGTCGTTTGGCGGGGTGGGGAAGACGAAGTTTCTTGCATCCCCACCCAAAAACCACCAGTTACTCCGAGGTCTTACCTTAAATCCAAATCCCCAAGGAGCGACTAATTTTTCTTAGAGGTCTTCCTCTTAGAAAAATAGAAGTACTCTCCGCGGTGAGACCTCGGCGGTTTTTTAGGGTGTGGATAAGTCCGCTTGCGGAGTTTCTATTCATTTTCTATACTGTAAACGTAAGAGTAGAAACTTAATAGCTATTCATTCCCCAACACCATGCTCACCAAAAATCAGAAAGAAGTGCTCGATTATGTGCGCTCGTACACCGCCAAGCACGAGTTCGCCCCCTCGCTCGAGGAGATACGCAAACATTTCAAGCTTGCTTCCGTTTCGACCGCGCATCACTACTTGAAGAAACTTGAAGAGGGGAAGTATCTTTCCCGCGAGGCCAACCAGCCCCGCGGTATGAGCGTCTTGGCGGGGGACTTCATGGGCTCGCCAATCATGGGGAATATCATCGGTTTCGAGTACATCTCTATTCCGCTCGTCGGGTCGGCGAACTGTGGGCCGGCGGAGATCCTCGCGGAGGAGAATATCGAAGGATATTTGAGCATTCAGCGCTCCATGGTGCCCAAGAAAAGCGGCATCTTTGCCTTGCGGGCGGTCGGCAAGTCGCTCAATCGCGCGAATATCAAAGGGAAGACGATCGACGAAGGCGACTTGGTGCTCGTCGACTTCGAGGACAGGGATGCGAGGAACGGCGACTACATTCTCTCCATCATCGACGGCGCGGCGAATCTCAAAAAGTACAAGAAAGACAAGAAGACTGGACAGGTGACGCTCGTCTCCGAGACCACCGAGCTGTGGAAGCCTATCTTCATGCTTCCGGGCGACGACTGGGCGGTGAACGGCAAGATCGTTGGGGTGATCAAGGGGGGGAAGAAATAATCAGTGGAATAATAGTGAAATACAAGGTCGGACCTTAGGAATCAATCCCCAAGGTCCGACCTTGTATTTCTCGAACCCTGAAACTCTGTTGGTCAGTCGTCCGGACAAGTTTGGAAGCAGTTGGTATCGGTGTATAATGAGCGGCATATATGGCAACGAAACCGATACATATTTTGATGGTTGACGACGATCCGGAGATTCAGCGGCTCTTTGCGGCACAGCTCGCGCGCGCGGGGTACGAGATCATGGCGGCGCACGACGGCAACGAGGGGCGCGAGATGGCACGCCGTTTTCAGCCCGACCTCATCCTCCTTGATGTGCGGATGCCCATCATGGACGGTTACAAGACGCTCCAGTACTTGAAGCGCGAGAACGAGACCAAGCATATTCCCGTTATTTTCCTTACCAATGAAGATTTCAGTATTGAAGGCCAGAAGGCGGGCAAAGAACTAGGAATGGAGGCGTATCTTTCCAAGAGCGAGCGTCGCCCGGTCATTCTCGCAAAGATCAACGAAGTACTGAAAAAATACGGCCACGAACTTCCTCCCGATGCGGAGAAAGAAGTTGCTTCACCGAGTAATTAAGGGGTTACAAAATAAAACACACCGCGTGTCCTTACCCGAGGGTAGGCCGACGGGGTATTTAGCACGCGGTACCTGGGGTGTTTTTTTGGAAGCGGAATCCGCCTTAGGCGGATGCTGACTTTAGTGTATCCCCGCGACAGAGTCGCGGGGTATTACACACCAATAAAGGGGAGACCGCAGTAGTAGAGTCAACGCAAAATACGAGGTCGAACCTTAAGAATCAATCCCCCCGCCTGCGTCCGACTTCGGACGGGCAGGCAAGGTTCCACCTTGTATTTTTTATAACCCTAGCGTTTCTTGTTTGTGCGGAGAGAATGCGGCGTATCGGTAGAATGCGGGAAGGTCCGTCGATTCGAGTTCTTCACCGACAAGACGGATCAAATCCTTTGTGCTTACTACGCTCTTTCGCGACGCGAGTATCTTTTGCTCGATCCGTTCGAGGAGCATTTGCGCGGTCGCCGCCGCGTCACCGCGGTCACGCATTCCCCCGTTTTGTCCTTTGCCCGCCGCGCACGCGTCGAAGAGCGAAGCAAAGATCTTGTGCGGCGCGTACCGCGTGTTCTTTCCGTTCCTTTTCTTTACGACCAAAAAATCGAGCGACGGCGTCTCGTAAGTGGAAAAGACCTTCTTGCAGGAAAGACAACTCCGCCTTCTCCAGACGCTCGTCCCGCTCTTTGTCGTGCGCGAGTTTGCAACCTCGGTTTTTTTATGGCCACAGAATGGACACCGCATATTACCCGCATATTGTCATAAGTCCCTGTGGACAAGCAAGTCGGCATACTTCCTATTGTTATAGTATTGGCGACAGGGTTTCCTTATGCTAGTTTCAGTAAGTTCTTTCATAGGAAAGAAAGTCAGATCATGAAAACGACACAAAGACGCGTACCCAAACTGGCACTCTCCGGCGGACCCGGCGGAGGCAAAACGAAACTGGCGAAGTTCATTGCGAAAAAGGCCGCCGCAAAGGGGTACGTTGCGCAGGTTGTTCCCGAAGCGGCGACAATACTCATGGATTCGGGCGTCTCCCCGCACGGGGGCAGGGCAAAGCTTCTCGATTTCCAGCACGCCGTGCTCAAGGAAACGCTTTCGCGGGAGCGGTTTGCCGAGGAAGCACTGCTTGCAGGCGGGCACGAGAAGCCGCTCCTTATCTTCGATCGCGGGGTACCGGATATCGGTGCGTATGTGTCCGAGAACGACTACCGTTCTCTACTCAAGGAGCACGGACTTTCTCATCACGCGCTCTCGCGTGACGGTCGTTACGACGCAGTCGTCTATATGCGCACTGCAGCGGACGGGGCGGAGCGACATTACTCGAACCGGTCGAACAAGTTCCGCTCTGAAGATCTCGATGCGGCACGCGCACTCGACCGGCGGACGCTCGACGCTTGGATCGGCCATCAGCACCTTTCGGTCGTCGGGAATTCGTACAACAGTTTCCGCGGAAAACTTGAGGCAGGGTGGAGGGAGGCGTGTCGACTGCTGGGGATACCGGAACCGCGGGAGATCGAAAAAAGGTATCTCGTTAAACCGGTCGACTTCACCGCGCTCGGCATTCCCCACCGGACGATCGACGTCACACAGCACTATCTTGCTCTCCCTAGACACAATGACGAGACAAATCGAGTGCGTTCGTGGGGAGAAGACGGGCATGCGACGTACACTTTCACAAGGAAACGCATGATCACGCCCGGGGAAATGGAAGAGATCGAAGAGCATATCTCCGAGACGGCGTTCGCCCAGTTCACGAAGTATCAGGATCAAACGACGGTCGCCATCACAAAGCGCCGCACCTGCTTTGTCTACAAGGACCAGTACTTCATGTATGACGAATTTCTTTCGGGTCGTCCCGGACTCACCGTGCTTGAGATCGAGATCGCGAGTCAAAAAAGCACCGTCCTGCTTCCGCCGTTCGTCACTGTGCTTGAGGACGTCACTTTCGACCGTGAGTATTCGAGTAGAGCGATAGCAGAGATCACATGATGCCGACCTATCCGCCTTCGAGCGGATTTTTTGTTATACTAAGCTGAAATCATGCACAAATTCCTTTCCGTTGCCTTCAATATCGTACCTATCGTCGTCATGGTCGGGTGTATTCCGCTTGTTACGAACGACTTTGTGCTCGCCGGTATCTATGGGCTTGTGAGCGTCGTTGCGCTCGCATATCGGCGTCAGCGCGGAGACCTTACGGTGTTCGTATTCGGTTTTTTTGCGATGACGGTTTCCGAGTATTTCTTCATCGCGACCGGTGTCGAGACGTTTAATCGCGTGAGTTTTCTCGGTGTGATGCCGCTCTGGCTTCCGTTTCTCTGGGCGTACGGTTTTGTCGCAATGAAGCGCGCGGTGGTGATCCTTGGGATCGAATAAACTTGTCCGCTCGTCCAATCCCCGCGGCAAAGACCACGGGGTATTTTTGGGCGCTCCCAATAAAATCGGAAGCACACGAAAAAGTACAAGGTCGGACCTTAAGATTCAATTCCCAAGGTCCGACCTTGTACTTTCAGGACCGAAGGTTTGGTCGGGCATTTCCTAAAGTATTGGTTCGAAGAAACGCAGGAGGAGTGCAAAAATCCGGTCATGCCAGCGCGGCGTATGCTCCTTGGTGTCGTAGAGGAAAGCATTCTTTTTCCAGCCCTCGATGATCCTGCCCAAGTCGCGCACCATTTGAGGGTCGTCGAAAAAGACCCCCGACTCGACGTTCCAATCAAAGGATTGGGCATCAATATTCTGTGAACCAACGGTGCCCCTTTCGTTGTCGACCAGCATCGCTTTTGCGTGGTTCATTTCTCCGGCAAGATAGCACTTTGCTCCGAGCTTAGTGAACAGGTCGAAGTAATAGTGATTGATCCGGTCGACCGTTTTGTAGTCGGTCTCCCGTGGCACGATGACCTCAATCGCAACTCCGCGCACGATCGCGCGATGGACGGCGGCGATCAGCCAGTGGTGGGGCATGAAATATGGCGTAACGAGGGTGACCGATCTTGCGGCGTTATCGATATGCTCTGTGTAGTGCCGCTTCAGCGCAAAGCGTTTACCTGCCAAACCGTGTTCGATGAACCACAGCCGCGCTTTCCCAAACAAGCGGGGTTTGTTGCGGCCTTTGAGTGCGGGGTTCTTCCCGCCGCAGAGACGATAGACACGTGCGAACGAGTGGAGGATGGGTCGTACCACCTTCTTGCCGGTGATGCGTATCTGGAGATCGGACCATCGCACCGAATAGTTCGAGATATTCACACCGCCCAAGAACGCCGTCGTCTCGTCGACGATAAGTATCTTGCGATGTGTACGGCGGAACCAATAACTGAAAAAAAGCACTTCCGCGCCGGCGTTCTTCAGTCGGTCGACCAGTATCGGTGTGAAACCGAAACTGCCGAAGGCGTCGAGAATGACGACGACGCGGACACCTTCGCGTGCTTTGCGTTCCAGCTCGGAAAGGAAGTTGTATCCCGCCGTGTCGTGGTGGAAGGTATACATCTCAAGGTAAATGCTTTCGCGCGCGGTGCCGATCGCCGCGAGCATTGCCCCCCAAGCCTTTGTCGATGTGGTAAAGAATCGATAGCGCATAACGAGTGACGTGGAGCCATTATCGCATAAAAGCGATGAGGTGCATCGTGTCAAAAAACCGAGATTTTCGGCGTATTTTGAGATTTTGCCGACAGTTGTTATACTAGACGTCATTACCAGAAGAGTAACGTTTTCACGCGTCACGCTTCGAGATGGGCGTGTCGCGGTCTAATAAAATCATATGCAAACAAAGAACATCGTGCTTGTGGTCGGCGTTCTCGCACTGCTTGGTGCGTCCGCCTTACTTTTTACTGGTGAAAAGAAAGATACGACGACGGGAGACGCTCCGATGGCACCGGTCGACTCGGCGATGCCGGTTATGGGAGGAAATGCACCCGAAATGATGGTCGATGAGAATCCTGACGCGCCCGCGGTCGACGAGTACACCATGACGGCGTATTACGACGAGAAAGGGAAGTGGTTCTCACTGAAGGAAATAGCCGCAAAAAAGGGCGACACGATACGGCTCTCCATCACGAACACCAAGGGTATGCACAACTTCACGCTTGACGAGTACGGCATCAAGAAAGAACTTCCGCTCAATGAGGTCGTGGTTGTGGAGTTTGTCGCCGACAAAGCCGGCGAATTCGTGTATTACTGTGCAATGCCCGGCCACAAAGCCGGTGGGCAGTGGGGGACACTGCGCGTGGTCGAATAGCCCATTCGGAAAATTTGGAGCAAAAAAATCGTCCCGCACTGCGGGACGATTTGCTATGACGAAGCCGGCTGATGCCGGTCGAGGTTTGCCTCGAACTCGTGGAGACGCTGCCAGATACTCCGCAGTTCGTTGACGGTCGGCCAGTTGTCGATGAACATCGAGAAACTGCCGTGGACCTTGTCGAATGCGTTCGAGACCTGGATAAGCACACCGAGCGTGATCGCTCCCGTCGGGAGAAAGAGATTCGGCCCGACGATGATGAAAGGCACGAGCACCATGATCTGTCCGTACAAGTTCGACCACAGGTCGAAGTAGCCGTAATGCAGGAACAGGCGGTGATAGTTGAAGCGAATTCCCGTGAACAGTTCAAAGAGCGTGGGGAGGGACGCGTGGTTTTCCTTGTCATCTTCCCCGTATACCAGCTCTTTGCGAAAACGCGCTTCGACGCGCTGATTGTTGTATTCAAGGCCCTTCAACTTCACTCCGACGAACCATGAAATGACCATTCCGCCGATGCTCGTGCATAAGGCGACCCATACCAAGCCTCCTTCGACCGCGCCAAAATAGGGAAGCGTCACGCCTTTGGAAAGCCCCCAGAGCACGGGAAGAAACGCGATCAACACCATGATCGCTCGCACCACCTGCAGGCCGAGCGACTCGAGGATCTTGGCAAAACGCGCCGCGTCTTCTTGGATACGCTGACTCGCACCTTCGATCTCACTGTGTACGTTTTTCCAGCGAGGGAGGTAATCGTAGGTCATGGCTTCCCGCCAACGAAATGCGTAGAGGCGCGTGAAATATGAGGTGAGCATGGCGAGAAAGACGTAGGGGATCGCAATGTAGAAGAATTTCCACATCTCCGCCCAAAAGTCGTTGACGCCGTACTTCCCGATATTGCCCATGATGTCGTAAAATCTCCCGTACCAATTGTTGAACATGACCGACATCTGCACTTGCGCGTAGAGCGAACAAAGCAAGAATAATCCGCCGCCGTAGGCCCACAGCGCCCACTTCTTGCTCCAAAAGTATGCTTTGATCATGACTCCCCCGAGAAATTTCAATGAGCCGCCACTGTCTCGCACCTTACAGGAAAAAAGGTCTTTTCGGCAACGGAGACAGTGTCCAAAGAGTATGTGATAGAATGTGAGCATGCTGAACATAAGGAATTTGACCAAAAAATTCGGCAACAAGGTCGCTGTTGACGGCGTATCGTTCGCCATCAAGCCGAAAGAGATCTACGCCCTGATCGGCCCGAACAGCTCGGGGAAAACAACGATCGTAAAGTCGATCGCAGGAATTCTCCGCCCCAACGGGGGTGTGATCGAGGTCGGCGGCGATAACGTGGTTGAAAAACCAATGGCAACAAAGGCGCGGATCGGATATATTCCCGATGAACCGACCGTTTGGAGCGGGATGACTGGGGAGGAGTTCCTGCACTTCTCCGGAGCGCTCTACGGACTCGATCCGACACTTCGCACCGGACGCATCGCGGAATTACTGCCGGTCTTTGCACTTGCCGGTCTTGAGAAGGAATATTTCGAGAGTTACTCGCGCGGGAACAAACAGAAGTTCAGCATTCTCGCCGCGCTCTTGCATGAGCCGAAATTGCTTTTAATCGACGAGCCGATCGTGGGACTTGACCCCGAAAGCGCCGAGATGGCGCGTAAGCAGTTCACCGAATTCGCCGCAAAAGGCGGAGCGGTACTCTTGGTGACACACACGCTTCCCGTTGCGGAGGCGATTGCGACCTCGATCGGCCTCTTGAAGAACGGCAAATTACTCTCAACGGGGACGCTTTCCGAACTTCGCACGAAGGCCGGGTGCGGACGCGATGCTACACTCGAGGAAGTTTATGCAACATTGACCCCAAACTTGAAATACAAGGTCGAACCTTAAGAATTGATTCCCCAAGGTTCGACCTTGTATTTCCACAGATCATGTACCTTATAATCCTTCACTACGCCACGCAAAGCATTCGGCGATTTTTTGAAAAGAATCGCACGGCAAAGGTCGTCACCTTGCTGGGATTCTTCGCCGCATTCGCTTTTCTTGTCACCGTCGTCTATTTCGGTTTTCGCACCGGATTCCGGCATATCGCAAAGGACATCTTTTTCGGTGATGCGCTCTTTCTCTATATTGTCGAGCTTTTTCTCTTGGTCTCCTTCGTCCTCGTCGTTGCAAGCGCCCTCATCAGCGGCATGGCGACGCTTTTTCGCGGAGAAGGCGACACTCTCCTCCTCGCATCGCCGCGCCACACCACAAAACCCCTCTTGGTATTCTCGCGGATGTTCCTCTCTTCGCTCTGGCCTTTTCTCGCAGTCATTCTCCCTGCGCTCTTTGCCGTTACGCACGTGTACGGGTTGGCGCTCTTTGGGTTTCTCCTCGCGCTCTTTTCGGTCGTGCTCCTCATCGCGCTCGGTGTGGTCGCGGCGATGGCGCTCCTTCTCGTTGTTGCGTGGTTCCTCTATTTTGTCGGCGGAAGGAACGCGTCATTCGCGACGCCGCAAAATCTCACCGCACTCGTCGCTCTCCTTTTTCTCGGGAAGCTCGCGTTCGTTTGGGAAAGGGTGACCACCATCGACCTCGTCCGTTTTTTTCAGGCACGCTCGGTCGACGTCACCGTACCCGATCTTTCGCCGATCATCGACCAGTTCCACATCCTCCCGACGCATTTTTCCGCGATGACCATCTATCTCGCACGGACCGGTGACGTTACGACCGCGCTTTTCTACGCGCTCTATTTTTTCCTGTTCTTGTCGATATCCGCATACGGACTCTTCCTGTTGGGGAGACATCACCTCGTACTCTGGGAACTTTTTCAGGAACATACGAGCGGAAGCCGACAATTCTTCTCCGTGCCGGCCTTCGGCGCTTCGCTCCTTCGTCGTGCCAAGACCGGAGGAGAAGCGATATTCGGAAAAGAGGTCGTGGCGTTTCTCCGCAACTCGCGCGGCCTCCTGTGGTTCGGGTTCATCACCCTGATATGGCTTATGCAGACCGGAGCCGGCAAGATCGTCTCACGCGGCCTGGGGGCCGAGCGCGTGACAGCGGATGTGCTCCCCGCCTTCGTCGGCGTGTTCCAGTTCGCCGTTATCATGTATTTCGTGAGCATGTTCGTACTCCGGTTCGCCTTTCCGTCGTTCTCCTCGGAGCGAAGGACGGCGTGGCTTATCGCCGCGGCACCGGTCGATCTTGGCACGGTGTTCACCTCGAAGTTGCGTTTTTTTGTGACACTTTTTTCGTTACTCGCGGTCTTCTTTGCGCTTATCAATATTCTGACAACCCCTCTTCCTTTGTCGCTTGTGGTGACCCTGTTGTTGACGCTTGTCCTTGCCACACTTTTTCTTACGACCTACGGACTCTCTTTGGGCGCCATATTCCCGAACTTTGAAAGCGACGATCCGGAAGTACTTTCGACGACGATGCCGGGACTCGGGTTCATCTTCGGTGCGCTTTCCTATGGTGCGCTCGGAGCATATGCATTAGGAGAGATGTTGCGGGACGGGAACTCCCCGCCGCTCTTCCTGTTTTCCGCACTTTCCTTAGTTGCTACGGTCTACCTCACGCGCCTTGCCCGCCGAAGACTGGTCTCGATGGAGTTTTGAGTGATAAGTGCAGGGTGGGGTCTCTTCAAAAAATACAAGGTCGGACCTTGAAGAATCAATTCCTAAGGTCCGACCTTGTATTTTTCCCTTGCGCGCACCATGATATGATCATTCTATGAGTATCAAAGACGCCTTAAAAATTTCTTCCTTTCCCGTTCTATTCGCATCACTGTGCTGTCTTTCGCCGGTCATACTGGTCGCCCTTGGCCTTTCGAGCGTTTCGTTCGCCACATCGCTCGCCGACACGCTGTACGGAGACTATAAGTGGGCGTTTCGTGCACTCGGACTTGCGGCGCTTGCCGTTGCAGTCCTCTATTACCTTCGTCGACAGAAGGGCATTTGCACGATCGACGATGCGGTGCGTCGGCGCAACGAACTCATCAACATTGTCGCAATAAGTGTCGTTGCGGGCGCGCTCGGCTACCTGTTCTTTCTCTATGTCGTGGTGCACTATCTCGGAGTGTTTCTCCGTATCTGGGTCTAATAAGCCGATATGACCGACCAACGATTCGAACAACTGGTCGTCGAAGGGATCGATGCAATACCCGAACGGTTCCTGAAGAGACTGGAGAATGTGGCGGTCGTTATCGCCGATCTGCCGTCCAAGGAGCAGTTGAGGGAGAACGATATTCCCGAAGGGGACACTTTGCTCGGACTCTACGAAGGGATACCGCTTATCGAGCGGGGGGAGGGGTACGGCGGACTCGTCCTTCCCGACAAGATCACCATTTTTAAGTTTCCCACACTGGAAGAAGCGGGCGATGACGAGGACGAGATCCGCCGTGTGGTGAAGGAAACGGTCTGGCATGAGATCGCGCACTATTTCGGGTACGACGACGAGGAGATCGAAAAACGCGAGGAAAAGGGCATGAATTTTTCAACGTAGTGTCCCGCTGATAAACTTGTCCGCCCGTCCAATCCCGAGGGTAGGCCGACGGGGTATTTGGCGGGCGGAACCACGGGCAA
>Ga0209541_10008015_pt1 | contig 17578 bp, 13 predicted proteins | sample RifCSPlowO2_01_FD_184027 | JGI IMG/M metagenome (GOLD analysis project Ga0209541, IMG submission 184027) | Groundwater microbial communities from Rifle, Colorado - Rifle CSP2_plank lowO2_0.1 (SPAdes) (version 2) | ecosystem: Environmental > Aquatic > Deep subsurface > Groundwater | place...
AATATTGATAAAGCTCTTAAAGACAATGATTTATCTAAATTAAAATCTTATGAAAAAGAATGGAAAAAATATACTGGTATTAAATGGAAATTATCGGAGATTATTGAGCAACTTATATATCACAGGCTTAACGATAAACAGCAAGATAGATTCCTTTATTATTGCCGAAATTTTTCATCCCAAGATGTTTTTGATATTATGTTTGAATACAAATTTAGAATTTTTTTTAAAGCCCTTAAACCAATTTCCCCGCTTTCTTTAATACGCAGTTTTAAAACTTAACTATTATTGCCTCGCAAATGCCTCGCAAGGTCAGACCTTGCGGACTTAAACATTTTATGCTACTTTAATTATATGCCTGCTCGGAACGCTAGAAAAAAATATTTAGAAAATGGCTATTATCATATTTATAATCGTGGGGTGGAAAAAAAGCCTCTTTTTTTAGACGAACAAGACTATTCTGTTTTCCTTTCTTATCTTAAAGAGTACCTTCTTCCTAAAAATGAAGATGAGCTTTACGATAGATTATCAGATCCCGAGATTTCTTATAAAGAAAAAGATAAGATAATTAAATTGCTGCGAATGAACAATTTTCATGAAGAAATAACTTTACTGGCTTATTGTTTAATGCTAAACCATTTTCATTTTATGATTAAGCAAAAAAGCTTTAACTCTATTGATAAATTTATGCAATCGTTATGTACAAGATACACAATGTATTTTAACAAAAAATATAAAAGAGTAGGGCATTTATATCAGGGAGTTTATAAAGCAGTCTTTGTTGAAAATGAGGAGCAGTATCTTTATCTAACAAAATATATTCATAGGCAAGCATTAGCCTCGCAAGGTCAGACCTTGCAAGATCAACCAAGCTCTTATGAGGATTATCTTGGATTAAGGCATACAGAATGGGTAAAACCTAAAGAAATTCTTTCCCATTTTTCTGAAACAAGCCCAAGTTTATCTTATAGATCTTTTGTGGAGCAAGAAGATGATTTCAGTAATATTCAGCATTCAATTATAGATGAAGATTAAGGTTTTTAGCCTCGCAAGGTCAGACCTTGCGAGGCTGGGGTGGTTATTTTTCTCCCCATTTCTCAAGCGCTTGTTTTGCCTGCCCGTCGTTAGACGAGAAATTATCTAGAATATAATTCATTGTCTCGACTGCTTTTTTCTGCAGTTCAGGCTTAATTATTTTTTGGTTTTTATCAACTGCTGCTTCGTAGTAAAAAAGCCCTAGGGCATAATAAGCGTCGCGATAGTCCGGCTTGAGAATTATTGTTTTTTGCAATGTTTCTATTGCTTTTGCATTATTTCCGGATTGTCCGTACAAAACTCCAAGATTATAGGAAATTTTGGCATCTGTTGGAGCAAGCGTAGACGCTTTAATAATTGCTTCCAGAGCAAAATTTAGATATTGCTGGTTTATTTGGCTTAGCATATAAAACATTCTGATTCTTGTTTTCCAGGATACTATATTGTTGGGATGTTCGGAAACAACATTATTGCTTGTTTCAATTGCTTCCTGTATAAGTCTTGCTGCGGTTTCTTTAGCTGAGTTTGAGGCGTTAGTGTCTTTTTGATTAAGAAGCGCAAGAGCTAAAACGGCATTATTAAAGGATAATTCATCTTTAAATGTGGGTTCATCTCCTCGTTTGCTAACCGCTTCGTGCAGTTTAGGATAAGCTTCCTGGTACTGCCCGATTTTATCAAGATTATTTCCCATCGCGTAATCTGTATCTGCCTGCCAGGAACGGAAAAGATTTAGTATTAAATATAAAGAGATAAGATTGATAGATATGATACCAAACCATTGGAAACCTGATAATTGATTATTGTTCGAGCGAAGTCGAGAACTATTTCCAGACTGATGCTTCTCGACTCGTCCGCCTTTAGGCGTGACTTCGCTCGAAGAATAGTTATATTTAATTTGATTGTTTAATATCAATACAAAAGCGGGGATCATAAACATGTAAAGATTAATTATAACGACAGAAAAGCCAAAAAAGTTAGAAACCAAAATGGAAACATATGACGCTAAGAGAGTAATTATCAGAACACTCGGAAAACTCGGTGTGCCAGATTTTCTGATAATCAGATTATCAGATTGTCTGAGTTTCTGATTCTCCGAGCTATCAGAGTTTTCTGAAAATATTAATTTTTTTAAGGTCAGGAATAAAAATACTCCAATCATCAATAAATAACTGCCTAATCCAAATGCTCCCGTGGTGGCTAAATAGTTGAGGTATTCGTTGTGCGCTTTGTTGTAAAGATAATCCCATTCGGAAGTTAAGTTATGAGATGCAGGTCTATATTTATAGTATGCAAAAGCATAGGTTTCTACCCCTGTTCCGAAAAAGGGATTGTTTCTCCATATGTCTAACGCTCCACGCCACACGATAAGTCTTATTTTGCCGGAATCTGTTCCTCCAACCTCAAGAGCAGGACCAATTGTCTGGCTTTCTTTGATTAATGAAACAGCTTGAGGTTTTGCTTCCGGTTTTGGAAGGAGATTTTTAATGCTTGGGCTGGCAGGTGTTCCCAGGAAAAGCGAAATAATGAGTATTGGTATAAAAAATAAAGATAAAAATAAACGGTTCTTCGCGAGTATATTTTCTTTTGACTTAATAGAAACATATATTATTTGTAGAATATATATAAGTAGAAAGATTAAAGAAAGAAAAGATATAATTTTAAGATCCTTCCATTTGGTAGCCATCCAGAGTAAAAAAAAGATGCTTCCGGAAAAAATGGTTGTCAACTTTAAAACAATCGATTTTGTCGAAAGAAGAACAAAGATAGCAAAGAATAATATGATTCCTCCGGTAAACCCTAAAAATCCGGAGTTCGATCCTGTAAAAAGAAGATCGAGATAAAAAATGACCACTGTTAACACATATATAATTTCTTTCCAGAACACTCGGATAACTCGGAATGTCAGATAATCAGACTTCCTGAATTTCAGAGATTCTGATTTTCTGAAGCTCTGAGTTTTCTGAATTGCAAAAGCGATAGCGATTGGTAATAAAATTGCGAGGTATGCTGCCATCCAGTTGGGTTGGCCCAGAGTTGAAAAGATTCTAATTTTTGGCTGAAACGCCTCTGTCCAACATGTTACATCAAGCGTTCCTCTAAAAATAAAACAAGTTGGGTCGTAGCCAAAATGAGAGGGGAGTCCCCATAAGGCTACAATAGCTCCGGAAATAAGGCTTACTAATAGGATTCGCTTAATCAGTAAGTTCCCCAAGTGACTTAAGTTACTTATGAATGCATAATACAAAAATATATAGGAAATAATAGAAAGTAATCCTCCGTTAAATCTGGAATAATATCCCCAAATAGAAACATGTGTATCCAAGGAAACAACGGTAGAAATAAATTGAGATATTAAGAACAGAAGAATTGGAATATCAAGAGGTGTTCTTTGAATTCGAATTTCTTTTTGAAGAATCATTTTTGTTATCCAGGAAGTGCCAATAATAATTGTCAGTCCAAAAATGAGCCACATTTTGTTAAACTCAAAAAGCTCGGATGTTTTATCGGTAAAAGCCAAGGGAGTCAAAAAAAAGAGGGCATAGAAAGAATACTCGATTATTTTACTGCAGGCTCTCGCAAGCGTCATAATATTTTATACTAGCATATTGGAAAATTATGAGCAAGATGGTATGATAAATTCATTGTTTCATTGTTAAATTGTTCTATTGTTATTCCCCTCCTTGCTCCTCCCCTTTAGAAAAGGGGAGGATGGGTGGGGTTAACAATTTAGCAATGTAGCAATTTAACAATCGTTTATTTATGTTTAATAAATTCTTTTCTCTCTTCTCCCACGATATCGGTATTGATCTGGGTACCGCAAATACGCTTGTTTGGGTCCGCGGGAAAGGCATTGTAATAAGAGAACCGTCTGTTGTTGCGATACATAAAAAAACAAAAAGCGTTGTCGCAATTGGAACAGATGCAAAAAAAATGGTTGGTAAAACACCTGCAACAATTGTTACAATAAGCCCTCTTAAAAACGGTGTAATATCCGATTTTGACGCAACAATGCATATGCTTTCCAGTTTTATCCAGCAAGTGCATGAAGTAGGCAGTATAATACCAAGCGTATGGGCGCGTCCCAAGGTAGTTATCGGTATTCCGTCGGCAGTAACAGAGGTTGAGCGTCGCGCTGTTTGGGAAGCTGCTCTTAGCGCAAATGCTCGAGAAGCTTATTTAATAGAGGAGCCTATGGCAGCGGCTGTTGGAGAGGGAGTTTCTGTTTTTCAGCCAACAGGCGCCATGATTGTAGATATTGGAGGCGGAACAACGGAAATAGCGATTATATCTTTAGGAGGAATTGTTGTTAGTCGTTCATTAAGAATTGCAGGAGTGGAAATGGATCAGGCAATTTCTCATTATATAAGACTTAGACACGGACTTTTGCTTGGAGAAAGTACTGCGGAGGATTTAAAAATAAAAATCGGAAGCGCCTACAAGAAAAGTTCTCGGCCAAAGGCCGATCGTCCTTTGGACGAAAAAATCAAAAAAGATAGCGAAGAAGTTAAGACGGAAGAAGTTAGGGGAGATAAGATGGCAATTATCAGAGGGCGCGATATAGAAACTGGTCTTCCAAAAAGTATACGAATAACAGAAGTTGAAGTAAGAGAGGCCTTAGCTCCTGTTTTATCAAGAATTATAGAAGAAATTGCAGACACGTTGGAAGCGGCACCACCTGATTTAACAAGCGATATTTTGGAACATGGAATTTTGTTAACGGGCGGAGGATCTCTACTTTCAGGAATAGACCATTTAATAGTTGAAAGAACAAAAATGCCGGTTGTTATTTCCGATGATCCTCTCACATCAGTTGTAAGAGGGACAGGAAAACTTTTAGAGGACGAATCGATGCTTGACAGAGTTAAAGTAACGGGTGGGTTGAGATGAAAAAAAATGGTAACTTTTTTACTATATTTTTAATCTTCTTGCTTTTATCTTTTCTTTTGTTTGGTCTTTCCAGGGTGGGTTTTTTTGGAGGGCAAACTGGGTTTTTAGGAAGACTTATATTCCCCTTTGAAAAAACAATTTTTGCTACGTGGAATTTAATTACCGGAATTAACGATGATGTCGGTAATAAACAACTGGAAGATGAAAATAAATCTTTATATAAGAAATTAACAAATACAGAAAACCTGGAAAAAGAAAATAACGCGCTAAGAGATCAATTTAAAACAATAAGCCCAAAAAGCGCTAATTTATTGCCTGCTAAAATTGTAGGTGCTCCAAGTTTTATTCCAAATGTTACAATCCCGGACGCTTTTATAATAGATAAAGGGACAAAAGATGGTGTTGTAAATGGTCTTGCAATTGTTTTAAAAGATAATCTGGTAGGCAGAGTAGCTAAAACTTCAGATAATTTTTCGGAAGTTACCGTTTTAACCAATAAAAACTTTTCTTTTACCGCTAAAACTTCAAAAACAGGAGCGTTAGGCGTTGTTCGAGGTTTCGGTTCTACGGATATGGTTTTAGACAATGTATTGTTGTCCGAAAGTCTGGAGGTGGGGGATCTTGTTTTAACAAAAGGGGAGCTAGACATAAAAGGAATTGGTTTGCCACCTGATATTATTGTCGGAAAAATAATTTCTGTTGATAAAAAACCAAGTAGTCTTTTTCAATCGGCAAAAGTACAAAGCTTAATTGACTTTTCAAAACTTTCGGAAGTTTTTGTGGTTCTTGGGAATCAATAATATTTTTGATGAAAATCCTATTTTTATGTTTTATTCTTCTTATTGCGGTTTTTTTTGAAGGAGCATTTATAACTCTTCCCTTAGTTTTAGATATTCTTCTTGTTTCTTTTGTTCTAAACAGGGGTTCCTGGGTATTTTTAGCCTCTTTTATGTCGGGAATTCTTTTGGATATTATTTCGCTAAGATTAATCGGAACAACAAGTATAGTTTTTATTGTTTTACTTTTTATTCTAACTCTTTACGAAAAGAAGTTTGAAGTAAAAACCGTGTATTTTGTTTTCTTTTCGTCATTTATCGGTTCTTTAATTTTTTTAATCGTTTTTAAACATGACTATGTTCTACAGCAAGGAGCAATAAGTTCTATTTTTGCCATTTTATTATTCAAATTATTTAGTAGAATTGAGAAGAGAAAATTGTCAGCCGATTAATCATTTATGAAAACAGGTGTTGCCTTCCCGGACTTTATAAGAACCGAAAAACCATCAACCAGAAGCTATGAACATAGTTTTGGCAAGGACGGTTCGAAAATGCGGGGTTTTTTACTGCCGCTTCTTCTTTTAGTTTTTCTTTTAATTATTCTAATTAAATTAACGAATCTTACTATTTTTCAGGGATCTTATTACCGCGGTCTATCTAATAATAACAGAATGAGAACAAGTATTATTCATGCACCAAGAGGAATAATTTTCGACAGAAACAACACTCCTTTGGTTTTTAATGTTCCCGGTTTTCGACAAATAGTAAACGGAAAAACCCAATTTATAGATAGAGACGCGGCAAATTCTTTAATGGTTAAAAGCGCTAAAGATTTGGAGGTCGACAATCTCCGCCAGTATCCGTACAAGGAAGAATTGGCGCATGTTTTGGGATATATTGGGCAAATATCACAAGACGAAATAAAAGATCCAAAATTTGCCGGCTATCATCAAAAAGATATGATTGGGAAGATAGGAGTTGAGAAGCAATATGAAGATATTCTTAAGGGTATTGACGGAAAACAATTAATTGAGGTGGATGCGGTTGGTAAAAAGATAAGAACTCTTGGACAGGAGGATCCTATTTCCGGCCGCGATATAAAATTAACAATTGACGCAAAATTGCAAAGCGCGTCCTTTAACGCATTAAAAGACATAAAAAAAGGAGCCATTATTGTGTCAACACCAACAGGTGCAATTCTATCTTTAGTTTCTAAACCGTCTTTTGATTCGAATCTTTTTACGTTGGGAGAGCGCTATGTTGCCGCTTCGGATTCCGCCTATAGAAATGTTACAGAAATATTAACTGATTCAAAGAATCAACCGCTTCTTAATAGGGTGATTGGAGGCGTTTATCCGCCAGGGTCTACATTTAAACTTGTTGTTGCATCGGCAGGACTTGAAGATAAAATTATAGATGAGAAGTTTGAAGTAGAAGATACAGGTGTTATAACCGTTGGAGCTTTCTCTTTTGCAAACTGGTTTTATACGGATTATGGAAAAACAGAAGGAAATGTAAATATTGTCAAAGCAATAAAACGGTCTAACGACATTTTTTTCTACAAATTGGCAGATATGTTGGGAGTTGAAAAATTGTCTTTTTTTGCCCGCAAATTTGGATTAGGAGAAAAATTAGGAATTGATTTGGAAGGCGAAAGAAAAGGACTTGTGCCAACAGAAGAATGGAAGAAAAAAGAAATTGGGGACAACTGGTATTTAGGAGATAATTATCATTATGGAATAGGACAGGGATACCTTTTAACTACGCCCCTTCAAGTCAACAGTTGGACTCAGGCAATAGCGAACAAAGGAGTTTTGTACAGACCACATCTGTTATTAGATCAAAAATCTCGGCCAAAGGCCGATCAGCCTCTGGCTAAAAAATTCTTATCCGAGAAAACTATTTCTCTGATAAGACAAGGGATGATTGAAAGTTGTGATACGGGAGGAGTAGCGTGGCCGCTGTTCGAATTGAAAGTTGAGAATGGAAAGTTAAAAGTTGACGGGAAAAATTTTTTTGAAGCGCCACAAGCAACGACCTCTGCTAATTTTAAAGATTATAGAAAAGTAAGTGTTGCGTGTAAAACGGGAACCGCGCAGCATGGGGGGGAAGAAACAGTACCTCATGCATGGATAACGCTTTTTGCACCTGCCTATAATCCGGAAATTGTTATCACAGTTCTTGCCGAATCAAGCGGCCAGGGCTCAAATGTTGCCGCCCCAATTGCTAAGAAAGTATTGGAAGCATACTTTTCCCACTAACGTCATTGCGAGCCTCGCTTTGCAAGGCGTGGCAATCTCTGTTTCGTCATTCTGGTTTATCCAGAAGCTACATCAAAGGGCAAAAATTCAAAGTTCAGAATTAAATTTGTAATTTAAAATTATTCTACACATTTAAATATTGAAGCAGGACAATCCCGTAGGTTTGTACCCGTAGGACATGCTCCCCAAGTCATTCTGACAACTGTACGTTTTGATCCGTCCGAGCACTGGCAAGGATTTGGATTAATGTTATCAGACACATATTCTTTTCCAATTTCGCAAAGATTAGAATTTAAAGAATTACTATCGGAAACATCTGTGAATCTGAAGGTGGAGAGGATTTGGTCGAAAGTCTTACTTTGGTTTGTATCAATCTGCCAGAATTGAATTGTGTAATGAATGTCGCTCTTTATAAAATGGACATCCATCCCTGGAGGAGCTTCTAGTTGATTAACGTTTAATAAAAGCGCATCTAAACCATCTATTTTAATATCACTTCTTGAATTTATTTTAGTAAATTTATTACTTGCAATTTGCTTATAAAAATCCTCAAGATTTAATAAGTTTGATCTCTCACTATCGATGTTAATTGACGCGCCAGAATTTGGATAGCCTGATTCGGATGAATATTTAATATTAAAAGATAAGTTGATTGCGCTGGGATTTGAAGAGTTTATATTCCAATCTTCAGGATATTTTATTGAGTATCCATATTTTGTATTTGTATATGTTTTCCAGCTTGTCCCGATTTCATCGGGGGTGGAGGTGTCGGAGATATTAATAGTTGGGGTTGGGGAGGGAGTGATTTTAGAAGTTGGCTTAAGAGTTCTGGTTTGATAAAACTGAAAAGCAACAAAAGCTAAAAGCAGTACTCCAAAAAACAAAATTATTTTTTTAAAAGAAAAGTTACAACAATATTTTTTAGAATCGGGTTTTAAATTTTGTGATATATCAGATGGAGGATTATCAACCGATCGCTCAATATTTTCCATTAGTAAAAGTATTTCATAAGAAAGCTATAAATGTCAATTTTTTTTGATTGGTTTTATTAGTTTTATGATTAAATCTATGATTTTGAGCATTTAACTATTGACACCGGTCGGGCAGAGTAGTTAAATAAATTGCAGAGAGCGAATTTGGGAAAATTTAGCCGAATAATTGTTTGTTATGGTTGTATAAGCTATATATTGTTAAGTTAAGAATATGAGAAAGCTGCTTAGGCCGCAGGATATGCTTCTTTTGGGTTTGGCTAATGTTTTGGATGTTTTTGAAGAACTTAAAGATCCTTTAAGTGTCATGGCTAAAGGCTATCAGCAAATGTATGGTTTTGTTCCCCCGCGTTATAAAAAAAATAATTTCAACCATCTCGTATGGCGAAGTCTTAAAACCGGATATATTGAAAAAGTTGTAGAAAATGACATTCCTTATCTTAGACTTACTTCTTTTGGTAAAAAAAGAGTGCAAAGGAATTTCCCTTTATTTAATATTCAGAATAAAAAGTGGGATAAGAAATGGAGAATAGTTTCATTTGATATAGAGGAGGTAAATAGCAATCTTCGAAAAAGGTTTAGAGAAAAACTTAAAGAATTAGGATTTGGTATGCTCCAAGAATCTGTTTTTATTACCCCAAACGATGTCATTGAGGATTTTGCGGAATTCGTAGAAGAGCAAGATTTAAACGATTCGGTTTATATAATGGAAGTATCTAAAATTGTGGGTGGAGATATAAAAAGTTTAGTTAACAAGGTATGGAAATTAGAAGAGTTAAATGAAAGATATATAAAAATCTTCAAAAAAATAGAAGAAAGTAATTTAGCTACTAAACCCGATCGGGCACTAAAGTTAAATAACAAAAAGAAGGAAAGGAATAATACAATTGATATTGTAAGAGATATAAGAAAAGAATATCTGGAAGTTTTACTAAGCGATCCATTTCTTCCAAAAGAATTACTGCCTGATAACTGGATGGGCGAGAAAGTAAAAAAATTAATGAGAAATCTAGGAAGAAACGAAGATGTAATAAATTTAGCCATTTAACTAAATAGACTGGTCGGGATAAATAGTTAAATCTTCTCTGGGAAATTTGCTTTTTATTTTACTCCGAAATTTTAAAAAATAAACATTAGTACTTTATCAGTTTGCTGAAGCGTTTTTATTTATTATTTTCCTCTTTACTATTATTTTTGAAGTATTTAATATTAATTTATGGAGGAAAGAAATTATTGGTTGGGGTGGAGTGTGTTTCCGGGGGTGGGGCCGGGGAAGTTTAAACTCATTTTAGATAAATTCGGATCGGCAAAAGATGCATGGGATGCGGATCAACCAGATCTGAAAAATATTATTGGGGAAAAACTATCTTCTGATTTTGGAAAATTTAGAAAAACTTTTTCAATCGAAAAATATCTAAAAAAGTTAGAAGAAAAAAATGTTTGGTTTTTAACGCAAAAAGATCCGAAATATCCATCATTGTTGTTGCAAATAGATAAACCGCCGATTATATTGTATGGAAAAGGTCATATTAATATTTCAGAAAGCTCTGGTCGCCTTTCGCACATTGCAAATGACACTCGGCAAACTTTAGATGAAAGTTCAAAATCATTGCCTTCCTCGTTAAATGAACGCCGATCACCGGAATTGAATACAAATTCAGATATTAAAACTAGATCGACGTTCAGTTCATTTGCAAGTGAAAAGTCGCCCACCGCTTTGAAAGCTTTTGATATGTCTCAAACAATTGCTGTTGTTGGAACCAGAAAAATCACTCAATATGGCAGGGAAGTGACGGAGATTTTGACAAGGGATTTGGTTCAAAATGGATTTGTAATTGTATCCGGACTGGCTCTTGGAGTTGATGCAATTGCTCACAAAACAGCGATAGAAAATAATGGAAAGACAATCGCGGTTTTGGGATGTGGAGTTGATTTGTGTTATCCATCTTCAAATAAAAGTCTTTACGAGTCAATAATAAATGGAAATGGAGTAGTTATTTCTGAATTTCCAATTGGTATGACGCCTAGTGTTGGATCTTTTCCATCCAGAAATAGAATTATTGCAGGATTGTCACAAGGAGTTTTAGTTACAGAAGGAGCGGAAGATAGCGGATCTTTAATAACGGCCGATTACGCGCTCAAATACGGAAGAAAAATTTTTGCAGTGCCGGGACCGATAACGTCGGGACTGTCGAAAGGACCAAATTCACTTATTTCTAAAGGGGCAAAGCTGGTAACTAATGTTAATGATATTCTGAAAGGACTGGATCCCCGTTTTCACGGGGATGACAAAAGAGAGAACGGGAATGATGTTGGGAAAAGTATCAAAGGAGATACGGATGAGGAAATGAAGATTTTGAAGATTTTGGAAAACGAGTCGTTGCATTTTGATGAAATAGCAAGAATTGCAAATCTTGATTCATCAAAAGTAGGGACTCTCTTGACGCTGATGGAGATAAAGGGTATGATAAAAAGCTTAGAATCGGGATTTTTTTCAATAGTAAATTAGTTTTATTTCTACTTTGCCTCTTGACAAGTCCTGTATAATTTACGCTACTATTTTAGAATACTGTTATGAGAAACCTAGTAATTGTTGAGTCTCCAACGAAAGCTCGTACTATAAGTAGATTTTTGGGAGAGGGTTACGAGATTAAAGCATCGATGGGGCATATTATGGATCTGCCAAAGAGTAAATTAGGCGTTGATGTGGATCATAATTTTGAGCCGATTTTCGAATTAATGCCGGATAAAGAAAAAATTATCGAGGAATTAAAAAAGGCAGCAAAAAGTGCTTCTTCTATTATTCTAGCAACAGATCCGGATAGGGAAGGGGAAGCGATCGCTTCGCATATCAAAGATATGCTTGGCTCAAAATCCCGTCCAAAGGCTGATCGGCTTCTGGCCGAAAAGTTTCGAAGGATTGTGTTCCATGAGATTACAAAAGAAGCGATAGACGAAGCTTTAAAAAACCCCGGAGATATTAATTCTAATTTAGTGGATGCTCAAACCGCGAGACGAGTTTTGGATCGCTTGGTCGGCTACAAATTATCTCCTCTTTTATGGCAAAAGGTTAGACGTGGTTTATCTGCCGGACGGGTGCAAAGCGTTGCGTTGAGGTTAATAGTTGAAAGAGAAAGAGAAATAGAAAAATTCAAAAAAGAAGAATATTTCACAATTAATGCTTTGATGTCTCAATTAAAAAAAGCGGAAACACAGTTTGAATTAATAGAAATTAATGGAGACCCGCCTGGCGGCGAGGCAAGAAAAATAGAAACACAAAAAGTTTTTAATTTTTACGACGGGGAATATAAAGTTACAAAAACAACAATAGAAAATGAACAGAAGGCAAATGAAATTATTGCGGATTTAAAAACAAAGCAATTTATTGTAAATGATGTCTTACAAAAAGAAACTCGTCGTTCTCCGCAACCCCCTTATACAACATCTACATTGCAGCAGGACGGTGCTCACAGATTTGGGTTTTCCGGTAAAAGAACAATGAGAGCCGCGCAAAAATTATATGAGGAGGGATTTATTACTTATCACAGAACAGATTCTGTTACTGTTTCACAGTCTGCGGTTAATTCAATCCGCTCATTTGTTAAAAAAGAATACGGAGATAAATTTTTGCCTTCTGCACCGCGGTTTTATAAAACAAAACAAAAATTAGCGCAAGAAGCGCACGAAGCAATTCGCCCAACTAGAATTAGTGAATTGCAGTCTAAAATTTCGAGTGTGAAATCCGAAGTGGGAAGTGATGGGGTTAAATTATATGAATTAATTTGGAGAAGAGCGGTGGCCAGCCAAATGTCCGATGCGGTAACTGAATCAACAACAGTAATTGTAGATGCTTTTGACGCTGGTCGCTTGCCACACGTTTCATGCGATTATCGACTTAAAACCAACGGTTCGGTTTTGGTTTTTGAGGGATTTTTAAAAGTAAATCCTCAAGCGCTACTGGATAAAAAATTACCCGAATTTAAAGCATCAGAGCCTATAGATCTTATTGAATCACTTGCAGAAAAACACGAAACTCTACCTCCTCCTCGTTACAACGATGCATCACTTATTGCAACGCTTGAAGAAAAAGGAATTGGTAGACCGTCAACTTACGCATCAATTATTTCAATAATAGAAGAGCGGCGATACATTGAAAGAACAGATAATAGATTTATTCCGACCTTCGTTGGTGTTGCCGTTAATGATTTTCTAGTTACTAATTTTTCGGATATTGACGATATAGAATTCACCGCCCTTATGGAAGACCAGCTGGATAATATTGCTCATGGAAAAGCAAAATGGATTCCTATGATTAAAGAATTTTATGAACCCTTTTCTAAAAAACTGGAAAAGGTTGAAGAGATGAAGCGTGTGAAAATAGAAGTGGAAAAAACAGATATCCCGTGCGACTTGTGCGGATCAATACTTGTTGTAAGAATTGGAAGATTCGGAAAGTTTTTATCCTGCTCCCGTTTCCCCGAATGTAAATTTTCAAAACCGTTTGTCGAAGAAACAAATCTTACTTGTCCAAAAGATAATGGAAAAATTATTATAAAAAGGACAAGGAAAGGTCGCAGATTTTATGGTTGCTCAAACTACCCCAAATGCGATTTCGCAGCGTGGAAGTTGGAGGATATAAATAAAAATTCTCAGCCAAAGGCCGATCGTCCTTTGGACGACAAAGTTCAAAATTCAAAGTTAAACGCAAAAAAGAAGAAAGCAAAAGAAGCTCCGCGGGTGTAATCGGGCTCATGTAACTGTTCGGACTTCCGACATAATATTCTTCGAGTGAGACTGAAAGCCGAATCGAGAAGTTCTCGACTTCGCTATCGCTACGCTCGAACAATAAAATTCGTGTCAGAAGAGTGAACTCTTACGGGCTCATGCATAGCTTGACAAGTTAAAAATATTAGTGATAATATTGTATATAGGATATGTCATTTATAAACGTTGAGAGTGAACTTCCTCGTCATCCATCGGCTCATGCGAGACTTAATAAAGCGAGGCGAACTGGTCATATAACGGAAAGATGGGAAAAGAAAGCGCAAAGAACTTTAACTAATAGGCCAGGAATTTTTAACAAACTTTTTAATGAACCGTCGCCCTTTGCTCCGCCTGAAAAGCTCCCACAAGATAAACCTGAAAAAAAACCCTGGCAAGATGGGGCAAGTTCTTTGCCTACGGTTGGTGATTTATTATCGAAAAAACAAAAAGTAGGAATAGAAACAATTAGAAAAAATTTAAAGATACAAGAAAGCCAAGTAGCTAAATCTGTAAAAAAGCCCAGACGGTAAAAATATATCTTAAAGATTAATCTCGATATTTATTTAACCCAACGTAAGTCTTAGGAATTCCCAGCGTCCTAATACTTCATCGGGTAAAAGACCGCCATTATCTTTTTGTAAGGATTGTCCCCATTTTTCAAAAAGAACTCCAATAGGGGTTTCTCCTCTTTGTATTGCTAGAAAATCATCTTCACTAATACCTGCAACTTCATTTCGATCGAGCAAGCGTTTTACTCTTGCCGCATACTGCGAATTTAAAAAGTATTTTCCCAATCTTCTCCCAATTATATCGGCAGCGGTTTCTGCCATTATTTCTTTTGGCGAGCTGTCGGTAGTTGTTGTTCCATATGCGTTCTTAAAAATTACTTCAAACCCTTCCATTTTTACAGCTCTTCTGTTTCCAACTACGACAGAAGGGTCAATAACATATACTTCTTTTGATTCGTTTGCATGCGACCATTCATGTAGAACCATACTTCTTTGCACAATAACACGCGATTTAAACATAGGCTCTTTCGGTTTATTTGGTTGATAAGGAAATAAATCCTCCAAATATTTATTTAAAAAAGGGGAGTTTACAATTATTCTGCCACCATCAATAGTTGCCATGATTGTTCCTTTTGCGATTAATGCTTTTTCTTGAGCAGTGTAAGTTCTTCCTTTTGCTTTCGCATCGTTTTCTATTTCTTCCATGAATTTTTCTGGCGATAAAAAGGAAACATCTTCCACCATTTTATCCGCAGGCTTTTCGCATTTTGTTTGCGCACAATAAAATTCTATGGTTGCGGATAATAACTCTTTTCTAATGTCAAAATCCTTGCTTTGAGGATATTTCATTTGTTCCAATTTTTGAAACTTCTCAAAAGGGGAAAGGGAAGCCCATTCTGTTTTCCAAGAAGACGGTTCTCCTGGTCCTTTGGCTGCAGCAGGTGTTGGAGTAGGTGCTACTTCTGCTCGACTAACACCACTATAACAACCATTTAAAAATGTTGTTGTTCCGATTATTGCAATAGCTCCTACTGCTCTTGAAGCACGCTCTGATAGAGACACCATATAAGCGTAGTATACAATACTACAGGCTCTTTTGCAACATACATTAAATTTGGCCTTTAAAATATCTTCGCGAGCACTAGAACCAATGTCAGAATTACTACCTGGCTTATTACTCCCCAGGGCTTATCCAGTTTATTATCAAACATTTTTTGGAATTTGTATATCCATTGAAATGGCGGAAATTTGATGTCGAAAAAATAAAATGGCGCTGTCGCCCAATCAAGAGACTGTGAAACAATTATTAATAAAAACGCATATTTAAGATCGGTTTGGGGGAAGAAAAAATATATGAGAAGGTAAGACAATATAAAACCTGCAGCTACATCTAACAATGCTTCAAAAAATTCAGCTTTTAAACTTTTTTTCTTTTTTCTGTGTCCGTTTGTGCCGACATCCCAATGAGGAAGAGCATCTGCTGCTATATGGGAAAGAAATGCTAGGGGAATTGCTAAGGTGGGGTTGCCGATTTTTGCGGCAATTATTGTTCCTATTACCGCATGACTTGTTGCTGTCATAGACTTTTATTATAGATGATACTTACTCTTATTTGTCAACTGTTTATTGACTTTAGCCTCGCAAGGCCTCGCCTTGCGAGGCTAGCTTGACAAGTTCAGTCGCTAATTTATACAATGATTTTAATGAGCGAAATTGAAAACACTCCTCCGAATATTTCATCATCAGATAATAATAGGTATGGTTTTTTAAATAGGTTTGGTTCTCCCAAAGGTTTTATCGTCTTTATCCTTGTTGTTTTAATCTTAGGCGGAGCTGTTGCTTTCACGGGAAGGCCAGGAAGAAATGGAGGAGGAGGCGGAGGAGGAAACACTCCCTCTGCTACACCCACTATCTCTGAAGATAATCCTCAGTCTCTTTCTCCTCACACTATTGTCTATGGAAACTGGAGAGACGGTAAATCATACATTAAGGCATATGATCTATCAACACAGAAGGAATATATCCTTGGAATACTCCCCATGAATATTAAAAAGGTGACTGTTTTATCAGGAAACAAACTCTTATACATCGGTAATACAGATGAGAAAGATCACGGAGAAAACATTTCCATCTATGATATCCCTTCCAAGGAATCAAACATTGTCTACAAGGCAGATGATACTTACGGAATAGATGACTATGTAATCTCCCAAAACAAGAAATATATATCTACCTGGGAGGTTTCTCTTAATCCTGCATCTGGAAAGCTTCTTGGTGGTAAATCAAGAGTATATGCGATCAATCTGTCAACCCCTGGTGTTAAAAATTTAATTTACGATGAGGAATCCAAAGCGTTAACTCCGGTTCATTATCCACGGGCAATACTGTCAAATGGAGAGATATACCTGGATACATTTTTGCCAAATTCTGGGGCAGGATGGGCATATGGTATGAGTTATTCCAATTTTGACGGAACAATAAAAGAAGATCTCCCCAAAATGATAAACGGTACATACGGAACTCAACCTTCTATTTCACCGGATGAAAGATTTCTTGTTTTTGCAGGATATGATAAAGGAGATGGAACGGACTTAGACCAAGGTTTCAGAAAAGCTCTTCTTAAACCAAATACAGTTGAACTTATTGATACCACAACAAAAGAGAGGATAAGTTTAATTCCGTCAAGAACAGACGACAGCATTTATACATCTGTATCATGGAATTATGAAAATGGAGATATAGTTTTTTCGCTGTTATCACAAGATAAAAATTTAAACGGGGCATATACATTTAATTTGCAAAACAAAACCAGCAAAAAAATCAATACGAACCAGAAATTTATTTCTTCTCTTATCAATGGAAAATATTTAGTCGGAGAGTCGCAGACGTCCACATCGTCGATAGGAAATCTTGGAAACGAATACACATCGCCATTTGTAACTTTTTCAATTGTAAACAAAGACGATGAAAATATCACGCGTATTAATATTTCAGATCCTGTTATGCAGTTTATATCCTTAATGCCGTCTAATTATTTTCAAAACATGGAAAAAGTAAGTAGCTTATCTAACAAAAAGCTTCAGCTTCAAACATTTAATTTTAAGCCAAGTCTTGCTCCTTTTAGACAAGACCAACAAAGTAAGCAAGAAGATTCGCCTACTTGTCCCGACATGAGATATTCTCAGTGCTCTCGAAGATTTACAGCGGGCACACCGGAGTTTGGTAATTGCATGGAAACAACGCCATCGGGATGTTACGACAGCCCCCTCTACCTTTACGGTAAGGAGGGTGCAAAAGTAAACATCGTAGTTAAAACATATATTTATAATTCCAATCCTTCCTATAACCCTGAAAAA
>Ga0209541_10008016_pt1 | contig 17577 bp, 21 predicted proteins | sample RifCSPlowO2_01_FD_184027 | JGI IMG/M metagenome (GOLD analysis project Ga0209541, IMG submission 184027) | Groundwater microbial communities from Rifle, Colorado - Rifle CSP2_plank lowO2_0.1 (SPAdes) (version 2) | ecosystem: Environmental > Aquatic > Deep subsurface > Groundwater | place...
GTGTACTCCGGACAAAGGCAGCTAAAGCTGCCCGCGTCCAATTTTTATAAAGAAGAAATGAGATTAAATCTATTTCCCACTTAACTTGGGATTACCAATTGAAAGAAACCTTTATAAATGAGCCCAGCGCCCCTATATTGCATACTGGCTAGTCGAAGTCATAAAACCATAGGTTTAAAATGTTCTACAAAATAGAAATAAAAGACCACATAAGGGTGCCTCCTAACTTGTTTAGCCTGCCACTGGAGGAAGCCGTAATCAAGAGAATAAAGGCAAAATACAGCGGCTTTATTTCAAAGGACTTGGGCATTGTCATAGATGTTGCCGGAGTCAAAGGCATCGGGGAAGGAATAATAATTGCAGGCGACGGCGCGTCATACTACAACACTTCATTCGAGCTTTTGACATTCAAGCCGGAAATGCAGGAGATAGTGCTTGGCAAAATAAAGGACATTGCCGAGTTTGGCGCTTTCATCAACATCGGGCCAATCGACGGCATGATCCACATAAGCCAGACCATGGACGATTTTGTGAGCTTCAGCAAAGACAAGACATTAAGCGGCAAGGAAACCAAAAGATCCTTGAAGGTCAATGACATCTGCAGGGCAAGGATAATCGCGGTTTCTTTCAAGGATGTTTTAAACCCAAAGCTCGGCCTCACAATGAGGCAGCAGGGCCTTGGCAGGCTGGACTGGATAAAGGAAGAGCCGGAAGAAAAAGCTGCCAAGAAGGAAGAAAAAGAGCCAAAAGAAAAGAAAGAGAATAAAAAATGAAAAAAAAAGTATGCAAGAAATGCAAGATGTTTGTTGAAGGCAGCGAATGCCCTGCGTGCAAGGCCAATCAGTTCTCGGCGAATTGGCAGGGGAGGCTACATATCATCGACGCCAACAAATCCGTCATCGCTGAAAAAATAGGCATCAAGTCAAAGGGCGAATACGCTATCAAGGTAAGGTGACTTTTTTGGCAATAATAATAACAAGCAGGAAGGAAGAGCCGCTTCTGTCGAGGACGATGCTTAAGGCGGAGCTGGAATTTGACAGCGCAACGCCGTCTAACTCCGAAGTCACTCAGCTTTTGGCTGCGCATTTGAAGGTTGACGGAAAGCTGATAGCAATAAGGCACATCTATACCCATTTCGGCTCCAGAAAGGCAGACATAATAGCATACTCCTACCCTGATGAAAATAAAAAGAATTTCGCCGAGCCCAAAAAGAAGGGCAAAAAAGAGAAGGAACCAAAGCAGGAAGCCAAAAAATAAGAATCTTTAATTCAAATGGCAAAAGCACAGGCTAAAAAGCTGAAGGGCAAGTGGAGCCTTTACGGCAAATCAGGGAACAGTCTGGAAAGGAAAAACAGGCCGTGCCCAAAATGCGGCTCTGGCGTGTTTATGGCCAAGCATTCTAACAGGTGGTATTGCGGCTCATGCCGCTATTGCGAATTCATAACTGGCAAATAAACAACAAAATATTTAAAATCAGGTGCACCAGCTAGCGAAAAAGAGGTGCATTATGCTATTCTTTAAGCTGAAGAAATCTGATGAGCTGCTCCCGCCTCCGCCGCCGTTTCCAAGCCTGGACATTGAGGAAGAGCCAAAGAAATTCTCTGAGGATGAAAAGCCTGCAGAGGGCATTTCAGAGGGCTCAGAAGGTAGGCTTAACGAGCTATTGTTGGGCTTGGATACAGCCTTAAGCCAAGAAAAGCCGCGCAGGGGTAAAAAGCAGAGCTCCTCAAAGAAGCTGAAAGGAAAGCCCAAATCCTTACATGCCAAAAAAGAAGTTTCTGAAGAAGGCCTTGAATTTCCACAAGAATCAGAGCTTTCTTTCGGCTTTGACGACAAGCCCCAGAATGGCGATTTCAAATATGGCGAAACAAAGCCAAAAGAGGTCATTGAAGCAGAAAAAGAGATAAGCGGCGCAATTGAAATGATAAAGCAGCAGCAAAAGCCGCCTTTCTTCAGGAGATTCTTTATTAATGCGGGCTATTCTAATAAAAAGGAAAAGCGCGAGCCCACCGAGTCCAAACATGCAGAAGCATCACAATCAGATTCTGGGCACGAGGAAGGCGCAAACATGCCAAAAATCCAGGATATGATAGACGGCACAAGGCAGGCATTAATGAACCTTGATTTGGAAGGCGCAAGAAAAAATTACATTGAAGTGATTAAAATTTATAAAACTCTAAGCCCTGAAGAGCAAGCCAGGTTTTACTATGATATCAGGGAGCTTTATTTCGAAAGAAAAAGCGCGGAAGGGCTGAAGGCTTAATCTTTCTTTGACTGTTCTCACAGTAAACTTAATAAACAAATCTGGAAAGCTACAAACTATGAAAACCGGGATATTTATTGCAATTGACGGCATTGACGGCTCCGGAAAAAGCGAAATAGTGAAGATGCTTCACAACCACCTCTATTCCAAGCATAAAAAATACAGGATTTTGACGACAAGAGAGCCAACCCACGGGAAATATGGAAATAAGATAAGGGAAATGCTCAGGAAAGAGAAAGATCCTGAAGTTAGCAGCAAAAAATTGGCGGAATTATTCATAAAGGACAGGGAATGGCACCTAAAACACACAATACTGCCGTTCTTGAAAAGTTCCGGCAGGCACGAGCTCAATGTTGTGCTTTGCGACAGGTATTATTATTCTACTATCGCATTCCAGGAAGCGCAGGGGATGGGCATAAAGCTGCTGCTCGGCAGCAACAGGAAATTTAAAAAGCCGGACATGGCTTTGATACTTGACTCAGAGCCCCTGCTTGCCCTGAAGAGAATAGCGCACAGGCAAAAAGAAAAGTTCGAGCAGCTTGATTTTATGAAAAAGGTAAGGGAAAATTTTCTTAGGCTGCCGCGTCTAATGAACGACAACATAAAAATCATAGATTCTAACAGGCCTTTAAGCGAAGTTTTTGAAAGCGCCAGGCAGGAAGTAGACAAGCTGCTGGATTACTGATCCTCTTTTGAGTTAAGGCGCTTCCACCTCAAAATCAGGGCAGCTATTATTATTGCAATCCCTATCACCAAAGCAGGGCCGATAAGGCTGTACTGCACAACAGTTTTCTGTATGTTCGGGTATTCGTGGCATGCAAAATCAGAGCCGCAATAGGAATCAGAGCTGCAGTCCCCGTTGCTTTTGCATTCTCTTTGCCCTAAGCTGACAAGCCACCCAATAAAAATGAACGCCATTAGTAAGATTACTATTATTACAAGCCCGGCTTCTGATTTCCTGAAAACCCCCATGTAAGCAGGTTACTCATTTCTATTTTTAAATCTTTTTCTTTATAACTACTCAAAAGTTAATAAGTATCAGTCAACAAATTCCTGCTTGTCGGTATTTGTTTCTGGACTTTCCTCTGCAACAAACTGCCCAAGCTTTGTATTCTTCATTATTGTCTTGAACCTTATGGGCTTGCTAGTGTCTTTAGCCATCATAACACCTCTTTTAATCCAATCCTGTGCTTCCGAACCCTGCTGTATTCCTTGTTGTTGATTCCAGCTCATCAACCTCCTCAAAAACAGCTTCCTCAACCTTGGCAAAAACCATCTGGGCGATTTTCTTGCCTCTCTCAATCTTATAAGGCTTATCGCCGAAGTTTATCACTGGAATTTTTATCTCCCCCCTGTAGCCCGAGTCAATAGTGCCTATAGAATTGGCGTGGCCGATCCCGTGCTCCACTGCCAAGCCGCTTTTCGGCCTTATCTGGGCCTCGTAGCCATAGGGGACTGCTATTTTAATGCCGGTGCTGATAAGCTTCCTCTCCATGGGCTTAAGCAGGCAGTCTTCTGCAGCATACAAATCCATTCCGGCATCGCCTTTATGGGCATAAGACGGGGTTTTTACATCAACAAGCTTTTTGATTTTGATTGTAAGCATTTTCACCACAAAGAAAACTTAATTTCCTGCAATAAGGTAATATTTAAATTAATCGTAACTAAAAAATATAGATTTTGAAAGTATATTTGAATCGGTTGAATTAAATAGGAAGTATGGGTTTATTGATTTAAAGAAAAAGCTTATATAAAACTCAAAGAACAAACCTAAAGTGACAGATATGGTAGATCAGATACCCATCGGAATCAAGGTTATTGCAAGTTTGCACTACCTAAATGCTGCTATTTTGCTAATTCTAGGCACATTTTTGACGATGGTGTTGGTGGTTTTTTCCGGTGAAATCAAATTGCTTGCATTAGAAGGATTAGTGATTGTACCCACACTACTTTATTTTTTTGTTGGGTATGGTTTATGGCATGGTAAGAAGTGGTCTAGAATGACAGCAATAATCCTTTCACTTTCAGAAATATTAACGATAACGTATACGTTAATAAACAAGGGATTTGTACAAGATATCTTATATGCGTCTGGGACCACGCTCATTGAGAATCTTGTTATAGCGGGGTATCTAATTTTTAGCAAAAATGCAAGAACAGTTTTTTCTTAGTATTACTCTTTCCTAAAATCAAAAACAGAGGAAAGGCTGTGCTCCACTACTTTGCCGTTTTCCGCGCTTATCTTCATGTTTAATGTGTTGAAAGATTCCGTTATATAGGTTATATTCCATATGTCGCCAAGCTTTTCCACATTCTGCAAAATTACAATTGTCTTGATGCTTCCGTCCTTTGGGTAATTTTTTTGCTGGAATTCATTCGCCTTTGCTATCGCATTATCAAATGCGATTCTTACCTTTTCAAGCCCTATTTCGTTTACATTCATTCCCTCTTTTTTAAAAATCTCTTCTTCCGGCCTTATGCTGATTGCGCCGCTACTCATCACAAAAGTGGTTATCCTGTCGTTTTTCTTGTTGTAGAAGCCCAGCTGCCACTCATCGCCCTCCTGCGGAATCTTAAAAGCGTAAGAGAAATAAGTGCTCCTGTTTGCCTTGCGCCAGTCCCTGAAGTCCTTGCTGCTCTCCAGCCTCTTTAAAGCGGGCTTTAAATCCATAAATCATCCGAAAACCTCAAAATTTATATATATTTGGGTTTAACATCAGCATATTTTACATCAGTTAGTTACAACAAAGAACAAAAATTGGCAGATCCATACAAAAAATGATCGAACCAAACGTAAAATTATTGCTTAAGAGCCAGGGATACGAAGTAGTTGGAAGCCATTCCCGCGTTAAAACATGCCACTGGACTAAAAGCGATTTAAGGGGGGAAGGCGGGTGCTACAAGCACAAATTCTATGGCATAAACTCGCACCAATGCGTCCAGATGACTCCAACTTTCACTTGCAACAATGCCTGTGTTTTCTGCTGGAGGGATTTAAGGTACCACACCCAGCCGGCAATGGAAGGCGGGATTGATGCTCCGGAAGATATAGTGGCAGGCACGATTGATGCCCAGAAAAGGCTGCTTTCAGGATTTGGGGGAAATGAAAAAACAAGCGAGGAGAAATTTGAAAGGGCGATGAAACCCCAGCACGTTGCAATTTCGCTTGACGGCGAGCCGACTTTGTACCCAAGACTGCCGGAATTGATAAAAGAATACCATAAAAGGAACTTTTCGACATTTGTGGTGAGCAACGGATTGCTGCCAGAGAGAATAGCAAAATTATTGGAAGAGCCGCCAACACAGCTTTACATTTCAGTAGATGCTCCTAACGAAGAGCTGTTCAACATAATTGACAGGCCAATAATAAAGAACGCATGGCAGGGCTTGATGAAAACTTTAAGCATGCTTCCTGAAATAAGGGAAAAGTCAAGGACTGTCTTGAGGCTTACTTTGATTAAAGGGTTGAATATGGCTCATGCAGAGCAGTGGGCTGAAATTATAAAGTTAAGCCAGCCTATGTTTGTTGAAGTCAAGGCCTATATGTGGGTTGGCATGTCAAGGGAAAGATTGGAGCAGGCAAATATGCCGCTGCATGAAGATGTAAAAGAGTTTGCATTGGAAATTGCCAAATATGCTGATTATAAGCTGATAGACGAGCACGAGCCTTCAAGAGTAGTTCTTCTGATGAAAGAGGATTTTGAAGGAAGGGTTATGATGTTTGATTAAGAATTTTTATTATCTAGTCTTTAGTCTTGAGCGATTGTATTCCATAAAAATTTGTGGTACTTCTTGTAATTTGCAGCAATTTCTTTACTTTCGATAACAAATGCGAAAAAATCTTTGCTCCAGAGTATATTAGCCACTTTATTGCCGTATATGAAAATTACTGCTGGATGTGCACTAAACTCTAGTGGAAGGAATTTATTGTAGATAAATTCACCAACTAATTTTATTTTTGACTTTAATTCACCTCTTGCGAGATTATACCATTTAATGCCTTTCTTTATTCTTCTTTTGTTATATTCATTCCAGAAGAAAGGCATTTTTTCTACCACGTAACCTCCGCTGCCTATAAAATAATTTTTAGGGTAATTGAGCATATCTTCAAAAACTGCTTTTATACCCTCTTTTCCTTTGTATACTTTAGCGCTAATCTCTGATTTATTAGATTCAAATATTTTAGCAATAGACGAAATTTCAGTTTTTATTTCTAGCTTAATTTTTCTTAAATCTCTTTCTTTCTCTTCTATATAATCAACAATTCTGTTAGGGTGGATTGCTTGAAACTGCTTTTTATTATTCTCAATGACATAAGTAATAAATCCGCGCTCAATAAGTTTATTTAATATATCATAAATATTTCTTCTGTCCATTCCTGTTTTTTCATGTATATCATTAACAGAAGCTAAACCTATCTCAAGAAGAGTAGAATAAACTTTGATTTCACCATCTGGAAGTCCGATTTTTCTTAATTTTTCAAATTCCATTTGGAGTAAAGTAATGAAGTTCTATTTTTATAGTTTTTGGTGGTATTATACTACCACAAATGTATAAATAATGATACGGGTTACTAGTGGTTATTAAAAAAGTATGATTGATTTTGACTAAAATGAGTATTGATAATTTAACTTTTATTGAAATTAAAAATGTAGATGACTTAGCTAGAGTTTTATCGGAATTAAAAGATTTTGCTAAAATTGGATTAGAGAGTATTGGCATTGAATTAAGGTGCATACCCCCTACAATTCTAAATTTAGAAGGTAGAGGTTATGTTGATATTGAACATTGGGCCTTTTTTAGCTATAGGGGAAGATGGATTTCTGTAGAAAAAAGAAGCGGTAATTTTTATCACTTTAGATCTGATCCTACAACTAATGACATTCTTATTTTGACAATGACAACTGATGGCAAATGGGAAAAAGTCGGAAGAGGTGATTATGGATATGTCAAATCTAAGGTAACTTCTATTTCATTACTGCCTGTAGAGATTAGAATAGAGTTAAATCCAGAAATTATGGTCCCTTATATAAGTGCTTATACCGACATGGGACTCGGCATTAAAAAATAATTAAACCTCAACAATCTTCCCAAACGGCCCTGGATTCATTACTCTTGTACTTCCGATTTTATCCTCTTTCCCGAAATTCTCATGAAGATGGCCGCAAACATGCAGCTCAATCTTATGCTTTTCAGCAAAATTCCTGAACGACTTGCTGCCCGCATGATTCCTTCCCAATCTGTCAAGCCTTGTTTTATATGGCGGCGCATGCGTCAAAAGAATTATTTTTTTGTCTTTGTTGCTTTTTATTGCGTCATTAAATTTTGTTTTTGCCAGATGCTCGAATTCCTTATCCCTCTGCGAAAAGCCTCCCCCACCGTAGCCGAGAAACAATAGATTATTTTCAATATGGTGTTTCTTGTGTATGAATATTATATTCTTGAGAATTCCTGAATATTTTGAATATGTACCATCATCTTCATGGTTACCGTGAACAATTATAATTTTCTTATTTAATTTATTTAATCTCCTGAAAATGCTTCCGATTCCGTGCTCAAATATTGAGATGTCGCCCGCGCAAACCAATAAATCCGGATTTTTTGATTTTACTTTCTGCTCCACTCTTTTCAAGGCCGTTGAAGAGCCGTGGATGTCTGTGAAGATAAGGAGCTTCATAATTCTTAAAAAATTAATGGTTATATTTAAAAGTAACAGTTATTTCCCTTAAGTTTAACATGTCAATAGAAGAAATAATTAAAGTAAATATTCCGTTTGTAGGGACATATGGAGATGAAGATAAAGAGTATAAAATAGATGTAGCAGCTAGAAAGGATAACGGAGCTTCACCGCTTAGATTTAATCTCCCACCTGAATTAAAAAGAACTTTAAAGCGTCGTCAGGAAATTGAAAGTTTAGAAAGGGCTATCATGTTCTTTAGGGCGTCTGAAGAAGGCGGAGTAAAATATGTGATATTGACTGATGATATTCGGCTACTTAATCTACCTGAAGAATTTTATCCATTACTTCATGCAGAAGAAGCTCATGAGAGATTCTTTATTCTACAGAATTCACAACGAGTTTTTAAGGAGTGCGATTTGCCAGGAAGGGTAGTTTATGTCGGAAAAGGAGATCACATAAGAATTTATAATTATGATGCATTCCAACAAAGAAAAAAAGCGCAATCTACATAACACTATGATAATCCTCCAGCACAATCTCATCAACATTCGCAAGATTTCTGACAATATACAATCTTCCTTCCCCAAGTTCTGCTATTTTCTCTGCCAATTTCCTGCCTTTCTCATCAAGATTTATCCCAATCAACGAAATTGTTATGCCCCTGCTTCTTGCCATGGAAACTTCCTCCAAGGTTGATTTCTCGGGCTCATCGCCTTTTGTCGGCAAGGCATCTGTAAGCAATATCAAATGCTTCGTTATCCTGTCGCTTGGGAACAATTCAACCGATTTTTTGAGAGTAGAAACGATATCCGTCTCTTTCGAAGCCCTTATTCTTGTTATCTCCTTAAGCAGCCTTGTGAATTCCAGCGTAGGCTTGACAATTTCCTTCACCTCGGATCCGAACACGATCAATCCGACCTTGTCCCTTTGATTGATGGCCTTGTACGCCAATGCTATTCCCGCTTTCTTGCACGCTTCAATTTTTTTGCCTTTCATAGAGCCGGAAGCGTCTAAAGCATAAATGATATAAGTCTGGCCTTTGCTTTGCTTTTCATAGACCTGCAAGTCCTTTGTCGCAAATTCATTATGGCCTCTTCTGATTGCAAGCTTTACGGATTTTCTTATGGCAATATCCCTGTACCTGTCGCCTTTCTTGTACTGGCGCGCATCTTCCTTGTCCCCATATACAAATAATTTCCTGCTTTGCTTCTCCCCAATAAATCCTTTTGGAACTATCTTGTCCAGCTCTTCAAAATATAATACTAATGATGCCAATTCAACGCCTTTCTCAGAGATAGAATCATCTTTTGACACAAATCCCTCATCCCTCAGCTCCTGGATTTTCTGCTGTATCCTCTCTTTCAGCTCCCTTTGGAACTCCGGAATGCCTATATTTTTCTTGACATAATCGGGCTCGTACCCCGAAACCAGCCTTATTACTGATTCGCCGTATATCTGCTTGGCAAGAGTATAGCTTTTGACCAGCTGCTCAAACATCATATCTGGTGTGAAAGAAGACATGCCATAGTTTATGGCGTCGCTGATTAATTTCCCGGAATCAATAGTTTGTTTATCATTCTCAAGAACAGAGTGCATGAACTTGTCTTCAAGTTGCTGGAATGAGAGCTTTCCTTCAAGCTGCTCAGCCCTGCTTGTCTCTTTTAGCTCAAGCTCCTCGCTACCGGTAATCACTGCTTTCTTGCTCTTCCGGCTGGCTTTGCCATTTGGTGTTTTCTATGTGTTTCCTGAACTGCTCCGCTATATAATCTTCAACGCTTTCGAGGTACCTGACGCTGGGCTTCAGCCTTATCCTGTGCGACAAGACCGAAACAAGAACTTCTTTTATGTCCTCAAACTGCACGTTTTTTCTTCCTTTTAATAAGGCGTTTGACTGCGCCCTTTCATAAATGCCAAGAGAAGCCCTTACGCTTGGCTTTTTTTCCAATTTATCGTCGCTTCTCAATAATCTGACAAAATGCACAATCAACGCAAGAATTTCATCGCTTACGGCGCATACCTTTTCACCTTTCATAACAACTATTTTTTTTTCAATTTCAATGCTTTCTGGATAATCCATATAGATTATATCAAATCTGTCAAGCAGCACGTCGCTTAACTTCTCTGTTGATGCGTCTTCCGGGTTCATTGTAGAAATAAATACGAAATCTATGCCGAAGTCAACATCATAAGAGCCGATTGTTGCCTTTCCTTCTTCCAAAACCTGGAGCATGGCGTTCTGCAGCTTTTCAGGGCACCTGTTAAGCTCATCAAAAAATAATATTCCGTTATTTGCCTTGAATATTTTTCCGGGTGTGAATGCTTCCAGGCTCAAAGGCCCGAATTTAAGCGCTTTTATGGGGTCAATGTCGCCAAGCAAGTCTTCAACTGTCAAATCCGGGCTTCCCTGTATCCTTATGAAGCGCTTTGAACCATCTATCTTCTTTATTTTTTTATTTTTATTTTCCTTGCATGAGGGGCATATCGGATTTTCTTTTGTGCAGTGATAGCTGCAGCCTTCCACAACTTCCAATGGGGGCAGCAATTTAGCTATGTTCTTTGCCAAGGTTGTCTTTCCTATTCCTGGGGGACCGACTATTATTATGTGCCTGTTCATGAGCAAGGCTGATTTTATGCCCTGTTTTGCAGGCTCCTGGCCAAGGATGTCTTCAAAATTCTCCTTTTGCTTCAGGAAGATTTCCTTCAGTTGTTCGCTTATCATTTTGGATAATATAAGCCAAAAAGAAAAGGGCAGATTGTTTATAAAGGTTTTTGACAGGGTTAAGCAAGCCTTATTATCCAAACCGTAGTCCCGGCAACAACCGGAACAACCAGATTGTCATCAACCTGCTCTGTCCCTAATTTGATTTCGATCCCTTCGATAATCATTGCCGCCAGTGAAGCGAAAAATGCCTCGTGCCATGGCAGAAAAATCAAAGCCCCTATGAAGCCTGCAACAAGCCCCGCTATCGTTCCCTCGAGGAATTTGGTCTTTGACAACGGATGTCTTGTTTTCCCGTAATGCAGTCCGTATAAATGCGAAATTGAATCGCCTAAGGCCAGCACCATTATGGAGGCCATTGCGACTTCCATTGGAAATAAAACGAGTGAAGCGTAAATTCCAATCAGATAGAATATGATTCCTTTCCCCGGGAATTTCTTAATTTCGGCTTCTCTCTCAAATTTCTGCAATAAATTATAAATTATTGGCACCTTCATTCTTCTGCTCAAAAATGACAGTATAGTGCCAATCAAAATCAGCCCCAGGATTGTTTCTTTGTTTAAAAATCCGTAAAGCAGCAAAATAACTATTGCCAATCCAAATAAGATATGAAAAACCTGCCTGTGGGTCTCGAATCCATTCAATTTTTCCATAGATACCCGCCTTTATAGGCATTGAACAGCAATCCCCCTATGAGGTGCCCGGCCATGATGCCAAATACAACGTCGCTCAGGTAATGAAAGCTGAAATATATCCTTGTGAATGCCGCCAATACGGCCAATCCAATCCAATAGCGCTTATGCCACGGAAAAAATCCGGCTAAAAATGGCAGCAGTGCAAAAACAACCATTGAATGCATGCTCGGAAAAGAATAATTGATGATATTGGTTAATGGGTATGCAAATGCTTCAATAGGCCTTTGCCTCAACACAATCAATTTGATTATAAAAGAAAGCACAAATGCTGAAACAAAAGCCAGAGCAATAAAATAAACCGCTTTTTTATCTTTTTTATACAGGATGATTGAAGGCAGCACCAAAAACAGGATCAAAACTATGCCGAAATTCGTCAGAAGGCCGAAAACAAAATCAATGGCCGGAATTTTTATGTTTTCAAATATCAGCTTCACATGCCCGTCCAGAGCAGCCGAAAGATAAAACAGCGCAGCGCCTAAAGCCAGAAAATATAGATAATCCTTCCATCTTACATCAGGTCTTCGCTTATTATGCTGTTTGATATTTTTTTGTTTGGCCATATCCTGCATCCCGCCCGTATTGTCGCATTTCTTGCTTGCACATTATCTGATATTATCGCTCCCAGCCTGCCGATTTCTATTCTCTTATTTTTAATCATTGAATAAGCGTTGTTTTTTGACATTATGTTTCCGCTGAAATATGTATTCTCGCCAATAACGGAGTCTTCAACGACAGAGCTGTGACCGATAGTTGAATTATCCATTACGATTGAATTCTTGACAGTGCCATTTATAGTGCAATTATCTCCTATGCTTGATTTAACGACTTTTCCGTTAATTTTTGAATTTTTCCCGATTATGTTCTTATTCTTCCTTAATATCTTATCTGCCTTCAGCAAATCCCATGGATAGCCGATTGGAAGCCATTGTTTTGATTTGATGCAATATATTTTTTCCTCTTTTGAGAGGGATTTGATTGCGTCAGGCAGTTCATATTCATCCCTCTCCGATTTTTTTATTTTCTTGAGATGATTAAATATTTTCTTATCGAATGTGTAGAGCGACGTATTAATTACATCAGATACAAATTTTTTTGGCTTTTCGGCAAAATCGGCAAGGAGCCCGTTTTTTTGTATAACAACTCCAAAGTTCTGCGGATTTTTTGTTGTAGAAGTAAGTACTGAATATTTGTGTTCAGTGCATTTTTTAATGTCCTTGCTTGAATAGATGTCATCGCCGGCCATCAAAATGAATCTGTCCTTGATATATCCCTCAGCTAATGAAGCAGCGTGCCCTGTACCTAACTGCCTTTTTTGCTCGACATATCTTAATCTTATATTCTTATATCTGTAGCCAAACTTTTTCCTGATCATCTCTTTTTTGTAGCCTACAATAAGGATTGCTTCATCAGCAATTCCATTTAAATTGTCAAGATTATGCTCAAGAATTGTCTTGTTTGCAGCTTTAAGGAGCGGCTTTGGCCTTGTCAGTGTCAAAGGATAGGTTCTTGCTGATTTCCCGGCAGCCATTATCACAGCTTGCATTTTACAGAACAGACGGTTTTATTGATTTGCTTCTTTCTTTTGAATAATCAGATTTAATCAATTCTTTTAACAAGTCTTCAGGAATTTTATATTCTCTCTCATCAATGGAATGAATTTTTCCTGATTTTTCAAAAGTTTTTTTATGAATTTTCTTGAAATTATCAACGTGCTGCTTCATCTCCAATGGAGGGCCTCCAATTTCAATGGTTTTTGGCAATGGTGTTTTTTCGAATAGCAAATAAAAAAACACATTGCCGTTCTTGTTAAACTCCCAGTCTGATTTCAGAATTTTAAAATCCTGCTTTGTCAATTCATTCTTCATAAATTCGAATATTTTCATCAGCTTGCTTCCAACCACATCAATTTTTCCTCTTAAAGGTTCAGCTTCCAGTATTATTAATTTTTTATCGTTTCCTTTCAATTCTGTAAACAATGATTTCAAGTCTTTCTTTCTGAAAAAGTCCCTTGATGGATTTTTCAAGAATTCTTTTGCTGCCTTTTTGAATGCCTCAAATTTCTCAACGCTTAAGGCGGCTGCAGCATTCCTGTCTTTCTGCACAGGGTCAATGACAACCAAAGGGGAGGTTAGCTTTGAAACATTGACTACCTTGAAAACATCTTTGCCCCTGTAATATCTTTCAACATCTATGACTATTTTATCACTCCATTTTGCCGCATTTTTTATCAAATTCAGGAAAGAGCCATAATGAACTGTCAAGATTTCGCAGACATACCCGGAAAATCCCTTGATATGGCTTTCCGCGCCATAGGCATTATTTGCTTGCGTGAATTGTTTTGTTAATTTTATATCATTGGCTATATTCTTGTGCTTTTTTATCCATCTTGAATGCAGCGGGCTTACATCGGTTATGTTCCTGGCTTGCTCTGCTTTTGTTATCTTTAATATCGGAACAATCTCAAATGTAAAATTCTTCTCTTTTATCTGGAAATAATCCCTAGATCCATGCAGCCTTATCACATTTTTGAATTTCTTCTTCAATATTTTTTCAAGACTTTTTGAAAGCTCACCGCTTTTGTCCTTGTATCTGTTATATTCAAACAAAACGAATATGTCAGCATCAAATGTCTTAAGCCAGGTGCCTTTTGCGCCTGATCCTCCGAGAACTGCTTTTATATTTTTCTGGCCTGAATTTATCTTTTTGATTATAGCATTCAGCCTTTCGAATATATCTTTCTCGTAATTTTCGTCCGGCTGGATTTCTTTGAGGACTTCATTTAATATGGGCTTGATTTTATCGGATTTCATATTGTCGGAATTCAATCCTGTTACTTATAAAAAGATTTGGGTTTTAATCAGAATTCCCATTCTCTCTCGGCACTTTCACAGCAGCAACAACCTTGTCATTCGCTTCCAGCTTCATTATCCTGACTCCTTGCGTATTTCTTCCAATCACCGAGATGCCTGTGGCAGAAACCCGTATGACAATCCCGTTCTTGGTTATGAATATGATGTCGTCGCTGTCGGCAACCGAGCAGATAGAAACGGCTTTCCCGTTCCTTTCAGAGCACTGCATATTTATTACTCCGGAACCGCCCCTGTTGATTAGCCTGTACTCTGCAATCGGAGTTCTTTTTCCGTACCCATTTTCCGTCACGCTTAGGAGCGTTTTTTTGTCAGATGCCACGACCATCCCAATAACCTCGTCATCGCCCTTCAGGCTTATTCCTCTTACTCCCTGTGCGGATCTTCCAGTCGGCCTCACATTCCTTTCTTCAAACCTGACTGCCAAGCCGTTTTTTGTCGCCAAAATGATCTGCTGGTTGCCATCTGTCAGCTCAACATTTATCAATTCATCTTTTTCATCCAAAGTGATTGCAACTATGCCGGTCTTTCTTGGATTGCTATAAGCCATCAATTCTGTTTTCTTGGTTGTTCCTTTTTTTGTCGCCATAACAAGGTAATGCTTATCGTCAAATTCCCTGACTGGAACAAATGCCGTGACTGATTCCTCATTTGAAAGCTGCAGCAGATTGACTATAGCCTTCCCCCTTGCCTGCCTGCTCGCTTCAGGTATGCTATACACTTTAATCCAGTAAACCCTGCCTTTGTTGGTGAAGAATAAAATGTAAGAATGGGTGCTGGCCACAAAAATATCCTTCACGATGTCCTCTTCCTTTGTCGCAGCCGCAATCACCCCTTTGCCGCCCCTGTGCTGCTGCTTGTAAGTCTGCAGAGGCAGCCTTTTGATGTAGCCTGAATTTGTTATTGTTATCACCATATCTTCTTCTTTGATTAAGTCTTCTGTCCCAAGCTCCGCCTCCAGCTCAATTACCTGGGTCCTTCTTTGGCCATCATACCTGTCTTTCAGCTCCAGAAGCTCTTTCTTTATTATATCCAGTATTTTTTGCGGGTTTGAAAGCACATATTTTAGCTCTTCAATAAGCCTCAACAATTCAGAATGCTCCTGCCTGATTTTTTCCTGCTCCAGTGAGGTGAGCCTTTGAAGCCTCATTTCCAGTATTGCTATTGCCTGCTCGTTAGTAAGGTTAAATTTTGAAGCCAGCGCATCTTTTGCATTCTCGGCTGATTTGCTCTCCTTGATAAGCTTTATCACATTGTTTATGTTGGACAGCGCAACGATCAGCCCTTCAAGAACATGGGCCCTTACTTGCGCCTTGTTTAGGTCAAACAGCGTCCTTTTCCTTACGACGTCCTTTCTGTGCTCTGTGTAATGGTGAATCAGCTCTTTTATGTTGAGTATTCTCGGCTCGTTGTTCACAAGAGCCAGCATTATTATGCCAAATGTCGTTTGCATCCTTGTGTGCTGGAACAGCTGGTTAAGCACAACATTCGGATCGGCGTCTTTCTTCAGCTCTATCACGACCCTGATGCCATGCCTGTCTGATTCATCCCTTAAATCCGATATTCCGATTATCTTTTTGTCTCTCACCAAATCTGCTATCTCCTCAAGCAGCTCAGATTTATTGACCATGAAAGGTATCTCGTTGACGATTATGGTTGGCCTGTTCTTGTCCTGCTCTATGGATGTCCTTGCCCTCACCGTTATTTTTCCCCTGCCTCGCGAGTAAGCCTCTCTTATTCCATTTCTTCCGACAATCAGCCCGCCTGTCGGAAAATCCGGGCCCTGCACAGAATCCAGGATTTCCGCTATTTCAATCTCCGGATTGTCGATTTGTTTGGCCACGGCTCCTATCACTTCGCCGAGATTATGTGGGGGGATATTGGTTGCCATTCCAACTGCTATTCCGGAGCTGCCATTGATCAAAAGATTTGGAAGTTTGGAAGGCAGAACATTCGGCTCTGTTGCAGAGTTGTCAAAATTCGGGACCAGTTTCACAGTCCTTTTGTCTATGTCTTCGAGCATTTCTTCTGCTAGCTTTGTGAGCTTGCATTCGGTATTATGGCTAATAAATCCGTTAGAGATAAAAGAATGGCAATTGCTTTCCACTTTTAGTGAATATACTTTTTGAATGCCTGCTTCCCCTATTTGCACTATTTCGTCAAATAGATAATTATAAGTCAAGAGGTACTCGAACATTGGAGAATAGTCAATATCAGTTTCCTGCAGGAGTATTGAAGATATTCTCTGATAATTATTTTTCATTTTATTATATCTGTCAAAATTGTTCTTATTAATAAATCCGGAATTAGATTGGCCCCTTATGTAATCGGAGATAAAAGGCACATAATCATTCAAAGAAAAATCCCTTTTATAGTTATATACTACAAATTCTAATTTTTTGTTTTTACGCTCAGAAATAAACCCTATCTCTTTGTAAAATCTAAGCACATTTCTATACCCTCTTAAGTAAAGTTTCCAAATTAATTTTTGCCTGTCAAATCTCCTAAAAGAGTCTATTCCAAATCTTAGTAATAATATCTGTATCTGTTCCATTAGTTTCCCGCTTTTTGAGTAGCATCCCAATTCAATCATTTTTTTGGAATAGGTTATAGTACCATCTCCTTCAAAATAGCTTTTCAAAAACGAGATTACAACTTCTTTAGGTGATTGCAAAATAGTGTTTGGTATCTGTCTCTCAGGAGATCCAATACACTCTAACCCTATGTTCCTAAGAAATTCCAGAGTATATCTGCAATGGCACTCTAATCTCCAGTATTCTTTTTTTCCGTAAGAATTTGGTTGCCTCTTGAATTTATGCAATTTGCTGTCAGGAAAGACACTGTTCCATGTAGCAATCACATCATTAATCCACGTTTCATCAGAATTACAGAATTCTATTTTAATATCTGTGAAGCTTCCTTCTGAGATAAAAGATCCGAGTATGTAAGCCAAATCCTCGTCCAAATATTCTGGTAGGATTCTAACTTTGGTAGTTTTCTTAATTTTTGGATAATATTTACGCAATTCTAAATTTTCTTTCCGCCATAAGCTGTCAGAAGACCTATCAATGACGACAAAATCGCCTTTGTTTAAATTTTCCAATAATTTCCAGAGAAAAATTGGTTTCCCTGTTTCATCTCGGCTTATTGTCAGAACAGGGTGATTTTTTGACCCAGTTAAAGAATATCCTTTATTTGTTATTATTTTTATAGTTGGGTGATAACCAGAATCAAACCATTTAGAAGCTTTATTTATTTTTTTGTCTTTGGATAGGATATTTATTTCTATATCTTCTTCCGTCGACATTTCATCAATCCTAAAAAGCCCTTTCTCTGTGACTATTAAGCTGTCG